>CEQE01029828.1_pt1 | contig 21082 bp, 18 predicted proteins | sample 356201 | NCBI WGS metagenome assembly CEQE01 (sample SAMEA2619970, study PRJEB7988) | marine metagenome | biome: marine biome (ENVO:00000447); feature: mesopelagic zone (ENVO:00000213) & marine oxygen minimum zone (ENVO:01000065); material: "saline water (ENVO:00002010), including plankton...
GCCCCGTTTCATGGTGTTGGAGCGGGGCTCGAGAATCGCAATCAGGCCTCCCTGGGTCTCCGACGCTCGCAGCGAGCGCAGGGTTTCCCGTACGGCGGTGGGGTGGTGCGCAAAGTCATCAAAGAGCGCAATCGATGACGAAGGGTTGATGCGTTCCAGGCGCCGCTTGGGCGGCTGGAACGAAGCCAGCGACGCACAGGCATCGACCGGCTCAGCGCCGGCAGCCTGGCAGGCAGCGATCGCGCCAAGCGCGTTCGCCATATTGTGTCGGCCGATCAGCGGCCAATCGACTGTTGTCACATAACGATCTTCGTGAAAGACCTCAAAGCGCCGGCAGTCCGCCTGCAGTGCGACTGCGCGCCAGGATGCGGGCGCAGTCGCGCAGCTGTAGGTGACGATCTGGGACCAGCACCCGCGTGCCACCAGGTCGCTCAGGCCGGCGTCATCTGCATTCACCAGTATCACACCGTCGGCAGGTACGCTGCGCAGCAGATATTCAAACTGCTGTTCGATATCACCCAGGCCGTCGAAGATATCAGCATGGTCAAACTCGAGGTTTCCAAGCACCAGGACATCCGGACGGTAATGAAGGAACTTTGCGCGTTTGTCAAAGAACGCCGTATCGTATTCGTCCGCCTCAATGACAAACCACTTGCCCTGACCGAGTCTTGCCGACACGCTGAAATTTCCCGGTACGCCTCCGATCAAAAACCCCGGCTGGTGTCCACATTGATCGAGAATAAAAGCGGCAATACTGCTGGCGGTCGTCTTGCCATGGGTTCCGGCCACTGCCAGCACGCGTTTTTGCGGAATAATCGCCTCGCGCAGCCACTGCGGCCCGGAGGTGTACGGCCAGCGCTGGGTCAGTATGTGCTCGACCAGGGGATTGCCGCGAGACAGGACGTTACCGATAACGCACAACTCAGGAGGGACTGTCAGCGCATCCGGATGGTAACCCTCCTGTATCGCAATGCCCTCAGTGCGCAGCAGGTCGCTCATGGGCGGATAAACCGCCTGGTCACAGCCGCTGACCTCAAAGCCCGCCTCACGGGCGATCAACGCAAGCCCGGCCATGAACGTCCCGCCAATACCTGCGATGTGGACCGATGCTTTCAACCAGAAGGGCTGCCGCTGAAAGCCAGCATGGCGGCCATGATGACCGATTGGCAGGCGACGATGATCAACAGGGCCAGCCCCATTCGGCTTTCGATTGCCTGGCGGAGAATTGAGGCCATCACGGCAAGTGACCAGATGGCAATACCAGCCGCGATGAGCAGCGGGGTGGTCAGTACCATTACGGGCTCGGGTCCGCCCGGCAGCAGGCGCTCATGCCATCCAAAAAAGGGCAGCGCCAGTAACTGCAGAAGTGTCGTTGCTCCGAACATGGCAGTCAGCGTCTGGGTCGAGCGCTCAGAAAGACCCCGGAAACGCAACAGCAGACTGATCAGGATCGCGAACAGCAGCACCTGACCGACCGACATGAACAATCCGCGAATCATTCCGGCATTGGGCACCGCATTGATCGCACTGGTGATCACAGCGAGGGCAGCGGTTGCGAGCAGCAGTGTTTCCGAGCGCGGTATATCCTGAGCCTGGTGTCGGAACAGGCAAAGATTGATGAACAACTGCAGGTATCTGACCATGGGTTCCAGTCGCTGACGTCGAAGCCGCGATGATATCATCAGGAAGCAGTTTCCTCGTGTTCAAAACAACCGGAAATACCGTTGACAACGACCTCACATGCGAACCGTCACCCGCTCTGGATAGACCGCCAGGCAGATCTCGATGCCTGGATTGAGCACGCTGAATCGGCGCCATGGCTTGGCGTCGATACGGAATTTGAGCGGGTTCGAACCTTTTTCCCCAGGTTGTGCCTGCTTCAGATGGCAACGCCTGACCAGGCGGTGTGTATTGATCCATTGGCCGATCTTGACTGGGACGGCATCCGCGAGCTGATTACGCAGTCCCAACCCACGAAGATCTTTCATGCAGCCCGCCAGGACCTGGAAGTGCTGCACCACTACCTGTCTGTGTTACCCACTCACTTTTTCGATACCCAGATGGCCGGCGCACTTTGCGGATATGGTGAGCAGGTGGGTTATGCCCAGCTGGTAAAGGAGATATGCAACGTCTCGCTGCCAAAAGCGTTCACGAGAACACCATGGTGCCGACGCCCTCTTGGCAGCGAAGAAATCCAGTACGCGCTGGATGACGTGCATTACCTCGGTATCCTGTACCAGACCTTGCATGCCGCGCTTCGGCAGCGGGGGCGGTTATCCTGGCTGGCGGATGACTGTGCGGCCCTGGTATCCAATGAAGCACTGCAACAGGCAGAGGCCGCCCCAGTCAACCGGGTGCTGCGGGCATGCGCGGGTATGGATTGGCAGTCTCAGAGTGTGGCTGCGGCCCTGACGAAATGGCGGGAAGACCTTGCCCGCCGAAAGGATCGTCCCCGCGAATGGATGCTCTCGACAGATGTCGTTGTTGAACTCGCGCGATCGCGTCCCAAGGATCTTCAGCAGTTGGCCGGGGTGCCGGGCCTGGAAAAGGCCACGCTGAAGCGCCGGGGCGAAGAACTGCTGGAGATTATCCGGGCGGGCGAGTCTCCTGCGCCTGATTTCACGCCGGTCTCCAAACCGGGTAGGCCCGATCCTCGCCTGCGAGCCCTGGGCAACGCCATGTGGAAGCATCTTGGCGAGTTGTGCGAGCGCGAGGGCCTTCCAACGTCGGCCGTCGCACCGAGAGACGAGATCCGGGCGCTGGCTGCCGGCGAGCGTGATCTTCGAATACTCAGTGGCTGGCGGCGCAAATTTGTGGGTGAATCCCTGCTAGCGCTGGCATCCCCGGCAGATACGTCGCGCCCTTGATAAAATATCCGCAGGCGAGTCTGTAACGACGGAGGTCAATCCATGCCCGGTTTACGCACGATACTGGTTCCGTTCAACAATACCCAGCCCAATGCTGCCGCCATTGATGCAGCGAAGCGCATTGCGGAGGCTGAGGGGGCCTATATTGAGGGGGCCTATAGCCGCCAGGTGCTGCCGATTATTGCGGGCGAAGGCATCACCTTGCCCGGAGACTATCTCGCCGCATTCGAGGAAGAGGGAAGACAACAGGCGGCGCTCGCCCGTGAAGCGTTCGAATCGCTGATCGCGGAGCGCGGGATTCCCTTAAGTTCTCTTGAAAGCGAAGGTTTGCGGGCGGGCTGGACCGAGATGATGGGGACCGGACCGGAAGGTCTTGGCGAATATGCCCGGGCCTTTGGTATCAGCGTGCTGCACCGGGATCTTGCCAGCGGCGACATGGACTGGAAGAGCACCGCCGAGGCATTGCTGTTTGAAAGCGGTCGTCCCCTGCTGCTGGTCAGTGATGATATTCCAGAGAGCATCGGTAAACGGATTCTGGTCGCCTGGAACGGCAGCACTGAAACGGCGCGGGCGCTGAGCGCCGCGAGACCCCTGCTTGCGAGATCCGAGGCGGTTCAGGTGCTGTCTGTGGATGGCGGCATGGTCTCAGGTCCAGATGTCGACCTGATTACTGCGCACCTTCGCGCCAGCGGCTTTCACGCGCAGGCCAAGAAAGCCGATAGCGGCGGAACTACAATAGGGCAGGTGATTGTTTCCGAGGCCACAGAGTTCGGTGCGGATCTCATCATCAAGGGCGCCTTCACCCACAGCCGGCTGCGCCAGTTGGTGTTTGGCGGGGCGACCAGCGAGATATTCAACCACGCCGTATGCCCGGTCATCATGTGTCATTGAAGTCGTATTTTCCAAGGGCCTGGTATCGACTCCTTAAAGACTCAGCCGATCGGGCAGAAAAGCCCCGGTTGCGAACCGACGTGGGTTACAGCAGGTCTGTGACCGGCGGGCCTGCGGCCGACGGCGTCAGAGATTTTCTTTTTGCTTGATTTGATTATTTGATATTTTTATTTTTTCCAAAGGAGTGTTGTTGATGAACAAGCCAGTTCATGTTGCGGTGACAGGTGCCGCCGGGCAGATCAGTTACGCCATGCTGTTCAGGATTGCGGCAGGCGATATGCTCGGAAGCGACCAGCCCGTGATTCTGCAGTTGCTCGAGATTCCGCCCGCCATGGACGCGCTTCAGGGTGTCGTCATGGAACTGGATGATTGCGCCTTCCCCCTGCTTCATGGCGTTGTGACTTCCGATGATCCAGCGACCGCTTTTGCCGACGCCGACTTTGCAATGCTGGTGGGCGCCCGGCCGCGCGGCCCGGGTATGGAGCGCAAGGATTTACTGACGGAAAACGCACGGATATTTTCGGTCCAGGGCAAGGCGCTGAATGAAAGCGCGAGTCGTGAGGTGCGGGTACTGGTGGTCGGGAACCCGGCCAACACCAATGCGCTGATCGCATCAGCCAACGCCCCCGACATTGACACGGCTCAGTTCACGGCGATGACCCGCCTGGATCACAATCGCGCCATCAGCCAGCTTGCTGAGAAAACGGGCGCGGCCACCACCGATATCTCCCGGGTCACCATCTGGGGAAATCACTCGGCGACCCAGTATCCCGACATCCATCATGCGATGATTGCGGGCAAGAATGCAGTCGATCTGGTGGACGAGGCGTGGATGACCGACGACTTTATTCCAACCGTGCAGCAGCGCGGCGCTGCCATCATCAAGGCACGGGGAGCGTCGAGTGCGGCATCGGCAGCCGGAGCCGCGATTGATCACATGCGTACCTGGGTTCAAGGTACGCCGGAAAATGACTGGGTCAGTATGGCGATCCCCTCGGCAGGAGATTACGGTATCGAGGCGGGACTGATTTACTCGTTCCCGGTGACCTGTTCGGGCGGGCAGTACACAGTTGTCAGGGATCTTGCCGTTAACAGTTTCAGCGAGGAACGCATGCAGGCAACACAGGCCGAGCTTCGCGAGGAACGTAACGGGGTGAGAGAACTCCTGGGGTAATCACGATGCACCCATCCCTTACGGTGAAGACGTCATGATTCAGGTTGCCGTGGCCGGCGCTGCCGGACGAATGGGGCAGACCCTGGTGGCTGCCTGCCAGATTCATGAATCGTTCACCCTGACCCATGCTTTTGAGCAGAGCGGGCACGAGTCCATAGGCCAACCCGCGGGTAGCACTGGACACGGTCCTGTCATCTCAGACAGCATTGACGGTGCGCCGTTTGACGTCTTGATCGACTTCACGTCTCCAAAGGCGTCTCTTTCAAACCTCGCGTTCTGTGCCGATCACGGGTTGCGGGCTGTGGTTGGCACGACAGGCTTCGACGAAAGCCAGAAGCAGCGTATTGCCCGGGTCTGTGAAAAGACCGCGGTCGTCTGGGCACCCAATATGAGTGTGGGAGTGAATATCTGCCTGAAACTGCTGGAACTTGCCGCGGGTGCATTTGGCGATGACGTTGATATCGAAGTGATTGAGGCGCATCACCGCCACAAGGTCGACGCACCTTCCGGGACTGCCCTCAAAATGGGAGAGGTCCTGGCCAGGACACTCGGAAGAACGCTTGAAGAGCATGGGGTATTTGCCCGCCAAGGCCATACCGGCCCGCGGGCCGACCGGGAAATCGGGTTTTCCACAATCCGGGCAGCAGATGTGATCGGTGAGCACAGCGTGTGGTTTGCCGGTGCCAAGGAGCGGGTCGAAATCACCCACAAGGCCGCTGGCCGGGAGATATATGCCAACGGCGCGCTACGCTGCGCACAGTGGCTGATGGACAAACCGTCGGGGCTTTTCGACATGCAGGATGTGCTGGGTCTCAAGGCCTGAAGGATGGCGCAAGCGATTGATGTTTGAGCCCCAAGAAGATAGACTGCTCTCCCCGGAATGAGTGAGCATCTTATCCAGAAAAAAGGAGAGACCCAGCAGGTCTCTCCTTTTTTTTGTGTCTGAACACAGGCATGACGTTTTGACCCCCGCGATTCTGGCCCTCGAGGATGGGACGGTTTTTCATGGCCGGGCAATCGGCGCCATCGGGGAGACGGTGGGCGAGGTTGTCTTCAACACGGCGATGACGGGCTACCAGGAGATCGTGTCGGATCCGTCATATGCACGCCAGATTGTGACTTTGACCTGTCCGCATATCGGCAATGTCGGCGCCAACGACGAGGACATCGAAGCGAAAGACGCTTACGCCTGTGGCCTCGTCGTGCGTGATTACCCGAATCTTCTCAGCAACTTCCGTTCTCAGGAAAGCTTAAGCGAATATCTCTCGCGACAGAATGTGGTCGGTATCAGCGATATCGATACCCGCCAGCTGACGCGGGTGCTTCGTGAGAAAGGCGCTCAAAACGGTTGTGTTCAGGCAGGCAGTATCGACGAAGATCGGGCTGTGACACAGGCCCGGGCTTTTGCCGGGCTCAAGGGGATGGATCTTGCCAGGACCGTGACTACCGAAAAGCCCTATCTCTGGGAAGAAGGAACCTGGCAGCTGGAAGGGGGTTTTCAGGCGCCCGGCGAGCAGACGTGGCGGGTCGTTGCCTACGATTTCGGAATTAAACGCAATATCCTGCGGCTTCTGGTGGATCGTGGTTGTGCGGTCGAGGTCGTTCCGGCGCAGACCAGCGCTAAAACCGTTCTGGCGCGCAAGCCTGATGGGGTATTTCTGTCCAACGGTCCGGGCGATCCTGAGCCCTGTACCTATGCTATCGAGGCCATTCGGCAAATCCTGAAAAGCCGGGTGCCGGTGTTTGGCATCTGTCTTGGCCATCAACTGCTGGGACTGGCGGCCGGTGCAAAAACGCTGAAGATGAAATTTGGGCATCACGGTGCCAACCACCCGGTTGCGGATCTCGCCACTGCCCGGGTCATGATCACCAGCCAGAATCACGGCTTTGCACTCGACCCCGATTCACTACCAGAAGGGGTCACGGTGACCCACCGGTCATTGTTTGATCAGTCAATTCAGGGGATCACGCTGCGTGATGCACCGGCGTTTTCTTTTCAGGGGCATCCCGAGGCAAGCCCCGGGCCCCAGGATATTGTCAGCCTGTTTGATCAGTTCATTGACCTGATGGCAAAAGCAAAAGATACCGGTCATGCCCAAACGAACTGATATCGCCTCTGTCCTGGTGATCGGCGCCGGTCCGATTGTGATCGGACAGGCCTGCGAGTTTGATTATTCCGGGGTTCAGGCGTGTAAGGCGCTGCGTGAGGAGGGCTACCGGGTCATTCTGGTGAATTCAAATCCGGCCACCATCATGACCGATCCCGAGTTTGCGGATGCAACCTATATCGAGCCGATTACCTGGGAAGCGGTCGCGCTGATTATTGAAAAGGAGCGCCCGGATGCGCTGCTGCCCACCATGGGTGGCCAGACCGGCCTGAACTGTTCCCTGGATCTGGTGCGTCACGGCGTGCTGGAGAAGTTCGGTGTTGAGATGATCGGCGCAACGCAAAATGCGATTGACAAAGCCGAGGACCGCGAGCGATTTCGCGATGCGATGCAGTCCATCGGACTCGGAGTGGTCAGGGGAGACCTTGCCCATTCGATGGAAGGCGCTGCTGCAGTGCTGGAGCAGATCGGCTTTCCGGCCATTATCCGCCCTTCCTTCACACTCGGCGGCAGCGGCGGTGGCATCGCCTATAACACCGAAGAATATGAAGCGATCTGTCGGCGCGGGCTGGATGCCTCACCGACCAGCGAACTGCTGATCGAAGAATGCATTCTTGGCTGGAAAGAATTCGAGATGGAGGTAGTCCGGGACCACCGGGATAACTGCATCATCGTCTGCTCGATTGAAAATTTCGACGCGATGGGGGTGCATACCGGCGATTCGATCACCGTCGCACCGGCGCTGACGCTCACCGACAAGGAATACCAGATCATGCGCAACGCGAGCATCGCCGTGCTGCGCGAGATTGGCGTGGATACGGGTGGTTCGAACGTGCAGTTCGCGATTGATCCTGCCTCCGGCCGCATGGTTGTAATCGAGATGAATCCGCGGGTATCGCGCTCTTCCGCGCTGGCATCCAAGGCGACTGGTTTTCCCATTGCCAAAGTGGCGGCAAAGCTTGCCGTGGGATATACCCTGGACGAGCTCGATAACGACATCACCGGCGGCGCAACACCTGCCTCCTTTGAGCCCAGCATCGATTACATCGTCACCAAGATCCCCCGCTTTGATTTCGAGAAATTTCCCCAGGCCGATCCCGCCCTGACGACGCAGATGAAATCGGTCGGAGAGGCAATGGCGATTGGGCGGACGTTCAAGGAATCTTTCCACAAAGCCCTTCGCAGTCTCGAGATCGGCAGTCTCGGTCTTGAGCCGATCTGGGATCCGGCCTCTGGCAGCCACGATCTTGCCCGCGCATTGCGCGTTCCGGGGGCCCGCCGCGTCTGGTATATCGCCGATGCGTTCCGCGAGGGACTCACATTGTCAGAGGTGCAGTCGCTGACCGGGATTGATCCGTGGTTTCTTGCGCAGATCGCCGAACTGGTGGCGGCCGAGAGCGAGATCAGCGAAACGGTGCTGTCGCAGGTCAATGCCGGCGACCTTCGCCGTTTCAAGCGTGACGGTTTTTCTGATGCCCGCCTCGCCAGCCTGATGAACGTGAGCGAGTCTGAGCTTCGTGCCCGCCGTCATGAACTCGGGGTGTGCCCTGTTTACAAGCGGGTCGATTCCTGTGCGGGAGAATTTGCCACCCCGACGGCATACCTTTATTCGACTTATGAGCATGAGTGCGAATCCAACCCTGAAAACAGGACCAAGGTCATGGTGCTCGGCGGCGGGCCAAACCGTATCGGCCAGGGCATCGAGTTTGATTACTGCTGCGTGCACGCGGCGATGGCGCTGCGCGAGGATGACTACCAGACCATTATGGTCAACTGCAACCCCGAGACGGTATCAACCGACTATGACACCTCTGATCGACTGTATTTCGAGCCATTGACGCTCGAGGATGTGCTGGAAATCTGCCGGGTGGAAAATCCCACAGGGCTGATTGTCCAGTATGGCGGACAGACCCCGCTGAAACTGGCGCGCGGCCTCGCCGAGGCGGGTGTGCCGATCTTCGGCACTTCACCGGAGTCGATCCACCAGGCCGAGGACCGCGAGCATTTCCAGGAACTGATCTCCCGGCTGGGGCTGCTGCAGCCGGCTAACCGGACGGCGGCCACTGAGGATGAGGCGCTGGAGCGGGCCGAGGAGATCGGTTATCCCCTGGTAGTCCGGCCATCTTATGTCTTGGGCGGCCGGGCCATGGAGATTGTTCATGGATCGGAGGAATTGTCCCGGTACCTGCGCGATGCCTTCAGGGTTTCCAACGAATCACCCATCCTGCTCGACCGTTTTCTGAATGATGCGGTGGAAGTCGACGTTGATGCGGTCTGTGATGGAAAGGACGTCGTGATCGGCGGCATTATGGAACACATCGAAGAAGCCGGTGTGCATTCAGGAGATTCCGCCTGTGTACTCCCTCCGTTTGCCTTGAGTGAAAAGATCCAGGAAACACTAGCGCAACAGACCAAAGAGATGGCGCTCGCGCTCAAGGTGCAGGGCCTGATGAACGTGCAGTTTGCGGTGAAGGGCCGCGATATCTACGTGCTTGAGGTGAATCCACGCGCGTCGCGCACGGTACCTTTTGTGTCCAAGGCGACCACGCGGCCGCTGGCCAAAATCGGTGCCCGGGTAATGGCGGGCCAGTCACTTGCCGATCAGGGCATTCACGGGGTTGTCAGGCCTGAGTATTTTTCGGTGAAAGAGGCGGTATTTCCGTTTATCAAGTTTCCGGGCGTCGATCCGTTGCTGGGGCCGGAGATGAAAAGTACCGGGGAAGTCATGGGGGTCGGTATGACCTTTGGCGAGGCGTACCGTAAGGCGCAGCGCGCGACGGGGCTTCTGATCCCCAAAGCGGGCACCGCGCTGATCAGTGTTCGCACCGCGGATCAGGGAGCCGTCATCGACATAGCCCGGTATCTGAGTGACAATGGCTTTTCGCTGGTGGCGACTGAAGGCACGGCCCACGCGTTAAGCAGGGCCGGACTCAGGGCGCGCATCGTCAATAAGGTAAGCGAGGGGCGTCCCCACGTGGTCGATAACATCAAAAACGGCGAGTATGATCTGATCGTCAATACCACTGCGAGTCAGCACAGCCGCCAGGATTCCGAAACCATCCGCCGCCAGGCACTGACCCATAAGGTCACTTACTTCACCACGCTGGCCGCAGCGCGTGCGGCCTGTGAAGCCCATCGGGCAGGAAATGACGCCAGCGTAAACCGGCTGCAGACGCTCCACCAGACAGTTACACAGTGAGAGTCCTCCTTACTCTTGAGGGAGCCGAGCGGCTCCGCGATGAGCTGCAGCATCTCAAGCGCGTCGATCGGCCAGCGGTTATCGAAGCGATCGCCGAGGCGCGGGCACACGGGGATCTTTCCGAGAACGCGGAGTATCACGCCGCACGGGAGCAGCAGGGTTTTATTGAAGGCCGGATCGCGGATCTCGAGTCCAAACTTGCGGTAGCGGAAGTCATCGACCCGGATCGTCTGAATGCCGGGGGCAAGATTGTATTCGGGGCGTGGGTCGACCTCTGGGAGGAGGAGGGCGATCGGGAAGTGACTTACCGGATTGTGGGCGAACTTGAAGCAAACATCGATGAGGGGATGATCTCCCATAGTTCACCCATTGCCAAGGCGCTGATCGGCAAGACCGAAGCGGATGAGATCGAGTTCCAGGCCCCCGGAGGAATCAGGCGCTACGAGGTGCTCGCGGTACGATATACCTCAGGCGCAAGCACCTGACGGCTCAGACTGACCTCCCGGACACCTCGGCAGCGTTGCCCGGCTGACTGGCCCAGGCATCGTCAGCGGGCTCATCTGAATTGTCCCCGTCTTCTTCCGAGGCACCCGATCGGCCCAGCCAGAAAGCAAACGATTTCTCGGCCGGTTCGGGCGCAGTGGGGGTGTCCAGGGTATCGGGGCCATCATCGTAGTACTCGTCCACCTCGGCCCGGGGGTCAAGATCGCCAATGGCGCTGGGTGTCTCGGGCTGGAGTATGTAGGGTTCTTTCTCAACCACAGGCGCCCACTGCCTCACTCGTGTCCGCCAGGCGATGAAGAGGATCAAAAGCGCGGCAGCCGCAATAATGAACACGAACATGCCCTGGGGTCCTGCCAGGCGCATGGCGGCCGAAGCGGCAAGGGGACCGATAACCGCGCCGATGCCAAACACCAGCACAAAGCCACCGCTCGCAGCCACGACATCCCCCGAATCGAGGTAGTCATTCGCATAGGCAACACTGAGCGGATACAGGGTTGAACTCAGACCGAAAAACACAGCAGCGCTTAAGAGCAGTGTCCACGCGGGAAAGAGCCCGCTGAAGATCAACATCAGCGTTGGCCCGCCAAGCCCGATCGCGACGCCGAATAAAACCAGGCGCCGGTCACGCCTGTCGGAGAGACGTCCGATGGGAATCTGAAGCACCATACCTCCGATAAGGCCCGCGGTCATGAATCCCGAGATCTGCGGTACGGTCAGGCCGATTTCCCGGGCATAGACCGGTCCAAGGCCCCACCAGCTCGAGGAAATCAGGCCCGCTACCAGACAGCCCACCACCGAAGTGGGTGAGATCGAAAACAGTGTGCGTATGTTCAGCAGCGGTTTATCAACCGGGTCCGGGTGCGTTGCCCGGGTCAGGGAGACAGGGACCAGCGACAGGACAAGTACGATGCCCACCAGCAGAAAGAGCCCGAAGTTCGCCGGGTCGCCGAACTTGATCGCCTGTTGCCCCACCGCCGAGGCTATGTAGCCGATCACGATGTAAATCGACAGGAGAATCCCGCGGCTATTGTTGGTGGCCCGGTTATTGAGCCAGCTTTCCACCACAACAAAGAGGCCGGCTGTTGCGGCACCCATGATGGCACGAAGCACCACCCAGGCCCAGGGGCCCGGAATGATCAGCACCATCATTGCCGAAGCCGCTGCGATCGCCGACAGGGCGGCAAAGGTCCGGATATGGCCAATGCGGTTGATCAGCGGCCCCGACCGGAACGTGCCCAGCGCAAATCCAAAAAAGTAACCCGAGGCCATCAAGCCGACCATTTCGTTGGGGTAGTTCTCGATGTTGGCGCGCAGCGCCAGCAGGGTGGAGAACATACTGTTGCCGAACATCAGCAGCGTCACTGAGATCATCAGTGCCGAGAGCGCGCGCAGAACGGACAGGGCAAATCGCACCGGATTGGGAAAGGAGTCGGTGGTGACGGGCGCGAAGTCTACGCCCGAATATCACTATTGAGAAGGGTCAAAGCCACGAAATGCGACAGGAAGTTGCAGTATTGCGTTCTGTTCCAGGCAAGTGCCGTGTTATCCGAAGACTCGTCTCTGCGAAGCCGGTCGGTAAGGCGGGGTAATCCGCAGCGCGGCTCAGATTCTCCATGGAGTCGGTTAATATCCCCTTTTGACATCTGCGCGCCACTCCCCGGCATCGCCTCATCCCATCTTCGATATGTTTCTGGTCCACCTTGACGCTGTGAGTCTTGCCTTTGGCCCACGCAAGTTATTGCGCGAGGCGGACTTATCCATCGAGCCGGGCGAACGGGTCTGCCTGGTCGGGCGCAATGGGGCTGGCAAAACCTCGGTACTCCGCCTGGTCACTGGCATACAGGAGCCGGATGAGGGCGAGGTGCGCCGGCACGGTGACCTGTGCGTCAGTGAACTCGAGCAGATATTGCCTGGGGATGAGGGACGACAGGTCGGCACCTTTGTCGCTGAAGGCCTTGCCGACATCATCCAGATGACGCAGCGGTACCGTGAGCAGGCCGCCGCTGACCTTGACCCGCCGGGTCTCAAAGCGCTCCAGGACCTGCACAGCCATATCGATGCGCATGGGGGTTGGCACCCCCAACAGCAGGTCGAAAGCATCTGCTCGGAGATGGGGCTGGACCCCGCCCAGCCCATGAAAGCACTTTCAGGGGGTTGGCGCCGGCGGGCGGCGCTCGCCCGGGCGCTTGCCCCGCGGCCCGATCTGCTGCTGCTGGATGAGCCGACCAATCACCTGGACTTTGAGGCGATCTCCTGGCTGGAGCAGCGGATCGCGGCTTTTTCCGGTGCCGTGCTGTTTATCACCCACGATCGGGCATTTCTGCAGCGTCTTGCCACCCGGATCGTTGAGATCGACCGGGGCAAGCTGCGCAGCTGGCCGGGAGACTACTCTGATTTTCTTCGACGCCGGGCCGAGGCTCTGGAAGCGGAGCATCACGCCAATACGGAGTTCGACCGCAAACTGGCAGAGGAAGAGATATGGATACGCCAGGGGATCAAGGCGCGCCGTACCCGCAATGAAGGGCGGGTCCGTGCCCTGGAGGCAATGCGTGAGGTACGCGCCGCGCGGGTTAACCCCGACGCCCGGGCGAGGGTGCATATCGAAGAAGCCGATCAATCCGGGCGCAAGGTGCTGGATGCTAGAAATCTCAGTTTTGGCTATGGAGACACGCCGCTGATTAGGGATTTTTCCTTACGAATCCGTCGGGGAGACCGGATCGGTCTTGTAGGGAACAACGGGGTCGGGAAAAGCACCTTGCTGAGGCTGCTGCTCGGCGAGATTGAACCCGACGCGGGATCAATCAAGTGGGGTGTCAACGTACAGCTTGGTTATTTTGACCAGCACCGAAGAGAGCTGGATCTTGACAAAACAGTCGCCCAGATCGTGGGTGACGGCAGGGAATATGTCACACTGGACGGCAAGGCGCGGCATGTCGTTGGCTACTTGCGCGGTTTTCTGTTCAGCGCCAAACGTGCGTTGACGCCGGTGCGTGCGCTATCCGGTGGTGAGCGCAACCGCGTAATTCTGGCGCGCCTTTTTACTCAGCCGGCCAACTTCTTGATTCTCGATGAACCCACCAATGATCTTGATGTCGAAACACTGGAAGTGTTTGAGGAAAAACTTACCGAGTACTCAGGTACCCTGATCGTGGTTAGCCATGACCGGGTTTTCCTCGATAACACGGTGAGCGCTATCCTGGCCTTTGAATCTGACGGTTCGATCCGACCTTACGTCGGAAATTACAGTGACTGGGCGAGACATGGCCGACCCCTTGCCTCCGGAGAAGTGAAGCGAAGCCAGGCGGATCAGTCTGACAACGGTACATTCCGCCAGACGAGGCCCGTTAGCGCCCGCAAGCTCTCGTATAAACTGCAGCGCGAACTTGACAGCCTCCCGGGCGTTATCGAATCCGTTGAGATTCAACTCGAAAGACTCCGGAGCCAGACGCTCGACCCGGAGTTTTACCAGAGAGAATACAGTGAGACCCAGCCTGTACTGGATCAGTTGGCCGACCTTGAAAGGGAACTCGAAGAGCACCTTGAGCGGTGGAGCGAACTGGAAGAGATGAGTACGGTATTCACGAGCAAGCAGTGAAGAATCCGATGACATGGCTCTGGTCCCAGCCGGTTGTCCTGCTGACCCTGACCACACTTTTCTGGGCAGGAAACACGGTTGCCAGTAAGGTGGCTGTTGGCCATATCTCGCCCGGACTGCTGACATTCTCGAGATGGGCACTGCTGAGCCTGATTTTGCCGTTTATATACAGAAAGCAGATGGGCACTGTCTGGCCTCAACTGCAGAGTCGGTGGATATATGTCGTGGCAATGGGGGCCCTTGGGCTCGCTGCATTCAACCTGCTTTTTTATATCTCTGCTCACCACACGACGGCAGTCAACATCGGCATCCTTCAGGGCTCGATCCCCATCATCGTGCTGATCGGTGCGTTCTTTCTTTACCGCACCCGGGTTACCATGCTGCAGGCGCTGGGCGCAACGCTCGGGTTGGTAGGTGTCGTCACGGTAGCACTGCGCGGTGTACCGTCGCAGCTTGCTGACCTGCGACTGAACGAGGGCGACATCATGATGGCAGGCGCCTGTATTCTGTACGCGGGATACACCCTCGGACTCAAGAGCCGGCCCGATATCCCCGGAATCGTACTGTTCGCCTACTTTGCGATTGCCGGCTCACTGCTTTCGGCACCGGTGGCTTTTTTGGAGTGGTGGAATGGATCGATCATCTGGCCTGATCGGTCGGGCTGGATAGTGATTATCTACGTTACGATTTTTCCCTCGTTCCTGTCCCAGATTTTCTTCCTTCGCAGCGTAGACCTGATCGGGCCGGGACGAAGCGGCGTGTTTGTAAACCTGACCCCAATATTTTCTGCACTGCTGGCTGTCGTACTGCTTAGTGAGGCGTTTCAGTTTTATCACGCCATCGCGCTGACGTTGGTCGTCCTTGGGTTGTGGTGGGCGCGTGATCCGGCCTCCAGCCGCTGATTCAATGCAGACCTGCCGCAACCATTAATGCCGAGAGGCAACGGGAGCCTTTACATGAGCAGCTACGGGCGGGGTATTCTGATGATATTGGGCTCGGCCTTTTGTCTCAGCACTTCCGGGGTTGGTCTCAGGGTTATCCAGGAGGCTGACGGCTGGCAGATTCTGTTTTACCGTTCCCTCAGCATGATGGCGCTCGTCCTGATCGTGCTGATGATCCGGCACCCGCGAAGCCTTAAGAGCCGGTTGCGCGCACTTGCCTGGGACGACCTGGTTCTGGCGCTGATTCTGGGAACCGGGTTTGTTGCCTATGTGTTTGCCCTGTTGCAGACGACGGTCGCCAATGCACTCTTCGTCTTCAGTTCGGCCCCGTTCTTTGCAGCCGTGCTGGGATGGATTGTCCTGCGCGAACGCGTCGCCGCGCGCACCTGGATCGCCATTGCCGCCGCCATGAGCGGCTTGGGAATCATGGTGGGTGCCGGCATGATGGGGGGGCGTATGTCGGGTAACCTGATTGCCCTGTGGCTTCCGGTTTCTTATGCACTTTCCGTGGTGCTGGTACGCCGCTCGCAACAGGGCGATATGCTGCTCGCGCTGTTTTTGGCTGCCGGCGTGGCGACAGCCATCACCATCCCGTTTATTGATGACTTCTCTCTTGGCTGGGTGGATCTTGGCGTCTCGGTCTATCTGGGCGTCTTCCAGGTCGGTGCAGGGTTTATCCTGCTGATACTGGGTGCGCGATACGTGCCGGCGGCCCAGGTTGGGTTATTGGCGCTTGTCGAGCCGGTACTGGGACCGGTCTGGGCATGGTTCACCGTATCGGAGGTCCCTGCAGAGGCCACCTTTATTGGCGGCGCGATTATTCTGGCTGCGGTAGGGATAGACGCCGCAATTTCTGCGGCGCGCTCAGCCCGGGCGGGCAGTTAATCGAGTGCCTGATAGGCTGCTGCCATCATATCGGTACGCATCGGAGACAGGGAGCCAAGGTTCTGCGTCATCACCACGCCGACAAAGTCTTCCTTTCGATCCACCCAGTAATATGTGGCCGCCGCACCGCCCCAACCGCCTTCCTCTTCACTGGTGAGAGAGATTGCCTGGCCGGGATCCAGCATGACCCTGCCCAACAGGTTAAAGCCGTAGCCGGGACTCGGAAAAGGGCCCAGCCAGTACGGCAGCTGCTCGCTGCTCAGCCGGTTGTGCCACATGAAATCCACCATTTTGCGCGAAACGAGTGGAGCGCCCATTGGTGTCTTGCCATTGACCGTAAACTGCGCAAATCGAATGTAGTCATCGGCAGTGGAAAAAAGGCCGTGACCGCCACGGGCAAATACCCCGGGCTTGTCATAGGGATATGCATCGTCAACATCGAACTTCTTGAGCGGTGCGGTTGCCTCGGCAGCCTTAAGAATCTCATCCAGAGAACGGCCGTACATCGGCATCAGCCGGTGACGTTCTGACTCAGGCACAAAAAACTGGGTGTCTTTCATGCCCAGGGGGTCAAATATCTCGTTCTGCAATAGCGTCCCGAGCGCCTGTCCTGAAACAACCTCGAGCACCCGGGCCAGGATGTCGTTTGCAATGCTGTAGTGCCAGCGTTGACCCGGCTGAAACGCCAGCGGGAACTGTGCCGCCCGGTTTGCAAAGGTTTCCAGCGTACAGCCGCCATCGTTGACCAGGCCGTCGGAGAGATACAGGGCGCCGACAGGGCAGTCCGGCATAAAGTTGTAACTGAATCCTGCACGATGGGTAAAGAGGTGCTCAATCATGATTGGCGCCGCTCTTTCGGCACTGCCATCGGCGTTCAGGACTTCCATGTCCTGGAACTCGGGAAGAATGCTGCCAAGCGGCGTAAAGAGGTGCAAGCGGAACCGTTCCATCAGAATGACGCCGGCCGCTGCCACAATCGGCTTGGTCATCGAGTAGATCCGGTAGATCGGCTGATCCGGCAGAGAAGAGGGCGTCTCGCCCGGCAAGGCAACGCCAGCATCCATGACTTTGCCATGGCGTTTGATCAACCACTCGATGCTGGCGAAATGTCCGCTATCGATGTATCCCTTCGCAACCCTGCGGATACCCCGTTTCCGAAATTCGCCCGGTTGATCAATTGGGCTCATGGCGCTGGTTTTGGCCACATGATGACCTGGGTGCAACGGAACCACGCGAGTGTTTTCTGATCCTTCTCGGAGCTTATCTCCACATCCCAGATCTGCGTTGACTTCCCAAGATGCATGGGTTTCGCCACAGCTTTTATGGTTCCGCCGTCCGTAGTGGCGATAAAATTGGTTTTGGTTTCAAGGGTCGCAAAGCCTGTCGCACCTTCCGGGAGAGATCTGATGCATCCAAATCCCGCACAGGAATCGGCCAGCGCAAACAGGGTGCCCGCATGGACGCGGCCCTTCCACGAAAAGTGGTGCTTCTCAAGTTCAATAAGGCCCGTTGCTTCACCTGAGGGAGTGAATGCGAAGGTCATCCCCAGATGATCAAACAGATAGCCCTCACCGTGTGCCTTGAATTCTTCAGGTGTGACCATAAATCACTCGATAGAGGTTTCTATGATTATCGTTGTTAATCTGCAGCGGATTCAAGGCGGGCAAGAATATCCTCCAGTCCTTCAGTGAGAGAACGGCTCGCACCGCTTTGGGTTCTGCGGGCCAGAAACTGCGCGTTCAGCCCGCCCGGTGTCTGACAGGCGGCACTCATCATATGCAGTTCTTCGACAGGCTGTCTGACAGTAAGGTCAGAGAGCGCGTGATACAACGCAGTCGTATAGCGGGCAGCTGTCGTGAGATCCATGCCTTTTCCGCTCATCCAGGTGGTCACATCGGCTACCTGATCGAAAAAATCGGCCATCAGGGCGCTTGCTGCGCCGAAGAGGTTGAACTGCGCTTCATCGGAGACCGCCACACAGGTGCCGATTTTTTCAAAGAGTGTCTCAGCGCCAGCGTCCGGCGGACACAGCGCCACCGGCCCAAGGCCATGTTCTATCGGCGGCATGGGGATAACGCGGACAATATCCGTGGCGGGTGCCGCCCACGTGCGAAGTTGCTCAAGCGAAACGCCGGCAGCAAGGCTGATGATCTTCTGATCAGGTCGGTAATCCAGTTCCTTGAGGACATCGCGCACCTGCTCGGGCAGCACGGAAACCATAATCCAGTCGCTCTGCTCAGCCAGGGATCTGTTGTCACAGACAACCCTGACCTTTCGGTAGTCGTGAGCCAGTTGGGCAGACCGCGTTGCCGAGCGTTCCGATACCAGGATGGTGTCGTCATATCCCGCGACATCATAGAGGCCGCGTATGATGGCCTCGGTGATAACCCCAGTACCCAAAAACCCGATGATCATGTGTCCTCAGTTCCCGTTATCAGGTGGTTATCGTGCCACCAACTCCGAATCAAACGCGGGCGAAAGGCGCCCGGTTCTTCTCTAGTGTTCTATTGTTGTTATCAGCAAACAGGCGGGCTGGATCGCTTGACTCATGCGCCGCTTGGACTCAAGTGTAATCACTATCGAGGGTCAGGAAAATATAGCCATTTGTTCAATTTTGCGCCTGTGGTTTCGATTTCTCCACATGAAACAGAAAATCCAGAACTATCTGGTTAAACACTTCCGGCTGCTCGATGTTTACCAGATGGCCGGCGTTTGCGATCTCAAAGAATCGACTCCGCCGAACCCGATCCGCCATTGAGCGTCCAAATTTCGGCGGGCAGAGAGGGTCATGCTGACCAAAGAGAAACAGACTCGGAACCTTAATCGACTCAAGTGCCAGCTGCCTGTCGTATGGTATCGACGATTCCAGCGTCTTGATGTAGCTTTCCTTGTGCAGCATTTCAATACTTTGCACGAGTTGGGTGTAGTGATCGTCTGTGGCCATTGGGCTCAGAAGGGCCCTCGCCGCTGCATCAGCGATGTCGCGGGGCTCCTTGCCTTCCAATGTATCGGGGTCGCGGTATCCGGTGCTTACGGCTGCAGAACCGGAAAGAGTCTCGCATTTCTTCTGTTGCCCGTTGCCAAGGCGGCAGCTGATGGACCGCTGGTGGTCGAGGTGCTCGGCCGGATGTGTCCGGCCCGCCTTCTGCCCAAGCCGGCCTATGATCCGGACAACCGTCTTGCCCGGGCTTGATATCAGGGGTAGGGTGAAGCTTGGACTCTTGGTCCGGTGTACTGCACCCGGATTAGGGATTAGGTAGAGGGGCCCGAAGCATGTACCCGATCATTGCGCTGTGGGCGCACCCACGTTCACTCTCAACCGTGTTTGAACGCATCATGCGTGAACGCGGGGACCTCAACTGTCTACATGAACCGTTTATGTACGACTATTATGTTCACCGCCGGGTGAGGATCATGCCCGGTTTTGAGATAGACCTCGACCATCCGGCTGCGTACAGGGAGATCCGTGACTCGATCGTTGCTCTGGCGCAGACCGGGCCGGTGTTTTTCAAGGACATGAGTTACTATGTTCTGCCTTATCTGCCGACCGATCCGGATTTCGCCAGCAAGATAACGCACAGCTTCCTCATTCGGAATCCTGTCAGCGCAATCGTTTCATACTATCGGCTGGATTCAAAGATCACCCTTGAGGAAATTGGAATTGCGAGCCAGTGGACACATTTCAAAGCCCTGGTTGACCTCTTCGGGACAGAACCGATTGTGATCGAAGCCGAATCGGTTCAGGCAAGACCAAAGCAGACCCTCTCGCACTATTGGGAACAGGTGAAGCTTGACTATGTGGATCACGCGTTCAACTGGAGTCAGGAGGATGCCCCTGCAGCTTGGCAGCCGGTTAAGGGATGGCACCAGGGTGCGCTCGCCAGTCAGGGTATCCGTGATGCTGATCCGGATGAAGCCGCGCGCAAGCGGGAGGCGTATGCGCAATGTCTTGTCGATGCACCGCATCTGGCGGATTATCTTGCCCGCCACATGCCTGCTTATGAAGAATTGAAAAGCCGGGCTCAGCCCTGATATCACTGCCATCGCCGGTAGCGGCTGGTCAAAAGTACTCACAGATCAATCAGAAAACGGAAGATACATCGATGAGCCGAGGAATTTTCTACGGGTACCGGATCGTTGCTGCGAGCATCGTCATCCAGATGATGTACCTCGGCTCTGTATTTACCTACGGTGTGCTGTTCCCGGAATTCGAATCCGAATTCGGCTGGTCCCGAGCAACGATATCAGGGGCTGCCTCACTGAGTTTCTTTGTATTAGGGTTATTCGGTATTGTTATGGGGAAAGCGACCGACCGCTTTGGCCCACGAATAGTGCTGACTATCTCTGGGATCATATATGCAGCTGGTTATATGCTGTTGCACCGTGTAACCACTACTCTGGAGCTCTATTTGTTCTACGGGATTTTATGCGGGCTTGGTATAGCGGCACTTGAGTTTGCTACTTTGTCCACGATTGCCCGCTGGTTTATCAGGTACCGTGGGATGATGTCAGGTATCGTCAAGGCCGGTGCCGGGGCCGGCCAGGTTCTTTTTCCGCTGATTGCAGCGGTTCTGGTTACTGCATACGGCTGGCGCCACGCCTGCCTGCTGATCGGAATCGTTGTGCTGATAGGGCTCGTAGCGATGGCCCAGATAATGCGCCGCGATCCGGCAACGCTCGGTTTACAACCACTCGGGTCAGAAAAACCCGTAGAGGGGGCAGCCGAACACACTGCGGCTGGACTGAATTTAAAAGCAGCCTTGGCCAGGCAGCAATTCTGGATTCTCTGTCTGGCCAAGTTCTCTGATATGTTTTGTAGTTTTACTATTGTCGTTCATATCGTGCCCTACGGTATCGACCAGGGCCTTGCACCCTCAGTTGCCGTTGCGGTGCTCTCGACCATAGGTGGCTGCAGTAT
>CEQE01133532.1_pt1 | contig 21078 bp, 20 predicted proteins | sample 356201 | NCBI WGS metagenome assembly CEQE01 (sample SAMEA2619970, study PRJEB7988) | marine metagenome | biome: marine biome (ENVO:00000447); feature: mesopelagic zone (ENVO:00000213) & marine oxygen minimum zone (ENVO:01000065); material: "saline water (ENVO:00002010), including plankton...
GTCAGGTGACGATGACCTCTGACTTGGCGGTAGCGGCGGCCTTTGCACCATAGGCGCCAATCAGTACTCCGTGGGAGGGGCGTGCGGAGTATTGCCACCCGATATTTCTAATATGCAAACCAATCTTCACAGACGGGGGTTTTTTTCAAATAATGGAGACGAGGGTGTGGAACACATCATCTACCCCCTATTAGAATGGGTCGTCCGACAACGTGGCTTCACTGTATGACTAACTGTGGGACTACTTCCTAGACTAGAGATCAGAAAACTGACTTGCTATCAAGACAATACGCCTTGCAGGTGATGGACAAGGGCAAATGGTACGGCGGGTTAAATGTCGTTCTTCCGGAGAGGGAACGTTTCTTTCTCTTGGTATATCTCCAGCGGTTTGTCTGCCGAAGGTTTGTGCGAGCCGAAAAGAGGGGAGGAGTCAAGCTGGGGCAACGATTGGTTTAAGCGAGACGCTAATGAGCTTGCATATGACGGAAACAACCAGATAGTGCTGATGTATAGCGAGTACAATTTTGGGTATGCTCGTAAAAAAGATCCTGCCATCTTCGCCAAAATTTTGAGGAGAGGCCAATGCCCTTTGTATACGCGCCACCAGAAAACAATAGATTCAAACCGAATTCTTCGACTGGAAAATCCGTCCAAATCTAATAGAGCCAATCCTCGTTCTGCTTTGGTTGCTCCCGTTGGAGTCAACTCTTCATGAGTGACCAGACCAAGATTGATTGCCATAGTTGCTAAGTCGGTGCCAAGGTAAGGGAAAAATATCGCAACATAGCAATTGTCTGGTTGGGCATTGCGAGCCGCTTTTACAGTTTCGTTGTAGTCTTCAAGCGTTTCTCCTGGAAGCCCAAGAAGTACGTAGAAAATTACGCGCACATTGTATTGTTTTGCCACTTTGCAAAATTCGACTAATTCGTTATTTGTATATTTGGGACGTAAAAGAATCTCTTTCCGCATTCTTTCTGATCCACTTTCCAATCCAATATGAATGATGGCTAAATTTGCAGCGTGTGCCTTCTCAAACAGCTCTGTTATACGTTCATTGGTTTCCATGAAATGGGATGTCAGGGCAAGGTTGACTCCAAACTGTATTGGGCTTTGCAAGTGTTTATTGTAGTCGGCCAGGGCATCAAAGATACGGTAGGAAGCTGGGCGATTGGCCCCAAAGGTTTCTACCTCGAGAAAGATTCTTTCAACGGCTGGATAATTTTCCAGTATGTAATTGATTTCCCCATGAATACTGTCAGGCGACCGAAAACGAACATATTTTCCTCCGGACAACTTCTCCATGGCGTGATTAGAGCAGTAGGTGCACTTAAACGGACATCCTCTTCCTAGCAAGAGCGATGGGTACTCGTTGGGTAGTTCAATCCATTTATCCCATATCGTTCTGTTAATGTAAGGTAATCCATCGAGATCCCCATCAAAGTCATTTGTAGGATTTTTGGTGACTTGGCCTGTTTCGCGGTTCCTCACCCATATGCTGCTGATGTTATGGACAGGCATGGTATTGTTGATGGCATCTGCTAGTTCTACGACAGCGTTTTCGCCTTCCCCGATACATATTGCGTCAAAGGTCCCGTCATTGATGACCTCGTCTGCGTTTAACGACGCATGGTGACCGCCAAGCAGACAAAAAATGTTTTTATCTAGCGTAGCAAGATACTGAACAACGTTTTTTACTTGCCAGTATTGGGTTGATACTGCGGTGAAACAGAATAACGATGGATGGTGATCTTTGACGTAGCGACCGATGTATTTGTCCAATGGCGTTTCTGGTGTTACCACAAAAAGCTCTACGTTGTGTCCTGCTTTTTGAAGCACGGTAATAATCATCGCAAGGCCAAATGGAATTAGCGTTGCCATATTGAGGGGCTTTTGTACGCTATGGTACGGATCAACTGTGTATACGCAGCCAATATTCATGCTACACCTTTTTCCCGATGGGGAGGGACATTTGATCCTATGTTTTGCACAATTGCTTCCTCTTGCTAAACGTCATAATTGTAATACAAATATATGATTTGACGAAAGCATTGGTCTATTTTACCTGTGTGATATGGTTTGATTTTTTTTCATGAGTAGATAAAATCATGGGATGACGTAGTCATCAAGATTCGCATAGCACAATGGTGAAGTTGACAACCGTATATCACTCTCACACGGCACAAATGATTGACTCTCCTCTTACGATCAGGTCGAGACGCGGCATAGTCCGCAGTACATATGATAAGGCAAGGAGTGAAAACATTTTTGAGGTAGAGGCTGAATGAAACTCTCACATGTTTTTTATCATGGGTGATGTTGTGGTGTAAATTGCTTAACAGGCAAAGCCAAAAATAGTCAAGCTCGTACTTTGATTACCTGTTGGCTGTGTTTCAGTTCTGGAAAGGCTTACCAAAGGAATGTAGAGTGCTAGTCATTTGTATCTATCTGTATCAATCCAGCTTTTGTCTATGGATGACTTGTGACATCGTGGATGCCGTATCCCAAACCAGCAGCGGTTCCGCCAACAAAAAGCCAGCGAACTAATTCGCATGCAGCAGCTCCAGGCACTGCTGCCGCAATGGCTGTGCCGAGTATTAATCCGCCCAAACCACCCCATACTGTGCCTTTGGCTATTGACATAACAGGATTTTCTCTTTTTTCTCGAGTGGGTTCTTCGCGGGAAATGCCGGTGTGCGTCTCATTTTTGGACGGCTCATGTTGGATCTGAATGGCGTTCATTGCCATGAGCATATTGACGTCAATATCGAGACCATTGTCATTTTTACTTACAGGTAAAACGAACTTCCTATCAGGCGTTAGGGGGTTTTGTGTGTCTATAGAAAACATTGAACGGTCATGGTCTTGTGCAAAACTAAGAGTTGTTGCTAAACATACACAGAGCGCGCAGGCTAAAGCACACCAAATCCATCTCACTGTACACCTCCTCTCAGTAGCGATTGAAGCCGGGACCAAGAAATACGGATTATATTTTTTTACTCATGGGTCTTCTCCACCATTAGATGAGAGTATCCATCTAACACCTTAGGGGGGGTGGCGAGAAAAAGGGCTGTATTGTTAAAACTAGGTACAAACAACAAACGGGCTATCTCCAAGGAAGAAGACAGCCCGCTTGCTGGCACTTAGGATGCCAGTGTTTTGATATTGATCTGGGACCGCATCCCGCCTATCAGTCAGGTGACTGCATTTGCTGCTCTTGAACGTCGGCAACTGCGAAATACCCCTTGAAAGTCCTACTCTGTGAAGGCGCTTGGATCTGAATCTCGTTGTCCGTTCCTACTGAACAGGTGCTTCAGGCACCCACTGTTATTGTCATCCAAGCTGGTAGGAGGCAGCGCTCACGCCCAAGTACGGCACAGAAACCATTGCACCGCAGACGGGCCTAAATGATCCGGCGGACTAAGCTCGTTATCCAATGAAGCCCTCCTTTCTTCAGATCCCAAGGCTTTCAGACAGGTGCACGCTGTCTATCGCCTTTGCGACTTTTCGGTCATGACCTACCCTACTTCTAGCCTACGCTTCTCTAGTGTGGGTGTCAATGGTAGCACATGATGTCTTTGTAGCCTTTGGGAAAGTAAGGAGAAGCAATGAAGTATAAAGCTTTGAGCGTATGTCGTTTTTGGTGCATTCACTCAGTTATATCTGTCTCTAGCGAGTGTGGGTGTTAGTGAAGTGAAGGTATTATATGAAAATTGAGGAGGACATAGTTACAGAATGCTTCGGACTGTGTATGCGGGTAAGTTGAATAGAAAACAGGCACTGTCCCGTAAGCAATATTTGAGATGCAGTGTTTTCGCGGTGGTCAATGTTTTACTACAACATGAACTGTACCCCTATCGTCACAGGGATAAGGTGTAATTGATTACTAGCGACTGCGGCTCGTCCGCGATTAATTGTTCCCGCTCCCCTATAGTATGATGTTTCTACATAAAGGCTGATGGTGTCGGCTACAACAAAATCTACTCCACCGCCAATGCGAATCATCAGACCATTCTGCTCGGTAACGCGGTGGGTCCCGATCAATTCCCCCCATCCTGCTCCAGCGAGTATATAAGGGCGTATCTTTCCCACGGCTAGGTTGTTGTGCAAGTAGACCTTACCGTTCATGGAGACTACCCCTCCTTTATCAAAGGCATCCGAAGTATTAATGTCATTTAATAGAAGAATATCGAGTTCTAAGGCAAAACGGGGTCTGAAGCGATATCCAAATTTCATGTTACCAGCAAAACCAGTGTTATGATTTCCACCTGCTGATTCCACAACACTTCCCCCTACGGCTCCATATGATTTGGATTTCCCAAGAGGCAGCTTGTCCGGGGCCGCAGATGCTAGAGAAGAAGGTGTTTGTGTTTTTTTGTTTCTCAGGTTAAGAGGAAACTGATTTTGGCATGAGTGAAGTATGGCGTCAGCCGTGTCGTTGCTCTGTGTATCCTTCATTGCTTTGATGACACAGTTGTCAAAACTTCGTGGAGTAGACAGAAGCCAGACGTCACCAGCATTAGTAGACTGTGCGAGTATGGTGCTTGCAAATGTGCTTGAGAACAGGAAAACTCCGGCACAAAAGATGTTCTTTATATCTACAGTATGTTTGCTGGTAATCTTTATGTATATATGCCGACCAATATGTATTTGTTTCGCCCATTTATTTTTTTGCGTTTTGCTGAGGAAACACGCTCCAAAAGTTGAACGTACTATTGCCATTGCCAGCGTTTTTATTCTACAGGCGGAGTAGTTAGAGGCCGGGTCGAGCTTTTGAGACTACGGAATCCAAAAATGGAAAGACTTCCTGCGACAACAACAGTAACCCAAGACGCCCACACTGGAAACGACCACGCGTTGATTGATACGGCCCATCCCATTGATGCACGAATAAGGTGGATCAATGCGACTGTACCAAAGATGGCAGCTGAAATGACGATATACCTATTGTTCATGATTCCATCCTTTGGTGAACGTATGTGCCTATATGATCAGCAGCGTCATGTTCGATCACTGACGGTCATTCGACAATACTCAATGCTACATAAGGGACAAGATTGAACAGGATGATGCTTATCTTGAAGAGTCCAATGCCTGCATAGTTAAACGCGTCAAAGAGTTCTTCCGACAACTGTTTGATGAACCACTTCTTTTGTAGGTGATATACCCAATCGTGGGCTAGTCTGACCCACAAAAACCACCATAGCAGAATGCCGAAGTTGATAACTGTACACCATCCTAACACTTCACGTATGAACTCAATGGTCATTGCTCCTCCCAAAATTCAGGTAGTGGCCCATCATCACCCTTAACATATGCGACGATAAGGAACCGTGTGTCGAATAACAAACAGTGCGTACTGGCACAAGTAGTGTAGGCCTCTTCGGAGTGCGCGCAGACATTCTGATGGTAACGTTCAGGTACTTGTGTTTTCAGTAAAAATGAAAACGATTACATTTCAACGGAGTAGTACTTATAAAGAGCGGGGTATCCCCGCTCTTTATAAGTCTAGGTTGAGTAAGAAACTATTCGGTGGAGACGATCGCACAAATCAGTGTAAGTTCTACAAAGCTGACCGGTGGGCATCCATTATCATTGGTGCAAGTAACCCATCCTCCCCACGTTGAATTGTTGAGGGGTTTGTTATTCCTCACTACATACCCGTCGGGCAGAAAAAACCATCCTGCCGAAAACACATTGCTGCCTTCAGGGCAGCTTCCTTTAAATCCGTTTTTGTCATTAACGGGCACGGTGACATCGATTTGAGTGTAGCCAGAAAGGCCAGAAGTGCCTTGGGGACCTTGCGCCCCGTGAGGACCCTGATGTCCTGGGGGGCCCTGTATCCCAAGTTTTCCTTGGGGGCCAGGGGGCCCTAGAGGACCTTGTAGTCCGGATGGTCCTGCGCATCCCTGCAGAACCAGAAAGGATAAGACAATACCAAAACCATTCAGGGCAGTTCGACTTAACATAGGCACCTCCAAATTAGGAAATACTTCTGGTTTTTCAAGCACTTATGATGGTCGGAGATGATACACCTCGTGGTGTCTTAAAATCAACGTTTTTTGGTTGTCCCATGCGCATATTGCCCGCATTGCTTCATTGGAGGATGAAGCTCAACATTCGTATACGAGGGAACAAATAGGTTAAACCTTCGTTCTGGCACGTCCCATGGGTTAGAATGTTATCGGGTAAAATGAATGAATAGGCACTACATAATGCTTTACGATGGACATGCTCGAGTAGATTTTTGTTGAGGAGTGTGCCTGATGGCAAGGTTCATTTTCATAGGTTTTGTCATGGCGCTTGCCTTAAGTTTAAGTGCTTGCGGGAATTCGAGCGAACATGGAGCAGAAATTACTCTGTCTAGTATCATGGACTTGGGAGATCGCGGATCTGTAATAGACAATGGTGGTGATGCTTCTAATGTTATGGTCGTAGAACTTACTGATGGTTCTTATGTGTGTAGTCCACCTGGCCAGGGCCTATTCCCTGGGGTGCTCTACAATCATGGAGGACTAGGTATGGCAATTGGAGGTGATTTGAAAGGAACCTGTCAGGCCTTGGCAGAAGCCGGGTTTCTTGCCCGTTCTGAGAAACGGCCAGAGACTGTGCCACTCGTAGGGCACCTTGATGCGGTCTTGGCCGGGCTTGACATGCTTCGATCCCATGCAAAGATTGACCCAAGTCGCATAGGCATCATGGGATTTTCACGTGGAGGTCTGTTGACCCTGCAGGCTGCGATTGCTAGGCCGGATGATGTTCACGCTATTCTGGTATTGGCACCGGCATCTGGAAGAGGTGCCTTGCACCAAGCGCTTGAAAATGCACCATCTCTTTCAGCCCCTACCAGTATTTATGTCTCAGAAAACGACCTACTTCGGGCAAACCATGTTCAACTCTCCCGTGATGTTGAGAGCTCACTACGGGAAACAGGTAAGGAGGTTGAGCTGAAAATCTACCCTCCCTTTGGCGAAGATGGGCATCGGTTGTTTTTCGAAGTTAGAGGCGTATATTGGGAGGACATTATTGCATTTCTTGACAACACAATTGGTAATCCATAGGGCCTTATATACAAGTGTGGAGGAGTGTTTACTAGGTTTGACCATGGGGAAAGTTTTTGCTAGGATTTTCCCCTCTTGGTGGGACAGCAAAGAGGGTCGAGAGACAAGGAAGTAGCAGTTTTCCTCCTCTCTCACGATTGGTTAGACTGGCTACACGAAAAACTCTAAAAATGGACTGTATTGTACCGAGGTATAGGAGCATCGAATGTTAAGGTCGATGGTTGAGGCACGTGAGCTCTATAAGAGTTTTGGGGAAACCCAGGCGGTTGTTGGGGTCTCTTTTTCTGTGCCTATCGGTCAAATTGTTGGATTTCTCGGTCCCAATGGCGCGGGGAAAACCAGCACCCTTCGTATGCTTGCGGGATATTTAGAGCCGACCAAAGGTCAGGCCATCATCGATGGAGTGGCTGTGAATGACGATCCTTTGTTGGCACGCAGGAAGATTGGTTATTTGCCAGAAAATTGTCCTCTCTATGATGAGATGATGGTGATAGACTTTCTTCACTTTGTCGCTGAGCTTCGCATGATTCCTCCATCTCAGCAGAATGAGAGATTGCGGCCGATCTGTGATCGATGTGGAATTTCATCGGTTTTGGGAAAAGATATTGGACAGCTTTCAAAAGGCTATCGGCAACGAGTTGGGTTTGCGCAAGCGATTGTAGGGGATCCTGATCTGTTGCTTCTTGATGAACCAACCTCTGGCCTTGATCCCAATCAGATTCTTGAAATTCGTGCTTTGATCAAGGAACTTGGAAAGGAGAAAACAATCATTCTGTCGACGCATCTTCTTTACGAGGTTCAAGCGTCTTGTGACCGTGTCATTATCATATCAGACGGAAAACTTATGGCCGATGATGATCTGGAGACACTGATGTCTAGGGGGACTGCTTCTCGTGTTAGTCTGCTTTTTGGGCCTGGAGATGGGGAGGTTGATGCCACCCGCATTCGTGAGGTTCTTGCCTCTGTCCCGGAGATTCGAAACGTGACCTCACGGCCTAGTGAGGGAGATGGAACGCTTGGGTTCTCTGTTGATGCTGGGGGTGATGGTGACTCGCGTCCGGCATTATTTCAGGCTGTGGCGCAAAATGGGTTGCCTTTGTTGGAGATGTACCGTGAGCAAGTTAGTTTGGAAGAAACGTTTCGCAAACTGACACAAGGTACTTGAGGAGGGCCAAAGGTTCACGTATGACATTCGTACGCCGCACATTAAGCATTGCAAAACGAGAATTCAGGAGCTACTTTAATTCTCCCATCGCATATATTGTGATCAGCGTATTTTTGATTTTGTCTGGCTGGTTCTTTTTTACTCCACTGTTTCTGGTTGGGCGTTCTACCCTGCGTGGCTTCTTTTCATTTACCCCAATTTTGTTCATCATATTTATTCCTGCGATCACTATGCGGTTAATTGCGGAAGAAGTGAAAACTGGCACACTTGAATGGTTGAGCTCAATGCCTCTACGGGACCTTGAAGTGGTGCTTGGAAAATTTCTTGCGGCACTTGGCCTGATTGCGGTTGCACTTGCGATGACCTTTCCCTATCCGATTTCTGTAGACATGATTGGGTCGCTTGACTGGGGGCCTGTAATCGGAGGGTATTTGGGGCTGCTTTTGCTAGCAGGCGCCTTTCTTGCGGTGGGCCTCTTTGCATCAAGCCTGACGGAAAATCAAATCGTGGCTTTTATCATAGGAGTCACCCTCTGTTTTGCGCTCTACATGGTGGACAAAGTTCTGTTTTTCCTGCCCGAGCAGCTTGGGGCGATTTTTCAATATCTCTCAGTCGACTACCACTTCCGGAATATTGCTAGGGGCGTGATTGATACTCGAGATGTCATCTTTTATCTTGGCCTGATGATTGTCGCACTCTTTCTCACCATGGAATCTTTGAAACGTCGTCATGCTTGATTCACCGTCAAAATCGCAAAGCACAAAAAAACGTGTTGATCGAACTACCTATGGGTTGGCCATCATCGGCATCGTTATTCTTGTGAATATTTTAGCTGTTGGTTGGTTTGCACGCGTTGATCTGACCGAAGATGGGCTTTACACTCTTTCTGCTGCCTCACGAGCTACTGTGGAAAACCTTGAAGACCCTGTTTCCATCCGTGCATATTTTACCGCAGACCTTCCGGCACCGTATTCGTCGACATCTCGGTATGTTAAAGATCTGTTGGATGAATATGCCACGTACTCTCATGGGATGCTACGGTATCAATTCATCGATCCTGTTGAGGAGGAGACGGAGGAAGACAAAGCCAAGAAAAAAGAGTTCAGCCAGGATATTTTTGGGCGGACCATCCGTGAACGAACGGATAAAGAATATGAGCTATTGACCTTAGGAATTCCACCAGTGCAGATTCAGGTCAACGAGGGAGACAAACTGGAGGTCAAGCAAGCTTATATGGGAATTATGCTTCGACATGGTGATAAGCAGGAAGTGATTCCTCTTGTTCAGGATACGACAGGCCTTGAGTATGATCTGACGTCCCTGATTCGTAAACTGGTTCGCCATAAGACTCCTGAAATTGCATTTATCACTGGGGCTGGAGGACCGGATTTGCGACGAGAGTTGAGACAGTCTTATGAGCGAATGGAAGAGTTGTATAACGTGAGGGAAGTTGATCTGTCTCAGGAACAGAAAATCGAAGACGCTGTTGATGGGATCATCGTTATGGGAACGTCCACCCCGTTTAGTGATGCGGAACAACGCACTATCGATCGGTTTATCATGAGTGGCAGGGGTGCTGCGTTTCTTCTTGACCGGATTAGTGTTGACGTGAGGACACTGAATCAGGAGCCTGTGAATCACGGGCTTGATCTGCTACTTGAACGTTATGGGGTAAGGGTTGGAGATGGGTTAGTGCTTGATGTTGAATCCTCGATGGTGAATGTGTCACAACAACGACGTTTTATGCAGCTTGCTCAGCCGGTTCCATATCCGTATATTCCCGTTCCGAGACGGCTGAATCCAGAGCATCCGTTAACACGTGGGTTGATTGGCGTTAGTTTTCCGTTTGTGAGTCCGCTTGAGAATGTTGCGTTGCAAGACTCTGGTTCAGTCATTGATATGTTGGTCACATCGTCAGAAAAAAGCTGGATACGACAACAACCGTTTGAACTCCATCCGCTACAAGAATGGGGGGCGGGTGGTATCGAATTCGAAGGCGAACAGAATCTCGTCGCGACCATCTCGGGATTGCTGAAGACTGCTTTTGACGATCAGGGTGATGTTGCTGCGGGTGAACAAGTGGAATTAGGTAAGGCTCTCGAACAACGCCGGACGGAAACTGATCATGCGAGGGTTGTGGTGGTTGGGGGATCCTCTATCTTGCATGATAAGTATACCTCTGATTCAAATCAGGCGTTTGTTTTGAATCTTCTTGATTGGATGCTGCTGGATGATGCGATGTTGTCGATTCGGACGCGAGGGCTAACGGTTGCCCCTCTCAATGAGGTGTCTGATACAACTCGCAATGCCATGAAATACCTTAATATGCTTGGTGTGCCTGCGGCGTTGGTCGTATTTGGTCTTGTGCGATGGCGTATTCGAGAAGCGCGGCGTCGTGGATTGACGTTGTAGCGAGTGTAAGAAATTCTCATATGCAGAAACGAACCGTTATAGTCTTCGCTCTTTTCGTTCTTCTGCTGGGGTTGGTGATGATCACCATATTAAAACCTCAGGAACGAAACCTCACTCGACTGCTTGTCCCTACAGTTTTGTCCGAGAAAGTCGATAAAATTGTGTTTGATGGAAACGAAGCATTTGAGTTATTGAAAGAAAGCGGGCAATGGGTTCTTGATGATGGGAGATCTGCGGATCTTGAAATGATTGAGCGCGCACTAGAGAGTCTGGGGAGTTTGGCCTCAACAGAATTGGTATCGAGCAACCCAGAGAACCATGCCACTTATGAAGTAGATGATGAAAATGGTCACAGGGTCACGGTATTTGTCCAGAGCCAGCCTGTCGTTGATTTTGTAATCGGAAAGGCGTCAAAATTTAGTGGAATGTATGTGCGGCTAGCTGATACTAGTGATGTGTATTTGTCCCAAGGTAGTCCCGTAAAATCCTACTTTCCTTCATCTAAGTCTGAGTGGCAGAGATTAAAACTCTTTGATATAAGCCTTGTGGATGTTGCGTCGTTAGCAATGGCTTTGCAAAATGGTATGGCTGTTGAATTGATGCGGGGTGAGGATAAGCAATGGATGTTGAAAGACATGTCTGTTTTCCCCGAAGGATTTCGGTTTGACGGGTCTAGGGTACGATCCCACGTCTCTGAACTTTTGAATTTGAGGGCACGTGAAATCTTGGTTATGTCACCGGATCCTGTTGTTTCTGGCCTAGGGGTAGCTGGGAGTGTAGATACGTATTCTCTTTCTCTTCAGAGTGGGGAGAAATATACGCTGAGAGTCGGCAACTATGATTCGATACGGACGAGCCATGAGGACGAACAAAACCGGTATGCGCAATTGGATGATGACTCCTTTCTTTTGATCGATGCATTTACGGCGGATAATCTTCAGCGAGGCCTCAATGATTTTCACGCGCTGAACCTCATGGACTTTAATCCCAGCAATGTAACGCGACTATTGATAAAATCAAATACAGAACGACGTGTGTTTGGGAAAAAAGATGGGCAGTGGTCGGTGGCAGAAGACTCGGTTCAGCCTTCATCAGAATTTGTCGTAGATGAGGCAAAGGTAGAACAATCGATTCAGGCGTTGTCGAGTCTAATGGCGATAGCCCGCCTTGAGAATGAGTCAGTCTCTGTGAAGGATGGATTGCGAGATCTGACGTTTAAGATTGAGGTTACGCTTGATTCAGGTGAAGTTATAACCCTGTTTTTGGGTGCTGAACTGAAAGAACAAAAGAGCGCGCAAGCTGTCTATTACGCGAGAGGAAACGTGGATGATAGTGCCTATATTGTGTCGGCGCGCGCAGTCAGCCAATTTACAAATGCAGGGTTTGATCATTGGGAACAGAGGTAGAATGTTCGCCTTTCCCCCATAATTGGGAGAAAGGCGAACTGTAAGTTTTTTGTTGCGTTAGAGAGATTTCTTACACAAATAGAAATCAGTTTTCTCGTAGTTGCTCGCCAAACGGTCTGCTACTTCCTTTTCAGTTTTTGGTGGGGGAACGATGACCTGCTCTCCCGGATTCCAATTCACTGGGGTTGCGCAGGCATGCTCTTCAGATGTTTGGAGTGAATCCATCAACCGTATGATTTCATCAATATTTCGACCATTGGTCATTGGGTAGTAAATGATCGCCCGAATGGTCTTTTTCGGATCAATGAGGAACACTGCACGTACTGTTGCTGTTGCACTTGCTCCAGGGTGAATCATCCCGTACTTGTGGGCAACTGCCATATTAAGGTCAGCTACCAGAGGGTAGGGAATTTCCACTTTAAGCTTTTCTTTTATATTTTGGGTCCAGGCTAGGTGGGCATGGATGCTGTCGATACTGAGTCCGATCAGTTTCACATTGCGTTTTCCAAAATCATCCTTACGCTTGGCGAACTCGACCAGCTCAGTTGTGCAGACTGGAGTAAAGTCAGCAGGGTGTGAAAACAGTACGACCCATGATTTGTCAGCCCAATTGCTGAACGTGATTTCTCCATGTGTTGTCATTGCCGTAAAATCAGGTGCGGGATCGCCAATCTTTGGTAAGCTTATTGCTTCTGACATCTCTTCTCCTTTACGGTTGTAGGTGTGTTTGGTGGTGACGATACTTGAAAGACAACTTCTCTCCTCACCTACTACTTTATCAGATTTTGTTAGGCTTAGCATGGCCTTTACTCAAGAGGCCTGCCAGAGTATTTGAAAACTTTTCTCTACACATGGACAAAGAAAATGTACGAATGTGTTTCTTTGTGAGTGAGAAAGCTCTTTGTACAGTGGGTCCATGAGAATTTATAGTCAGGAAGCCATCTTGGTGTGCTGTCATGCGTTTGTATATGATTGCGAGGTAGATCATGTGGACTAAGCACACTGAAGATGGCAGTTGTAACTCTATGGGATGTTTCCGTTGTGAGGATTTACTTTAGTTTTCTCGCATAGATTTTCATGATTGTATCAAGGAATTTTAGAGCTGTACGTTTCGGTCGTTGAAAGGAGTTGCGCCCGATAATTGATCCGTATCCTCCTCCTGCGCAAATGGCTCTAACTTCGTCGAATATTTTTTTGTCGTCTCCTTTTGCTCCTCCGGAAAAGATGACAATTCTTTTGCCATCAAACGTGCTTTGGACGACATGTTGAACTCGTTCGGCTGCCGTTGCGAGTGGAACTTTGTGAGTGGTGTATATTTTTTTTGCCTCAGCCTGTTCAATATGAGGCGATGGCATTTTCACTTTAATGATGTGCGCCCCAAGTTGCGCTGCAATCTGTGCGGCGTATGCAACGACGTCAATGGCTGTTTCTCCTTCCTTGCTTAGACCTGCTCCACGAGGGTAAGACCAGACTACTACAGGGAGACCGTATGATTTAGCTTCTTTGGCTATTTCGCGAAGGTCTTCGTACATATCTTTTGCAAAAGCAGATCCGGGGTAAATGGTATAACCGATGGCTGAGCATCCAAGACGTAGTGCATCTGTGACGCTGGCTGTCACTGCAGAACAGGGGTCTTTGCTCGAGTAGAGGCTCTCACTGTTATTTAGTTTGAGTATGAGCGGGATTTGGCCAGAAAACTTTGCTGCTCCAGCTTCCAGAAAACCCAATGGGGCGGCATAGGCGTTGCATCCTGCGGCAATTCCAAATTCAAAATGGTAATGAGGACTGTATCCGGGAGGATTAGGAGCAAAGCTTCGTGCTGGACCATGTTCAAAACCTTGGTCAACAGGCAAGATTACTAGTTTTCCAGTCCCTCCAAGAGTGCCATGGTTGAGCAGGCGTGCTAGGTTGGTAAGGATCCCTGGGCTGGCTTCCTGATAATAGCCAAGAATTTCACGAATGCGAATATTCACTTTTTTTCCTCCTTTCCATCCCTCATGAATGTCTCTGCCAGCGATACGTCATCATAGCTTCCAATAAAGATGGGCGTACGTTGGTGAATTGCAGTGGGTAGGATATCGAGAATGCGTTCTGTGCCTGTACTGGCCTTTCCTTCTGCCTGTTCTACGACATATCCCATAGGGGATGATTCGTAGAGAAGGCGAATTTTCCCTTCAGGCTTTTTCTCTTCGCCTGGATAGAAGTAGATACCTCCGGTTAATAGTGTTCGATGTACATCTGCGACGAGTGCTCCGATATAGCGACTTGAATAGGACCTCCTATCGTCCGGAATGTGCTCGCGTAAGTAATTGATATAGCGTTGTGTAGGCGTGGACCATTTCTTATAGTTGCCTTCGTTGACGCTATAGGTTTGTCCGCGGGTAGGAATTTTTATGTCATTGTGTGACAATAGAAATTCCTCACTGTCAGGATCAAGGGTAAACCCGTGGACTCCTTTTCCACAGGTATAGACCAACATCGTACTTGGTCCATATAGGATGTACCCAGCCGCTGTTTGTTCAATTCCCTTTTTTAAAAGGTCAGAGTTTGATGGAAAGGAAATTACATTGTTTAGCTTATGGATTGAAAAAATTGATCCGACGGAACCGTTCACATCGATATTTGATGATCCGTCTAACGGATCGAGATAGACAAGATATTTTCCTGTTGGTTGATTTTCTGGGAATGCAATAGGGTCTTCAGCTTCTTCGGTGACCATGGCTATGACCTGGGCGCCGTGTTGAAATGCCTGCTTAAACGCATTGTTGGCGTAAATGTCCATCTTTTTGACGGCTTCACCTTGGACATTGATGTTACCAGTCACACCTAATACGTTTGCAAGTCCAGCTCGGCCCATTGTTCGTGAGATCATTTTTCCGGCAAGGCTGATTTGCGATAGGAGTGCTGTGAACGCGTCTTTTGCTTCAGGATGATCTTGCTGTTCCTCTCGGAGAAATTGGGTAAGTGGTGTCCCGATATTGCTCATACGTGAATCCCTTTCTTACGCCAACTGGCTGGCGTGGTGCGCTGCTCCAAACAATGCGGACTTTGGGTTGAGAATGAGCTGAACTGGAATAGCAGCAAGGGTGTCTCGATAGCGTCCTTTTCCGGTAAATCTTCCCATGAACTCCCCATCTTGAAGGTAGGGGAGAATTTGTGGTCCGATACCCCCACCAATGTATAATCCGCCTGTTGCCATCACTTTTAAGGCAAGATTACCCGCTTCTGCTCCGTAAAGACGGACGAATAGGCGTATGGCTGAGACACAGGGTTCAAATGTGCGTTCAAGCGCGATTTTCGTAATTACCACTCCGGCGTCTTCAGATTTCAGTTGCGTGGTTAACCAGTGTGGTTCGGTAGTTTTGTGTTCTGCGAGCATAAAACGGTAGAGATTGGCGAGTCCCATTCCAGACACAACGCGTTCCCAACTTACGTGGTCGAACTGATTCCGAAGAAACTGAAGTAGGCGAATTTCTTCATCTGTTTCTGGAGAAAAGTCACAATGTCCTCCTTCCGAAGCCGAAGGGCGATAACGGTGTCCATCGTAAAAGATAAATGCTTGACCAAGCCCTGTTCCTGCGGCGATGAGTGCCCGATTTCCTATTGGGTTCGCATTACCTTCATTAAGAGTGAGAAGGTCTTTCTTTTGTAGTAGTTCGATGCTATTGGCCATCGCTTCCAAATCATTGAGTAGTGTAACCGAAGGAACATGAATAGTCTGTGCCAGCTTGTGTGCATCGATGATCCAAGGAAGGTTTGTTGCTTTACAATGCCCATTGACTATTGGTCCGGCAACACCAAAGCAGACTCCTGACAGTTTGGGTATTTGGGATCCAAATGCGGCATGTATTATGGCTTCGAGTCCGTTGTATTTGCGGCTGGGGAATGCCCATTCTTTGATCATAGAAAGGCGGTTTTTGTCTGAATGCATCAGGGCCAGAAGGGTTTTCGTGCCGCCGACGTCTCCAGCCAAAATCATTGTGTCAACAAGGATGCTGCAGATTTTTCGATTAGCCAGAGCTGAAATCCGCGTTTTTGGCGGACAAGCTGGGCGGGAAACTCTTGCGGGTTACTTGGTCCTTCGAGAACTTGGTGTAGGGCCTTCGCTTTTTCTTCACCGGCAACAAGAAAAAGAAGGTGCTTAGCTTCGTTGATAACGGGAAAAGTCATGGTGATGCGCCAGGTTTCCGTTTCTGGAACTTTGTTGGCTGTCGCCATCTGTGTTGTGACATAAAGTGACTCGCTGTGGGGGAAAAGTGAGGCAATATGGCCATCTGTTCCGACACCTAAGAACATGAGGTCAAAAACAGGCAGTTCACCTGGAGCCAAATTGAATGCTTTCATGAGTGTCAATTCATAGTTTAAGGCGATGGTCTGAGGATCTTGCCGTTCAGTCATGATTCTATGGATATTGTCGTTTGGAATGGGAACTTTGGACAGGAGGCTATCCGAGGACATTTTGTAATTACTGTCATCGTGGTCTGGTGGGACATGTCGCTCATCGCCGAAAAACCAATAGGTAGACTCCCAAGGGATACGGGGTGAAAATTCTTCACTGGCTAGGCGTTCATAGAGTTTTTTTGGTGTATTTCCTCCTGAAAGCGCGATCATGCATTTTCCCCGTTCTTTGACCGAGCGTTCTATGATCTTGGCCATATGATTCGCACCGAGTTTGCTCATCTCTTCAATGTCTTTCACTATAATTTTCTCACTCATTTACAACTCCTCATCAAAGTGAATTTTGTTGTCTCTGGGGTAGCAGACGTTCAAAACGTTTTGTCCGTACAGTCTGGGTCGTGTAGTTCATGTGAGGATAGCACATGGGAGATCGTATGCCGGTAGTAGTTTTTTCAACACTCTGCTAAGTTTTCCGCCATTTTCGTAGATCTTTTTGAATTAGATTGTCGGACTCATCTGGTCCCCAGCTTCCCGATTGATATTTAGGAAGCTGGGGACGCGGAACGTCATTCCAGGCATGGATGATGCGAGTCACCAGATCCCATGCGTGTTCAATTTCATCGCGTCGTGCAAAGAGGGTAGAATCGCCGGTTAAGCAGTCAGACAACAATCGTTCGTATGCTTCCGGTTGGGCATCTTGAAAAGATGTTTCGTACAGAAAATCCATTTGTACGGGATCAATACGAATGGCTGTGCCTGGCGCTTTACTTCCAAACCCAAGGGAGATGCCTTCATTCGGTTGAATACGCAGTGTCAGCACGTTGGGTTCAATTATATGACATCCTGCGGATCGAAAAAGGGCGTAGGGGGCGTGCTTAAAGTAAATAGCCACTTCTGTGAGGCGTTTTGCCATACGCTTTCCAACGCGTAAATAGAATGGAACTTTAGCCCATCGCCAATTGTCGATATTCAGACGCATAGCCACAAAGGTCTCAGTGTTTGAGTTTGGGTTGACTCCAGATTCTTGCCGATAGGCAATTGTTGCGTTTCCATCGATATGCCCTTCTCCGTATTGCGCTCGAACCACATGGTTATCCACATCAGTATGTGCATAGGGGCGGATTGCATGGAGGACTTTTACTTTTTCATCGCGAATGGCATTAGCTTCAAATGCTGCTGGAGGTTCCATGGCAATGAGCGTGAGTAACTGTAGGACGTGGCTCTGGATCATGTCTCGTAGAGTTCCGGCTTCTTCGAAATATGATCCACGGTTTTCAACGCCAATTGACTCGGCAACTGTGATTTGAACGTGATCCACATAGTGATTGTTCCAGAGGGGTTCAAAAATTCCGTTGCTCATCCGAAAGACCAAAATGTTCTGCACTGTTTCTTTTCCAAGGTAATGATCTATACGATAAACCTGGTTCTCTTGAAATACAGCAGCAATCTTATCATTGAGTATTTTCGCAGTTTCAAGATCCCTTCCAAACGGTTTTTCAACGATGATTCGTGTCCATCCATTGCCACTGGATTTTGTAGAGACAAGGCCAGCTTTTCCAAGGTGCTGAATGATAATTGCAAAGACTCTTGGGGGTGTGGCGAGATAGAAGAGGCGATTGCTCGGATCCGTGTTTGCTGAGGTAAGAGAATCTAAGAATGGTAGAAGCCCAGTGTAGTCCTTGGCATTGGAAAAATCTCCCTTGTAATAGTAGATACGTTTAGCAAATATTTCCCATGAATGCTTTCCTTTTGTTTCTGCCTCATTTTTGAATCGAGAATGTTGTTTGATTGCCTTTCCTAGCTCTGTTCTGAATTGCTCATGGCTTTTTTCTTTTCGAGCGAAGCCGACAATCACTATATTGGGGGAGATGAGGTTTTCACAGCTAAGAGCATAAAGAGCTGGAAGAAGTTTGCGTTTAGTGAGGTCGCCAGAGGCACCAAAAATCACGATATATGTAGGAGGTGGCATTGTTCGGTCTTTATGAAAGTGATGTGGCTATGTTGGGAGAAGGTCTCAACTCAGAACATGAGGTGCGATACAATTGTTCCGTCGCTTCAAGCATATGATCAAGACTGTAGCTTTTTTCTATCAGGTGTCTGCCGTTGATTCCCATTTGCTTGCTTGTATGTGTGTCTTTGATGCCTTGTTCGATACTTTGCGCCAAGGCAAGTGCGTCTGCCGGAGGGACGAGTAATCCAGTGTAACCGTGGATTACCACTTCGTTGGTTCCTCCTGTATCGGTTGCCACCACTGGTTTTTCCAGTCCAAGGGCTTGGAGAACAACCTGAGAGATGCCTTCACTTCCGGTGGTGGGGAGCACGAGAACGTTAAGCGCAGCCAAGATCTGTGGAACGTCCTCACGATATCCCAACAAGTGCACACGATTTTCTAATCCAAGCTCATGGATGCGTTCTTGCACTTTGTTCTTAATTGGCCCATCTCCAGCAATGCAAAACCAGTAGTTTTTTCTTGATTGAAGCAGGTGTTTTGCGGCGTCAAGGAAGAAGAGTACGCCTTTTTCGAAGCGAAGAAACCCTACCATGCCAACCAAAATTGCGTCTGATGGAAGTGCTAGTTCTTTGCGAAAAAACGAAAGGTGGCTGCTATTTCGTAGGCTCTGAAGGTCCACTCCAGTTGGAATGGAGAATATGCGTGTTTGGTCAAATCCGTTTTGAGCATGCATCGTGTTTCGGATCGTTTCACCCGTCGTAATAATGCGATCAGTAAGCTTCTCGTAAAGAAACCGACTTAGATAGCCGGTCGAGATAGGTGTAGCCTTGTGTCGTGTCCGAATTAAGATTGGGCGTCGTGGAGACAGCCGGGCTGCAATGCCTGCGATCCATGTGTCAGTTGACCCGTGCGTGTGGACAATATCAGGAGAAAACAGGTCAATCAATTTGTAGAGCGTACGTGCTCCGAAAGGAAGGGTCCAACGATTCATGGTGATTGCTTCCACGGCAAGGCCGGCGTTTCGAGCGAGGCTTTCCATGCGGCTTCCGATCTGAGTTACGAGGAGAACCTCATGTCCTCGTTGGGCCATGCCTTTTGCATCAGCGAGAGTTCTGAGCTCTTGCCCGCCTAGTCCTCCCGAGCTTTCGGTATGCATAATTCTCATGGCATGGTGTTTACTTGAGTTGTATCTCGGAACGACGAATGTTACCAAATCCCGAGCAATGCTGTAACTGTTGTGATCGTTTGAGGGAGGGGATTGGTGTTGTTAGTAAATGACAGAGAATGCTATGAGTTTATTGGAGCACGTTAAGGGTGTTTGGCCCAACTTTTCCATCGACTGCTATGCCTGCCTGATGTTGGAATTTTCTGACGGCACGATCGGTTTCTTTGCCAAAAATTCCGTCAATGCGATTGAGTGGAAGCCCAAGGGCACGTTGTAGCAAGGCAACGTCTTTTCCTCGCATCAATGGGGTTTGTAAAAATAAAATACGGGGTTTCTGTGGTGGAGCGTGTTGTTTGACCGCCTTGCCTTGGGAGTGAATTGCTTGTGTCAGCAATTCGATTTTTTGCTCTAATGTTGTTTGTAAGGGGTTGTTTTCAACGTTGGTGGCGTGATCTGAGGCATTACCTGGAAAATCTTCTTGTTCCAAATAGCTCAGTTGTATTTCTTGTGAGGGCATTTGTTCTAGCAGAGAGGGAGGTGTGCTCACTGCGGGTAAGTGTATTGGTTGTGTTTTTTGCAAGTTTGTATCCATGGGGGCTAGTTGGTCACTACTGGATGGCTCTTCTCTGGGCACACTTTTTGATAGGAGTGTGTCCGATGCTGGGATAGAGGAGTAGTCTATGATAATTTCTTTTTTTGCTTGTCCGAAGGATTGCTTGCCAAAGCCGGCGAAATATTTTTGTTTGGTAAAACTCAGATCATACGTCCGATGGCGTATTGCTGATGGGTGAGGTGATACATATGTGCTTCCACAGAGGGAATTTGGCCCGTTATCAGCGTCAAGTGTTTGAAAACAATTAAGAGTGAGATGGAGCATATTTTTCTTGACGAATATTTCTCCCGCCGTGATCTCATAACGGGTGCCTACTTGATTGATCAATGCAAAAATGACGCGTTCCTGTGGTGTGGCTTGCAGGAAGGCCTCATGGATGTGGGATGCCAAGATCCTGATGTTGTGGTCGGAAAATATTTTTACTTGTGGGGAGGGAGCCATGAACGCGTGCTGAAAAAATGTTCGATGTTCTGAAACGCGTGCTGAGTCGAGAATGGTGTGAATTTGACCTGCCTCGATGTCTATTGGATGGGTATAGCGGCGCGGGTCATTTGGTCCCTTAACACTACGATCAATATCTAGGCGTACAAGGTATGGGTCGTTTTGAAAAATGATTGTGGGAGGCGGCTTGATTCCAGCGCAGCCGGTGATGAGAAGGATGGCTAGAATAATAACAACGTGCTGAGAAGGTGGGAGCAATACCATTAGGGGTTCTCCTCAAGTTATAAATTTATGAGGACCATGTCTACGGCGGGAGACTTTACAATTCTGTGAGTCGTCCCACAGCCTCTGCGGTTGAGCGAAGGCCTTTCCTTGCAACAATGGTTGTGAGTTCTTGCTCTAGTCTGCCAAATATTTGTGGGCCTTCTTCGACGAATGCGGTGCCGATTTGTACTGCTGACGCGCCTGC
>CEQE01136515.1_pt1 | contig 21076 bp, 12 predicted proteins | sample 356201 | NCBI WGS metagenome assembly CEQE01 (sample SAMEA2619970, study PRJEB7988) | marine metagenome | biome: marine biome (ENVO:00000447); feature: mesopelagic zone (ENVO:00000213) & marine oxygen minimum zone (ENVO:01000065); material: "saline water (ENVO:00002010), including plankton...
GATTCCACCCAGTTTGAACCATTTTCGTTAGGCAGTGCAATATCAAGCAGAGCCATGGATGCGCCGTTGGGATCGGGAAATGTGGCACCGTCATCATACTCAACTCTATCCATTTCAGTAACTCCATCAGATGAAAAAATAACAATTTCATCATCGCTGTTTCCTAAGGTAAACCCGCTGTATTCATAATCTACATTTACTCCGCCATTAGTAGCAAAATCAGCATTTCTTCCACATACAAAGGATTGACCGGGTAATACAATTAATCCCCCACTATTATCAATTGTATGGTTGTCTGATCCATTATCTGATATTATCCAGCCATTAATATCAATATTGCTACCCCCCGAATTGTAAATCTCAAACCATTCTCCATTTGCATCTGAAACTGAACTTGGATTCTGCATTATTTCTGTTATTATAATCTCTGAAGATGTAGAAAATGGTATGATACTAAAATAAGCATTGCTTGCATCAAAAACATCATTGCTCTGACTGCCTGAGATTTTGATAGTGTAGTTATTGTCAACAGTCTGGGATATCGGAATTGCCCATTCATAGCTTCCATCATTATCAGTGGCAGCTGTTAGGGTAGAGGACAGTGCATTGCCCTGGTACAGCTCTATAATTACATCTTCATCAAGATTTATTGAAGACCAGAAGATATTATGAGTTGTTCCCTGCATCCATAATTCACCGCCATTTGGAGAGTCTATAATAATTACCGGTGCGCTAGAATAAACAGAATTGGGAAAGCCTGGTGTTCCACCAAGTATTGTGCTTGCCAGCCAATTAGTCCCTATTGTATTATCTGAATAGGGGTCAATTAATTCCAATGATGGCCCATTACCGTTAGGCTCTGATGGAAACGGCGAGGATGTATCATAAATCAGCTCATTTGCTGTATAACCATCACTGTTTATAAGTTTTAAAATCTCACCACTGTTACCGAGGTTACCATACGTCCACTCAATACTTCCAGGATATGTATCTCCATTCTTTGAAAGAAGAAGGTATTCTCCTGATTCAAGGGAGATCTCCTCACCAAAAAAGTGTGACAATCCTTCTGTAAAATGGTATCCAAACAGATCCACAGAAAACGATTCAGCATTAAACAGCTCAATAAATTCATAGTCATTGTCAGACCCCTGCTGCGATGAAGGATTATAGTGAATTTCATTTATTTTAATATTATAGGCGGGCTCTGGTGGCTCGGTGAACCATATCCTCCGGGCAAGGGTTGAATCTAATACGAATGGATTGGGTTTATTATCCTGAAACTCTGCAATTGTATAGGTTCTGTTGTATTCACTTACATCTACTGCATCCTGATAGTGCCACTGTTTCATGGTGTTTTTCTGCAGGGTGAAGAAGATGTAACTTGCTGAATCCTGATACATTGCGTAGAAATAGAAAACTGACCGAGCTGCATTCCCTTTATGGTCCTCTCTTGGCTCAAATTTATCAGGTGTGTCGTTTTCCTTCTCGCTGTATTCGTCTATGTTTTCGGTGGGAATGTCAGGTTGGTCATAATTCAGTCTAAACCATACATCTGTTTTATTGTCATCAATATCGTAGTAGGGCGCATTGCTTCTTGAGGAATTAACTACTGCTCTTACTGGATATAGATGATGCATATCGCTTTTCATGGGCTCAACATCCGCACCCATGCTTTGGGGATAGGTATGTTCCGCATTAATGCCCTGATTGTAGGCATCAGTAGAAGGGTCAGCGCTTGTATCCAGTGTGATAGTATAACCAGTATAAACACAGGTTAGTTGGTTATTTTCCTGTAGATCAATGACTGAGTATAATGTGTCTTTAGCATGCTCCCAGCTTAGGACTTCTGCTGGTTTATAATTTTCAACAACAAATTCAAGTAGCTCATTCCCCATCATGCCCTCGCCAATAACAGTCTGGGAATAACCAGTAGAAATAATTAAACCTAATAAAAGACTTTTTCGCATAAATTACTTACCTGAGATTAATTGAAAGTTAAGATGAAATGAAAGAACGAGAAACAGTTACTTGAGAGAAAATAGTTATCAGCAATTACAGTCTCCATTGAAGTGATAGTTAATATCCTAATTTGGAAAAACGATATCTCCATCAGTGTTTGCCCTTATCCAGTATGCTTTTCCGGGATGGAGTGAATCCGACTGTACATAAGTGCCTTCATAAGTAAAAACAGTATTTTCAACTATAATGCCACCCAAGTCTTCGATGTCTGAAGCAGCCACTGCAGTGGTCATTCCTGAGATAAGATTCCACCCTTCAAAGAGATAGATGGTTAAACTGCTTATTGCCATTCCTGAAATTGTTGAACTGCCGGGATAGGGCATTCTCAGCCAATACCCGTTTCCCTCTTCAAGAGTTGTAGAATTAAAATAAAATCCATTGTAACCATACAGTGTACCTTCGATAGCATCCGGGAAGAGTACCTGGTAATCACTGTTCTCCACATTTAAGGAGAGCCCCAGTAAAGCCCACCCATCATCATATGAATAAGTGAACTCAATCTCCTCATTCCCTCCTTCAAAGTTTACTTCTCCGGGTGTCCCCATGTCCCCATCGCCGTAGGGTGTTGTTGATTCCACCCAGTTTGAACCATTTTCGTTAGGCAGTGCAATATCAAGTAAAGCCATGGATGCGCCGTTGGGATCGGGGAATGTTGCGCCGTTGTCATACATCACTCTGTCAACTTCATTCCCCAATTCATCCAGCAAAATAACTTCATCTGATGCATTGCCTAATGTCATTTCATCACCATAAACATAATCAACTGTCAACCCTCCGTTTAATGCCGGATCACCATTTCTGCCAAAGACAAAATAATCTGCAGTTTGTAACAATACGGGATCCGAACCGGAAACAAGATGTGTATCAACATCCTGATCTTTGATTGTCCAATTTCGTAGATCAATTGCACTTTGCCCGGCATTGTAAATTTCGAACCATTCACCATTCACATCTGATACCGAAGAAGGATTCTGCATTATTTCATTGATGACAATAGAATAAGAAGACTCTCCCGGAAACTGAAAAGAACCTACAACAGGAATATGGTCAGATGCTTCCGCCAGAGCATCAGCAACATTCTGCGGTACTGCAGTGTTGGTTCCGGAGTTAATTGCACTATTGAAATGATTGCCATCGTTACCTATAGCTGTGTAAGAACCATTAACGTAATTCATATCATTCTGGTTTTGAATTTGATCAGATACCAATATGAAATCGAAACGATCATCCATGCCTCCCATCTCGTATGTGGTTGCTTGCGTGTGTACATCAGAAAAAGATGGATTATTATGCCATTCACCAATTTCATTGATGGGGTCAAATACCCTGCCGTTGTTATCGGACTGGGATTCAGTTAACCTTTGAAACGCCCCCTCGCTGGCGCCATATACATTTAAATCGCCCAGTACCATAAAATATGTCGTTGAGGAAAGGCTGTTCAGGTGATTTCTTAAATAATTTGCTTCAGATTCCCTTTCAGCTTCATCACTTGGATCATTCCCCGCTTTCAGGTGAACCCCTAATAACCGGAATTCTGTCTCTGTCTGGGGATTCATCATAACAAATTGGATAGCGTCCCTCTGACCAAATTGATTGGTCGTATTTACCACACTCGTAGAAAGAAATGTGACAACACCTGATTTGTAAAATAATGCAATATCGGCATCCACATTTGCTTGATCTGTGAACGTGGCGCCCATATAAAGACCGGGATCGTTGTAATTGAGTACATCCGATAGAAAATTGCTGTATCCTGTCCAACCGTGGATTTCCTCAGCAACAATGATATCCGCATTTACATATTCGATGACTGTTCTTAAATCATCCTCCCGTTCATTGTCAGCACTATTATTCCCCTGAAAATTGAGGACGTTGTAAGTCATAATGACAATTGTGGATTGACCAAATATTGCCAAAGGCAGCAATAACAAAATGGTTGATACTATTTCTCTCTTCATTCTCTCACAAGACTCATTAAATAATTGTAAAACATAACCCGTTTCAACAAAGTTCTCTTCCCATAAAATTACTGGATTTTCTCCAATGTTGCCGACATTATTTTAATAAACTTGTTGATAGTGTGACCTACATCAATAATGGGAAATGAGAGGATGAAACTATTCTACTACACCGGAAGCGTAAACAAATTTAAATCCTTCCTCTACCAATTTGGGCAATTCTGTTTTTAGTGCGTGAAGTGTCAATTCTTTGTTGTGAGCGATACCAATGGCCAATTCGTCCCTTCGTGCTTTCTCTTTCAATTTGTTCAATTGTTCATAAATAATTTCCATTTTATCTTCATAATCCAAAAAAATAGACCTCTCTGCAACACGTACATTTGCATTTTCCATGATTTCAACTACCACCGATTTGGGAGTGGTGCGACTGTCCACGAAATACTTTCCTTCACCTTTAAGAAAATCTGCCACTGCCTGAATTAAAAATCTGCTTTCTGTCGCTGCTGACCCCTGATGATTATTCATTCCAGCTGCTGCGGGGATTTCATCAAATGCTTTTGACATTCTTGACATTATTTCTGAATAAGTATGACTTCTTTTAAGAATAAAATTTTCCTCACCTTTTAGCCGTTTTTTAGATTCCATGGGGAAATGGACGATCACTTCAAATCCTCTTTCAGTGGCTAGCTTTCCAACTTTTTTGGAATAACTGTGTCCGGGAATTATTGAATACGTTAACGGAATATCCAATTCGAGGAACCCTTTTGTTACTTTATTCATATTGTACCCGAAATCATCCACTATAATACAGATTTGGCCTGCGAATGTATTCAGATCGGGCTCTAAATACAATTCAATGAAATGGTGATTTTTATGAGATAACTTAAATCTTTCTTTCCTATCGCTTGACGGTTCTTCTAAATTACTTATGTTTACTTCATAATCGTTCAAAACTTTTTTAATCTGCTGATAGTAATCTGCCAATTCAAATTTGCGGTGGTATTTGTAGTAAATAGCAGCATAAGGTTTGGTTTTCTCCACATTATCAAACGTTAGACCATCAACAATTTCTAATACTTTAAATTCTGTCAGTTTTTGTATAATAGTTTGATCTTCTCTTTTTTCTCCCTCCACATCTCCCTTCTTGATTGCATGTTTATAAAATAAAAATCCTGCCACCGCTATAATTAAAAGGATTACAGTTTTTTGAATGAATTTCTTAACCAAATGACTGGATGACGTTAAAAGGAATGGATAAAAGGATAAGACTTGGTAGAGTCAATTTCTATGGAAGACCCACAGACAAATTGAACAGGTGCGGAATCCCCAGTTGATGCGAACCTACCTCTAAACCATAACTTAGCTCAAACCTTCGCCAGGAAAATTCTATTCCGGTTGAAACGGAAGAAACTTCCTCTGAAATCCGGGTTCCAACAGACCACCGTAAACTACCTGCTTCTATCTCGCCCGAAAGTCTAACCACATTTCCATGGAATGATGAATTTTCAACCCCAAGATTTATCCATGAAACGATACTTCCGAAATAATCATTCTTCATTTCTGTAGTTTTTACAGTGACCCCGGAAAAAAAAGAAGTTGGCAGATCAGGGATAATCAGGTTAAATGCATTCATAGCGCCTACATTCAATAGTGAAACACCAAATTGCAGTCTGTCATTGATGAGGGAAAACCAACCACCCAAATCTATCGCCACTCCGCTTGAGGAATAAGTATAGGTTTCCATATAGATAAATCGGAGCGTGCCTCCCATTCTCAGGCGATCACGTCCGCCTCCCCAACTGACTTCCAGAGATGTTCCGGAAGCAGCAAATTCACCCAGCGCATCATCCGTGGGAGTGGTTGTGCGATATTCCAAATCTGCGATTTTCTGCTGTCTCAACCGCCATCCGATAGTCCCCCCAAATCCGGGATGTGTAAGAAGAAAATTCATTCCTTTCATATCTGCAAACCATGAGCCGTAACTGAATGACATTCTCATTCCGTCCACACTCGAAGCTAACAATGCAGGATTCCCCATACTCAGTAAGGCATCCCCGGAGATTGATGGCGTCATGCCACCCAGCGCCATTTCTCTCGGATTTGTGGGCATGGTTAAAAATGTAGTCCCAATGGCGTAACCATTGGAACCGATTAGCAACGCAGTTAAAAGTATTTTGAATTTATTCATAACAATCATCAAAAAGTGAAGACATACGTAAAAATATGTGAAATTCCTTCTCCGCCCTTTCCGAGGCGGACTGCGTAATCTACATAAGCATCATTTCTGTTGAAAAGAGAATAATTTAATCCCGCTCCGACAGCCGGAACGAAATCATTGAGACCACCGCGGATAAACACATTTTCAATTGGTTCATATTCACCGCCGAACATAATTCGATGATCCACAACAGACCCGGAATTACCGGATAATATGACATAATCCACCGAAAAATTGAAACTTTTTGGATGATAGATAATACCTGTTTTTACCTGCATGGGAAATCTATCCTGATAGTTTTGACCCGATTCCTCGTACACTTCATCTGTGTTCCAGTTGTACGCAGTGTTGTAATCCTGCAGCACAAATCCAACATCGAAATTTTTAAATCCCTTGTACATCAAGCCTACATCAAACCCGGTACCCCTGCTTTTTCCCTTAGCATCTGCACTGGGATGTGGAATAGACTGAAACACCACTTTAACATTGACACCGACACCGAGATTTTTCACAAACTGGTTGGCAAAACTGATGAATATTGCATTTTCTGATGTTGAAAAAGTTTCTGTATGGTGACCGGAATTGTCTCTGCCATCAATCCCCTGCACGCCGCTATTGACAAACGCCAGACTCAAACCTGCTGTCGGCGGGAGTTGAAACGAAACATTCACCGAAGCCAGAAAACGGTCGAGGGGCATAACGTGATGCAGAACTGAAAGTTGTCTTTTTTCAAGAAAAACAACAGATGCCGGATTGTGGTAACCTGCAAATCCCCTGTCCACTGATGCTGTCATTGCGTTCCCCATGGCAAGAGAGCGGGCTGAAGTACCAAGGCGCAGAAACGAACCGGCGAATCCACCAATATCTCCTGCTATCGACAAGGTTGAAAGTAGTATCAGACAGATATAAATATATCGACTCATTTCAGTACAGCCACTTTTACCCAATGGTCTTCGTTGTCATAAAAAATATTGCAGAAATAGGGACCATTCGCTACTATATTTCCTGCATTGTCCCTGCCGTCCCATTTTAAAGTACCTTCACCTTTACCTTTCCAATAATCAAATGAACGAACCTTCTCCATGGCAAAATTGAAAATATTAATTTTTATCAGATTGGACCGTTTAATGTTGGTATGAAACTTTACAAATCCTTCACCATCCAACTGGCAAACCTGATTTGGGGAAAAAGGATTTGGATATGCATATACCATTTGAGGGTCAATATTTGTTCTATAAATATGCCAATAATCGGATTGATTTGGATCTGAATTTCGGGCTAGTCCATCACATGTTCCAATCCAAAGTGTTCCTTCATTGTAATATTCTCGAAAATCATGCATTGCCGAGTAAACAACATTGCCAAGAATTTCATCATCATTTTCATCGTCCACTGCTGGATTGTATTTCGCAAAGTTCACGCCATCATTGGACCGCCAAAGACCCGAGGCAGACGCCACATAAACAATACTGTCATGAGCAAATAAGTTGTACCCTCTTTCTCCTCCTAACTGTTCCACTGAATACCATGTCAGTCCATCATCAGGCGTGTAACTGATTCCGTTTATTTCTCCTTCTTCATCTGCTCTCAGGGTAACTGCCCAGATTTTTCGCTGGTTTCCGACAGACTGTTTCGCCATGGCTACTACCCAGTTCCCGGAAATTCCTGAAACGGGATAGGAATAGTGGTACCAGTCTATGCATCCGTCACTGTAAACAATTCCTTTATTGATTCCATCGGCAGTACCGACCCAAACCGTATCGTTGTATGCAATGACCGAAAACACTCTGTGGTTACGGTTACCACCCTGTGCCGGCTCCTGGGAGTTAAGTTTATAATCAGGATATTCATCTCCACAGAGAAATTCCGACATGTCATCTTCAGGCAGTGGAACTCTCTCCCAACCTGCTGAAATGTTGCTTCTGTCTAATCTCCTGAATCCGCCGTAAAAACTGGCAATCCAAAAATAGCTGTCATCAACTGCAATGTCGTAGGTGACATTCCCAATCTCCAATGTAATGGGAAAAGCCCTAAGTGTATCGCCGTACCAGACAAAACTTGTATCTGATGAACTATCTTTCGGCTGTTCAAAATAGGTCCATGTTACCGATGAATCGCCGGCATTTGTGGTCAGATTTAACCCGGCGCCTGCAGGATTATTCTCTTTAACGGTAGCTGTAGATATTAACACACTATTTCCGCTGACTGCAATTCCTGATGTGCCTCCTTCAGGGAGTCGAGATGTTTCACTGGTATCTATGGAATTGGTGGTCAAAAAAGTTTCAATGGTTGTACTGTCCCGGAGTACTGACAAACCTTCTCCCGTTCCGAGCCAAACAGCGCTGTCACCCTGAGCTTTTATTTCTATGACTACATTACTTTGGAGACCTGATTCTGTATTATCATCAGATGAACTTCTGCTCAAATCATACCTCCCTGGAAATAAAATCTGACCTTGAGCAATAACGCTAAACAAAATAATAATTAATAATTTAGACATCATTCCTCGAGAATCAATACCAAGTGCGAAATTTCACTATAATCATCTTTGAAGTCTTGGACGCGAAACCCCCATTCAATTAAACCTGTTTTTGCATACCACGGAAAGTTTATTCTAACTGTATAGACACTATCTCCTTCGGCAACATCGCCGTGTAAATCTTCATCTCCATCATCGAATAAATAAATGTAATTCCCATTATTAAGCATTGTATCAGGTTCAACATGTCTTGAATTAAATCCTACCCATTTAATATCATTCATTCCATTGGGATCGTAAACTTTTGCTCTAATGTCTTTTATGATGGAAAAACCTGAGTCAGGTAAAACAAGAGTGTCTGGAGCATCAACCCACATAAAATTAGGTATCAAATTCTGGAGCCCAAAGGAATCCGCCAAAGTATAAATCATATTATTTCTGTAATATGCATAAACCTCAAGATAAACCTGCCCTGTATCTTCATATGTAATTGTATTTGTATCACTGAGTGTACTGAGCCCAACCTTTCGAGAATATTTGTTGTCACCAGCAAGGATATCACCAAAATTTCCACTGTCATATAGAGAAGTGTCGTCAGGGGCATCGTGGGAAAATCCGTTTTTTCCGTACCACAAAAGATGAACAGAATCCAAAGTTACACCGTTAAACGGATCTTTCAAATCAGCCGCTACGTATATTTCCGCCTCATCCTGCAGATAGCTGAAAGTAATTTTTTCAATGGGATCGGTCTCATCTTCAAATTGAACAGGAGTATCGCAGGATAGGAAAATCCCCGTCAAAATACTTAATATGGCAAATCTTTTCATGATATCGGTTTGCGAATTTAGGATTTGTGGATACGTCTCACAAACATAACGTTTCTTCAATTTTCGGTGTTATAAATATGATTCAATAAGAGCGTCCCTACTTCTTTTAAACTCTCCGGACTGCATTTATCAGGAGTATCCTTTTGGGTGTGCCAGTAATTTTCTCTTCCTCCCCGGTAGTCAAAATCAATAATATCAACAGATGGAATTCCGCCATTCCGGAATAAAATGACATGGTCATCTTCCACGGGCTGGCTCACCTTGTTTTTGAAGGATGATAATCCAAGCGATTCTGCCAGCATCCACAGTTCCTTCATGAGTTCAGGGGCCTGAATCATTGAGTTCATTTCCTGTGGAATTTTTAAATCCCTGTCGCCCACCATGTCAATCAAAATGCAGTAGCGGGGTAAGGCAGTTGGAATATTTCGCGTAAGATACCGTGAACCTATAAAAAAATTTTCCAATTCACCACTTTTCCCTGAATCTTCTCCATCCAAAAAAATAAGATCAACACCCACACTGGGAGAAAGTTCTGCAAAGGAATGTACCAATTCCAATAGTACCGCCACACCGCTTGCGCCGTCATTGGCGCCAAGGATGGGTTGATTTCTCAAATTTGGATCGGGATCCTTGTCCGCCCACGGTCTTGTATCCCAATGAGCAGCAATCCAGATTCTCTCCTTTTTATCCGGGTTGAATTGAGCGATAACATTTGTCATTTCCCACATGGCGCCGGTGTACGGGTCGGAATAAGGAAAAGACTGAATAATGACATTATCTGCAAATTTTGAAACAATGCCCTTAATATGCTGCAGTCCTTTTGAATGTCCAACTGATCCGGGATTTCTGGGACCAAATGAACATTGTTCCTCCAAATATCCAAACGCCCTCACTGAATCAAATTGTGGACTCTTTTGAGCAGTCAGCCATGACAAATTAACAATCACTAAAAGTAAAATAATTTTCTGCATCAGCCCTGAATGGAAATATTCACATCAAATCCAAAGTCCCTGAAAATGTTCTGACCCACATGAATAGATTCATTTTCTTTATACTGATACCAGATGCTTCCCGAAACTCTGCGCGTAAAAGTATATGTCATCCTAGGTGAAATACTCCACGCTTTGCTTGATTGAGTCATGGAAAATTCACCACCGGCAATGTTCCGTTCCCTTGTTTCAGTAACTGAATAATCAAAATTAAGTGTTAAATTAACCGTATTATCAAGATTAAAATCCCTGAAAAAGAAAATTGGGATTGTTAATCCTCCTCGGTGGTTGTAGCTCATACTGGCTGTCCATGTTTCATTTTGATTTATTTCTGTGCTGTTGATGCCACTGTGCTTGTTATTAATTTTTCTGTCGAAAGCGTATCTTCCTGTAAAACTGATTCCTTTTTTCATGGTCATGGAGATGCCTAAAACAGGTGAAAGGGATATTTGATAAACAGACTGCTGCAGGACATCATCCTGCTTTGACTCTGTCTGCTTTCCTGAAAAAGCATGATCCAAGGATGCAGATTGTGCAATAATTTTAATGAGAGGCCATTTTTCAACACCGCTCAATTTAAAATTCCACCGGAAGAATGGATACCCTGATGTACCGTCATCACCTATGGGTAAGAAATCCCTTGTTCTGGATTCTGTTGTCACATTATTTCCACTGACACTTGTCTGGTACGTTTCCATAAAATCTAATTGAGTAGAAATCCGACTGGTGAGATTTAAACCTGATCCTGCTGAGAAACTCCGTTCGAAATTTTGAGAACCAATATTTGTACCAACTTCATCACTGATTTTAAGCCCAAGGTCTTCTGACAAACCAAGCCGGTAGGGAATATCTGCGCTTCCCAGAACGCCTCTCAAATCCTCTGATGTTCTCCGGGAATAAGTTAAGTTTACAGGTTTAATTTTACTGACCATCGTATGAACAAACTTAAAAACACCTTCAAGGGGATTGTTCTTCACTTCCTTTTTTTCTTCTTGTTTCTGTTCTTTTCCACTTCCTGAGGATGAACGTCCTCCTCTCCGTCTCCCTGAAGAACTTCCCTTTCCTTTTGATGGTTCATAAACAGTCTCGATAATGGATTTTGGCGAAACACTCACGGATGATGAATACTCAATAATTGAAGTTATGGTAGCGCCTTCCTGAGTACTCTGAACCGGTTTAGCCCATTTGTAATTTACATTGTATTGTAAGGAAGGTTTAAACCAGCTTAGCATTTCAGGGCTAAATGTGGTTTTCAAATTTTCTGTTACATCTGTGATGATACCGGGTTTACCATTTTCAACTGCTTCCCGGAAATGTCCCCTGTGGCTGTCCATATCACTTTTTATTTCTTTGCTGTAATTGGTACTCAAATTTTCGAGAAATTTGTACTTTAAAGAAAAATTCCGTTTTAAACCAAGGTTATATTGACTTGTAAAATCACCCACTCTCGGGTCTTTTTCTGTTAACGATTCATTAATTCCGGCTTTCAATTCAAACGATTCCGGAGTGTAATATAAATGAGTTTCGCTCAACTTTTTCCCAAGCCAGGGGATAAAACCCATCCATTTAAGAGGTGATACATAATTATCCCTGTCAAATGAAAAACTATATTTTCCTTCTCCTCCGTATTTTTCCTCATTATTGCTTCTGTTAGCAACGCTGGAAGCCCATTTACGGGATGTATTAAAACTGAGTGTAATATTATCTATCGTATTTTTTAGATACCATTTGTCGGATTTCCCTGATTTGGAAAAGGATGTATTGAATGATAACGATTTACTTTTTGTCAGAACACTGTCAACAGGTGAATCCTGGCCAAGAAGAACATCAGTAGCGCTAGGATTATATTTTGGAGTTGTCAAATTATTGTTAAATGAAACCTTAAGGGGAACTTTAAATCCCCATGTCTGGGGCAGTATTTTTTCTGAATGAATAGTACTTGAAACAGTTATATTTTCTGTTGTATTCACCGGGTTGGGGCGTTCCTGCAGCTTATGAAAATCCGCACCCTTCAGGTTGTAGGTTAAGGTGGCATCAGCAAAATCAGCCAAATTCAATTTGGTTTGTAACCGAAATGCTCTGCCAATTTCCTTCCGGGCGCCAGATAATCTCAATTCATTTATCCACACCTCACCTTCAATCGTCTGTGTAGAATCAATATTTCTAACACCAACAATATAATATTCAATTCTGTCAAGCGCCGGTTCTCCGCGGATAAAATATTTTCTTAATGTTTCAGTTCCATCTGGATTTTTTTCTACATATACCCTTGAATTGTCTGAATAGGTAAATTGATCAAATTCATTTTTAAAATTAATGGATGTAGAATCTGCTATCTTTAAACTAACAAGGAATTGAAGATCAATATTCATTTCATTTTTATCCTGCCAACCTTTATACACGGGTTGACTGATTTCATAATAATTATCCCCGAAACCTAACTGCATGAAAAATTCAGCGCTTGTTTCCTGTTCACTAATATCCTCTCCTTTACCATAAACAAATAACTTCATTTTATCATATAATAGATAACTGCTGTTTTTGGTGACAATTTTTTTTGCTCTACCCTCATGGAGTGGTCTTAATTTTCTAAATTTCATTGAGAGAGACTGTTCTTTTAAAGTTATTCCCTGAATTTCATCATATTCACCTTCTACTCCATCGGGCGAGGAATATTCATCCGGATTATCTTCATTATTGATGACTGAAATCTCAAATACTTCATCCGGTTCGATCTCAATTGGTTGATCGTCCACCTCTCTATCTGTACCAAATGGACTCTCTTCAAATGAAATATTAAAAATACCTTCTTCAGTCCATTCATTCCCCACCAGTTCAATTTTGGCGATTCGAACTGTTTCACTGTCTTCAATCCCCGAAAGTCGCAATCTCATGTGTTGAATATTATCCCACGTATTATCACCGGAACAGCCGTTACAAGGCATAAAATCCTTTAAGGGAATGCGATACATTCTCCACCCCGTTGAAGTGTAACCTCCATTGTAATCTGCCCAGTCACTGCTGGCTTCGCTCAACTCAATCGAAAAGGTGAAGTAATCATTTTTCCAATCTAATACTGCATCACCATCGAGATCTTCCTTATCGGGATATAAAGCGCCTTCGATGGGTTTATCGGTGGTTCCATTCCCATCTGTCCCATTGATAAAGCGATAGGGTTCTGAATCCCAATTATTTTGATCACCGGCTCTTGCCTGATTTTGATCATAACTGAAATCGTCTCCATTTGGATCACCCGGATCAAGATCAGATCCAATATAAAGACTGTCAGCATAAAGGGAATTATTAACGACATCAATGTACAGCGTATCAAGGCATCCACCGTATCCATTTTCATATTCGCTTGTGCATCCATCCAGCCCAATATCCTCCTCATCTTCCAGGAGTGTATTACCCCATTCCATACCTGAATCTTCCTCCCCCTTATCTTCGGTATCGTAAAGACCGTTGTCATTTTGATCTTCGCTGATGAGACCGAGATCTACACTCAAATTCCCCGTCTGGGTATCAGTGTTCAGCCAGATTTCGAAAAATTTCGTATTGGTTTGATTAAAGTCTCCAGAATAAAATCCGGTTGTAATTCCTGCCCAGACTGAATCTGGATGTATTGCATTTTCATGGGCTTCTCTCATTTCATAATTGAGGGTCAGAATATCTGTGAATTCATTACCTGCTAACCTGCTAGTCTGCTGATCCGGCCAGATATCGGAGGTTCTGTATTGAGAGTAGGGATTATACCAGAACATGGTAGCTCTGTGTCTTGCATTATATCCCTCCGGTACGGATGATTTTTCCCAGAATCTCCATCTGACTGTTGGGCGTGTACTCCGCTTTGCGCTTTCAAAATCATCAATATAGGCAACACCATTCGGATCGCCCGTAGCTTCATTATTAAGGGGATTGGTGGTGGGATGAACCTGGGCAAATTCTCCCTCTACAGAAAATTTTGAATTTGCTACCGTTTCAATAAACGGAAGTTTGTCAACCGCCTGAGTCAGAAAATCTAGGTCTTTCTCATATTTTCCATTAATATCCCAGATGAAGTTCCGAGTCGGTTCATAACCCACTTCTATTTTTTCATTCAATATATCCTGATTAAAATAAAGTGCTGAGAAACCAAGAAATGACTTATCACCTAAAGATATTTCAGCTCTCGATCCTAAAATAATTTTACTGTCAAATGATACCAGTTCATGTTCTTCATACAATATTTCGAGTTTTGCATCCGGTTGATTATATGCTTGTGTCAGCATTGTTATGCTGCCGATAAAATAATCAATTGTATAATCTACTCCGCGAGTTAGCTTTACATCGTTGAGATAAATTTCTTCACTTCCTTCTACCAGCATGAATCCTCCAAGACTGATAACTGAACTCTTGTTTGTATATTCAACTTTTATTTCAAACTTAGATTCACTGTCAATCTGCTGGGTATTTGAACTGTTATACAAAGCAGCTGTATCAGAAAGTATTGTTGTTAAATCAGGGTCATCATTTCCCTCACCAAAATATTGTGGTTCTCCCGCAAGGGTATCCATTTCAAATGGATGCAACATGGGAAAAATAAGTTCACCCATGGCAAGATTAATTATGTTTGGGTTATATATGTCAGCCAGATCGTCAGATACCTGATTCCCGTTTTCATCTGCATTGTCCAGCCCGAATAAACGGATATACTTTGTTCCATTTTCATGGCGGTCGTTATTGCTGGCAGATCCGTGTTTGTAGAGAATATCCAAATTAAATCCTTCATCCGAAATATTGGTGGTGCCAAGAAAATAGACATTTTTAAAGGACAAATCCCATGTAGCGTGAGAGGGGTTTGGATTGGATGGACAAATTAATTTTAATTGTAACGGGTTTTCTACCGTTCCAAATTGTGTGGTTGTTGAATCGGTTGTATCAATTAAAGTGGACGTCAAATCACCCACAGTCTGAAATACATCAGATTCTTCTCTTTTGTTTAAATTGTAGGAAACTGCAAGCAATTTCCCTGTTTCAAGGGGTGTGGTTAACCGAATAAACCCGAGGTCAGCTGCTACACTGTAATCCACATTCCTTACCAGTCGCTGGAAATAAGTACTCTCCTTATCTTCTTCAAATAGTGCAGTGTTATTAGGATTCACATGACCGTCGCCAAAGAATGCACCCGCTCCAACGTCAGTACCTACAGATTTGAACACTTCAATTTCTGAAACAACAAGTGGGCCAATAAAATGTTTTCCATCATCACTTAAAGGATAAAATGAGGGAAGAATTTCTGAAATACCATTATCTCCTTCAATATCAGTTCCATTTCTGAATGCTTCATCAATAAAAAAGTATTGGTTCTTCCGGTAGCTTTTATCCTGGATATTCTCCCCAGATGATGATGAACCGCCGTCAAACGTCTTTTTCTCTTTTTTGGTTTTCTCAAGGGAAGCGATAGATGTAATTTCCACCGGACCGAACTGCATCATTGATTTTAATCCGAACAGACCTTTATTACTGCCGGAGAATGTTGCCAGCTGAGTCCCCGGAAGAGACAATGATATATTTCCTGCTTCAATTTTTTGAACAATATCGTCCTCTTTCCCTGAATAATCAATGCGGATATTATTTTCCCAGTCAAAATCTCGCTCACTGTCCTGATCCATTTGTACAGAAATCCTGTCACCTATTTTGCCTTCAATTTTCAAATTTTGTCTTTGTTCAATATCCAGGTGAGTTGTCTGGGATTCCTGAAAATTTGTGGTCGTCAGCGCCTGATCCTGAAATACCATTTTACCTGTTACATTCACATTCCCGCGCACATTCAGCGATACCCTTCCGGCGCCGGTTTCAAGTCCAATTAATTCCAGTGACTGGGAGCCGGTTTGATCTCTTTCGGTTAAGGCAAGCGTATGGATAACATCGTGGAAATTTCCAAACCGCTCATGTTTTATTTTTTGAGCAAAGTACCACTCCACATCTGCAGAAAAAGGAATTTTGACCAAATCACCATCCACTTTTTCATAAATTGAAATAATCCCATTTTCAGAATCAATGTCAGACCACCCTTCCAGTCCGGCATATTTTCCCTGGAGTACTCCGATTCGAGTTCCCATGGTATCTATAGTAAACCAGAAATGTGAATACCAGTTGGTAAATGGCGCTACAGACAATGTAGGCGACAGCATTATTGCAGGTGTTCCAATAAATGAGGAATCATCTTCGGATACAAAACCAACTGGCGGAATGGGGCGAAGGAATCCCGTTTGCCCTGTGAGAGGAATTATCCCAGGAGACATTAAAAATAGAAAAACTGTTATTCGAATTCCGTTTTTGACTTGATCGTTCATATGTCAACGTTAGATCGAATTGTATTGTATGTCACTGTTTACTGTCCTTATTTCAATTTATTTCAGTATCAATTATCCAATAGCAGTTTTTCTATACTCTTCTCCTCCGAATTAGTTCTGGGATAATTCAAATGCTAAATTTTTATTGCTCAAAAAACACTTTGCAAAATTCTGAATTGCTTTTGCCCTGTGACTGTTTTCATTTTTTTCTTCGTCACTCAATTCTGCGTATGTCTTATTTAATTCTTTTACACAAAAAACCGGGTCATAACCAAACCCGTTGTTTCCTGATGGTTTTTCTGAAATAAATCCTTCTACGACCCCTTCTTTGCAGAGTTCCTTTTCATTGTCGGTATAGCATACAACCGTTTTAAACCTTGCTGTCCTTAATTTTGTAGGTACACCCTTCATCTCAAAAAGAAGTTTGTTAACATTATCTTCATAGGTACAGTTGTCGCCGGCGTATCGCGCAGAATATACTCCCGGCTGACAATCTAACGCATCCACCTCAAGTCCTGTATCATCTGCAATTGCGGGGATGCCGGTGATTGAAAAAATCGTTTTTGCTTTTAGAAACGCATTTTCCTGTAAAGTCTCTCCTGTTTCTTCAATGTCAGAAATTGTGCCGTCCGGATCAAAATCGCTCAAAAGTTGAACGTCGATTCCATATTCATTAAGGAGGGATTTTAATTCTTTTCCTTTATCCTCATTTCTGGTTGCAATAATGATTTTCATGTCTTTTGTCTCTTTCCCATATCAATTCGATCTACATGACCGATAATAGCAGCATCCACAGGTGAAAATTTTACTCTCAGTGGGAAGGACGCTTCACGGGCAGTTACATAATACACAAGATCATCCATACCCGCTTGAACAGTATCCACGGCAATTTCCGGTTTCCCGATTTCAGTTCTGTCGCTGAAACTCACCGGTTGAATAATAAGCAATTTTTCACCTTCAAGGGAGGAATGTTTCTGAGTTGCCCACACGGTTCTGATAACTTTCGCCAGTTTCACTATTTTTTCTTCCTCTTACTGTGGAGGTCGACATCATCAACAATTGCCATAATAACTGCATCAACGGGTTTGTTTTTTGTAAGATTCGTCTGTCGAGCAGAACTTCCCTGAGCCACCATGACGTGTTCTCCGGCTCCCGCGCCGACAGTGTCAACGGCAATGACAAAATCTTTCTCGTGGTTTAAATCCGAGTCAACTCTCCGGACAATTTGAAATTTAACTCCTTCCAGCTTGGAGTCTTTCTTCGTCGCCCAGACGGTTCCAATAACCTGACCTAAAAACATGTTATTTCCATTTTTCTAATCCCTTCACTTGATTTTCAGCATAAAACATAAAACATTCAACGGTGTAAACCAAAATCATTCTATGGTGAAAAAAAGCAAAATTTGGCAAACTTCCAATTGTTTTTCGGTGAGTGCGGAATTAATTTCGTGCTTCGATTTTTGGCTGGCTCGGTAGCTTCCCGCACAAAATATTGCGGGACAGGCAGTCTCCTCCATCGCTACCGAAATTTACGAGGAGAAAAAAATTATTGGTTGGCTCGGTAGCTCAGTCGGTAGAGCAGTGGACTGAAAATCCATGTGTCGCTGGTTCGATTCCGGCCCGAGCCACTCCAGTAAAGCCTCGAGTAATTTCGAGGCTTTTTTTGTTTTAGATTCTTCTCCTCAGTTGCTCAGTCGGTAGAGTCCGCCAACTACCGGAAAAAATTTATGTCGCTGGTTCTCCGCAGGATCTCCAAAGGAGGCTGTGCCCTGTGGAGATTCCCTGCCTGACGGCAGGCAGGCGGCCCGAGCCACATGTAAAAGCTCGTTAATAACGAGCTTTTTTTGCTTCGCAATAATTTAGTCCACTGATTAGTGGGGTAGCACTATGGTAGCGCTTCTTTAAAACAAAAAAAGGGCAATGATATATAAAATCCTTTACCACCTACCTGCAAAACCAAGTCCAATATGCATATCCCAACCATTAAATGGCCATCCTATTCTTTCACCATTTTCATTATTTAATTTTGAATAACTATAACCAAAACCTAAGGTAGGTGAAATTGAAATTGACTTTCCAATTCTATAACCCATCTCGACTAGAATACGTAAGCCACTGTTACTTTGTTTGAATTCATGAGTTAAATCAGATGAATAATTATTTTCATTTATTGCAAAACCAATCCCTCCCCAAAAACCGATATAGGGTTTGTTGTATTTTTTATATACTAATTGAACAGATTTCTTCGATCCCATTTTGTCAAGAAACAAATAATAATCATGAAAAAATTTATAGCTGAATTGGATTTCTGTAAATCCTTCGTTAATAAAATATCCATAATGAATGCCAAGAACTGACAGACCTAATAAATGTCTGGGGTTTAACAGTAGTGTTCTGATCTGTTTTTGAGTTAGGTTAGCAAGGTTTTCATTTACTTTTCTCTCAACAATATTTTCAACTGATAAAGATTCTACTTTATTTTCATCTACTTTATTAATTAATTTATTTTTCCTTTCTTTTATATTAACCGAATTAACTAAAAATACAAACTCTCCCTCATCACTTGTAAGCCGCCTTTCCTGCGGTGTCTGATGATTTTGAGAATCAATGGTTACTCTTTTTTTTAGAAATGTCCCCAGTTCATTGGTTGTGATGTAACCGTCATTATCAATGTCTGCCAATCCTTCTTCAAGTCCTGTTAAAATATTCTTTGTGAATGCGCTGTGTCCCCACTCTGCTTTTTCAACAACTCTTTCTCCTTTACCCCCTGCTGTAATTATCTGCCTTGCTTTATCTTTCGTAATCTTTTTCATATACCCTTTGGTCTTTCTATCCAACCCTCTTGAGTCCACTGCCATCAGTCCGCCATAACATGCATCCACCAGAAATAGAACATGCTTGGCATTGGCAATAGAGGATATCTGCTTAATCTCATTCATTGAGATTGAAGAAGTGTATAGGTTATCATAATCTCCATCAACAGGAACCAAATAGCCAATTTCTCCACCTTCGCTCAGTTCAAATGTTTCTCCATGACCAGCAAAGAATACTAATAGTCTGTCATTCTTTTTTGTAGATGTGGAAACTTCGAATAGAGAGTTTTTAATGTTTTTAAGAGTAGCTTCCTTATCGGTAATGAGACTGATATTACTTTCAGGAAAGTTAAACTTAGAGACCAATAATGACTTGATGGCTTCAGCATCAGCTACAGCATAATTCAACCGGTTTACTTTTTCATAGTCATTGATACCAATGATGACAGCGTAACTGTCGCTGTAAAAGGAATCTGCAGAAAGAAACCCGAACATAACCACTACTGTTAATATGAACTTCTTCATCCCCCGAATCTACCCCTTAAACAAAAAAAGGGCAATGATGTGTTGCCCCTTTTTAATTGTCTGTTATTATTAATTGAGGTTTTCTTTCGGAGTGAAAACATTTTTTCCCTCAAACTTTTTTGTTCCATTGACATAACTAAAATACTTTCGACACTCACACGAAAGGTATTCGATATCCACAGGTGTGAATTTCCGGGGAGAATTCGGCCAATATTGAGCTTGTAATTCTATCATTTTCGAAGCGGTCGCATGGTGGTCTTTTAGCCCAAGATGATCTTGCAATCGATCTAAGTAGGGTATTGCACCAATTCCTGATGGAACAGGGGTATCTGGTTTTATCGTTTCTGGGTCAAACCAGGAGATATCAATGACCGCCATAAAAATTGGAAAATCATTGCTCATCCCAAATGTGCTATTAATCATATTAGTTGCAGTAACAACATTTCCTTCTGATGCTTTAATGCACCCCACAAGAAAATTGATATGTTCGGGTAATAAATCGGTACAGACCTCAAACCTGTCATAGACTTTTCCTTTCCAATGCATCGAAACAACTGGATATACTGCAGAAAACCATGGTTGTGGAACACTATTTAGCAAAAATTCTTTTAGTTTTTTTGTTTGTTTAAAAATCGATGGGTCAAGCAAATCTAAAGTGGTATCCTTATTACACCATCTCGCAAAAAATAAAGCATGAACTAACTCAGGGAGGGAATTCTGTTGTGGCACACAGAATCTCTGCACGGCTTTTGAACCCCTATCCTTCTCACGAAAGGTATTAAGAAAACGACCTTTTTGAAAAACAGGGTCATCTGTCCAAGGAGCAGGAATTCCTTTTTCACGTTTGACCCTTATACTCTCCCGCTCAATACACCAATCAAAAAATGATTTCACAGGATCTTCAATTGAAA
>CEQE01035237.1_pt1 | contig 21062 bp, 20 predicted proteins | sample 356201 | NCBI WGS metagenome assembly CEQE01 (sample SAMEA2619970, study PRJEB7988) | marine metagenome | biome: marine biome (ENVO:00000447); feature: mesopelagic zone (ENVO:00000213) & marine oxygen minimum zone (ENVO:01000065); material: "saline water (ENVO:00002010), including plankton...
TGTGACTTCGCCACGGCGTATCCTTCACCCTCGCCGGCCGCTGCGTGGACGGCCGGACTTCAGGGCCGGTCCGGTCCGCAGCGCGTCGACGATCTCCCGGGTCGGCGCGACGTTGCGTCGCCGCCGCCCGAACCAGCCGGGGAGGCGCTCCATCGGCTTCGCCTCTCCGCCCGTCAGTCGCTCGAGGACGTCCAGGTACTTCCGCTCGATCACCGGCCACGCGTAGTGGCGCTTGAAGAACGTCCGGCCGTTGTGGCTGAGGCCTGCGTGGAGCGGCCGGTTCGTCTCGAGCGCGTGCAGCGTCTCGGCGAATTCCTCGTAGTTCGTGTAGTAGAGGCCCGCGTTGCTCCGGATGCATTGTCCCTGCAGCACGTCGCAGCGCCCGTTGGCCAGCACCGGGCGGCTCATGGCCCAGGCTTCGAGCGCGACCATCGACAGGCTTTCGAACTGAGACGGCATGACGAGCGCGTGTGCCGCCGCGAGGGCGTCGAACTTGTCCCGATCCGGAACGAAGCCGAGGTGGCGGATCCGTGGATGCGACGGAATGTCGAGGATCGACCGGCCGATCATGATCAACTGCAAGGATCGTGAGACCCGGGAGGCATAGTTCTTGAAGAATCGGAAGAGCTCCGGGCACCCCTTGTTCTCGTCGATCCGACCCACATACAAGATGAAAGGGCCCGCGATGTCGAACTTCTGACGGAACCGCTCGGCATCACTATCGCGAGGGATCTCCGAGCCAACGCCGACGACGGTGTGCTCCACGTTGGCGTTGTTGGACACGGCCTGGATCATCGCGCGCTCTTCGAACGAGTTGTACATGATGGCGCGCACGCCCCGGAAGATGGGTCCGAAGATCGAAAGGCCGATCGCCGGATCGCGCTCGGCCGTCGGCACGAGCACCGCGCGCGGCGCGACCGCACGACACCCATGGTAGGCGTGGTAGTAGCGGTAGCTGAAGAAGATGCAGAAATCGTAGTCGGCGCCGCGCCGGCGCAGATGGCGGATCAGCTCCGGGCTCGTTGGGCCTTCACTGTCGAGCCACTGGAGTTCGTGATGAATCGAGTGCGGGTGCTCGAACACCCGCGTCGAGAGTCGGCCGAACTTGGCCGGATCCCTCGGTCGGGTGACAGGGAATCGTCGCACGACGATGTCGCCAACGCGATCTTCCCCAGGGTCGAACGCGTTGGCCCACGTCACATAGTCCTGGGCGCACGTCGTCAGCACCTCCACCTCGGCATGCCTGGCGAGATGCTCGGCGACGTATCGGGCGTGGAGTTCGGCACCGCCATTGATCTCGGCGCCGTATCGTTGAACGACGACGGCCAGCTTCACTGTTCGGAGGAGTCGGCGGCACCGTCGTCGGGTGCACGCGGAGTGGTCGGCTCAGGGGCCGTCGGTTCCGAGGTCGGCGGTTCGACGGCCTTGGCCTCGGCCGGAGTAATGTCGGCCGTGTCCGCCGCGCCGGTCGCGGGTGGCGTGCCGGCGTCGGCGTCGGGTCGACGCGAGTCTACGCCGCCCTGCGGTGGTGCGGCGTCGGGGCCGGGTTGAGATGCCGTGGCGGCCTCGTCAGCCGAGCGTGCCGCGTCACCGTCAGTGCCGGTTCGGTGCCGCCCACCCCGCCGCCGGCGTCGCCGCTTTCGCGGGCCGCCCGGGGCGGTCTCGCCCGAGTCCCCCGTGTCGGGGCGGGAGGCACGCGCCGGCGGCGCGGCGTCCGTGGTTGGCTTGACGAGGCCTTCAAGCGCCCGCGCGCGGCGCTCATCGAAGTCGAGGCGGCTGTTGACCGATTGCACCTGCATCTTCAGGTTCTTCACCTCGATGCCCAGGCGCGTGATCTCGACGACCAGGTTGTTGAGGACTTCGAAGTTCAACGTGTCGATCTCGTCACGCGACTCCAGCCGGCTCGCCACGGTCACCATCCGGCTGGAGAGCTGGTCAGCCATCGAATGCAGCTGGCCTTCGGTGTGCGCGTTGATCTCCGACTGCTGGTGAATCACCGTGATCATCGGGTTCGGATTGAACATCAGCTTCAGCACGGGCCGCAGTAGCCGGCGGATCAGCGACAGCAGGCCGCGCGTCGACCGGTAGATCGACTTGTCATCGAACGGAAACGGCTCCGGCCATGGGGCCACATCGACCGATGTGACGTCGATCGGGGCACTCTTGGGCCGCTTCCGGAAGTGTTCGAGAAGGTCGGAGCGGATCCCCGAGGGATCGAGAATCCGCTCCAGCTTCACATTGGCCAACTCGCGTATCTCCTGCTCGGTGTAGTCGACGCCGCGCTTGTCGCGGATGCGCGTGCGGATGTGCCTCATGACTTCCTCGACGTCGATGGACCCGGCTCGGATGGAAAAATCAGACATGGTCTCTCGAATTCTGGCCTGACGGTCCTTGACCGCCGGCGGGCAACGTCACCAGGGGCGATAGACGATCAGCACGACCGCCACGACCCACAAGGCCACGCAAGCGAGCAAGGGCCTGTCGGCCAAGAGCAACTCGGCCGGACTGCCCCCGCTCGCCTTCTGGTGTACCAGGTACAGATACCGAAAAATGCCGTACAACGGCAGCGGAATCGTCAGGCCCAACCACGGCGTGCCGAAACGCGCAGCCACTTCTGGGCTCATCGTATAGAAGGTGTAGCCGATGAGTGTCGACGCCGTGACCACCGCGATCATCTGGTCGAGTAGATAGGAGCTGTACTCCCCGAGGCTCGGTCGGTGTACGGCCGCGTGATCGCCGAGTAACACGATCTCGTGCCGGCGCTTGCTGAGGGCGATGAACAGCGCTAACAGGCTGGTGCAGATCAGGAGCCATGCGCTGATCGGCACGTCGATGACGACCGCGCCCGCGACGGCCCGCAGCACGAAGCCGGCCGCGATGGTCATGACATCCACGATGACGATGTGCTTGAGCACCATGGTGTACAGCACCAGGGTCACGCTGTACGCTACCGACACGACAGCCAACGCCGGGGTCAGCAGGAATGAGGCGAGGACGCAGCCGACGCCCAGGGTTGCCGCAAGGCTGAGAGCGGCCGACGTCGAGACCCGGCCCGACGCGATCGGGCGCTCGGCCTTGTGAAGGTGCTGCCGGTCGGCCTCGCGGTCCGCGACGTCGTTGACCAGGTAGATCGCCCCCGACAGTCCGCAGAACACGAGAAACGCAGCGAGCGCGCGCAGCGCCGCTTCGGGATCCGTCAGACGCTGCCCGAACACGAGGGCGGCGAAGACGAACAGGTTCTTGGTCCATTGATGCGGCCGAAGGGACCTGAGCAGGTCGACGGCGACCGAGCCGCCGGACGCTCGAGCCAGGTCGACGTCCGGCGGTGCCTGAGACTGCAGGGAGTGGCGCGCCATGAAGCGCGGCGAGAGGCCGGTATCCGCTAGGAGGCGAAGCTATCGACGGCTTCCTGCTCCGACTCGTAGGTTTCGAACACCGTCAACAACTTGGTGATCGAGAGCAAGTCCTCGATCCGCTTCGTCAGGTGGACGAGCTTCAACTGCCCGCCCTGCCGGCTGACGGTCGTGTAGGTCCGGACGATTTCACCGAGACCCGCGCTGTCCACATACGGCACGCCTTCGAGGCTCAGGATGAGCTTGCGCTTACCTTGCTGAATCAGGCTGTTGATCTTGTCCTTGAGGAGCTCGTCGCCTTCACCGATCGTCAACTTGCCGCTCAGGTCGAGAACCAACACCTCACCGACCGTTCGTTCCTCGATCTGCATCGCCGCTCTCCTCCCGATAAGCGAGAATTGCGTGGCGCCTTGCCCACGCCACATCCGAAACTAGAGCTGTTGCAAGGGCCGCACCGTACCATGCAAAAGCGCGATCCGTCAAGCATCTACGAGGGTGATCCACCCCCTCCGATGCCGGCCGCTTGGGTTCCGGGTCGTCGATCTATTCAGCCTCGCGACGCTGCTTCTTCCGGGTGCGCTTGCGCGCGAGCGCCTGCTTCGTGCGACGCTTGTCGCCCGGCTTCAAATAGAACGAGTGCTTCTTGATGTCCTTGATAATGTCTTCTTGCTGAACTTTTCGCTTGAAGCGACGGAGGGCGCTTTCGATCGATTCGCCGTCCTGGACCTTCACTTCAGCCAACTGAACTCCACCCCCTCACCGCCGAAACTGATGCCTGTGACCCCCAAGGGCACCGGCCGAATATGCTAGGCTATCACAGGTACGCGCGGATTCCAGGCCCAAAGCCCATCGGGCCTCGACGGTCCTTCCAGGGCGTCCCAGTTCATCCGAAATATTGGAGCGTGCGCGATAACAGCCGTGGTTTCAATCAGATAGCACCTTCATGAAGATCCTGATTGTTGGAAACGGCGGTCGCGAACACGCGTTGGCCTGGAAGCTCACGACCGAGCACCCGGGTCGGGTGATCTGCGCCCCCGGGAACCCCGGCATGGCCGAGATCGCCACCTGCGTGTCGGCCGATCCGACGAATCCTGAGGCGCTGTTCCAGCTGGCCGAGCACGAGTCGGTGGATCTCACCGTCGTGGGGCCGGAGGCGCCACTGGCCAACGGCGTGGCCGACCGGTTTGCCGAGGGCGGACGGCGCCTGTTCGGCCCGACCCAGGCCGCGGCGCGCCTGGAGTCGAGCAAGGCGTTCGCCAAGTCCTTCATGGCTCGACACCGCATTCCCACGGCGGCCTACGAGATCCATGAAGAGGTGGACAGTGCGCTGGCGTCGCTCTCGTCCGGTCGATTCGGCTATCCCGTGGTGCTGAAAGCCGACGGGCTGGCCGCCGGGAAGGGTGTCATCATCGCGTCCGACCAGGCTGCCGCCGAGCAGGGCCTCCGGGAGATGCTGGTGGATCAGCGTTTCGGTGCGGCGGGTGCCACCGTCGTGATCGAGGAGTACCTCGTCGGCGAGGAAGCGTCGTTCTTCGCGGTGTGCGACGGACACACGGCGGTGTCGCTGCCGTCGGCGCAGGACCACAAGCGCGCGTTCGACGACGATCGGGGCCCCAATACCGGCGGCATGGGAGCTTTCGCGCCGACGCCGCGGATGACCGAGGCGATTCGGTCGGAGGTGCTCGACTCGATCGTGAAACCGGTGCTGGCCGGCATGGCCGCGGAAGGCGCGCCCTATGTGGGCGTACTGTACGTGGGGCTGATGCTGACCGCCAACGGACCGAAGGTCATCGAGTTCAACGTCAGGTTCGGCGATCCCGAGGCTCAGGTCGTGTTGCCGTTGGTCGACGACGACCTAGCGCCGCTCCTCGACGCCGCCGTCGCCGGCGAGCTGCGGGGCCACAGCTGCGCGATGCGAGGCGAGCCGCACGTCGGAGTCGTGGCGGCGTCGGGGGGCTACCCCGGCAGCCATAAGACGGGCCTGCCCATCACGGGGCTTTCGGCCGCCGCCGCGAGCGAGGATGTCCTGGTCTTCCACGCCGGCACGAAGCAGACCGATGCCGGCCTGGTCACGGCCGGTGGGCGCGTGCTGACCGTCGTCGGCCGAGGCGGTACCTTTGCCGAAGCCATCGGCCGAGCCTACGGCGCCATGAGCCTGATCGCATTCGATGGGATGCACGTGAGGACGGACATCGGCCGAAAGGCCGACGCACCGCTCTCGGACGGTCGACGGCCGGCCGGGTGAGACGATGATGCCGGTGTTGTGAAGCCGGCCGAGGTGAACCATGAGTGAATCGCGAGTCCTCATCTTGATGGGATCGGATTCGGATGCGCCGGTGATGCAGGCCGCCGCGGACGTCCTGAAGAACTTTGGGATCGCCTACACGATGACCGTCGCGTCGGCACACCGCTCGCCGGACCGGGTCCGAGGGCTGATCGACGAGGCACACGCCGCAGGCGTCGGCGCCTTCATCGTCGGGGCAGGGGCCGCCGCGCACCTGGCCGGGGTGGTGGCCGCGCATTCGTCGCGTCCGGTGATCGGCGTGCCGATCGACTCGACGGCCTTGAAGGGGATGGACGCCTTGCTGGCCACCGTGCAGATGCCCCCGGGAGTGCCGGTGGCCACGATGGCGATCGGGAAAGCCGGCGCCATCAACGCCGCCGTGCTGGCTGCCCAGATTCTCGCCACCGCGGATTCCGCGCTGGTCGATGCACTGGCGGACTACAAACGGTCCCTGGTGGCGAAGGTGGAGCAGGCCGCCGCTCGGCTCGAGCGCTAGGGCTGACGGGTCTCGGTCCAGGGCGATGAAGTACGCGCTCGTCACGTTCGGATGCCGCGCCAATCAGGCGGACTCGGCCGGCCTGGACGGCGACCTGAGGGCGGTCGGTGGGCGACCGACGACGCTCCAGGATGCCAATCTGGTGGTCGTCAACACCTGCTCGGTTACGTCGGCGGCCGACCAGTCAGCGCGACAGGCGATCCGCCGGATTCGCCGCGGGAATCCCGAAGCGCGCATCGTCGTCACGGGCTGCTACGCCACGCGGGCGGCCGACGAACTGTCGGGGCTGCCAGGGGTCGAGGCGGTCGTGCCCAACGGCCGCAAGGAGCAGCTCGCAGCCGACCTGCGGCCCCTGATCGCGTCGCTGCCCGACGGGAAGGGCGACGGGCCGTGCGGAACGGCACTCGAGGTTCAGCCGTCGAGCCGGACGGTGCAGCTGCTCGGGGTGCAGACCGGCTGCGACGACACCTGTACCTACTGCATCATTCCACGCACGCGCGGGCACGGCCGAAGCCGGCCGTTCGACAACGTCCTCGCACGCGTTCGTTCGGCGGTGGCGGACGGCGTCAAGGAGGTCGTGCTGACGGGCGTGCATCTTGGGTCGTACGGCCGCGACCTCGCGCCCGGCACGTCATTGCTGTCGCTCGCGCAAGCGCTCGACGCCTTGGCGGTCGACTGCCGGTTCCGCCTTAGCTCGCTCGAGCCGATGGATTGCGAGCCGGGGCTGGTCGATCTGGTGGCCCGCCGTGGGAGGTTCGTCCCGCACTTCCATCTACCGCTCCAACATGCCAGCGATGCGTGTCTTCGGGCGATGGGCCGCCCCTACACCCGGGACGACTATCGCCGCGTGGTCGACTCGGTGCGAGACGCGCTGCCCGACGCCGCGATCGGGACCGACCTGATCGCCGGGTTTCCAGGTGAGACGGCGGCCGACCATGCCGCGTCGCTCGACTATCTCGCCGGTTCACCGATCACCTCCGTGCACGTCTTTCCCTATGCCGACCGCCCCGGCACCCTGGCCAGCCGGTTGCCCCAGAAGATCGACGTCGCCGTCGCGCGACGACGCGCGCGTGAACTTCGCGAGGTGGCCGAGCAGTTGCAGCAGCGCTTCCGGCAGCGCGCGGTAGGCACCGTGCGGCCGGCGCTGACGCTCGGTGGCGGTGGCGCGGCGCTGACCGACAACTACCTGAAGGTCGAGCTGGCGCCGGCGGTCCCTGGGAACTGCCTGGTCGACGTCCGGATCGCCTCGACGACGGGCAAGCGGACGATCGGAGAACTGGTCGGATCGGGCGACGGATCGGCTGGCTAGTCCGTGGTCTCGGGGATGGCCGGGGTATCGATGAGACTCGCGAGCCGTTGGCCTGGCGATGGCTGGCCGCTTTCGACCAGGAGCTGGCCGCAAGCCGCGCGGATATCCCTGCCGCGGCTCTTCCGAATGGACACGGTGACGTGGCAATCGGCGAGCGCCTTGCCGAAGCGGTCGATTTGCGCGGCCGATGGCCGCTCGTGCGGGATTCCGGGGGCGGCGTTGAGCGGGATCACGTTCACCTTGGCCCGAAGCCCCTTGAGGAGACCGGCCAGCCGGCGGGCATCGGCCACCGAGTCGTTGACGTCCCGGATCAACACATACTCGAACGTAATCCGATTCCGCCGGTTGAGCGGGAAGGCGCGACACGCGCGCAGCACCTCGGCGAGCGGGTAGCGGCGATTCACCGGGACCAGTGGGGTTCGCTGTTCGTCGGTCGTGCCGTGCAGCGATATCGCCAGGTTCGGCATGACCGGCTCGTGCGCCAGCCGCGCCAGCGCCGGAACGATGCCGACCGTCGAGAGCGTTATCCGACGCGGCGAGATGGCGGCGCCATCGGGACAGGTGAGGATCCGCAGCGCCCGCACGGTCGCGTCATAGTTGTGTAGGGGCTCGCCCATGCCCATCAGGACGATGTTGATCGGCCGGTCGAGCAGGCGCAGCTCCGACCGTAGCAGGCGCACCTGGCCGACGATCTCACCGGCCGTCAGGTTGCGCTCGAGCCCCATCTTGGCCGTCAGGCAGAACGAGCACTGCATCGCGCAGCCCACTTGGGTGGAGACGCAGAACGTATCCGCGGGTGAGTTGGGGATGTAGACCGCTTCGATGTGGCGGCCGTCGGCAAGCCGGAGCAAGAATTTCTGGGTACTGTCGCTCGATTCATACCGGGCGGCAAGCCCGGGCGTCGAGATGTGGAAGGCTTCGGCCAGCGCGGCGCGGTGCTGCTTGGCCAGGTCCGTCATCTGGGTCCAGTCGAGCACCGCGCGTCGATGGATCCAGCGAAAAACCTGTTTGGCTCGATAGGGCTCGATGCCTGACGGCGTCAGCGCAGCCTGGAGTTCGGGCAATTCGAGTTCCGCCAGGTCCCGGGTTGCGGCTGCCACGTCGTCCCACCTCGTCGAGCACCGAACCTCTGATCCTAACATGCGGGCGCGGCGGTCCGTCGAGGCAGTCGGGCGTCAGAGATCTTCGAATAACGGCGCGCGACTGCGGTTCGTGGTTGATGGCGCGCGCCTCGCGTGTTATGATCAAGCGTTCGTGTCGCGGACGTAATCCCTTTTCGAGCAATGACTTGCGTAGATGCGCCCTGCGTGCGACACGCGCCTAGTTTCTTCCGCCGCCGATGATCGTTCGCGAAACCTTTGACAACGGCCTCCGGCTGCTCACCGAGGCGATGCCGCATGTCCGCTCGATCAGTCTCGGCGTCTGGCTCGCCCGCGGATCCCGCCACGAAGACCCCGCACAGTCGGGCATCTCCCATTTCATCGAGCACATGTTGTTCAAGGGCTCGACGTCACGCTCGGCTCAGGAGATCGCGCAGGCCATCGACTCGATCGGGGGACAGGTCGACGCGTTCACCGCGAAGGAGTACGCCGGCTACTACGTCAAGGTGCTCGATGCACACCTCGGCGCCGCGCTCGACATTCTGTCCGACCTCGTGCTGCATCCGGCGTTCCGTGAGGAGGAGATCGAGCGGGAGAAGAAGGTCGTCCTCGAAGAGATCAAGATGGTCGAGGACACGCCCGACGATCTGGTGCACGAGTTGTTCACCCAGCAGTTCTGGACCGACCACGCCCTGGGCCGGCCGATTCTGGGCGTGCCCGACACGGTGTCGGCGTTCACGCCCAGCGCCCTGCAGATGTTCTTCGAGCAGGCGTATGTCGCACCGAACGTGATCATCTCGGCGGCCGGGAATCTCGACCACGCCAGCCTGCGTGGCCTGGTGGCCGAGTCGTTCGCCGAACTGCCCCCGCGGGGAGGGCCGGTGTCCTGGCTGCGTCCTGAGGTGGCGCCCCGGCTCCAACTCCGGGACAAGGAACTCGAGCAGAGCCACATTTGCCTCGGCTCGGCCGCCTACCCTCAAGATCACCCGGACCGCTTCATCAGCTATCTGATGAACACGATGCTGGGGGGCTCGATGAGTTCCCGCTTGTTTCAGCATATTCGCGAGGAGCGCGGGCTGGCCTATGCCGTGTTCAGCGGACTGACGGCATATCGCGACACCGGGGCGCTGACCGTGTATGCCGGGTGCGCAACCGCCTCGGTCGAGCGTGTGCTCGAGTTGGTCGTGGCCGAGATGCGCAACCTGGCCGGTACGGCGGTGGCTGCTGAGGAACTGCAGCGCGCGAAGGATCACTTGAAGGGCAGCCTGATGCTGTCGCTGGAGAACACGGCCTCGCGAATGTCACACCTGGCGCGCCAGGAGCTCTATTTCGGCCGGCAGGCCGATCTCGACGAGAGTCTCGAGAGCATCGACTGCGTCACGGTCGAGGACGTGCAGCGGGTGGGTCGGGACTTGTTGGCGGACGGTCCCCGTGCCGTGACCGTGCTGGGACCGTCGGCCGGGCTCAATCTGTCGGCTGAGCAGCTGGGTGTGGCCGTGGCGTCTGCCGTCGAATAGGCACCGTCCGGCCGCCGGAGGGTGGGGCGATTTCGGTCGAATTGACAGTCCTCGGAAGCGGCAGTAGCGGCAACGCCACGCTCGTGTCGGCGGGTGGGGATCGCGTGCTGATCGACGCCGGCCTCAGCTACCGCGCCCTGCGCCGGCGGCTGGACGGGGTCAACGTCGATCCGGACGCGCTCCGCGCGGTGCTCATCACGCACGCGCATGTCGATCACGTGCGCGGTGCGGCGATGCTGTCGAGAAAGCACGGGATTCGGATTCACGCGACCGCCGCCGCGCGCGAGGCCTGGGGGAAGGGCGCCGACAAGGTCGCCGGATGGGAGTCGTTGGCGGCCGGGCGCCCCGTAGCGTTTGGCGTCCTGCGGTTCGTTCCGTTCGGCGTCAGTCACGACGCGGACGAGACGCTCGGCTTTCGGGTCGAGACCCCCGAGGGCGCGATCGGGTTCGCGACTGACGTGGGGCAGATCACCGACGATCTGGTGGCGCGGTCCTCCGACTGCCGGATGCTGGTGATGGAGTCGAACCACGCGGTCGAACTGCTCAGGGTCAGCCCGTACGCGCCCAGTGTCCGATCGCGCATTGGCGGCGACGGTGGCCATCTGTCGAACGAGGCGCTGGCCGCGTTTATTCGGGAGCATCTGGGCGGGCAGGTCCAGTGCATCGTTCTGGCGCACCTCAGCCGGATCAACAACGTGCCGGCGCTGGCCGAATTGATCTGCCGGGAGGCGCTCACGGCGGCGGGGCGCTCGGATGTCAGGGTCGTGGTGGCGGGCCAGGACCGGCCGACACCGACAATTGCGTTGGAAGCGCTGGCACCGCCCGGGGTGGCGCGGCCCGCGCACCGCGCGCGGCAGGTGGCGTTGCCTTTCGGGAGCGCATCGGCGCAGGCGTAGATTCGAAGTGCTGCATGCTGAGTCCGGCTTTTTGATGGCTCGATCATGATTCCCCGATACACCCACCCCGACATGGGCCGCATCTGGACCGACCAGCGCCGGTACGAGACCTGGCTGCGTGTCGAGACCGCCGCGGCCGACGCGATGGCCGAGGCCGGCCTGATCCCTGGCGAGGCGGCACGCGACATCCGAGAACGCGGCGCCGTCGACGCGGCGCGCGTCGAAGAGATCGAAGCGACGACGCAGCACGACCTGATCGCATTCACGACCGCGGTGGCGGAACATGTCGGCGAGTCGGCCCGGTGGCTGCACTTCGGCCTGACGTCGTCGGACGTCGTCGATACGGCCCAGGCGCTGCAGATGCGCGAGGCGTGCGACCTGATTCTCCAGGGGCTCGACGCCGCGCTCGATGCCGTCCGGGCTCGCGCCGAGGAGCATCGTGGCACGCCGATGATCGGTCGAACCCACGGCGTTCACGCCGAGCCGATGACGTTCGGCCTCAAGCTGGCGCTCTGGCACGCCGAGTTGGTGCGCGATCGGCTGCGCCTGAGCCGCGCGCGTGATGTGATCAGCGTCGGCAAGATTTCAGGTGCCGTCGGCACCTACGCGCATCTCGATCCGGCGATCGAGGCGGATGTCTGTCAGCGGCTCGGCCTCGACGCGGCGCCGGTGTCTTCGCAGGTGCTCCAGCGAGACCGGCACGCCGAGCTGCTCTCGGCGCTGGCGATCACGGCGGCGTCGATCGAGAAGTTTGCGCTGGAGATTCGGGGCCTCCAGAAGACTGAGGTCGGCGAAGTTGAAGAGCCCTTTGGCAAGGGACAGAAGGGCTCGTCGGCGATGCCGCACAAGCGGAACCCGATCGGCTGCGAGCAACTGACCGGTATGGCGCGGTTGGTCCGCGCAAACGCCATGGCCGCCCTCGAGAACGTCGCGCTCTGGCACGAGCGAGACATCTCGCACTCGTCGGTGGAGCGGGTAATCCTGCCGGACAGCTTCATTGCGGTCGATCACATGTTGCGGCGCTTCACGCGGATCGTGCGCGGGCTGGTCGTGAACCCCGACCGGATGCGGGAGAATCTCGATCGGTCGCGTGGGGTCGTCTTCTCCGGCACCGTGTTGCTGGAACTCGCGCAACGCGGCGTATCCCGGGAGCAGGCCTACGAATGGGTGCAGCGCAACGCGATGCGGTCTTTTCATGAAGCCGCCGACTTCAAGAGCTTGCTGCTCGCCGATCGCGATGTCGTGAAAGTGCTGCCGCCCGACGCGCTCGAGCAGGCGTTCGACCTGACGGCCCAGTTGCGGCACGTGGATCGAATCTTCGAGCGAGTCTTCGGGACCGGCGCCGGCCAGGGAGGGACCGCGTGAAGGCACGGGTGTTCGTGACGCTGAAGCCGTCGGTGTTCGATCCGCAAGGGCAAACGATCGCCGACGCGCTCCATTCGATGGGTTACGACGGAGTCCAGGACGTGCGGCAGGGGAAGTACTTCGAGCTCGACCTCGACGCGGCCACGCCCGACGCGGCGCGCGTGCTGGCGGGCGAAGTCGCCGACAAGCTGCTGGCGAACCCGGTCATCGAGAGCTACCGGGTCGAGGTGGATTGAGCCAGATGAAGTTCGCCGTCATCGTCTTTCCCGGTTCGAACTGCGACCACGACGCGTACCACACGGTGAAGCACGTGCTGGGTGCGGATGCCGAGTTCGTCTGGCACAAGGAGACCGATCTCAAGGGCGCCGACGTCGTCATCCTGCCCGGTGGGTTCTCGTACGGGGATTACCTGCGGACCGGCGCGATTGCCCGTTTCTCGCCGATCATGGCGCCGGTCGTGGCGTTCGCCGAGGCCGGCGGGCCGGTGCTCGGGGTGTGCAACGGCTTCCAGGTGCTCACCGAGGTCGGCCTGCTCCCGGGCGGTCTGCTGCGCAACCGGAGTGTCAAGTTCCAGTGCGAACAGGTCCACGTCCGCGTCGAGGAGCTCGACACGCCGTTCACCTGCGCCGCGACGGCGGGACAGGTGTTGCGAATCCCGATCGCGCACGGCGAAGGTAATTACTTCGCTCCGCCCGAGGTGCTGGACGCGCTCGAAGCAAACCGCCAGGTGGTGTTCCGCTACTGCAATGCCGGAGGCGAACTCGTTGACACGGCGAATCCCAACGGGTCGGCCCGCGGCATTGCCGGGCTGTGCAACGCGCGCCGGAACGTCGTGGCCCTGATGCCGCATCCCGAGCGGGCCTGCGAGTCGGCGGTGGGCAGCGCCGACGGCCTGGTGGTGCTCGAATCGGCAGTTGCGGCACTCGGCAGCGACGGCATGTTGCGAACCGGATGAGTCGATTGCGGGCGTGACAAGCGATGGCCATCGACACTGAGACGCTCGAGCGCCACGGGCTCAGTCCCGCGGAATACGACAAGATTCTCGACATCCTCGGCCGCGAGCCGTCGATGACGGAGCTCGGCATCTTCTCCGTGATGTGGTCCGAGCACTGCAGCTACAAGAGCTCCCGGATTCATCTCAAGACGCTGCCGACGACCGGTTCGCGGGTCGTGCAGGGACCCGGCGAGAACGCCGGCGCGGTCGACGTCGGCGACGGGCTCGTCGCCGTGTTCAAGATCGAGTCGCACAACCACCCGTCGTTCATCGAGCCGTATCAAGGCGCGGCCACCGGGGTCGGGGGCATCATCCGCGACATCTTCACCATGGGCGCCCGTCCGATCGCGCTGCTGAATTCACTCCGCTTCGGCCCGCTCGAGGACGTGCGGACGCGCGGCATCCTCGAAGGCGTGGTGGCCGGCATCGGCGGCTACGGCAACAGCATCGGCATTCCGACCGTGGGCGGCGAGGTCGCGTTCGAGGAAGGCTACGCCGGGAATCCCCTGGTGAACGTGTTCTGCCTCGGGCTGGCGAAGGCCGGCAGCCTCGTGATGGGCCAGGCGTCTGGTGCGGGCAACCCGGTCTACTACGTCGGGGCGAAGACCGGTCGTGACGGCATCCACGGCGCGACGATGGCCTCGGCCGAGTTCGACGAGCGCTCGTCGGAGAAGCGGCCGGCCGTCCAGGTGGGCGACCCGTTCATGGAGAAATTGTTGCTCGAAGCCTGTCTGGAGTTGATGCAGACCGACGCGCTCGTCGGGATTCAAGACATGGGCGCGGCCGGCCTGACGTGTTCGACCTCGGAAATGGGCTCGCGCGGCGGAGCCGGCATCGACATCGACGTGAGTCGTGTTCCGCAGCGCGAATCGGGGATGACACCGTACGAGATCATGTTGTCCGAATCGCAGGAGCGGATGCTCATGGTCGTCAAGCAGGGACGCGAAGCCGAGGTGGAGCGGATCTTCGAGAAATGGGACCTGCACGCCGTACCGATCGGCGAGGTGACCACCGACGGCCTGTTGAGGGTGCGGGAGAACGGCTCGATCGTCGCCGAGATTCCCAACGGTCCGCTCGCCGACGAAGCGCCGCTCTACGACCGGCCCACCGAGCCCCCGGCGTACCTCGCCGCGGCGAGTCGCCTGGACCCCGCAGCTCTGCCGGAGCTGCCCGCCACGGACGCGGCGCTGCGCACGCTGCTCGGATCGCCAGCCGTGGCGAGCAAGCGCTGGATCTACCGCCAGTACGACCACATGGTGCGCACCAACACGATCTCCCCCGCGGGCATGGGCGCCGGCGTGGTGAGGCTGAAGGGCACGAATCGGGCGCTTGCGATGTCGGTCGACGGGAACGGGCGGCACAGCTATCTCGATCCGCATCTCGGCGCGATGCTGGCCGTGGCCGAAGCCTCGCGCAACGTGGCGTGCGCGGGCGCACTGCCGATCGCCGCCACGAACTGCCTGAACTTCGGCAATCCCGAGCGGCCGGACATCATGTGGCAGTTCGCGCGGGCCGTGGCGGGAATCGGCGAAGCGTGCCGGGCGCTCGATGTGCCGATCACCGGCGGGAACGTGAGTCTGTACAACGAGACCGACGGGCAGGCGATCTATCCGACGCCGGTGCTGGGGGTCGTCGGGGTGATCGAGGATGCGTCCCGGGTACTGGGCCGCGTGTTCCCTGGTGCGGAATCGACCGTTTTGCTGTTGGGTGGCGGCGGCGGCGCGCTGGGCGGCAGCGAGTATCTCAAGCAGATCGGCGGTCAGGTGGCCGGTTCGCTCGCGCCCCTGTCGCTCGAGGCCGAACGGGCGTTGCAGTTGCTGCTCGTCGAGTTGGCCGGCGAGGGCCTCACCCGTTCGGCGCACGATTGCTCCGACGGGGGCCTCGCGGTCGCGCTGGCCGAGTGTTGCTTCGACAGTGGCGGTATTGGGGTCGAGCTCATGCTGCCCGATGCCCCGCACGATGCCCCGGGCGATGGACGAACCGACGTGTCGGATGCGTCGGTGCTGTTCGGGGAGGCGCCGTCGCGCGTCCTCGTGTCGGTCGCCGACGACGACTTCGGGGTCGTCCGAATGCGCGCGGAAGCCGCGGGCGTGCCGATTGCCGCGCAGGGCCGGACCGGCGGCGAACGGATCCGCGTCTCGCTCGCCGGACGGCCGGTCCTCGACATCGCGGTCGCCGAGGCCGAGACCGCCTGGCGGCAGGGATTGGAGCGCTACTTCGAGGATCGAGCCGCGTAGCCTTTAGTGGTCCGTCACCCAGCGGCGCATGCGCCGCCGACTTGAGCCGAACGAAACATGCGCGACGAGTTCAGAGACGAATGCGGGGTCTTCGGAATTCTTGGGCACCCCGATGCCGCCAACCTCACCTACCTCGGGCTCTACGCCCTGCAACATCGCGGGCAGGAAAGCGCCGGCATCGCCTCAGCCGACGGGTCCCGGCTGTACCTGTCGCGCGCGATGGGCTACGTCGCCGACGCGTTCGACGAGACCGCACTGCTGTCGCTCAAGGGGAGTTCGGCGATTGGCCACGTCCGCTATTCCACGGCGGGCGATAGTCGCCTGGTCAACGCCCAGCCGATTCTGATCGATTGCGCGCACGGCGAGATCTCGCTCTGCCACAACGGCAATCTCGTCAACGCAAATGAACTCCGCGACGATCTGGTGCAGCGCGGGTCCATCTTCCAGACCAATAGCGACACCGAGGTCATCCTGCATCTCTACGCGCGGTCACAGGCACCCACGGCCGAGGATGCGATCATCGAGTCGGTCTCGCAGGTCCGCGGTGCGTTCTCGATCGCGATGTTGACCAAGGACAAAGTGATCGCCGTGCGCGATCCCCACGGGTTCCGCCCACTGGCGATCGGCACCCTCGACGGCGCGACGATCGTCTGCTCCGAGACCTGCGCGCTCGACCTGATCGGCGCCGCCTACGTGCGCGACGTCGAGCCTGGTGAAGTGCTGGTCATCGATGCGGCCGGCATGCGGTCCTACACGCCGTTCGCCGCGGCGCCGGCGGCCCATTGCGTCTTCGAGCATGTGTACTTCGCTCGACCCGACAGCAGCGTGTTCGGCCAGAGCGTCGATCGGGTCAGAACCGATCTCGGACGTCGCCTGGCGCAGGATGCGGGCGTGGACGCCGATGTGGTCGTGCCGATTCCGGATTCGGGGGTCTGCGCGGCGATTGGTTTCGCCGAGGAATCCGGCGTGCCGCTGAAGATGGGGCTCATTCGTAACCACTACGTCGGCCGCACGTTCATTCACCCGCAGCAAGCGATCCGGGACTTCAAGGTCAAGGTGAAGCTCAACCCTGTCCGGAGCATCCTCGAAGGGAAGCGCGTGGTGCTCGTCGACGACTCGATCGTGCGCGGCACGACCAGCCGGAAGATCGTCGGCATGGTCCGCGCGACCGGGGCCCGCGAGGTGCACATGCGCATTAGCTGTCCGCCCACGGTGTCGCCGTGCTACTACGGCATCGATACGCCGCGTCGCTCGGAGTTGATCGCCGCCACCCACACCGTGCAGGAGATCCAGGACTACCTGGGCGCCGACAGCCTGGCCTATCTCGACCGGGAAGGGATGCTCGGCGCGGTCGGTCCACGCCGTGCCGACTATTGCACGTCGTGTTTCACCGGGGAGTATCCGGTCGAGTTCCCACGGGACGAAGACGCGTACCTGCAGCTGGCGCTCAAGCTGCCGAACCAATCGTGAGTAGATCCGGGTTCGCCATCTGCCCCGGCATTCGGCCGCCGCCATGCTCCGACCGCGTCGGTCGCTGGCGGGCCGGGTCGGTCGCCGTGGGCGTGCTCGTGCTCGGCGTGATCGCCGCTGCCCAGCCGGCACCGGGCGCAAGGGCCGTGGCCGACGCGATCGGTCAGTTGGGCGAGTTCGACTACGACACGCGGATCGAGGCGGCCCGCACGATTCGGCGCGCATCTCCGGCGGTCGCGGTTCCGGCGCTGGCCGATGCCGTGGCGACGCACGAGGACGGCTACGTGCGCTATCGCGCGCTGGTCTTGCTGACCGGCTTCGAGGATTCCCGCACCGAGGCTGTGGCCAGGTCGCTGTTCGACGATCCGAACGATCGGCTGCGCGCCGTGGCCTACGCCTACGTCGAGCGTCATCCGGACGCGGACGTGACAGAGCGCCTGCTGGGTGCGCTCGACAGGGAGGAGTCCGAATTCGTTCGGCCGGCCGTCATTCGAGCGCTCGCGGCGCGCGGCCGCGAACCCGAGGTGCGTGCGGCTCTTGCGCGTGAAGCCACCCGGGGTGAGGACTTCTTCCGTAGCACCGTGATCGAGGCGCTGGGTGACTATGCGGCCGACTACGCCCTGCCGGTGCTCGTCCGGGTAGCGTTCCAGCAGGGCCCGCTGCAGGACGACGCGATCCTGGCGCTCGGCAAGATCGGTGAGCCGAGCGCGCTGAACGCCGTGCTGGCCGCGCAGGACGGCGCCGCCCGACCGCTGCAGGCGTCGATCGCGGCGGCCAGCTGCCTTCTCGGCGTGGCGTGCGATGTGCAGATGGACTATCTCGAGGACGCGTTGCGGTATGCCGCGGATCAGGAGGAGTACCAAGGTGAGTTGCGGAGCATCAGCGCGGCGCTTGGCGCAATGGCCGTCAGGGGGCGAGCCGACGCGCTCGCGATGCTGTTCGGCGTGGGCCGCGACGCGCCCGAACGGGCGCGCGCCCCGATCGCGCTGGCGATTGGCACCGTGGCCTTGAGGGATCCGGCGCTGCTCATGCAGGCCCTGGGCGATGAGGACGACCCAGCGGGGGCGCTGAGCCTGCTGGTCGACGCGTTCGACATGTTTCAGGAAGATTTCGAGGAGGAGCAGTTCTACGTGGCCGTCCGCGGGACCTACTGGGCGACCGAGGCCGGCTCCTCCGAGCACGCGCTGGCCGAGGAGACGATCGCCCGCCTGGAGTTCTAGAGAGAGCATGGCGAGCTACAAACAGGCGGGCGTCGATATCGATGCTGGCAACGAAGCGGTGCGGCGGATTCGCGATCTCGCGCGCAGCACCTTTACCCCGGGTGTACTCTCGGAGATCGGCTCGTTCGGCGGACTGTTCCGACCGGACCTTCGCGGGATGCCCGAGCCGGTGCTCGTGTCGAGCGCCGACGGGGTCGGGACCAAGTTGAAGGTGGCGTTCCTGGCCGGCCGGCACGACACGGTCGGCATCGACCTGGTCAATCACTGCGTCAACGACATTCTGGTGCAGGGCGCCGCGCCGCTGTTCTTCCTCGACTACCTGGCGACGGGCCGGCTGGCACCTGACGTCGTGACGCTGGTGATCGAGGGCATGACGATCGCGTGCCGGGACAACGGGTGCGCACTTCTCGGTGGCGAGACGGCCGAGATGCCCGGGTTCTACGGCGACGGGGAGTACGACCTGGCGGGCTTCATCGTCGGTGTCGTCGATCGGGCGCGGCTGCTCGATGGCCGCTCGATTGTGCCTGGCGACCGCGTGATCGGCCTCTCGTCATCCGGGTTGCACACCAACGGCTACTCGCTGGCGCGTCGCATCGTCTTCGACGAACTCGGGCTCGGCGTCGACGCCCATATCAGCGAGGTCGGCCACACCGTGGCGGACGCGCTGCTCAGCCCGCACCGATCCTACGCTCGCGTGGTCCGCCCGTTGCTCGACGGCGGGCTGGTGAAGGGATTGGCCCACGTGACGGGCGGAGGCGTGACTGAGAACCTGCCACGTGTGCTGCCCGAGGGAACCGGTGCCGTCATCAACCGGGCCGCCTGGACCGTGCCGCCGATCTTCACCTGGCTGCAAGAGCACGGCGGGATCGCCGACGGCGAGATGTATCGGACGTTCAACATGGGGCTCGGGCTCCTCGCGGTCGTCGAGTCCGCGAAGGTCGACGAGGTGCTCGCGACGCTGACCGCGCAAGGTGAACCGGCGGCTGCGGTCGTCGGCGAGATCGTGGCGGGTGACCGGCGGGTGGCCTACACCGAGTGATGTCCCTCGATCTGCGACGGCTCGGCGTTCTGATTTCCGGCCGGGGCTCGAACCTGCAGGCGATCATCGATGCCGTGGAGGATGGACGACTCAACGCGACGATCGCGGTCGTTGTGTCGAACCAATCGGAAGCCGGCGGCCTCGCGCGGGCGCGCGCCGCGGGCATCGACACCGTCCATCTCGACCACCGCGCGGAGGCCACGCGGGAGGCCTACGATCGCAAGCTGGTGGCCGAGCTGCAGGCGCGCGGGGTGGGACTGGTGTGCCTGGCGGGCTTCATGCGGCTGCTGAGCCCGACGTTTCTCGACGCGTTCCCGAACGCGGTGCTCAACATTCACCCGTCGCTGCTGCCGGCGTTTCCGGGGCTCGACGCTCAGCGCCAGGCGTGTGAGCACGGGGTGAAGGTGACCGGCGCGACCGTGCACTTCGTGAACGCCGAACTCGATGCCGGACCGATTGTCGCGCAGGTGGCCGTCGCTGTCCGCGACGATGACACGGCCGCCACGCTCGCCTCGCGTATTCTCGAGGCGGAGCACAAGATCTACCCTGAGGCGATCGCTCGCGTGCTCGATGGCGGTTGGAGCCTCGCCGGCCGTCGCGTCATCACGACCTAACCCCAGAACTCCTGTCTAGAGGTCGGATAGTCGCTCGAGCGTGAGGACCGCGATCTCGGGCGGGCAGTTCAACCGGAACGGCACATAGACGGTGCCGACACCGCGGCTGACGAACAGCGTGGTGTTCTCTCGCCGGAGTACGCCAGACGCGATCGGGAACTTCCGCGCGGCAATCGCGCCCAGGCCGGGCAGGATGATCTGTCCGCCGTGGGTATGGCCCGACAGGACGACCGGCAGGTCGAGCGCGGTGGCTTCGATCACGCGTCTCGGGTCGTGGGCCAGCAGGATGGCCGGCCTTGCCGCATCGCTCAATAGCCGGATCACGTCGGTGGCTCGGCGGGTCCAGAACCTGAGGCCGATCAGCTCGAGTGGTGTGCCCGCGATCTCAATCTGCGTGCGGTCGTCCATCAAGACCTCGAAACCACGGGCGGCCAGGGCGGCCAGCACGGCGCGTTCGTCGTCGTGGTTTCCCAGAATCGCGTAGACGCCATGGGGCGCCGTCAGTGGCGCCAGCGCGTCCGCGACGTCGTCGATGTACTCCGGATCGCGCCAGGTCACGTAATCGCCACCGAGGACGATGAGGTCCGGTGCTTCCGCCATCATCATCGTCACGGCTGCCTCGACGTCCTCACGAGGCACCGTGAGGCTGCGGTGGATGTCGGTCATCAAGCCGATGCGCAGGCCGGCCAGCGCTCGAGGCAGCCCGGAAGCCGGAAGGCTGGTGCGTGTGACTTCGAGATGCCGTCGCTCGTACAGAAAGCTGTAGGCGCCGGTGCCGGCGACACCGCCGACACCGGCGGCGATGAGCGCTTTCATCACCGACCGGCGACCAACGGTGCCCGACTCCGGCTGCTTGGCCATGAGGATGGCTGTATATTAACAGGGCCGATGCCAACGACGATGTCGCCAACCGAACAGCTCGCGTACCTGACGAAGGGGTGCGTCGATGTCGTGCGTGCCGCCGATCTGCGCGCGAAGCTCGACCGAGCGAGCGAGTACGGCCGGAAGCTGGTGGTCAAGGTGGGATTCGACCCGACCGCGCCCGACCTGCATCTGGGCCATACGGTACTCATCCGGAAGATGAAGCACTTCCAGGACCTCGGGCACACGGTGGTCTTCGTGGTCGGCGACTTTACCGCCCTCATCGGCGACCCGACCGGCCGCTCCA
>CEQE01045643.1_pt1 | contig 21049 bp, 13 predicted proteins | sample 356201 | NCBI WGS metagenome assembly CEQE01 (sample SAMEA2619970, study PRJEB7988) | marine metagenome | biome: marine biome (ENVO:00000447); feature: mesopelagic zone (ENVO:00000213) & marine oxygen minimum zone (ENVO:01000065); material: "saline water (ENVO:00002010), including plankton...
AAGTCTTAAGCCTCAATGTCATCATCAATGAGTTGGCGGCAGAGAAACTAGGCTTCGGTTCGCCGGCCAACGCCGTAGGCGGAATCTTCCATGACTTCCCAGCAGATCGTGGTGAAGACACCAGAGGATCCCGTGCGCATACGATAGTAGGCGTTGTGCCATCTCAGAATTTCCTGGGCTTCTTCAACCAGATCAAGCCGATGGTTTACATGATGGATCCGCAGAACTACCGCATCGCATCCGTGCGCATAAAGGGAGCGGGCATGCTGGAAACGCTCCATCGAATCGAATCGGCCTGGGATGAGCTGGTACCCGAGTATCCGATCCAGTCGCAGTTCCTTAATGAAGTCTTCCACGATGTATTCAGAGTCTTCTCAGCTATGGCCAAGGTCATGGGTGGCTTTGCGTTCCTCGCTCTGACTCTGTCGTTGATCGGCTTATTCGGTCTGGCTGCATTTATGGTTGAAGGACGCACCAAGGAGATAGGAATCCGCAAGGTCATGGGTGCCAGTATGAGGCAGATCATCAGCCTGCTCATCTGGCAATTCTCCAAGCCGGTGCTGTGGGCGTTGCTTTTGGCATTGCCCTTGGCTTACCTGGCTTGTGGACTCTATCTGGATTTCTTTGCCGACAGGTTGACCATGCCGGAAGGAATCATATTTGGCGCGGGCCTGCTGGCAGTTGCATTCGCATGGGCGATCGTCGCCATTCACGCGGTGAAGATCGCACGGTCCAAGCCCATCAATGCACTTCGCTATGAATGACTGCTAACTCTGTAAAGGGGTCTGGCAAGAGACGTTCTCTTTAGTCTGTAGCAGCAGCCCGGTTGCAGTGCGAATCTACTCGTATCAGCTCTCGTCTAGCTACTTCACGGGAAGTCCACGAGAGCGGGTCCGAAGAATCCATTCCTTTGAAAAAGGCTTTTGATTAGCTTTCTCACTCTCTGTACCATGTGCCCCATCTGACGGATGACCACCCCATGGCGGCCAGCTATGTTGTCGGCCGCGATGACCAAGGAGAAGGCTATGAAGAAGCTCTTGAACAGTCTGCAATGGTTCGGCTGGGTTGTTCTTGCCGGGTCGATCACAGTCGCCGGATGTAGCGAGCCGGCATCGCGCGACTCTGAGGCCGCCGCCGACGCCACGCCGGCACCACTTCGCCTGGAAAGCCTCGAACTTGCTGAACTCGAGGACAAGATCCGCGGCGGATGGGCAGGCCAGATGATCGGCGTCAGCTTCGGCGCTCCAACTGAATTCCGCTCCCTTGGCCGGGTGATACCCGAAGACGAGTTGCCGGAGTGGACTCCTGACCGCGTACTGAATTCGATCAATCAGGATGACCTTTATGTCGACATGACGTTCTTCTCTGTCCTCGATGAGAAGGGATGGGATGCGACCACCGACGATTTCGGGGCCGCGTTCCGGGACTCGAAGTACTCTCTCTGGCACGCCAACTATGCCGCTCGCCGCGCTCTACGCCGCGGCGTTCCCGCGACCGAAAGCGGTACGCCCGCAGTGAATCCACACGTCAACGACATCGACTTCCAGATCGAGGCCGACTTCGTCGGGCTGCTGACACCGGGCATGCCAAAGACCACCGTGGAACTGGCTGAGCGCGTCGGGCGCGTGATGAACGGCGGTGACGGCATCCTCGGCGGCGTGTTCGTCGGTGGCCTTTACTCCGCCGCATTCTTCCAGGACGATCCCCGCAAGATCGTCGAGGCCAGTTTGAATCTGCTGCCGCCGGAAAGCGTGTACGCCCGCATCATCACCGACACTCTCAGGTGGTCGGCTGAAAACCCGGACGATTGGGTCGCCACCTGGCAGCTCATCGAGGACCGCTACGGCAGCCGCGACGTCTGTCCACAGGGCGCCGGTGTACCCTTCAACATCGATGCGCACCTCAACGGTGCCTACATCGCCCTCGGCCTCCTCTACGGTAAGGGCGACTTTGAGAAGACGATTACCATCTCAACCCGTGCCGGGCAGGACTCCGACTGCAATCCGGCCTCCGCCGGGGGCGTTATCGGCGTCGTTCTTGGTTACGAACGGATCCCCGAGAAATTCAAGTCGGGCATCCCCGATATCGCGCAGCAGAAGTTCGCGTTCACCAATTACTCCTTCGAAGACATCGTCAAACGCAATCTCGACAAAGTGGTCGAGGCAGCCGTCCGCAACGGCGGATCAGAGAGCGACGGCTCGATACAAGTGCCGCTGCAGACAGCCGTGCGGGCAAAGGTGGATCTGTTCGACGACTACGGCCAGGTGAAGGAGCGCATCAAGCCGGACAACCCGCGCGTGAAGCTGACCGGCAATTGGGAGATCGAGTCTTCGCCGCCGCGGCGTAACTTCAGTTGGACTTTCGCCAACACTGACGAAGCAGGCGCCGAAGCCGAAGTCCAGTTCGAGGGCAGCGGCGTCATCCTCACGGCGGCTCATCGTCACGACGGTGGCACACTGGAGGTCTGGCTCGACGGTGAAAGCCAGGGCATCAGGGACACCTACTCCGAAGAGGATCCGGCCAACCGCTGGGGCACCAAGATCGACGAGGCGGTCTGGCACCGTTTTGGCCTGACCGAGGGGCCCCATACCCTCAAAGTCCGAGTCCTCGGCGAGCCCTACACTCGCGGTGACATAACGAGCGGAGGCAGCAGATTCTCGATGCAGGACGTCATCGTCTTCCATCATGAGCCGGGCCGATGAGGCACCTTCGCCGCCTGGCGCTGCCGGTCCTCCTCCTGCTTGCGGCCTGTGGCGGTGAAGAGTCCGGCCCCGCCAAACCCCAGGTCGCTCTCATCATGAAATCACTGGCCAACGAGTTCTTCTCGACCATGGCGAAGGGCGCTGAAAGGCATCAGTCCGAGAACAGCGAGCGTTATGATCTGATCGTCAACGGAATCAAGGACGAGCGTGACCTCAGTCGTCAGGTTGCTCTGGTCGACGAAATGATCGCTCGCGGCGTCGCAGCCATCGTCATCGCTCCGGCGGATTCGAAGGCGCTCGCACCGGCCCTTCGACGTGCCAGTCAGAGCGGCATCGTCGTTATCAACATCGACAATAAGCTCGATGACGAGGTGCTTCGACAGGAAGAGCTCGACATTCCGTTCGTCGGTCCTGACAATCGTGCTGGTGCGCGCAAGGTCGGCGACCATTTGGCACAGACTCTCGAGGCCGGCGCTGAGGTCCTCGTTCTCGAAGGCACCCGCAGCTCATTCAACGCTCAGCAACGCCGACTCGGTTTCGAGGACGCCATGCGCGACGCAGGCATCACCATTGCCGACTCCCAATCGGCCAACTGGGAGATGGCGTCCGCCAACACCTTCACTACGTCGATGCTGGCAGAGCATTCCGAAGTCCGAGCCGTCCTCGCCTCCAACGACAGCATGGCTCTTGGCGCACTCGCTGCAGTCAAGGCGGCGGGAAGGGAGGACGATGTCACGATCGTGGGCTTTGACAACATCACTGCGGTGCAGCAGGCGATTCGCGAGGGCAGGATCCTGGCAACTGCAGATCAGCACGCCGACCAGTTGGCGGCCTTCGGCATCGACTACGCCCTGCGTCTGCTGGCTGATTCGAGCCAGGCACTCGACGACCTGGAGACGCCGGTGGACCTGATAACCGCTGCGTCCCTCGAATAGACCTTGATGGCGAATAGCGTCGCAAAGCCACCGCTCGTCTCGGTACGAGGATTGTGCAAGGACTACGCCGTTCGCGTGCTCGACGGGATCGACCTCGATCTCGTTGCCGGAAAGGTCCACGCCCTGCTCGGCGCGAACGGAGCCGGTAAGAGTACTTTGTGCCGAATTCTCGCCGGCCTCACGTTTGCGTCATCGGGCGAAATGAAGCTCGCGGGGGAGCAGTTCCGTCCGACCGACAAGGGTGAGGCCGAGGATCGGGGCGTACAGATCGTTCAACAGGAACTGAACCTGCTGCCGTCTCTGACGGTTGCCGAGAACCTGTTCCTCAACCATCTACCGCACCGCTTCGGCTGGATCGATTATGCCAAGCTGCACACCGATGCCAAGTCGGCACTGCAGCGCGTAGGACTGCAAGCTGTCGATCCGCGCACGCGCACGGGTGCCCTCGGCGTCGGCAGTCGGCAACTCGTAGAGATCGCTGCCGCGCTGGTGCGAGACTGTCGGCTGTTGATCCTCGACGAGCCTACTGCTGCGCTGACGCCGGTGGAGATCGAGCGCCTGTTCGAGTGCGTCCGCGAACTGGCCGAAGCGGACGTCGCCATTCTGTACGTAAGCCATCGACTGGAGGAGATCGAGATGCTGTGCGATGGCTTTACCGTGCTGCGCGATGGGTGCAAGGTGGGCAGCCGCAGAAAGGGCGAAAGCTCCCGTGACGAGATGGTCTCCCTGATGGCGGGGGAAGCCACGACAGAGTCGAAACCGTTTCAGTCCTATCGGCAGAATCAGCTCGCACTGCGCGTCACGGACCTCTGTCTCGGCAAGCGCGTTCGGAACATTAGCCTGCAGGTTCACTGTGGGGAGCGATTGGGAATCGCCGGCCTGGTCGGGTCGGGACGCACCGAACTGCTGCGAGCCATCTTCGGCGCCGACCAAGCGGAGAGCGGCACGATCCGCCTAGGAGGCGCGGCGAGTGACCCGCAGGGGCGCAACGAGTACTTCAGTCATCCACGCGAGGCGGTACGCCGGGGCATCGCGTTGCTGACCGAAGATCGCAAGACTGACGGCTTACTACTGCCACAACCCGTTCGTATCAACGCCTCGCTCGCTACCCTCCCTCATACTTTGGGGTGGATCGATCGCAACAGCGAGATTTCTCACGTCGAGGCGCGTTGCCGCAGCCTGGATACTCGATTTAACAGCCTCGAGCAACCTGCCGAGGAGCTCTCCGGTGGCAATCAACAGAAAGTCGTGCTCGCCAAGTGGCTCGAATCGGACGCCGACGTGTACCTGCTGGATGAGCCCACCCGCGGCATCGACGTCACGGCCAGGCAGCAGATCGAGCTTCTCTTCGCGGATCTTGCGCGTCGGGGCAAAGCGCTCGTAATCGTGTCGAGTGATCTCGACGAACTCATGCAGCTGTGCGATTCAATCGTGGCCCTAGCGGAAGGTCGCGTGGTCGGGCGATTCGAGCGAGAGTCCTGGTCGCGTCAACGTCTGATGGAGGCAGCTTTTGGTGATGCGTCGCGGACCACACCAGGAGTGGCACCTGCATGAATGATCGATCGGCCCGTGTAAAACCGGAAAGCGCTGCTTCCCATCTGCCGACACGGCCCGCGTCATCTGCCCGCAGCGTATTCGCCGAACGCGCCGGTCTGCTCGGGGCGCTCCTGCTGCTGATCCTGGTTTTCGGGAGCCTCAGCAGCTCGTTCTTCAGTACCCGCACCCTGATCTCGATCGCCAACCAGATCCCGGACCTTACCGTGATCGCCGTGGGCTTGACCCTGGTGCTCATCTCAGGCGGCATCGACCTGTCAGTGGGCTCGGTGCTGGCGCTATGTTCGGCGGTGCTCGGGGTCACTATGGTGGGCGGCGGCCTATCACTCGGCTCTGCTGCTGCGATTGCCCTCGCTGCGGGCGCCGTCTGCGGCATGGTGAGCGGCTCCATCACGGTGTTGGCGGGCCTGCCGTCGTTTATCGTAACGCTAGGGATGCTCGAAGTTGCTCGCGGCGGCGCCTACCTGATCACCGCCTCGCAGACCAAGTACATCGGCTCATCGGTCGAGACGATGGCAACATCTTTGCCCATCCTCAAGATTTCGCCATCCTTCCTGGTCGCGGTCGCGGTGGTCGTGATCGCACAGGTGGTGCTGACCCGCACCGTATTCGGTCGTTACCTGATCGCTATCGGCACCAACGAAAACGCCGTGCGCATGTCAGGCATCGATACTCGCCCCTACCGCATCGCCGTATTCGTGATCTCCGGTCTGCTGTGCGGCCTCGGGGCGATCATGCAGACCGCCAGACTGGCCACCGCAGATCCTAATGCAGCCATCGGGCTGGAGCTGGCAGCCATCGCCGCAGCCGTTATAGGCGGCACCAGTCTTATGGGTGGTCGTGGATCGGTGGTCAATACGTTCTTCGGTGTGTTGATCATCGCGGTCCTGCAGACCGGGCTGGCATCCGTTGGTGCCAGCGAGCCGATCAAACGCGTCATCACAGGCAGTGTGATCGTGGTGGCTGCCTTGCTGGACGTGTGGCGCAGTCACTGGCAACGCCGCTCGAAGGGAGACGGATAGGATTACGTCGTCGCGACCCGGTCCTCGTGACTATGCAGATACTCGACGCACGCAGCGCGACACTATTGCGTCGTTTCGACGATGATCTGGTACGGCTCTCCGCCGCCAGTCGCTTCCGTTGCAACTACGATAATGGAACTCCGCGCCACCATATCAACGCGCACGGGACCTACCAGTATCGCGTTGGTGCCCGAGGTCGTAACAACGAGATCCATCAACATGGGAGGGACTATCGCTGCCGCGCTCGCCAGAAAGCCAAACTGTACGAATCTCGGCACGTCGTCATCCAGTGCGTCACCGACTTCCAGCGCATACAGATCAACTCGCGGTATCTCGGGGTCGTCCGTCTCGCGCAACGTGTTGACAAAGTGCAGATTGGCAAATGTTGCGATTGGTCTCTGAGGCGACGTGGAGGATCGAACTGAAAGCGAATCGTCCGGAATGGAACCGCCGACGGTGAGCGTATAGAAGGTATCCTGATTCAGGCTGACGGTTGTTCTATTGGCCTCGACGCCGGGCGCGCTGGCTGCCGCGACGGATACGTCGATGAACGTGGCAGTGATGGGTGCGAAGTCGGTTACTTCAGTGAATCCAAGCGTGACCGTTTCCAGAGTCTGCTCCGAGGTGGCATCGATGAGATCGACGGTGATGCTGGTTTCGTCCGGGACGGCATTGAATACGCGAAAGCCCGCGCGTGCCACTTCATTCGGATGCTCTATCGTGCCGCTCTCGGTGAGCAGAACTGTATCTTTGGTGTTTGCGTCCGGGCCGACGTTGTCATGCAGTAGAAACGTCCTTCGCGTTCGTCCCACTAGATTGAACGTACCGGAGTCGTAAAGCACCTGACTGTCGCCTGCCTCCGTAAGCCGAAGACGCTGCAGACCTGCAGTCCGAAGCAGCGGCTGTGTCGATGCGCCCGGTATCAAGGTGGTCAGCGGTGCCGACGTGTCGATCGTCGCATTGGGATCGCCAAGATATACGTCCAGGGCCTCCCCCGTTCCCACGTGTACGATCTGCGCCTCAAATTCCGCAGCGTCCCCAGTGTCGAGATCCCCGCGGGGCTTCTCGAGAAGCATCGTCTGCGGATTGGTAAAGTCGCCGTGCAGTATGAACGTATAGACCATTTCCGCCGTCAGCGTGAACTGAAAATCTGGAAGCAGCTCTATCGTTTCGTTCGTCAGAGGATCCAGATAAGTAATCTCAACATCGTAATCGTCAGCCGGTGCTAAAGCCAATTGCGACGCCTGTCTAAACTGGAGTTGGTCCAGCGGATTGAAGTCCTCACTTGAGGAGGTCTTTATCCTGAAAGTCACCAGCTGCGAGTCAATTATGGCATTTACCACTTGCAGCGAACCTTGAGTGACAGGTGCGGGGCCGTCATCGTCGTCATCTTTGTTGCAGCCCGTCGTAAGTAACACGGCTGCCAGCAACAACGACCAAACTACAGGCAAATTCATCAAACTCTCTCCTCTTCTCTCTGCTTATTGCTGAATTCTGTTCATACGAACGCAACGAAGTATCCCGTCGCCAACTTGACATGAATTTATGAGATTTCTCAGGGCAAGCACAGCCGGTACGATCAAAAAACGGCGGAACACATTATAGGATGTATCGATTGCCAACGCCACGCACCCAAAAAGCGGCCCTGATTCCCGCGCAACGTACTGAGTCCCATGCTATGGGAAGTATGGACAAGGTGCTGACATAAAAGAGATACTTCCCGCTCCACCTCTCCTCTCAGATGGGAAGGAGACCGGGAACGTGCGCCGTTTGTTCTTATCTGCGGTGAAAATCTGGAGGAGGGAACAGTAGTCAGTGCATGGCGTGCCTTCGTCATGCAGTTCGGAACTTGAAGAGCTGTGGCATGAATTGGGAACATGTACTGGCACGTGAATTCGTAAACGCAACTCCCTTTGGTGACTTCGCCGTCAGACTACAGAAGGCGTTGTCAAAGAGAGGCTTCACCGCTGACAACACGCTGTTTGCAAATTGCACATGCCGGGACGAAATCAACTATCGGGATCTTGACATCTTTGCCCAACATTGGGGCGAGAACTTTTTTCTTGCCGGCTTGGGTGGTTATCCTTCCTCGGGCATAACGGGGTTCACCGCCTGTTTGGAGCATGTTCCCGATGACGGAAATCTGCTGCTCGTCTACGGACCTCACATCGGCATCAGTGAAAGTGGGGCTCTGGGTCGAGTCAACAGAGCAGGCATGCATCTGGAAACAAACGCTTGTGGTGCGCTGATAAGTCTCACGGAGAAGATCAGAGACAACGATGACTACCAGCCTGTCCTCAACGAATTGGATGGTGAACAGTACCTCCTGGAGAAAGGATTGCAGGATTACTATGCCGAGATCACAAGCGACGAAAACTCAACAAAGAAGGTGACTGAGATTTCGTTTTCTCTTATCGACAGGAAGATAAATCAGATCCTGGATTCTGCAAGGCCCACGAAACAGATCGCACTGATCGGAGGCATTACAGTCAACACGACCGCCGAGGCCGAGGATTACTTCGCTCTGCTGTCGGAAGGCATTGTTCAATACGAACCTGATGGTTCAAAATACAGAGAAAGCGTCTTTTAGTTCTGAGTGCAGGACGTCTCTCTAACGATTTTGAGAAGGAGATTTCGCGATGAGTGAGGAAATTCTGACATTTTGCCCCCTGTGCGCAGGCCACTGTGCTGCCAAGGTGACCGTCGATAATGGAAAGATCATCAAGTGGGACAGGGACACCGAAAGCGGCATTCCTTCCGAGATGTGTCCTCCCATGAAGGGACGATCCAACATGGAGATATCGACCCATTCGGCACGTCTCAAATATCCGCAGAAACGAGTAGGTGCCAGGGGTGAGGGCAAGTGGCAACAGGTTTCCTGGGACGAAGCCCTCGATGAGATGGCCCAAAAGCTCAACGCGATTAAGGACCAGCACGGTGCCGAGGCGTTTGGGGTAGGTCTGGGGGAGCCGAAGGGTTTGGAATTCGCTTTTGGTCAGCGGCTCGCGAGCGCCTTTGAGACCCCCAATGTGGCTACGCCGTCCCATCTGTGCGCGGCATCCAAAATTGCCGGTGCCCTATATACGTTTGGCGGTGGGATTCCCTACGGGCACGCCGATGCGGATAACCCCCCGAAGGTCATCGCCGTCTGGGGTGCCAATATCGTACAGACCGAAGGCGCCCATTCGCGCGAGTGGTTGAGGGACGCCTTGAAGAAGGGGGCCAAACTGATCGTCATCGATCCAAAGAGGATAGACATCGCAGGCAGGGCCGACCTTTGGATCAGACCTAGACCGGGAAGTGATGGCGCGTTGGCGATGGGTTTGCTGAAGGTTGTCATAGATGAAGAGCTCTATGACAAGGATTTCGTGGCCAACTGGACGCTTGGCTTTGACAAGCTGCAGGAAGACGTCAAGACCTTTACCCTTGATGATGTATCCGATGTAACCTGGGTACCCCGATCGCAGATCGAAGAGTTCGCCCGACTGGTGGCGGAGTGCAAACCCTCTTTGATACGGATGGGCAACGTCTTCAGCCACGGCGTGAACAGCCTGCAGGCCTCGAGGGCGATCTGTATCTTGTCGGCGATCACAGGCCCGGCCAATATCCCCGGGTGGGATCTGTCTGTGAGGCCCTCCAAATGGACGCGACCGGGCCGACTGATGCTTCTCAGCAGTTTCCCACGAGAGCCGGAGCAGTCGCTCGGCGGGAAGTTCAAATGGGCGATGATGACCGCATACATCCCGTACCAGGCGCTTACCAGGGGCATGCTGGAGGATAAGGTCAAGGCTGCGATCTACATCCTCAGCAATCCCCTTTCGAGCTACCCCAATGCTCGCGAAACCCACGACGCCCTGATGAAGTTGGATCTATTAATCGTGTCTGAACTCTTCATGACCCCCACGGCTGCAATGGCTGACTTCGTTCTGCCCGCAGCGACCACGGGAGAGCACGACACGACCGGTTACTGGGGCGGGCCACTGCGCGCCTTCCCTAAGTTGGTAGACCCGCCGGGAGAGGCCTGGCCGGATGTCAAGATCATCATCGAACTGGCCAAACGACTTGGATTGGGGGCGCACTTTCCCGATAGCGCAGAAGAAGCAGTGGACCTGGTGCTGGAGCCGAGCGGCCTTTCCTGGGACGATTTCAAGGAAAAGCGAATCCTCGGATCAACGACGAGTCGCAAAGAGCCGGAAGCGTTAAAGGTAGCTACCCCATCCGGTAAGGTGGAGATATTCTCCGAACAGATCAGAGATCTCGGCAGCAGCCCAATTCCTCTGTGGAAGGAGCTTTCCACACTGCATGGCGGAGATCTGTCGGACGAGTTCCCTCTGCTGCTAACAACACGATTGGAGGATGCCTATAAACTCACCGGCTTTAAGCAGCTCGAGTCCGGCAAGCGGCGTAAGCCCGAACCGACGTTGGAGATGCATCCGGATACTGCCGCGGCGCTCGCGCTAACAGACGGCGAGTGGGTTAATATTGAAACGGCAAAGGGCAAGATCAAGCAAAAACTCGACCTCGACAAGGATCTTGATCCCAAGGTGGTATACGCATCATTCGGATGGTGGTTTCCCGAAGAGCCGGATAACCTGTTCGAGTGGGATAGATCAAACGTGAATATCCTGTTCGATACCGATCAGGAAGAGCCGGTAACGGGAACGGTTGAGGTGCGCGGCATCCCGTGCCGAATATCCAAGATCGCCGGATAGTCTCCGCTCAGATCAGCAGGTCTTCACAATAGAAAAACGGGCTGTGTCACTTGGGTGGCCCAGCCCGCTTTGCGTACTAACGCGTGATGTGACGGTTAAGCAAGCCCGGGTATGAACTCCGGAGGCCGGGCCTCGAACATAGAGAGCGCGTCAGCTCCCTGGGTCTCACATGAAACTATACATACGCCGCAACCCCAGCAGTTATCCGGAATGATCTCAGCCTTCAGCTTCTTGCTCTTTCCGGTCGTAGGCTTGACCATCTCGATGGCGTCGAACTGGCAGCGTTCCACGCACTCCTGGCAACCACCACACGCTTCTTCGTCGACCACAGCCTGGAAACGACTCTTCTCCCACATCTTGCCGATTGACGTCTCTGCCATATCAGCAGGAATGTAAATCATGCAGCAATCACGGCAACACTGGCAGCTCGTGCCAACGCCCTCCATGGTGGCGTGATTGGCCCAGAGGTGCAGCAGTCCCTCCTCCTCAACCTCCTCATTCAGTTCCAGGACTTCCTCTGTAGTAAGGAGCTTCCCTGACGAGCGCGCTTCAACGTAGTCTGCACTGCGGCCGAATTGAATGCAGTTCCACCGATCCTCCTCCGACACGTGCTCACAGTGTTCATCCACGGAAGTGGTTCGATATCTGCAGGAACAGGGCACGACCGCGATCCTTTCCTGTGCTTTCAGAATCTCCACAAAGTTGTCCTGCGGCAGAACGTTGGGCAAGTCCTTGATGGAGTTCCAGGCCGCAACGATCCGCTGAGTTGGTCTCGGCGCCTGAGCGAAGTTCTTGCCCTGATCCGGGTACCATTCGTTCATGACGAAATCCTGCCACAATTGGTAGAATTCCTTGTCCTTCTCGACGTCCCGCACGCATGTCGCCTGGGTACAATCGTGGAATTGGCCCATGCTTCTGGCGAATCTGAAGAACTCCCGTTTAGCGTAGTCGCCTCTCGGGAAAACGGCGCCCCTCACAAAGAGATACTCGAGATGTTCCTTTATCTCGTCAACGTTCAAACCGGTCTTTTCAGCCACGTCCTCAGCAGTACCCGGCAGGGACGCTGCTATCCGTGCCTGATCGGGGGTGAGCAGATTGTCCAGAATCGCCCGAAACCGGTCGGATTTAGGATAGCCCAGTGCCGCCATCAGATGGGCATAAGATTCATTTGCATTCATGGGAAAAGTCTCCGTTACGTGTCGTGCGGCTTATTGAATTGCCGTTGGACGAATGGTCTAAAGAGACCTCAGTATGCTGAAACGTCTGGTTCATGTCAACGCGTCAGCACGCAGTACCCTCGCCTGCCCATATATTATAAACCAAGGAATTGTATCGACATTCCGCACAAGAAGATCGTGGCGCCACCCAGTGCATGCGTGTAGCGCTCGAGTCTTGAAACCGGTATGAAACTTATCCCAAACGATGATATCAAGACGATACTTAGCATGGTGACAGTGGTGACCACGCCAAACGTTATGGTGACGAGTGCCAGACTCCAAAAACTCCCTTGTGCTGCCGGATACATTAAGAGGGGAATCAACGGTTCGCATGGCCCAAACACGAAAATTGCAAACAGTACCCAGGGCGTAACGTTCTTGTTTTCCGCTTCCACATGTGGGTGTATGTGACCTTGGTTGTGCGTATGGGTGTGTACGTGGCGCATTTCATCCTTGTGGAAGTGAGAGTGTTGGTGGGTTTTGTTCCTCACCGCTTGCCGCACCCCCCACACGAAGTAGACCAGACCAAAAGCAATGAGAGCCCATGCCGCGATGTTTCCTTGAAACGACTCGAATGCTTCCAATTCTGTCAGTGCGATGCCAAACACAACACCGATTGTGCCCACTGTAACTGAACTCAATATGTGACCAAGACTGCACAGCACTGTTATCAAGGCAGTCTTGCCCAGGGACCAATTGCCGGATTTCGACAGCACGATGAAAGGAAGGTAGTGGTCCGGACCGGACACGGTATGTATAAACGCGATCGAACCCGCCGCGACAAGCAGGGTTGATAATTCATAGGTCATGATGGATCCTACCGTTCGGCAGCATTGCCGAGCGGCTGCTGACGCGTACTGTCCGGGATTCGATCTGCAAGGGCCACGTGGTTACCCCTCCGGGCGCCGGTGCGCATCGAAGAAGTCAAACATCGGCGCCATGTTTGGCGGTGCTATGTCCGAGTGGCCACCGCCCGGCACCTCGATGAATTTGACCGTGGCCCCCTCTTTGCGCAGTGCATTCACCATCCCCCGTGAACCCATGACCGGCACGGTGCGATCGGCATCACCATGCACTACGATCTGTGGAATGTGGCTGATTGCCGCAGCCGTCCCCGGATTACCCCAGCCGGCGATCGGGCCGAGACCGGCCCATATGTCCGGGTGGCGAGCCGCGAGGCGCCACGTACCGATGGCACCCATGGAATGTCCCATAAGATAGATGCGTTGCGGGTCGATGGCGTAATTCGCACGCGTCAGCGCCAGCACCTCCAGTACGTCCTGTTCGCTCAGTCGTGCGTTCCGCGTAACCGGCTGCTGACCATAGCCACCGTACCCTCCATCGACTCGAAACCCCATGGGAGCCACCACGATGTAGCCTCGCTCCTCTGCGAGGGCAGTAATGCCATAGAAATCGCCGAACATCGAGTCCTCGTTCCCGCCCAGCCCGTGTAGCGCGACGACGAGCGGATACTGGCCTCGACTCGGATAGTCCTTGGGCACGTAGATACGATACGGCATGATTTCACCGGCATCTGCGAGCAGATAGTGGCGTTCGAAATCGCCGCTGCGGGCCTTAAACGGATCGATGCCCTTGGCCACCGCTTGCGCGATTTCCTCCGCTGCAGCCAGTTCCTTGTCCACATCGAAGCCCCGACTTGCCACCCAACCAAGGTTGACCTTACGCATATAGTCGAGCGGATAGAGAATGTCCGCGCGCAAGGCCGCAGGCGCCTTTGCCGCGCCATGGCGCAGTCGTGCCATGCGATCGTTCAGGTTGGCCCTGACATAAAGCCGCGTAAATGCCGCACCTACAGATTCCTCGCCGTCGACCAATTCAAAGCGAATGTCGTAGTTCCCGTCGGCGATACGCGCGAGGTCGATCTGCATGCCGATCGGCCCCTCGATTAGGTCCAATCCGACTTCCGCTAACTCGCCGAGGTCGTGCAGCTTCTCACCGGTCTGCCGTACCGCCCGTCTGCCCTGCTCAGGTTTGTGCAGAGCGACACGCGCTGTGAAACGACCCTCGCGCTGCAGCGTAGAGGGATAAATCTGTTCCAGCCTTACCATTGCCGGCTGCGTTGAGTCGACGAAAGCTTGATCGGTCCGCACCACCAGTGAAGCATTGAAATCCTGGGCGTCGCTCCAGCCGCGACCGTTCGCCAGCGACATACCACGTGCCAATTGGCGTCTAAGCTCGCCCATGCGACCCGCGCCGCGCGCCTCTGTCAGGCGTTTATCCACGTCGGCGAGTTGCGCCTTCACTTCATCGTCGCTGTCGGCTCGCGCCTTGGACATTCGATAGATGAGATTCAGCATGGAAAGGCTGGGCAGTGCCTCAGCAGCGGCATACTGAGGAAGCGATATTACGATGGCTAGCAGAGCCAGGCACACGTGATGTAGGATGCGGGACATAGTCACCTCGGTTCGGTCCACCTGTGGACCGCGTTGGCGTTCAATTGAGCACGTTTTGAGCGGATAAAGACCACCTGCTGGTAAAGCCAGAATAAACCATGTTTTCTTGTGGGTGTCAAAGCACTCGGTGCGACGCACTCGGTGTAGAAGCACTCAACCTGCCGGAAGCCGTAGCACCTGACCGTCCTGAACATTATGCAAGCTTGCGCTTTGCAATATTGGGAGATAGCCGGCCGCCACAGACAAAATGTTTGTCATGATGGCAGCTCTGCTATGTTATACTGACGTCTTCGCGGGAGATAATAAGTTCAAACGAGCGATCCTCAGCCTCATGCGCTGCATCGCTCTTCTTAAATAAAACCAAGCCAATAAATACCTGCTGCCAAGGCAAGTCGCGCCCTAGAGGATTCGTTTGGGACGGGATTCATGTGTTGATCGAAGTTCTTAGATCTTCTTATGTCGGTGGTGGCGAGCCCTGATAGCCGTCATCAACCCGGTTCTCAAACTACCCAGCTCTTGTCTGTCCAGAAACAGGCCGATCCGGCCCAACTGTGCAAGCATAGGCAAAGTGTTAGTTTTGGTATCAATAACTTGAGACAGGCACCCTGAACGTGGACTCTTGGTCCACATCTACACTAACCAAAGTGTTAAAGGGGAACAGCTCATGTCTACAAACAATCCTATTTGCTTGGTAACGACTATCGGGCTTCTCATGTTCGCGTCGTCGCTGCCCCTGTTGGCAGCGGACGAAGCGGAGATAGAGGAGATCGTCGTCACAGGCTCTTACATACCGCGTCAGCTCGAAGAGATGTCTACACCCACGGACGTATTGGATCGTACGGAGTTCGAAGATCAAGGTTCACCGACCATGGTCGAGATCGTTCAGAATATTCCGGTGATTAAAGGGTCCATCAACCGATCAGAGCAGTACACATCCGGTGGCGTGATCACCGGGCTAAAAAACATCAATATCAGGAACCTGGGTATGGGGCGCACACTGGTCCTTCTGAACGGTAAGAGGCCGGCTAATGCCAACGCGGGCACCAACTCGGGTGAATACGCTGTGGATGTTGGAAATTTCCCCAACATCGCGTTGCAGCGTATCGAGTTACTCAAGAATGGTGGATCAACCACCTACGGCACGGACGCCATGGCGGGCGTGTTCAACTTCATCACGCGAGATGAGTTCGAGGGTGCAGAATTCCGCATCGCTCACGGCGATATCAATAATAGCGACGGTGACAATGAGATCGGTATGATCTTTGGGTTTGCCGGCGGCGATGTCAACTGGGTCACGTCTATCGAATGGCAGGAGAGGAATCCACTGCTCATCGTCGACGCTCATCAGGAGGTGGACCCTGCGCCGCTGGACGGTTCCTGGCCGATGGGATTTACCACCATGGGCAATCCCGGCTCATTCCTGCCGGCTGCCGAAACGGGTGGTATGGATTGGGCCTATGCATTTCGCACAGGTGGCCTGACCTACGAACCTGATCCGCTGTGTGGAATGAACGTGGGGCAAGCGGGATCATTCGCGGTTGCAGGCGATGGTCGTTGCGGCTTCTACTACTCCGACTTCACCGGAGTAATCGAACCGCAGAAGCGCTATAAGATCTACAATCAGGTCAAGCTGGCCATCGGTGACCGGGTGGAAGGATACGGCGAGGTTATGTACGCTCGCCTGGAGTCCGTATATTACGGATCGCCAACCTACCCACCGACCATGGAGATTCCCTACCCTTGGGCATCCACAGCTACGATCATTCATCCTGACAATCCCGGTCTGCTGGATTTCATCAACACGATGGGTGCAGGCTACGATGAAATCTACCAGTTCGGTGCGATCGGGGTCAGTCGAGCATGGGCCATTGAAGGGCCCGTCGCCGAAATGCCCAGAACACATGAGAACTGGCACACTGTAATGGGGCTGCGCGGTGATTTGACGGATAGCATCGCCTTTGATTTTTCCGGGACCTATTCGACAACCGTTTCGAATATCGACGGTCAGGACATCCTGACCGCGAACTTCGCCAGGGGTAACGCCGGTTTGGGTGGACCGGCTTGCACGCCCGTTTCAGATGATCCAATGGACCCGGCCAATGATGCCCTGCGCGGTGACGCAGCCAGTGGCTGCTACTGGTGGAATCCGTTTGCCAGTTCCATCAATGCAGCGGTGGGCAGTGCTCTCGATAATTCAGAAGAACTTCGCCAGGACATGATCGGCGAAAGTTCAGGGATCACCGAGAAACGACAGTATCAAGTGGACGCAGTGTTCGATGGTGAAGCGCCGCTGCAACTGTCCGGCGGCAACGTAGCCTGGGCAGCAGGTGCTCAATGGCGTTACTTCAATTCACTGTATGATCCTACGGGCTACAATCGCGCGGCCACACCCACGGCCCCCAATCCGTTTCACTTCCTGACTACGCAACTTAAAGACCAGACGGAATTCAAACGCTGGGCGCTGTTTGGGGAACTATACCTGCCCGTGACGGATAACTTGGCGGTCGATCTGGGTCTGCGGCATGAGGATTATGAAGAGGACTCGGTGACAAAACCAAGGATAGCGGCTCGCTGGGACGCCACGGACTGGCTGACGGTTCGCGCTTCCTTCGAGCAGACGTTCATCGTTCCAATTATTCGCAATCAGCCGGGTCGGTCGTTGCAGAAGGTGGGCAACGAGTACATCACGATTGAGGTCCCCATTCCCGCTGCGCTGGATCCGGAAGAGTCGAACAATTTCAACTTTGGGATTCTGCTCAATCCGATGGAGGGACTGCGCATCGGGCTCGACTACTACAAGATGGAACTGAGGGATGCCTTTTCCACCGAGTCCATTTCGTCCGGAACGCCCGTCCTCAATGACAATGGCAATACCATCAAGATCATAACGGAGGAGTTTAACGGTGGTGGCGTCGACATTGCGGGTTTGGATTTCACGGCTGAATACCAGTGGGACGTCGAATTCGGCTCTTTCGATTTTGGCGCCAATGGTACGCTCGCCTTGGAATATGACGTGCTGGATATCGACGGAAGTTTCCTCTACGACGCGCTGGGTAAATACAACTACCTGGCAGCGCCAGTGGTGGTGCGATCGATGCCTGAGATGCATATGAACGCATGGGTCGGTCTTCTGTCCGGCGCTCACACCGCTCGTCTGTACGCACGCTATATAGACAGCTACAAGGTAGCGGACCCGGGACTTGCCACCATAGAGCCGACGGTGGACAGTTGGACCACCCTTGACCTGCACTACACGTTCTCGTTCCTTGAGAACGAACAGGCACAGATCGCTCTATCGATGATTAACCTGACGAATGAGTCCCCACCACTATCGCCCCATGAAGCAGCCTATGATGCATTCACCCATTCACCCGTGGGTCGTATCATCAAGCTGGCGTTTACCTATACGCTTGAGCGATAGCAACAACCCCCCGAGATAACGCCTCGGGGGCTTTCGCTGACAGATGTCATCACCGGGTACTTCGGTATCCGGTGATTTCATTTCTAGCCCAAGCGGAAATTGAAACTCTCGCCAAAACGTGTTCTATACTGCCTTCCCGCCTCAGCATCGTTCAGCCTATGACTGATCCCAACGAAGACAGCACTCACCAGATCGAGGAGAGACTCATCGCCTATCTGAGGGATGAACTGGGTGACCCGAGCATAGATTACGCGTCACCCCTCACTCAGTTGCACGGCGGATTCGACACTTCTATTTACCGCTTTCAGCTCAAAGGAGTCGGTCAAAAACTAGCCGGACAGTTGGTGCTGCGCCTCTGTCCTGAATTCCAGGATTCCAGCAAAGCGATCTGGGAAAGCACCGTGCAGAACGCTCTGGCCGGCGAGGGCTACCCTGTTGCCGCGGCGCATGTGGTATGCACCGACAAGTCTGTGCTCGGCGGCGCATTTTTCATCATGGATTTCCTGCCGGGAGAACCGATGATCACTGCGACCACGAACGCTATACCCGTAATCCTCGCCGAGACCCACGCTGCCTTACATAGAATTGACCCGGCGCCACTGTTGAAGGCGCTGACTGACCAGGGCATCGACCAGAATCGATGGACGCTGACCGGGCGCTTGCGTCACCTTCAGGCCGGTGCAGAAGAGCTGTCGTGGATTTCCCCTGGCATTAACTGGCTGGTGGACAATCGACCGGATGAGCCACAACGGCTGGCTGTATGCCATGGCGACTTCCACGCCATGAATATTCTCATGCAGGATGGCAAGGTATCGGGAGTACTGGACTGGCCGGGATTTCTGATCGCCGATCCGGTGCTCGACGTAGCCAATACGCTGTTGCTGATCATGGTCGCCTACAAACAGCTCGCCTCTTCTGACCTGGGCGTGGATCTTCAGGCGATGATTGGGCGGGAGGTCGTGTCGGTGGACTGGGAAGCGTTCTCCCGGCAATACCTGGATGCGTACCGAGCACAGTTGCCGCTGGAAAGCACACATATAGACTACTATCGCGTGCTGCGGGGCATGATGGCTCTTGTCGAAGGAGTGGAGGGGCAGGAAGCCTGGCGTCATCCTGCCATCGTAAACGAGTTGATCGAGTTTATTCACAGCGTCACTGATTTAACAATAACCGTACCGAGCTAACGGATTTGTAACTGTGCATCTGCGATGAATGCGGCGGTATAATGTAGCGAGCACAATACGGGAGAAATCGATGAAAAGGCACTTGATCGGACTGCTGATCGCTATATTGGTGAGTGGCTGTGCAACCATATTCAGCTCAGGACCGGACGTAAGCGGCACGTGGAATATCACCATCAACATACAGGGGACGCAGCTGAATCGTTCGCTTGAACTCGTACAGGACGGGGAACAGTTGACGGGCACTTACGCAACGGATGCGGGACGGGTGCCGCTGACAGGGACTTTTTCCGATGGCAGCGTGAACTTCAAGATCAACCTCGAAATACAGGGCCAAAGATTAGAGCTTACCTATACCGCGACGGTTGACGAAGACAAGATCAGCGGCACCATGAGTGCGGGCGACTTTGGCACGGGATCCTTCACAGGTACTCGTCAACAATAGCCCCTGCCCGTCTACTTCGGCACCAAACGGACGATCTGGCCACCATCTGCATGCTCCAGCAGCAGGTAGATCTCTCCCGGTGGACCGGATTCTATATCTCTGATTCGAGCCAAGCCATTCAGCAGCAATTCTGTATGCACGTGCTCGTTATCTTTGAACTCCATCCGGTAGAGGCTGGTAGCTTTGAGTGAACCAACGATGATGTTATTGCGCCACCCAGGATAGGCATTACCCGTATAGAAGATGAAGCTGGATACTGCCGGTGAAGGGGCCAGATCGACGACGGGGCAGCGGACGACTTTGACTGCGGGCGCGGATGCTGACCGAACGAGTATTTCGCTGTCACCTCTGCACCAACTTGAACGTTGTATTCGGATTGCCCAAGAGCTCAAGCCCGCACTCACCGGCAGCTTCAGAAACGCTGTATTCCAGGTCCGGGTCGAATCTGAACGATACGAAGTCGCGCTCACAACGCAGTTTGATCTCAGCGATTTCTCCTACGACGTCCGTAAGCTGGAACCTTTTCTTGAATAGCCGGAAGAACCAGGAGTAGTGGATGGGGATCTCACCTTCCACTGCGTAAGCACGATCGTCGGCTTTAAGATCACGAATGGATGCGACGGTAGTGGCAAGCTTGTCAACGACCGTTGCGTCCATATTCTGTTCGCCGATCAGTTCGTACGTCTGCAACGCACCCCCAAAATCCTTGAGTCTAGTCTGGAGTGCGAACTTGGCAAGCAGACTGCTGTGTAGCACGCTCGGGTTCAGGAACTTGCTATCGAGTTGCGAGGTGACGCCGTTCAGTGCCTTTAGTCGCTGCGTGTCATCTCCCCACTTGAGGTAGAACTGGTACAAACCCAGATGAAGCAGCGCGTGTTCGCTATTGTTAGTAATGTCAAGACCTTTTAGAACGGCAACGTCGTCTTCCGCCCGGGGTCGATCATCCGCCAAGATGGACTCCAGCAGCGCCCGGTATCGGGCAGTGAACTTCTTCCGCGCGGATATTCCGCCCGTTAGTTCGAACGTGAGCTTGTATACCATCCCCGCGTCAATGGCCTTGTCACCCATGACGGCCGGCGCAAACTCTGACGCTTCAACGGCACGAATGGCTGCCCGCTCGAAGATCCTGTTTGACGATTCGGATACGGTAACTTCGTATGGGCTGCCATCCGGCGCAACCATGAGATTCAGGATCGCATAGCCTTCCATGCCTCCGGAGATTGCACGTCGCGGATATCTAGGTGGCCGCATTTTCAGCCCCTTGGGTGGTGTGTATGTTTCGACGGCAACACGATTCTTGGCGTGGTCCGCAGTCGCGCTCTGAGATTCAGGATCAGGATCGGAAGACGCATAGTGGATAGGGAGTACGATAATGAATGCCACGAGTAAGTGCTTCACCTTAGACTGGAGTTCTTTCCAGTGAGAGGAGATTATCCTTATTCTTTC
>CEQE01041759.1_pt1 | contig 21029 bp, 21 predicted proteins | sample 356201 | NCBI WGS metagenome assembly CEQE01 (sample SAMEA2619970, study PRJEB7988) | marine metagenome | biome: marine biome (ENVO:00000447); feature: mesopelagic zone (ENVO:00000213) & marine oxygen minimum zone (ENVO:01000065); material: "saline water (ENVO:00002010), including plankton...
TAGACGAATGATTATCCACGACAGAACCCGGCTTACTGGCTGACTCAAATTCAAGCGTAAGCATTTGAACTATCAGGTGCTTACGCTTGAACCACTAATTTCATGGCACAAAAAATTAAAACTGTGCCAAATAGTGTGCCATTTGATGCGATACGTTATCTAACTTAGGTAACGAAATGAGACACATAAAACTCCCTGAAAACCTCATCTTACGTAACGAACGTTTTTATTTTCGCTATGTCTTTCCTCGTAAGTTTATCGGCTCTGATATACGAATCTCACTCAAAACTAAAAACCTCCAATGCGCACTTCAGCGATTAGATTTAATATCCCCACACGTAAATAAACTCAAAGAACTTGCTAGTTCTCGTAACGATATAGATACTAAACAACTAGTATTTGAAGCAAAAAGTATTACGGACGATATGAAGCAAGCCCTAACCTTTGAACTTAGTAAAAAAATAATAACAGAAGAACAGCAAGGTTATTCTTCTAAAGCCCATGCTATTAGTGGCTTTAAGACAAAAGGAATCCATAACCACTCACCTGAACATTTAAGAATTGCTGCTGAAATCATGTTAGCTATTGCTGAGGGTAGTTCTGATGAATTACTTGTCGATGCATTGAACCGTAATGACTTTGAAGTGTTAAATATTTTTGTTTTAGTGACTCAATATATGTCACTAAAAAACTCAGGCGTTAGTAACCAACAAATTTGCGCAAATACACAAGTACAAAAAAGTATTCGCCAGTTCGCGAAAATGATTGATATATTTTCTTCAGTTGGTATTCCTATTCCTGATGAAAGTGAACCAGATTTTGATTTCTTTGATGGTTTTGAAGTTGATGATTTCAGTGCTGAAGATCAGGATGCCATTGAAGTGTTAAATAAGCATGATGTTCAATTTGACACAAACTCGCTAGAGTTTATTAAGTTTAAGAGTTTGTTGGAAAATTCACGGAACCTGCAAACGAAATTCTTAGCTTCATGCTTGTTAAAAGACCAAGAAAGCCAGCAAGTATTTGAATCATTGATAACACCTAAATTTAATGAAGGAAATAACACTAATCCAATTCCAAAGAGTGAGCCTTCAGGCCCGTTATTTTCCAAGGTGCACCAAGAGTTTCTAGATTTCAAAATTAAAGAAGGCTTGTCTGAGCGCCTACAAAATGAATATGCTCGTTTTTATGAGATTTGGTGCTTGCTTGTTGAAGACAAACCAATCGAGACTTATAAAGCGAGTGATATAGGTCGCTTTATTGATCGCTGTTATCAATTGCCTAGAAAGAACCGCGCACCTTATAGCAAAATGAGCTTCAAAGAGTGCCTAGACTACGATGTACCACCAGGGGACTGTGTACAACCTAAAACAGTTCAAGGTTACTACAAATGGTTACAGGGCGTATTTTCCTATGCCAAGAAAGACACTGTTGAGTATATTCAACACTCGCCTTGCACAATTAAACGTGAATTTAAACAACGCATACGTGGCGCTTTTAATAGTGCAGAGCTTAATAAATTTGAAACGTTCGCTATGCAAACAAAAAGTGCATGGCAAAAATGGTCGCTCTTATTAGCAATGTATACTGGTGCAAGACGAACAGAAATTTACCAGCTAAGAAAGTCTGATATTCGAAGAGAAGGTGCTATTGATTATATTCTCGTAACTGATGAACATGAATCACAGCGTCTTAAAACTGAAAATGCCAAGCGTAGAATTCCAATCCATAAACGTTTAATTGAATTAGGTTTTCTAGATTATGTTGAGAATACAGACGAGCGGATTTTGTATGAGATTACGTCGGCAGAAAGTATAACAAGTTGGTTTGCTCGCCTAATTACAAAGCTTGATATACCAAGTGTTAACGAACTAGATGAAATGCGCAGTTTTCACAGTTTTAGACATACATTTATCAGTAACATACGAAATAATCACTCTTTTGATTTAGCGCTGCTACAACAGGTTGTTGGGCATGAACTTTCTAATGGCGGGATTACAGATAAGTACACTCATGGTGGGGCGAGTTTGGAAAGACTATTGGAAGTGGTGAATTCTTTTTAAGTAAAAGATATCTCTAAACTTATAATAAAATCATTATTGCTAATGATATAAGCACTGGGATTATTACAAATAGAAACCCGATAATAGTGTCATAATATTTATAAGTAAGTTCAATTTTAATTTTTCCAAATTTACTTATTGTCGCTATATTTGGAAAATCATCAGGGTTTTGTAGCTTAAAATAAAGGTCATCAATTGTTTCATGATTTAGTAAATATTTCGCAGTTATTTGGTTATATTCATCAGCTATTTCTATAACTTTGCTTTTTTCATTGTCCTCAATGAATTGTAACTTTGAATAACAACCATCGAGCTCAATTCCACATGAATGATGCCTTTCAGATTTCAGACCATGCTCTTTACCATTTTCATATAAACCATAAGCCAAAATAATAATAGATATTATAATTGATATGAAACTGAGCCACCGTGATTGGTTCTCAGATATAGTAACTAGATTGCTCAGTTGAAGAATACTAATGGCTAGTAGATGTATTGATGAACATGAAGTGACAAATGTTAAGGTGCTATTTTTCTTCGCTAGCCTTCTGTAAGCATTAAACCTAGAACCCTTTGTTCGCCAAATTCTATTATTTAGTAGTTCTTTATTATCCATAATATTTTTTCCAAATAGTGAGGGTACCCCTCTAGTGATTCAAGTAGTTATTCTCTAACGATAAGTATAAGTTAGAAACTAGAAACAGCTTAAGCCGATATTATTACCTTAGCCCGTTATCTTAAGATAGGGACTTGCACATTCGTACAAGAGGGGTACCTAAGATATGTTACCAATATCTTCTTCTAATTTCACTAGTCTTGTACTTTTAGCTATTTCAAACTTTCTTGCTATTTCTTCTTCTGTAAAATTCTTTGTATCTTGCTCATTGAGATAACCAAATTTAACTAAAAAACGAATTTTTTCAATTGTTGATTTGTAAACGCCGTAGTTATGTATATAGCCATCAAAAGTAGAATATTTGGCAGAATAATGACTTTTAACAAGTGATTTCAGCTCTTTAGGTGGCTGCTTGTTGAACATCTCTAATCTTGAAAACTGTTTACTAATAATTGAGTCTAGTTTGTGCAATCTGTGGATATCCGTTATTTCTATAAAATAAAATATCCACCCATATCTTTTCGTTTCAGTGATAGCTCCTGTAATTTTTTCATTAATATTTAACAAAAAAAGAGTTTTCATGTGATCAGCTGTTAACCATTTCGAATTTTCGACCCTATAATGAAAGTTTAACTTGAAGTCTGTAAACATAGCGATAATAGAATTAATAAACCTATCAATGGTAGACTCTCTGACAGATATTTTTTCGGAAGAAATCTTATAACCCAAGTAATCAAATGGCTTTGAAATTAAACCTTTTTCAGTTTTGTCGTTTGTTTCTAAACCTATTTTATTTAAAGCTTTATCGATTTGTTCCTCTATGGCTAATATTTCATTGTCGTGAGCAAATATTAAAATATCATCCACATATCTTAAATATTTAATACCTATTTTAGAATGTTCCTTGTCAAAGCTGCTCATATAGATACCAGCAAGGACGTTAGAGATAGACAAGCCTTGCGGAACTCCTCGTGTTACATGATATTTTGATGAGTCCTTTTTCTTATAGTTTTTAGGTACGGTCTTGTTTTTGATAGCACGACGAATTAAAGCTATTGCATGCTCATTATTTAGTTCGCCCAAGTAATTGTCTAAGAGCTTCGTATGATCTAAATTGTCATAGAACCCTTTTATATCTATTTTTAGGTAGTGGGTTTTTTCAAGGTCATTTTTACTTATTAGGTCTTTAATCTCTCTTATGAAACTATTCGGCAATTGCTTTTGAATACAGCTGTCGTAATAGTAATGGAGAGTATCTTTTAAAGCACATAATGTTAATTTATCTCTAATGGTAGGTTTCGATATTATCCTTGGGGTTTTCCCTCGGCCTTTAGATTTGACTATCTCTAAATATGGACTGAAACGGTATTGAGAGCTCAGTACTTTTTTTGATATTCCTAATGAAATTAAACCAAGGTTTTTTTCTACCTGTGCGCTGCTTACTCCATCGATACCTTTACCTGTTTTATTTTTTATTTTGTCATGAAAAGTACTCTGTAACTTAGCAGGGGAAAAATTAAATAAAAACTGTTTTTCAAAATCTTCCATATTTATAAATCCATAAACTTAGGCTTAAAAGTTTGCTAGTAAGCAATTAATGCATTCTTCTAAGCAACTCTAATTCGTCTAAATGACATATATTTAGTAAAGCCTGTTTTAATTATTGCTTTCCCTTGAGTTGAAAATCCAACATGGCCTACAATAATAACATCTGATCCATCTAGTTCAGACACATCTTTGAGCTTGAAGTTGGTGAGCAATTCCTCTTTCAAACGAGAATTAAGAGCTATACTTGGCTCTGTTCTGTAATCACCATAGTTGAGCCAAAGGTCTCCATTTTTATCTGTGCTCAGATTATTGACCTTCCCCCAGAAAATATAGTCTTTACCAATATGTTTGTTAGTTACATTTTCTATTTTTACTAAGTTTTGTTTAAGTCCGCCTTCGATAACTATTCGTCCTGAATTAGCTACGATGGTAATCGTTTGATCATCTTCGGCGTAGTCGGGATTGCGACATAGGTTGGTTAATAGTTGACGAAGAGACTTTCCTAAAGGGAAACCATCTGAATTACCAATAGCTCTTTTTTTGGACTTGCCTTTCCATTCAGATTCATCATCACCATGTTTGTTATTATCATTAGACACATATATGGATTGTGTTGATGCTTTATCTAAATCTACACTAATATCGCTATTTTGGTTTGATTCATCACCTTCATTCACTTCATGATCGTCTGAAACAAACTCTACGGTAGATGCATTACAGCCATCTTTATGCTTTGCACCGAAGCACGCCATCCTGTTTACTTTCTGCGTTTCATAACCTTTTGTAAACCATGCTTTTTCACCGCATTCTATACAATAAATTAAGCCGCGATATTTATCTGGGCTATTTTCATAATCAGTGGTTGTGCAAATTGAGTTATCTTCTTTATAGATGCAGTTGAGCATTTACCGTCCTTAGTTCAAGTGCTATTTTTGTAAATATTTAGTTTTCTTTATGCTTAGCATAAAGTTACACGTAAATAATATGAGCGTAAACAAGCAACTTCTAAATAATTAGTGACCTATGTTAGATAACCAACTAACGTTAATACACATTAACGCTACTTGTTTTAGCTATTTGCCTAAACTAAGAGTTTTCTTCAACAAATGAATTTATTTTGATAAGGCCATTGTGAATGTTCTGGTTTTGTATTCGCATTTTCCTTTAGGGCTAATTTATGAAAGTGCTCTTCAACTTTTTCTATATACTTTCATTACCTCTAGGTTAAATGTCAAACTATCAAAATGTTACCTTTATATTGTATTATCATTTAGAATTAACTGTAGTTCAGCTTCTTCTTGTTTGCTCAAATGGAACGATAGTGAATAAAGTAACGTCGATAGAGCTAAATCAAACGCTTCATCAAAATCTAGCTCTCCATTGAAAGGAATAATGTTCATATCTCTTAGATATGGAGCATGAGGTCTGCTATGTAGGATAGAGTTTAGTGAGTAAATGATTTTTAATTCAGGGTTTTCTCTGAAGCGTTCAAAGCTCTTTTCATCGTAATCATAAGGAGAAAAGCTCGAAAATTCGAATTGATCCTCATAAAAGCGAAGCATTCCAATGATTCCATAATAAGTGTTGTTAATTCGGCCAAATGCAACTGGTATAAACTTTGGTGGTTCATTCAATTGATCAATCGCTTTAATCATCGCTCCAGTTAAAGCTTGCTTTAAACTTGTATGTACAAAGTTTGTATCATGATTTTGATGGCAGTATGTTCTCGTTGGACCTTTTTGATGAAAAGTCACTCCGAGCTTCTCGATGTAAACTGCGTTACCTACTAATTGTTTGCTCAAAATTACACTCCATAATGGTTTAAGTGATTAAGCATATTTTCATCATTAAACCACCGCTTTCCCTATTAAGAAACTGCGTTTTACCATTAAGTACTGAAACACGCTCAACAATTCCTAATACTCCAAACCCTCCTTTGGGATTGGAATTTGACTGCTCAGGTAAGCCAATACCATTGTCACAAATAATAACTTTAAGCCTATTCTGACGGTAAGTAATATCTATTGAAAACTCAGTGGCTAGAGAATGCTTAACTGCATTGGTTGATGCTTCTTGGCAAATGCGGAAAATAGCGATTTTAAAATCATCATTTAAGCTATCTATCGGTCCACTTATTTTGCATTGATAAGCGATTCCAGCTTCATTTAGGTGCTCAGAGAATAACTCGCTTTTTAATGCTGCTTCTAAACCTAATTCGTCTAATAGACGAGGTCTCAGCCAGTGCATTAACCTGTATACCGAGTCATACATATGGCTTGAAACGTTTTGGAGTCTTGTAATTGTCGATGCTAACTCGTTATGGTTGGCTGTTTTCTTTTCTAATATTGCAATATTTGTTTTTAAAGCTGTAAGGTTTTGACCTATATCATCATGTAATTCTTGTGAAAGCTGGCTTCGCTCAGATTCTTGAACATTAACAACTTTAGTCGCTAAGTTTTGAGTTAACGTACTAAGTTCAATTAATTCTTTATTTTGCTCTAATAATGCGGATTTAGACTTATTTAATTCAGTAACAAATGCACTGAGCAAAAGAGCCAGAACGCTGTAACTTATTATGTAAAGTTGCGTAGTCAGGAGTAATTCGGTTTCATTCACACCATAGACGTTAATGAGCAAGGATATAACAGTTACACTTGCATAGCTCAGAGCCCCTAAGGCCCCGTATCGATAGCTAAACCATATCAACGGAAATATAGCGAGCATTCGCAAGAGGTAGAGTGATTTGGGTTCAAACAGGTAAACCCCAATAAAAACAGTGAGGCAAAAACACAGCTGCACTAAAAGCGTGCCAACCTCTTGAGTTATAAGTTTATTTAATTGCTGGTAAATTGTTTTAGCATGAAACGCGAAAAGCAACATGATAAGTGTCGTTATGATACCGCCAAGCTGATGAGCTAGCATCATTTCAAAGCGATCTTCATCAGCAATAAGCCGGTACTTATTTTGGCTATCACTCGGTAAGATAATGAGCATTGATCGTATAAAGCGATATGAAATTGCAATAAATAATACTGTAACAGCACTTTTAACAGTTTGAATATCTAATCGAACTTTGAAAAGCTTAGCGAGTATCAGTGGAGTAAGTATCATATATTCACGGGTTGCAGCCCGTAGTAATCTATATGCTAAATCATTCATTGGCACGTTATAGTAGTACCAGACATAACTGATCTGCCCTAATGTAAAGCCTACTGTCAGTGCAGGCCAATATCGTAGAGGAAAAAACAGATAACAAACTACTCTGAAGCCAACCGGAAAGTACCAACTAACAAAGTCCTCGTACACAACATAGTTAAAGGAAAATAAATAAAGACTATTTTCGATAACTGGCGCAATTAAAACTATTAAGCACGAAAACAATACAAACTTTACTATGTCACTGCGTTGGGGGCTCTTCAACTTCAGGGCTGGCGGAACAAAGTAATTTTTGTTGAAGACTCTATCCATGAGTAAGCATAACCTTTTTATAATATATAAACTTGAGTCGTATCAAACTGTTGTTTGGCGCTAGGGTTACACAAAGTATAACGTTGTGTAACTTGGATTTCAGCTTTATTTCCAATAAGTTGTAATAAATACCCTTTAGCAATATCTGACATATTACGCTTATGCTTTACAATCACTTCACGACCTAAAGCTCCTTGCAAGCGTGGTTTAGGGAAAGCTGTTTTGGTTACCGGCTTGATATGCTCGCACTGAGTAAAATAATCTAAACATTGCTGTTTTGCTTTATTGATGGTCTCGTCATTACTTTTAATTATGTCTACATTTTTAATGAAATGAACAAACGCGGCATTTCGTGAAGTGAAGTTAGCCGTAACATTAGCTAAGGCTTTTGATTCTGGCCATTTACGCATGACTACATATTTATTTTTACCTGTTTTGACTAGGTTTGTAGACCCTTTTGTCATTTTACTTGTCCACTCAATGCGATAATTTGACTCACCAATGTAATGCAGTAATACGGTGATGTTTTGAAAGTGGCTTGTTTCCCCTGCGATCTTCTTCATGGCTATTTCCTTGTCATTTTAGGTAAGCTTACAAGGAGATAAATAATAAAATTATTTCCACTTTTCTTAGTCTTATAAGAATTTTTCTTACCTTAGTGCGCCACTCCCGCGTTATAATCAGATTAATCAATACATGGAGTTGTTATGAAATTTGCGCTTATTGACGATCACCAAATGGTAAGGGAAGGTTTTAAGGCTCTCATCGAAGAAGAAGAGCCTGATTGGCAAGTTAGCTTTGAAGCAAGTAGTTACAGTGAGTGTCTACAAAACTTAGGTGATATTGATATAGATTGCTTCGTCATCGATATTTCGCTGCCAGATAGAAATGGGTTAGAAATTTCTCAACTAATTGGCAAAAAGCTTCCAAGTGCTAAGCGTATAATTTTGAGTATGTATGAGGAAAAGTCCTATATTCAAAGAGCGCTAGATTTAGGTGTTGATGCTTATCTATCGAAACGAGATGCAGCTGAAGAGTTAATAACAGCAATACATTCTATCTTTAAAAACCAACTATTTTTAAGCCCTTCAATTAATACGCATTTCTTAAAACCTCAAAAAACTGACAGTGTATTAAACAAACTGACGCCAAGAGAATTAGAAGTTTTTAAGCTACTTGCACAGGGCTTTAATGCGAAACAAGTTTCACAGGTGATTGATATAATGCCTAAAACGGCTCATGTTCATCGTGCTAGCATTATGAGCAAGCTGAACTTAACTTCGCAAATTCAAATTACTAAACTGGCTCTTGAAAAAGGGGTGATTCTTATCGATGAAATAGGGTAGTTTCAAACGTCATTAAATGTCAAAAACCATACTGGTTTTAACTAGTTAGTCATATATACCGAGCTTAAACTTACTTCAAAGGTATAGCTCAATGACTACATTAACCCCTACAGAATGTTACTTAAGTAACCTTGCTCCTTCAGGCCGTAGAGCTGTCAAATCAGTGCTTAATGCTGCGATTAAAATTTTATCTGCTGGTGATGGCTTAGAAACATGTCAAATACATGCTCTTGGCTACGACCAGCTTTCTTTTTTAAGGCAAGTATTAGTTGAACAAGATAAATCAGCTCGTACTATTCATCTAACATTTCAAGCAATCAGAGCTGTGACTAAAACAGCACTATTAATGGGACAAGTTGAACAGCATGCCCTCGATAAATTTAGTGCTTTAAAGCTTCCACACATTGAGCCAAGCACTAAAGGTAAAGCACTGTCGATGTCAGAGCTAAAACATTGTCTGACTATACAAAATTGCTCTGCTCGTGAGGTTCGAAATATCGCATTAATCGCGACAATGTCGGGAGCTGGGTTGAGACGTTCTGAAATACATAGATTGAGACTATCAGACCTTTCATTGCAAGATGCTCAACTAGTAATTCAAAAAGGTAAAGGCAATAGAACCAGAACTCAATATTTACCTCTATGGGTTGTAAGCCACCTTTCTGATTGGGTTTCATTACGAGGCAATAAATCTGGCTTTTTATTTTGTAAACAGATTAACAGCCAGCCCTTAATTCAAAAGCCGCTCTCAGTTGCCAGTATCTACGATATTGTTACAACCAGAGCAATCCAGACATTAGGTAAAAAAATAACACCCCATGATCTCAGAAGAACTTATATAACATCTCTATTAGATAATGGAGTTGATATTTCTACTGTGAGTAAGCTTGCTGGTCACAAGAGCATAACGACTACTCAGATCTACGATAAGCGTGGCATTGAAAGCCTTAAAAAAGCTGTTAATACATTAAGCCATGATGTGTAAGGAATTTAATATGAAATTTGATACAAAAAGCCTCACTTGTCGTTATGTACTTAAACTTATTGAACACGGCTTCTTTGATGAAGAAGTATTCGATATGTTTTCACCAAGAGAAATCCAGCAAATATCTTATACGACGAAGAAAAATGCACCCTTAGATATAGATGAACTATATGATTTACTGAGCGATTTGTCTTGCGTCGAAAATTACCCAAGATTTGGCTTAAATTGTAGCTATTTCTTAAGGAGTATTGGTTTAAATAAAAAGATTAAGCGTCTGTTTGAGCTGACAATCATGAGTTCAATTAAGCCGAAATTCTTTGAGTTTATTGAAGATTTCATAGTTAAGTCTTCATACAATTACCATGAAGTGTTGGCAGCTTTATGTGATTTAGAGGAAGCTGATTTTCATGAGTGTATAGATGAATTAAACTCTCTTGGCTTAGGAAATAGCGATGATTTAGATTATGAGTTGCCAGCAATCCCATTAGGCTTAGCTAGTTACCTGCTTACAAGTGATAACTATGATTCAAAAAAAGCAATTAGCTTATTTTTAAATTCAATGGAGCCAGCTAGCTATAGGCTATCTAACTTTGAACATATAGAAACCGAGCACTTAAAAAAGTTATTAAGTGGATGGAAAGCTTCTAATGGAACACCAGTGAATATTCTTTTGCATGGAGCAGTAGGCACCGGTAAAACAGAGTTGGCCAAAGCACTTTGTGAAAGCTTAAACCTTGTGCTTATGGGGGTAAGTTCCAGTTGCAGCACTAATGATAAAGCTCGACCAAAGTTTCTAGCTAATAAATCCAGCCCATCAACCCGTATTCAAAACCTTCTTATTAGCAGAAAGCTTATGGGTAATCGCAGAGATGGTGTTTTACTCGTTGATGAATGTGAAGACTTATTTGAAGTCGATATAATGGGGTTTACTGAGTCTAAAGAGATACTCAACTCATTAATAGATAACAGTAATTCAGCGACAATATGGATTACAAACCACGTTGAGACGCTCCCCCTTAGCTGCATAAGACGCTTCGACTACGTTTTAGAAGTACCAGCAATGTCAGCAGATAAACGTACCAAGCACGTTTCTGAATCTTTTAGTCCTTTGAGTGTATCAAAAGACTTTTTGGCTAGAGCAACTTCAAATAAGCATTTGAGTCTTGCAAATATAAGCAAAGCTGCTCATGGTGCTAAATTATGTAATTACTCAAAAAATAAAGCAGAAGAGTTTATAAGCGCTTATTTTGATGGTGTGCTATCTGCATCAGGAATAGATACAAACGAGCTACGTTATAAGCCTGAGCTTAAATTTGAGCATGCCAATATAAATCTTAAGGGTTCATTTTCAACAATGAACGATATTGTAAATGCTATAGAAAGCCATCATGGCGCAAGAACTTTACTTTTTGGCCCAGCAGGAACGGGCAAAACTGCGTTCGTAAATCATGTATGTGAAGAAGTTGGGTTTGATCTAATTAGTGTTCAAGCCTCAGATATCTTGAGTAAGTGGGTTGGTGAAAGCGAGCAAAATATTAAAGAGTTATTTGTAAAAGCGACCGAGCAAGAATCAGCCATTTTTATAGATGAAGCAGATAGTTTGTTTGCAAGTCGAGAGTGCGCCAAAAGCAACTGGGAAATTCAATCAGTTAACCAGCTTTTATGTAATCTTGAGATGTTTGAACTTCCATTTTTTGCTGCCACTAACTTCAAAGATAAGTTAGATGAAGCTTTGTTAAGGCGCTGTGATTTCAAGCTTGAACTGGATTACTTAACCGAGCAGCAAGTGAAACATATGCTTTTAAAATTAACAGGTGAAAGGTCACTCCCGCCCAATAGCACAAAAATGCTTACTGAGTTAAATCGTTTAACCCCTGGTGACTTTAGTGTGATCGCCAGAAAAATGCGTTTTAGCAAAAAATCACTCTCAATAGCTAATGTTTTAGAATGCCTCTGTGAAGAGCAAAAGGTGAAAGGTTTAGTGCCAAGGAGGATTGGCTTTTAGGCTTGATTAGATTAAGTTAACGGTGCATTAATGAAGACAATCAGTTTGAAAGGGATCAATTCAAATGGCTAAAAGCTTTGATAGTACAGTTCAAAATATAATCAAAAAAATTATATTACTAGTATTCGGTTCAGGGGTGATTTCAAATGCATTATATATCTATGGATTAGCATATTATGAAGGTTACATAGAGCGACTGGGATTTGAATATATTTTCTTTCCAATCAAGTGGGAAGAATCTATCTTATGGGCATACTATGCAAGTCGTGAACTTGGTGTAAGTACTGTGAGCTTTTGGGCTAAGTTAACTGCGCCAATGATTATCCTTATTTTGATTACAGCGTATTTTATTGCACGATTGTGGATGATTATTAATGCCGATAGCAAGACCCCAAAGAAAAAAGCGCTAAACTTTAAAGTGGCAAAATGGCTCTATCGAAAAAAAATAAAATATCCTCGTATTTTTAAATTAATTTACCCTCCTGTGAAATGGCTTCTGATAATGGAGCAGTCTATTTGGGCATTTATAGCATCTTACTTTGTGTTAATTGTATTGTTTTTTGTGCCACTCTTTATTTTCATTTGGGTGTACTTTCCTATTCTTGGTGTAAATTATGGAGAGTCAATTGGTGAAAAAAGATACCAGCAATTTCAAAAAGCACTTTGCTCAAATGAGAGTGACTATTGGAATAAATGTATTGAGTTTATTAATGATGTGAATGACAAATCAACTATACCTAAGAGAGTCTATGGCAGAGTAATAGTAAGAAATGGTAATTTAATTGGTATCCTGACAGATAGTGGTCCTATTACTATGACTATGCCAAAGAGTATTTATCATAAAACAGAAATCAAAGTTAAGTCAGAATAAACTGATTTCGAAAAGGTTAGTTTTTATATGAAGATAAGGTTTATTAAGTTAGGTGATGGTGGGAAGTGGGAACGTTATTGTATCGAAGAGCATCAAGTTCTGAGATTAGGTTACGAAAGCCCTTACCATCAGGATTCTATTAAAGGTAATTGGGAAATAGTCTATAAATATTGGCTGGCTCACAGAAAAGGTAATTCCGGTGCTGCACGTAGAGATTTAAATCAAATACGAGACTTTTATGAACTATCAGAAAGTGATTTATGGATTACCTTTTATAAGCGCAAAATGTATTGGTGTCATGCTAAGAAGGAAGTAACGGAAATTGATAAACATGGTTGCAGGGTTCGAGAGGTTTTGGGCTCGTGGAGCTGTGAAGATAAAAAAGGTAGCACACTTTATATTGAAAATCTTGATGGGAGAGTTACCAAGGTTCAAGGTTTTAGGGGGACTATCTGCGGGGTCGAGCTTTCGGAATATTTGATAAGAAAAATTAACGGGGAAGTTCAACCGGAAGTGCAAGCCACTAAAGAAGTATTAGTTTCTTTGAAGTCTAACATTGAGAGTCTTATAAAAGGGCTATGGTGGAATGATTTTGAACTATTAATTGATCTAATTTTTTCTGAGTCTGGGTGGCAAAGGATATCTGTGTTAGGAAAAAGAGAGAAGGATATTGATCTTGATGTATTTTCACCTCTTTCTCAAAAGCGAGCTTTTATACAAGTAAAGTCTAAGGCTACAGTTCAAGAGCTCCAGAAGTATTATGAAACTTTCAAACAGTATAGCCAGTTCGATGAAATGTATTTTGTATTTCATACTTTCATGGGTAATGTTGAAGAACTTAAAAAAATAAGTGATCCAAGAGTTGTTATCTGGGACATATCTAGGGTAGCTGATTTAGTAGTAAACGCAGGCTTGATAGATTGGCTGTTAGCGAAGAGATCTTAAGACGTACTAGCAGTACTAATTTATTGCTAAATAAGTATTGGGTTGTTATTCATTCACAAAAACTGAAATGACACAAATTTCTTAGCATTACCTTTGAAGCTGACAGTTACTGATTGGAAAGGCAAGTAACTGTCCGATCAAGTCTGAGCTAATACATCTGAATTCCAAGTAATTTAGTCCTATAGTCGGGTTAGCTCAAATCACTCGAGAGTTTTATTCTTTTTCATGATGTTTAATTCAAAACCCCTGTTTAACTTGCTTACGATTAAGTTTTACCTACATTTTTTACATTGGCTTTGATTAGTTACTCCTCCATTTTTTGTTCTGTAACCAAAAATTTTTTCCAATTCAGAGCCTGTCTTAGCTACAACACCACATTTAGGGCACTTGTGCGGTAGAGGAATTTTTCCTGACATTTTATTAATCCTTTTTTAAATAAAACAATAGTTGAAGATTCTTTAATACTTAAAGCTAATTTAGGCTATCTATGCCTTTATTTGTCCCTTTCTTCTTTTTCTTTAGCCAATCGATTTGCCCTTGCTTGTTTACCATTTTCAACAATTTGATTAGCTTTTTCAATTTGTTCTCTAGTCATAGTATCGGAGTTATTATCTAGATGCGATTGAGCTTTTCTACCTGCTGTTTCAGGTAAGTTTTTCACACTGTCCACTCCCACTTCTACAGCAAACATTCCAATATTAGCTATAGATTTACCTAGCAATTTAGCAGTCGAAGACACTTTGTCAGCGCCGCTACCATAAGAAAAGCTTTCTTTTGCTTCACTAAACGCATCTTTGATTTTAAAGTAGGGCAGTTTCATTATTTATCCTTAAAAATTAGTTTTTATTAGAACAAGCTATAACTTTTATGGTTGTAACTTGCTCCAAGTATAAGTGTTAGTGTTAATGTCATTACTCTTATTGGAGTGGCCAGCCCAGCGGCCAATCATTTTTTCAGAATTAATTATTTTTAACTGAAAAGCTCCATGATAGCCAAGACGATCATTTTTATCCCAGTAATTCCCTGTTAAATATGTGTTTCTACTCTTACCAAATAGACAATAAGTACGGTTGTTAGCGGTATACTCACAAAAAATATAGTTGCTAAACTGGTAAATTTCCGCTTTCTTCTTTCTGTCGCTCGCATCAAGAAAGTCATCACTGTCAGATTCCCAATAAATTTGCCAGCTACCTGACAATGACGGGGGGATATTCCTAAAAATAGCTCTGCTGGCTATATTGAGGTAACTTAACCACCTAACTATATAAGGTGCAAGATTCAAATCTAATATTAACTTTACTATTACACCAGCAATAAAAATCAATACCCCGCTAAGTAGGGACATGAGGTTAAATTCCATACTAAGATACCTCGTAGTCTTATGTGTTTTGCTTGTTGCGTGTAGTAAGCTTCTAAATGGCTATTTTATCAAATTTGAAACATCGAAAACTATTGTGCTTAGAAGGTTTGATATGGTCATCTATATTAAATTCCCTGTACCTAGTTCCATTTCAAAGTGACTGTTTGTTATTTAAGCTAAGAAAGTAAGCCAATGCAAGTTAATTTATATTTGGAAATTATTACTAATAGCTTTAGTTGTAGAAATTAAACTAGCTGAGTTGAGAGTCTCAACTCAGCTAGCTCGCTATTATGTGGGGTAACTAATAAATATACGTGTAAGCTAATAGTATCTATAAATACAAATCATTAAACCTACTTTTAAACTTGGTTTGATTCGCATTAGAGATACTTGTTGATGGATCCATTACTTTCATTCGCTTTACTTCTTTTAACCATTTAGCCTTAATTTTTATTACGTTGGTCACAGGTATTAGGTAAGGGGTCAAATTTCGCCTAATTTTTGATTTTTCATAAGCATTATGGGCGCATAGAAAAGGTGTTAACCCCATTGCTTGCAAGGCAAGTAACTCATATTTACTAAATATCTGCGAGCTCTTTACTTTTTGCATGTTATAAGCTTTGAGAGAGTGAAACTTGTCTAGGTAAGTATGCTCATTAATAAATTCTTTTAATAACATTGTTTGTCTGCCAAGCTTTAATTCCGCTCTAGTGCTCTCTTTAGGTTGAAAATTCAGACCACGCTTTCTAACTTTTGTATACCGATCATATACAGCTATTTGCATGGCCTTATTTTGAGGTTGGAAATAAACAGTTTCAGGTTCAGATTGGTTGTAATATAGACCTGCCTTGCGTGCTCGTAGCTTATCAAAAAGTAGTTCAGAAAGATGAAGGTCATAGCCTAGCGCAATGTGCACATCTGTAATCCTGATTTCCTCCCAGTATTTTTCGTAGTTTTCAACAGATAGAATATGCTCTAGGAATAATCTAACGCAATACCATTGCTCTGTTTTATATGGGTGCCCCTTTAATTCAAATGCAATAAACTTTCGATCAGAAGCTTTTGGACTGCATTTAATAAACATATTGGCGATTTCTTCATTTTTGGTAGTGTAGTTAAAACTTTCAGAAAATAATGGAACTCGCAGCACTAACTCATAACCACCTTGAGGATGTAGTATTTGTTTTAAATCAGCATTAGATTTCTTCGCTATACTGCAAGCTAGACCTTGCATATTTAATAGAATAAGCTCTTGTACATCAATGTCTTTTATATCCAATGTAATCCTTAGATAGTCCGCTTTACATGACTTTATATATTGACTCATTATTTGCATACCCTTAGTTGATGGGGGGCGCTTGATGCGCCACCAAAGCTATTTATTGTTTTGTTCTAAATCGCGAATTAATTTTTTTAACTGATGCTTTATTACACTCGTCTGGTTCTTAGGAAGGATGGCTTTACATATCATTAACCGCTTGATATCAGAGCGAGTTCCATTTATAGCAATCGCTATTCTTTGACTAAGTGAGCTGCTTTCTGCGTCTGATAGTGCATTGAGAAATCTTTGCTCTTTATCTTGGAATTCTTGTCTTTTTGTTTTTTCGTTTAGCTCTGAGCTGCCTTTTTCATTAGATTGAGAGCTTCTATTAAACTTAAGTTCAATCATGTACGTTTTAACTTTTTCTTGTGTTAGATCTTGGGCTGTTAGTGCATTTTTGCCTTCAACTGCAAGAGCATGTCGATATAAAAGCTTGCATTCTTCAGAGCTTAAGTTTTTCATTTGTAAGAGTGCGTGAGGTGTAAATTCCCCAATAGAATCCTCTCCACACATATGAGCAGTGACTTGGGCTGTATGATAAGCATTGTTCAGAGTGTCATAACTCACCCCAAGCTTTTCTCTATTTGCAACAGCCCAGCTTTTAAAACTTTCGAAACCAAGCACCCTATAGTGCTCTCCGTTACAAAACTTATAAATGTCACGTTGTCCGGATTTACTTCCTTTGATTATGTTATTTGATAGCTCTTCAGCTGTAGCCTCAGCAGTTGTTGACTCTCGGCTTGTCGCTTTCTCAGTTGTTTTAACCTTGTTGGTGCCTTTTACCTTTTTAAAACTCATGGTGTTAACCTCTTATAGCTATAAGTTTATGTTCGATTTAGATACATTGTCGCTGGATAGCTGTGGAGGAACATTCCCCTAAAAATGAGTTTTATTCTTTTGCTTATTTTTTTGTTTAAAACATTGATTTTTAATGGTTATTTTGTTTTTTGTTTGACTTAAAATTGCTTTTTATAATTGTTGTGGGTAAATTAAATAATTGTAAGTTGCTGATTTATAGTCCTTAATCAGTGTTTTAATGGGAAGGTTTTGGAGGGGAAAAAATCCATGGAGAAGAAAGTCAAATTGGGTTCGGAAAAGTACCCCTTGAAATTAAACACTCATAAGGTAGTTACCAGTCTTAAAAATAAAGGGGAAGAACCGCAAGAGGATGAACCTCAAGTTGATGATTTTAGTAATATCAGAAAAAAGATAGTGACGAAATATTTAAATTTACCTCATGAAAACAAAACAATTCTTAACTTTGATAAATTAAAAGAAGCGTTCGGTGATAGATTCTTAGGTAACCTAATAAGTAACCCTTATTTAAGCTGTTTAGAGTTGAAGTTAGCACTTTATTTCAAAGAGCTTTCTAAATCTCAACCTGAAGGCTTTTTATGTGTTATTGAACGTAAGTACACACTTGGAAGTATTCGTAAGTATATCGGTGAGGATCATTTTCTGCACTATGGATTGGGAAATGAAAACCATACTTCTTATTGGTTAAAAAACTCTATCCATTTACAGCACGTGATTGAAAAGCTGAATATGAAATATGATCAAGATGAAGTTAGGCAAGCTATCCTAAATTTACATAACTTTTCTTATATTACGGCAACTGAAATCCGCTGGGAAAATGTCCAGAAGAGAGCGCTGCGTAACCTCAAAGAAATACCTGATGATAAAAATGTATACGGGTTATTCGTAAAGATTTATCCGATGATGGAAACTAAAGACTTGAGTAAGTACTGGAAAGAAAAGTAAAAATTGTAACTAATCTTTCAGCTACTTAAGTAATGAATATGATGTTCCTTTATTAGGAGGGTTGAATTAGTACTCATGGAGTTTTGACTTTCATCATATAGGTTCGGTAAGACTTATAGCCATGAGAGAAGCGGTAGCTAAACTTCAAAGTGTACTCAATTTTTCTTCATTAAAGGAAAACAGAGATCAAAGTATAAATTAATAAAACTATTATAATCGATGGGGGAGAGAGTATTATGCAATCTAAAAGAACAAATGATATACAGAGTAAGCCGAGAGCTTTTAATTGGTTAAAGGAAAATCCTGGTAAGTCAATCCTTTTTCTTGAAGTAGTAAATCGATTGAATATTGCATACATAGGGAGCAATAGTGGATATGTAGACTTTGAGCCGCCTCAATATCGATACAATGATAAGAAGACAGGTGAATATACAATTATCACGGCTAAAGGTGATGGTAGTGTGAAGGTTGAACTAATGTTATCTGATGGCAAGTGGTTGGAACCCGAAAAATTTATTAGAAGCTCACCTGATATTTCAGCACTAATTGAAGATATGGAGTCGTTAAAATATGTTAGCTTTGTTTTTTCTCAGCAGACTAGGGATGAGCGATTTAAAGAGCGAGTGAAGATAAGTATTGAAGAAGGGTCGGCTAAGCGCAAACAACGTTTGGCAAAAGCCCCTAAAATTCCTCGAAAATATTACGCAACAGTGGCTTTGTTTGAGCGTAACCCAGATGTTGTCGCAGAGGTTCTTGAAAGAGCTGGTGATACCTGTGAGTTATGTGGAGCAACAGCACCATTCAAAAGAAAAAGTGATGGTAGCCCATATTTAGAAGTACACCACAAGGTGTTCTTGTCAAAGGGCGGAGAAGATACAGTAGAGAATGCAATTGCTTTATGCCCTAATTGTCATAGAGAAAAACACTTTGGGTAGGTTACTAATTTTCTTCTAGTTAATTAGGGTGGTACTTTAAGTTTAATTACATTGGAACTGTGCCAAAAGGTGTGCCAAAGTGGTAATAAATTTAAAAACACTAAAAAATAACGTATTGTTTTAGCTTGTAATTTTGTTTTCAGCCTTGAAACTTACTGGCTGACTCACCAAATTACATAAAAAGCCTCGCAGCAATGCGGGGCTTTTTACTTTCTAAAAGAAAACCCACTCCGCTCAATATTCAAAATGAATCATCATTCTTTGCTCTTTAATCTCGATTACCCCTTTAAGTTGTTTAACCATTCTCTGCAATCTAGGAATATTTCTTAGGCTTACTAAGAAAGTCACTCATTATCATAACGGCTTGTTCTTCATATCCTTTAAGTCTGATTTACTTTTGCTTAAAGGATTGAAAGTGAGTGTTATTGAGGGCAGTACTAAGGAATTTGGCAATACGACTATTCTACTTCATAGCTTGGGTTCTTCTTGTTATAGAATCGAATGGTATAGCCGGATGACGGGCGCATCGACGAGTTTAGCGAGGCTCACGCAAGGCAAGTACGTTGTTATTCGTAAATGGGCGCAAGTTAAAAATATGGCCGATGTTTCGAGTGAATTTAGTAGTCGAAATAGTGCGTTGATACACTTTTTAAATAACGTTGATATTGTTAAATCCCATGATGACTGGATCAGTGCCGCTAAGCAGCATTGTCTAAATTTGTTTGTTGAAAATGAAGGGCTAAAACCAGTTACTAAAGCGAGTTTCCCTAAACCGAGGTTGCAAGGAGCAATAGGAAAAGAAGTTGTTGTGAAATCGAAATTGGGTGAAAGGGAAATTGCTCAGGGCTTACTATTGCAGCTTGTTGGTAACCAGGCCGAAATTCAATTAACTAACTCAAAAAAGAAATATTTTTCAAATCAAGTGTATATAAGGTAGGTATTAAGCTGGTAGTTTAACTACCAGCTAATAAAACTTGAACTACAACCAAATCTTTTGTAACTCTGGCCATTGCTTTTCAAATTGTGCACTGGGTTTTGCTTTAAAGTCGCTGCGCACGAATTGGTTCATCTTACCTTCTACATAGGCGAGTAAGAAGTTGGCTAGGGTGCTTTCGTCTGACTGGAATGCTTTACCTTCGCGAAGTTTGCGTTCGCGTAGCACTTGCTTGAACTGAGTTTCTAGCTTTTCAAATAAGCCTTGTACACGCTCACGTAAACGCTCTTGCTCACCTTGTAAGGCATCACCGGTCAAAATGCGGGTAATGCCCGGGTTTTTCTCGGCGAAGGCTAACAATAACAGCAAAATATTGTATACACGTGTTTGGCTTTCTTTCTCATTTTCTAAAATGAGGTTAATGCGTGATAACAGGGTATCTTCAATAAACTCGATTAGGCCCTCAAACATCCGTGCTTTACTCGGAAAATGACGATATAACGCAGCTTCAGACACACCGACCTCAGCCGCAAGTTTTGCGGTTGTGATACGTTGACCTGGGCTGGTTTCTAACATTTGTGCGAGTGCTTGCAGAATCTGCTCTTTGCGATTACTTCTTTTTGTCGCAGGCATGACCATTCCTTTCTTATAATTTATTACTTGCGCTGTTGGGAGTCAGACAAGCCATTTTTTGTGCAAATGAGTGGCTTATGTTAATGTTTTATTCAGTTTCTTTCCAGCATTTTTACAAACGCTTGGCAAGCTCAGTTATTACGCTCATGGCTAAATCTTTTTTACTTCCCATTGCTAAATCTAGCTGCTCATTGTGCCAGAAGAGTGTTAAAGCATTATGATCAGAATTAAAGCCAAG
>CEQE01145813.1_pt1 | contig 20998 bp, 16 predicted proteins | sample 356201 | NCBI WGS metagenome assembly CEQE01 (sample SAMEA2619970, study PRJEB7988) | marine metagenome | biome: marine biome (ENVO:00000447); feature: mesopelagic zone (ENVO:00000213) & marine oxygen minimum zone (ENVO:01000065); material: "saline water (ENVO:00002010), including plankton...
TCAAAGTCTCCATTAACTTTCCGTCCCATTTAGGCTGACAGCCAACATTCGTTGACGTGTCTTTGCATCGCACTATTGTGTGGGTTCCCTTTCGACACAATCTTCCTATCGTCGTCGAGGTCCACGAGCCCCGACGCCAGCACGAGCTCCCCTTCGTGGGTGTCAGGTTTGCGGTGCTTGCAAGCCTGGGAACCGCTGGTTGATGCCTCTTATTTAATGCTTGTTCCGCACGATCGGAATGGATGGCATTCGGTTTCCGTCGTCCGGACATCAGGGCGATCAGGCAGCTGATGGCCAATCAAAACGAACGGAGCCCCTGCCTCACGATTGCAAAACGGCGGCATCACATAGGGACGACAGAACAACCCCTTACTGAGTAACGTAGAATGAGTTGATTGGTCTGATTGCGATGGGACCTGCTGGAGCGCGCAAGCAGGCTCCGCGAGGCGCTTGGTAATCGTCAACTATGTCGGAAGCGATCCTTGTTTGCCCTGGGCTAAGTGTTTCACCACAGGAGTGAGACAGGCCGAAAATAGGCCAGAGATACTCTCGCTGAAGGGGTGAATTACGGTTACACACTATCTTTGTCAGACCTGAGAGGTTTGTTGGCAGACAATCGCAGCAGAAGAATTCGATGAGAGCCCGATCAAGATGGAATGTCCCGACCAAGAAAAGAGGCAAGTGCGATGGCAACTCAGACTCCCACGATTGACTCACAAGTACATGCTTACGAACGGAATCGTCCTGAACGTCCGTGGAGCGGAACGTTGCAGGGACCCGATGAGGTCACCGGGGACGACATGGTGGCGGCAATGGACGCGGTCGGCGTAGACGGGGCTTTGCTGGTTTCGCCGTACAGCATGTATCGCTACGATGCCAGCTATGCGCTCGAGGTGCACGCAAAGCATCCAGGCCGGTTCGGCTTGATCAAGCCGTTCGATCCGCAATCGGAAGCAATCGCTGACGAGATCGCTGAATGGGCGGAGACGCCAGGTGTGGTGGGTGCTCGGATCATGCTCACATATGATTCATACGAGGCGGACGATCCGGGAATCAATCAAATCCTCCTCGCCGGCGGCCAAGCTGCTATTCCGGTTAACGTAATGTGCTCTGGCAAGCTGCCTCTCTTAAGTGAACTGGCCCGCCGCCATTCGGAAACCCGGATAGTGGTTGATCACGTCGGTTTGGTTCAGCCCCACGAGCCACCGGCGCCGCCGGAACCGTTCGCCGATCTGGACAACGTGGTTTCGCTTGCAGCACATGACAATGTGGCCATCAAGATTTCCGGAGCGGGCACGCTGTCACATCAGCCATTCCCGTACACGGACATCTGGGAGCCGCTGGGCAAGATATTCGACGCGTTCGGCTTCGAACGATGCATGTGGGGCACCGACTGGACTAGGGCGGTCGAATTGTTGACCTATGAACAGGGCGTTGAAGCGTTCCGGGTCACCGATCAGCTTTCAGACTCAGAGCGATCAGCGCTCATGGGCGGTACCCTCGAGAAGATCTACAACTGGTCTCCTGGCAGGGGCGGATAGCTCAGCATCGATTTCGCCCGAGTGATGCGCGTTCATGGAAGCGCCCCGGCTGGCCGAGAAGCATCAACATTTCCCGGACGCTCTCACCTAGGCATCGCGAGGCGCCGATTCTACTGAGGAGCTAGTCCCTGACTCCAGTTCGATCACCTCTCGTTTTTCAGGGCATGTCATACCGGCCCCAGGCACATTTTCGATGTGAGAATACGACGGGTTGCTCTCTTGGGTGGGTGCATTTATGCTTAGGCGTAGCCGCTGGTCGCGCCTCCGGAACTAGCATTCGCCGGTGCAGGATCCGACGCAACACAAAGTGGCCGCCGAGCCAGAAGTGAATACGGAGGAAGGCATGGCCGATCCTATCAGGGTGCTCCACTACATCAACCAGTTCTTCGGGGGGATGGGAGGAGAAGAGGAAGCCAACGCGCCTCCGGAACTGCGCGAAGGCGCCGTCGGGCCAGGACGTGCTCTGGAACAAGCGTTGGGTGACGGCGGAACTGTCGTCGGCACAATCGTTGCAGGCGACAACTACGTCGTCGAAGAGCACGAGGCGGCGATGACTGCCGTTCGCGATGCCATCACCCGGTTCGATCCCGATCTCGTGGTGGCCGGGCCAGCGTTCGAGGCTGGAAGGTACGGGCTCGCTTGTGCGGACGTCTGTGTCGAGGTGCAAAACAACGGCATTCAAGCCGTCACTGGGATGTTCGAGGACAACCCCGGTGTCATCGCGCACCGCCAGGAGATCTATTGCGTTCCGACCGGCACAAGCGCGGTAGAGATGCCCGCGGTCCTGAAGACCATGGCCGCCCTGGGGTTGAAGCTGGCAGAAGGGGCAGAGCTCGGTCCGGCGTCGGAAGAAGGGTACATGCCGCGTGGGCTGCGCAGATTCGTTATGCGAGACTCGAGCGGCGCCGAGCGGGCGGCCGACATGCTCAAGGCACGCCTTAACAACCAGCCGTTCACGTCCGAAGTCTTCATCAAGCAGTACGAAGTGATTCCGCCGCCTGCCCCCGTCGAAAAGCTCTCGGACGTCACGGTGGCGCTGATTACGACCGGCGCCGTTGTCCCCAAGGGGAACCCCGACGACATGCCGGCCGTGTTTGCCACTGACTACTTCACCTACTCGATCGAAGGACTCGACGAACTCATGCAGGATGAGTGGGAGTCGGTCCACGCGGGCTTCAACACCGGATTCATCAACACTCACGATCCGAACTATGCTTTGCCGCTCGCCGCCGTTCGGCAGCTTGAGAAGGAAGGGATCATAGGCAGTGTCTTCCCAAGGATGTATTCGTTGCCCGGAGTCGCCACCGCTCAAAACGACTCGCTGAGCTTCGGCGCCAAGATGGCAAACGAACTGAAGGACAACAACGTCGGCGCGGCGCTGTTGGTCGCCACTTGAGGCAGCTGCAACCGTTGCGGCGCAATGGTGGCAAAAGAGATCGAGCGAGTGGGCATACCGGCGGCGATCTTGACCGCGATCCCACTGATTCCGATGGCCGTGGGCAGCAACAGAGTTGTCAAGGGAGTCAGAGTTGAGCATGTTTGCGGCAACCCCCTACTCTCGAAAGAAGACGATCTGAGATTGCAGAGGAGAATCGTGGAGACTGCTCTGGGCGCGCTCCGGACGGCAGTCGATCGACCAACGCTGTTCGAATCTGACAAAGAGTCCACCGAAAGAGAGGCCGTCAATGCTTGAGGTTGGCGCCTTTCCGGTTGAGTCAGTGGTCTCGAGCGACGTAACCCGATGGCGCGACGGGACTCTGGAGGTCAACGAAGAAGAACTTGTGGACCTGGTGCGGCAGGACGAGCGCATTCCCTGGGCCAGCGTTGAAGTCGCCAACCCAGGTGAAAAGGTTCGGATAATCAATGACTACGACATCATCGAACCAAGGGTGAAGGTTGACGGCGCCGGCCAGACCTTCCCTGCTATCGCCGGAAGGCTGCCAGGCGCCGTTGGGCAGGGCCGTACCCACACCTTGGGCAGCTGCGCGCTGGTAGGTTGCGTCGATGTCTCCGAGCCGATGGACGACGACCCCGGCCAGAAGGCGCGTAGTCGCTCGCCGGGCTTAACGAACTACAAGTTCATCGACATGTCAGGTCCGGGCGCCGTGACCCACTCAGGTCAGACGCCCACCGTGTGCGTCACCATCGGACAGGCGGAAGGCGCCAGCAGCGAGTATTGGCACTCGGTCGCCCAGGCGGCGTTCATGAGAGTGTCTGACCGACTCGCGGAAACTACCGTCGGACACGAACCTCCGTCTGCGGAAACGTTTGACACGACTCCACGGCCTGGTCTTCCTGGCGTCGTCTCCGTGTTCCACATGTCTTCTTTGGAATTGTATCGGGGACCGTATACGAAGGTCGGAACGGCCGTGTACGGCATCACGCGTGCAGCGCCGCCCTGGGTCCTGGAACCGACGGAGTTGCTTGACGGCGCCATCGCCCAGATTCGCACGAGGATGTACACGAACAATCCGCTGAATCTGAAACTACTGCGTGGACACGGCATCGACTGGAATTACCTCGCATGCATGGCCTATCCAACGAACTGGAGCATGCAGGAGGAGAAGGCCGCCGTGTCGGGCCGCGTCGCACGAACCGCCAAAATGCTCGGAGCCGAGGGCGCAATAATAACAACCGACGTGCGCGGACAGCGCATGGTTGAGACGATGTTGACGATCCAGGCGTGTGAACAAGAGGGCATCAAGGTCGTGTTCATGTCGGAGGAAGAAGACCCTGAGGACGGGAAAGCGCCACCGTTTTTGACCTCAGTGCCCGAGTTGTCGGCTGTCGTTAGCACTGGCACTGGTGGCTGGGAAGGTCCGTTTCCTGCCGTCGAACGAGTGCTTGGCGCTCGCTCACCTGAACAGCGGTGGTTCGACGAGCAACCGCCCGTCCACGGCCGCTATGCCGTTAGCCACTTAGGAGATCATTATGGCTACGGCAATCAAAGCTACGCCGACTGGTAGATCGAACGGCTCGATAGCGCATTCTCAGGCACGCGGAACCGCCGGCGCCGCGTGGTCGTGCAGGGCCTGCGGTGGCAGACCCACATGACAGAATTCCCTCGCATGGATAGTGCGATTGGCAACGTGTTCAGGGCGTTGAACCGACCGCTTTGAATGATTCCGCAACATGGCTATATCTCGCAGCCTAGCGGTTGACGGCTCCAAAAAACGGATGTTGAGTTAGGGCCATGCCAGAACGCAGTGTTCATGAAAGTAATGAAACCTATCTGGAAACCCAGGTCGAGTACCAAAATGAGCTCCACATTCACAGACCATCAGCTAGATATTGTTGAGACTGGGATGAAATCAGAGGGTATTCCCGGGGTTGCGATTGCGATCGTTACGGGGGGAGAGATCGTCGCCGCTGAAGGTTTTGGATATCGAGACTTGAACCAGAGACTTCCGATGACACCCCAAACGGTGACGCCGATTTGCTCCCTCACCAAGTCGATGACCGGAACAGCGATCCTCCAGCTCGTGGAACAGGGCAGACTCTCACTCGACGAACCGATACAGACATACCTGCCTGACCTGGTGATCTCCGACCTACAGACGACCCGCAAGATAACTCCTCGCGTCCTGCTGAGCCACAAGAGCGGTATGGGACGCACGGGACACCAGCCGCCCATGTGGAGAGAGACAGTCTCCCCGTACCGAGACCGCGCCGACCTGGTGTCGCGGCTGGCGAACATCGAGTTGCAGACACCTCCCAACACAGCTTGGTCCTACTGCAATGAGGGTTTCGTGACGCTGGGGCGCCTGGTTGAAACGGTCAGCGACATCCCGCTGGAGGAGTATTTCGAGACCCGCATATTCCAGCCCGTGGGCATGGACGACACCCTCACTAACTTTGACGGGTGGCGCGCTTCGGCTGACCGCGCCCACCTCTACGAACGGGGAGACGACGACCCGGCCGAGGCGTTCCTACCCGCCAACTACGGCATCTACCTGTCGACAGGTGGAGTCTCGAGCACCGCGCTCAACTTGGCGAATTACCAGATCGCCAGCATGAACTACTCCGACAGCCCTCTGCTCGGAGCAGGATCGCTGGAGCAGATGCAAAGCATCTCCATGCCCTTCGGCGACACCGGCATGGGATACGGCATGGGCTGGCAGATTCGATGGGTCGGCTCACGGAAGGTCGTCTCCCACGGCGGTGGGCTGGCTGGGGTGGCGACTCACTCGCTCATGGTCCCATCCGCCGGCATAGGTGTCGTGGTGCTGACGAACCTGGGAGGAGCCAATGTTTCCTTGTTGGCCGAACAGCTCGCCGCAACCGTGCTGGACGAGCAGATCTTCGTCTCCGATCCACGCAACGCGCCGCCTATCAACACACGGTACGTCGTTCCCGAAGGGTCACTGTCCCTGTATCCAGGGGTGTACAAGTCCGATGAAGCGACAATTGAGATCACGGGCAATGACCGTGGAATATCCGTCCTTCGGAGTGTGCCGGAAGGAGGCGCCGAGGAAGCCAACCTGATAGGCATCGGGGACAACCTATTCATGGCCGACGAAGGAGTGCGCAGTCGGGGAACGTTGGTGTACTTCGTTCGAAACAGTGACGGCTATGTGACGAGCCTCCTGACCGGCGGGAATCAACACTGGCGGTCTTGAAGGGGTGACGTCCCACCGCGGCGCCATGGTCGCCGTTATCTGCCCGCCCCTCTCCTGACATTCACCGGGTTGATATACGAAAGGACTCTGTATATCCTTTTGGCTTACTTACTTCAGGGAGTTCGATGCGTTGATGTCCAACGAAACTCATTTCTACGTTGTTGAGCTTACACAAGGAACGCGCGAATGGTTGGAGTGGCGTAATGAAGGCATTGGAGCATCCGACGCTTCGACCGTCATGGGCGAAAACCGCTTCAAGAGCGCCGCGGCGCTTCTGCGAGAGAAACTCGAACCAGCGCGAGACTCCTTCCAGAATGAAGCCATGGCGCTCGGCACGCAACTTGAACCTGAAGCACGCGGGCGCTACATCGCGAAAACTGGCAGAGACGTGGACCCCGTTTGCGTCCGGAGTGTCCGGTTCGACTGGTTGCGGGCGAGTCTCGATGGCCTCACCACAAATCACGATGCCGTGGTCGAAATCAAGTGTGGCGCATCTGTCTATCGGCGAACTTCGGAAACCGGCGCCGTCCCCGGTTACTACTACGGTCAATTGCAGCACATACTTGCAGTCACCGGCCTCGACATGATCGACTTCTGGTGTTACTGGCCAGGCCATCCCGAATTGCTGTTGACGATCGAACGAGACGACGCCTACATAGAGCGTCTCTTGGAGACAGAGCAGCTATTCTGGGATCGCGTCCTCCAAGGCTCCTGACAGCGCGCGGGCGAGCCATTATGTATGATGCCGACGAGGTGTTGCAAAGTCGCCCCTGAGGGTGGAGGACCGTGTCCTGTTCGTCGATGACATTCGGATCCACCTCGATTTGAGCCGGGAGCTGAACAATATGCGACTGGTGCTGACGAACGCCAACCTCATCGACTGCATCGACCCCGGAGTCCGCTCGGAATGCAGCGTCTCCGTGGAAGACGGGCGCATCGTCAAGGTTCTCGACGGTGGCCGCTCGCCGTCCCTCGACGGAGCGACAGTCGTCGATTTGAACGGAGGCTATCTGCTGCCCGGCCTGTGGGACGCCCACGTCCACCTCGAGCACCCGCGGACGCCCGACGCCACAGCCGCCGAGTTGACGGTCCAGTACGCGTACAACGCGGCACGGGGACTGACCGAGGCGGGCGTAGTCGGACTGCGAACCGGGGGCACTCCGGATTTCATCGACGTGGCGCTCAGAGACTCCTTCAACTCGGGGCAGCATGTTGGGCCCAGGATCTTCGCCGGCGGCTGGTTCCTGACTACCACGGCTGGGCATTTCCTTACGTCGGGCGCGGCGTTGGAGTGCGACGGCGCCGATGGGTTCGTCAGCGCCGTGCGGGACCAGATTCGCTCGGGCGTCGACCACATCAAGCTCAACCTCACAGGCGGGGTCATGGGTCCTTCGTGGGACCGGCACTGGCACTCCTTCTTCCTGCCTGAGGAGCTGGAAGCCGCCTTCGCCATCGCGTGCCAGCGCGGGTATCCGGTCATGGCGCACGCGGCCAGCCCGCAGGCGGTGAAGGATGCGCTGAGGTTAGGCGCCCACTCGGTCGAGCACGGCTACATCATGGACGACGAGTGCATCGAACTCTTCCTCGAAAAGGACGCCTGGTACGTCCCGACCCTGGGGATCACTCACCTCACCCGCGACCAGGCCACGACGTCATGGGAGAAGGAGTGGGCTGAGGAGCGAGGCCTGCCGTCCGACCTCGCCGAGAGGGCCGACGCGGCCGCCGACGAGCACCGCAAGTGGTTCCGCCGTGCCCTGGACGCTGGGGTGAAGATGGCTCTAGGATCCGACCTGCGGCCGCCGAACCAGGCGGTGAACATGGAGATGGGGTTGTGGGTGAAGGACGGGGCGAGCACGTGGCAAACCCTGGTCGCCGCCACCAGGAGCGCTGCCGAACTATGCGGCGTCGGCGACGACCTGGGAACGGTCGAAGCGGGCAAGCTGGCGGATCTGATTGTCGTTCGGGACAACCCGCTCGACGACATCGACAACCTGCGGAAGCTGGCTCTCGTGTTCAAAGAGGGTCGCCTGGTGGCCGACCACAGGGAGGAGGCGAAATGAGGCTGCTCCTTCGAAACTGCTCGATCATAGACGCCAACGAGCCAGCGCCGCGCGAGAACGCCCACGTCATCGTCGAGGATGGGGCCATCGTCGAGGTAGGAACTGGTGGAGCCAGCGGCGCCGACGAAACCATCGACCTCGGCGGGTCCTACCTGCTGCCGGGGCTGTGGGACGTGCACACCCACCTCAAGTCGGGCACGTGGTCCGGCATGCCGTCCTACGAGAGCCCGGCCGAAGCTGTCCTGACCAATGGCCGCAACGCCATGGACGCCCTCGAAGCCGGCGTGACCTCGATGCGTGTCGTGGGCGTACAGGGATGGGCGGACGTGGCGTGGAGGGAGGCGTTCGCATCGGGAAGGTTCACCGGCCCACGCCTATTCTGCTGCGGCACAATCCTGAGCCCGACGGCCGGCCATGGCGCGTCGCTCGTGCGCGCTTCTTCCGGATTAACAGGAGACCTCGACGGTCCCGAAGCATTCGTGAAGGCCGTTCGCACCAACATCAAAAACGGCGTAGACCAGACGAAGCTGCTGACCACCGGCGGCATCATGGGCGCCGGCCACGATGTGATGTCGGCGGGGATGATGCTCAAGCAGGAGATCGAGGCGGCCGCCCGCATCTCCATCCAACGAGGCTTGCCGGTGGCCGTCCACGCCACAAACCCCGAGTCCGTCAAATGGTGCGTGGACGCGGGCGCCCATAGCATCGAGCACGGATACATCCTTGACGAGGAGGCGGTGCGCCTCATGGGGGAGCGCGGTGTGTATTACGTTCCGACACTGGCGCTCAGCCACCTCACCGTCGACCAGGCCGCGACCGAGCACGAACGGGCGTACTGCGAGCGCAACCAGCTCCCGGACGCGTTCCGCGAGCGCGCCAACCGTTTCGCGCCTCGCCACGAGGAATCGTTGCGTATGGCCCTGGACGCGGGAATCAAGATCGCGTCGGGCTCCGACCAGGGGCCGCCCCGCGACGCAGCGTTGCTCGAGATCGAGCTTCTGGCCCGCTGCGGTCTCGGCGCTCACGGCGCCATCGTCGCCGCCACCAAGCACGCCGCCGAGATTTGCTTGGCGGGCGACCGGCTGGGGACCGTCGAACCGGGCAAACTGGCGGACCTTATCGCGGTCCGAGATAATCCCCTCGACGACATCAGCAACCTGCGCACCCTCGAGCTCGTCCTGAAAGAGGGCAGAATCGTCGTCGACCGCCGGGGAGATGGAGCCAAGTAGGCGGTGCGCCGGGCATCGAGGGATGGCGCTGTTCCATTCCCTACTGGCCATACTGTCTGCACGCCCCTTGAACATGCCCAACATTGGACTGTGTTCCTGATCCCCGTTCTGCACCGCCCGTTAATGGGCTCATCCGTGGCGCCGCGAAGCTTAACCCAGATCAAGCTCATGCTAGACTGTCTCCGCCACGCGGGGAGTCACTCTTGCCTGGCGAGCTATCTCAACAGCAAAATCAATATGCGGACCTGAGAGAGTGAGCGATCAAGATGGACAACATCAGCAGCACCACATCGTCGTTCAGGGACCGCGGTCTTGAGGCAGCGCTCGACGCACTCGGTGAGGCTGGATTCCCTCAAGCCGAAATATTGGCGCTAGGCCCGCACGTGGGGACGCCTGGCGAACAGGAACTTGACCGTCTCCGGGGCATCTTGGAGGCCCACTCCGTCCGTGCCAGGACAATGCACGCACCGGGTCGACGGAGCACCTTGGCAGCCGTGGACGTCAGTTGGAGGAGGCAGAGCGTTGAAGTTCTGACCGGGTACATCCGCCTAGCCGGCGCCCTCGGCTTGACCGAGCTTGTCATCCACCCAATGAGCGACACGGACTTGGCGCCGTACGCGGATGATCCCGGGCTGCCCCAGCAAATGCGCGAGGCGGTCCAGCGCTCGCTAGACGATCTGATGCCTGTCATTGAGGAGTCGGCAGTGCGAATTACGCTCGAGAACTTGCCCTACCCCGGGTTGCCTTTGACCTCCATGAAGGAATTGCGGGCATTGGTGGACCCTTACCCAGCGGAGGCTGTCGGACTGGTCATAGATATCGGCCATGTTGCTCGCCTCAATCTCGACCCGGTCGACGAAATCCACACCGCAGGAAAGCGCCTGTACGGAACCCACATTCATGATGTCGACGTGAATGCGGGTGGCGCCGACCACCACTCACCGACCATCGGCAATCTCGACTGGGACGCGATGCGACAGGCTTTCGCTGAGATCGGCTACACGGGTCCCTGGACCTCGGAGGCCACGACGCCTAGCCATGGAGAGAGCCCAGAGGAGTTGGCCCGCGAGGTCAAAGACTGGATGACGTCTTGGTTGCGGTGAGGAGGCGACGCCTGGAATCGCCGATCGTACAGTTTTGTCAGGCTCTCGGAGTGCATGGGAACCTCTGATCCTGCCAGAAACGCGGATTCTTGAGCATGAGTGATCACTGTTGCTTGTCCATGTTGGGAACAGATGCCTGTCAAGACTAACCGGCCTCTGTCACTGACGCCGGTTAGCTCGCCACCACATCGCGCAGATAGTGTGGGACTCTCGGACCATCTCTCTGTCCCGCCCGGCCAAAGAATACTGATATTTCCCGGACGCATTCAGTCAGTCATCACGCTACACAGTCGGATGCATCGTATTCCAATTGGTCGCTCCTTCGTACGCGTGACCGATTCGGCAAAGCAGGGGTTCGAATAGATGCTTGCCAACGAACTGGAGGCTCAGTGGGAGCCCTTCGCTGTTGAACCCACAAGGCGTCGACAGCGTAGGCGCGCCGTTGAAATCGTATGGAGCCGTGTATCGTTGAAATGCCGTTCCTCGCCGGTCGTCCATCGGCCCGTACCCCGTCTCGGGCGTGACCGAGTGGGGTGGTGAGATGGTCGATGGGCAGGCCAACACGTCGAAGTCCTGGAACGTCTGTCGCAAAAGCCCGTTGCACTCGGCTCGCAGATTGTTGGCCTCGGCGTAGTCGGCGCCCGCCACCTTCGCTCCCTGGTCGAGCCAACCGCGAAACCAAGGGCCATAGTCGTCTCGACGCGAGGGGTAGTGCGACCGATGCGCGGCCACCGCCTCCGCGGAGCACAAGACAGGCCATGCAGGCAGGTACCGGTCCACGTCGGGCATTTGGACAGGGACAATTTCTGCGCCGAGACCCGCCAGGACCTCCACTCCCGCCAGTACGGCCTGGGCCAGCTCGGGATCAACCCCATCAGTGACATAGCTTTCATCCAAGCCAATCTTCACGCCCTCCACGCCTCTGTCGATGTCCGCCAGCATGTCAGGGACCTGATCGAGCAATGTGGTCGAGTCGTTGGCGTCCCGACCCGCGATTGCCTGAAGCACGATTCCCGCGTCGGCGGAGGAGCGCGTGAGAGGTCCGACGTGGTCAAGCGATTCGGCCAGGGCCAGAACACCGTACCGGCTGACGCGGCCCCAAGTAGGCTTCAGGCCCACGACTCCACAGGCGGCCGCTGGGAAGCGAATCGAGCCCCCGGTGTCGCTGCCCAGAGAGCCGAAACAGAGCCCAGCCGCCGTCGCCACTCCCGAGCCGCTGGACGACGAGCCCGTCCAACGCTCGGCGTTCCATGGATTGATCGGAATCTGGAAGTCCGGGTTGTAGCCGCCCATGGCTCCCTCTGTGAGATTGAGTTTGCCCAGGAGCACCGCCCCTGCCGACTCCAGCCTGGCAACCACGGTCCCGTCGAAACCCGGGACGTGTTCAGCCAGGACTTTGCACCCCCCCATGGTCCGCACACCCTTCGTGTAGCACAGGTCTTTGACCGCAACCGGCACGCCATGAAGCGGGCCGCGATATTGCCCTCTGCCGATCTCCCGTTCGGCACTCTTGGCAGCCTCCCGGGCATGGTCGGCCATCAGAGTGGCGTAGCTCTTGAAGCGGCCGTCCAGTTCCTCAATGCGCCCAAGGATCACGTCGGTGACCTCGACGGGCGAGACCTGACGTGACCGAATCAGCTCGGCGACATCGGTAATCGATTTGAAATGCAGCGGGACTTCGGCCATGGTGTGATCTCCTTGCACTTGACACGCTCATTGCTAGTGTGTCACTAGGCCGCCGTCCACGTTGAAGGCCTGGCCGGTGATGTTGCGAGCTCCGGGACCGGCCAGAAAACGGGCCATGGCCGCAATGTCTTCAGGCTCGTTGGCGCGGCCGATAGGTATGTTGGCGGTGCTCTGGTTTTGCAGCTCCTCCATGGCGACCCCCAGTTGCTCTGCACGCTGGGCCCTGGTTTCGCGGCCCATTTCAGTTTGGGTAACGCCCGGGCAGATGGCGTTTACGTTGATGTCGTAGCCGCCGAGCTGGTGCGCCGCGATGGCGGTCATGGAGATTACGGCGCCCTTGCTGGCCGCGTAGGCGGCGTTCGACGTGCCCTGGTAACCCTTCCCGGCAATGGAGGCGATATTGATTATGCGGCCTCCTTGTCCCTGGCGGATCAGCTCCTTGGCCACCCTCTGCATGCAGAAAAAAGCGCCCTTGGCATTGACCCGGTGGATTCTGTCCCAGTCCTCTTCTTCCACGTCCATGATATTCAGATAGCGGGTCACCCCCGCGTTGTTCACCAGAATATCCACGCGCCCGAATTTGTCCACAGTCTCCTGGACCATGCGATCGATGTCGGACAGGTTTCCAACATCGGCCTGAATTGCCAGGCTAGGCTGTCCCAGCCCTCTCACGGCGGTGGCTGCTTCCTCAAGCGTTTCGGCATTGATCTCCGTCAAGGCTACGGAAGCGCCCTCTCCAGCCAACGCCATGGCGATGGCCCTGCCCATTCCCCGTCCGGCTCCGGTAACCAGGGCTACCTTGTTTTCTAAATCCATATGGCGCCTCCTTCGGCAACGGCAGCATACCGCCGTTGCACAATCCTTTCAACCTCTGGCGAAGTCACGCCTGACGCCAAAGAAATCCTTAGGATGAAAAACAATTCCGTCGGCATTGTCATGCCCATGGGGGCATCGGGAGACTCACCTGTTCATTGGGATCGCACGAATAGATCACGCTGACTTTTGGGACCAGAACGCCCCATGCCATGCTGCATGACAGCAACCACCTCACCATCTTCGACGAAACAACGATAGCATCGCTCTCGACGCCCGTCATCCATCCTGCCAAGCTCACCACCCCACTACATGGAGCCGTGGACTGGCATTCGATGGGCAACAAAGGTCGCCTTCGCTGTGCGTGCTCCCTCGATTCCTCCACGGACGCACCTCCCTCTTGGCCACGGCTCATTACCTGTTGTGACCCGATGGATGGCTGTTGCTTTGGTGCTGCATGGAGCCCGCCGATCCACTCCAAGCCGGCTCAGTGGATTCGGTCTTGTCCGATCTGAGGCCGCTGAGGAAGCGCCCTGTGTTTGTGGCTTGTGTCAGTCTGCCCCATCTCCCCTCCGAAAGGATCACTTGGCGAGCAACGCGTCTTCGATCAACAGACCAGCCTGATATACTGCAACCCGCCGATCATTGAGGCGCATCGCCGCCTCCAGCACAGTAACCAACCCAGAGGGGAGACACCATGACCGCAGATCGCCAGGCATGGCTAGCATTGACCGCTGAGGACGCTGTTGACCCGGACCTGCCCATATGCGATCCGCATCACCATTTTTGGGACCGCCCTTCCAGCAGGTATATCCTAGAGGACTTGCTTTCTGACACCGGCTCGGGTCACAACATTACCGAAACGGTGTTCGTCGAGTGCAGTTCGGAATATCGGGAGGACGGGCCGGAAGCCCTGAAGCCGGTAGGCGAGACTGTGTTCGTCCAGGGCATAGCCGACGAAAGCGCGACTGGAAATCACGGCTCCACTGAGGTCGCCGCTGGCATCGTTGGTTCCGCTGACTTTACGCTGGGAGACGCAGTCACCGAGGTGCTGGAGGCCCACCTGGAGGCCAGCCCGAATCGATTCCGAGGAATACGACACAGGGCGGCCTGGGACCCGAACATCAATGCCGGCTCACCCGGCGCTCCACCCGAGGGGATACTGCTCGATCCGAAGTTCCGAGAAGGATACGCTCGGTTGGGGCCAATGAACCTGAGCTTCGAGGGCTGGGTCTATCATCCTCAGATTCCCGAAGTCACGGACTTGGCCCGGGCGTTCCCGAATATTACGATCATTCTTAACCATATCGGCGGGCCCTTAGCCATTGGTCCCTACGAAGGCCGTCGCGACGAGGTGTTGGAGACCTGGAAGCAGTCCACGGCTGCTCTGGCGACCTGCCCCAACGTAGTTGTGAAGGTGGGAGGTTTGGGGATGACTTTCACCGGGTACGACTGGCACGAGCGCGACCAACCCATCGGATCTGAAGAGCTAGCCGAGGCCATGAGGCCATACTACCTCTATTGCATCGAGAAGTTCGGCCCCGACCGCTGCATGTTCGAGAGCAATTTCCCTGTGGACAAGGTCTCGTACTCGTACAACGTGATGTGGAACGCCTTCAAGCGCATCTCGGAAGGTTTTTCAGACTCTGAGAAGGCATCGTTGTTCAGGGACACGGCCAAGCGGGCGTACCGGCTGGGAATCTCCGGCTAGGGCATCCCTGATTTCCGAGCGAGAGACGTCATGTCTGTGTCTATGCCGTGGTGCCTCTTGCGAAGCAACTCCAAAACAGCCTGTCCTGAGCTCTGCCGAAGGGTCCGTGCCGTCTTTGGCCACTGTGGTCCCCCCTTCACCATTTGTGTTGTTTCCTGGTGAGGATGGCGCGGTGGCCACTGAACCTTCTAGGCTGTCTCTTCTCTTACACCACTCCCTGGGGCTCTACTCGGCATTCCTTCCAGACACAGACTCGTGCGCAGAATTCATCCCCCGTGCAGAGGCCCGGCGCGCGAGCTTCGCGTCCCATCCCAGTCACCCGCTGCGATCAGTGCAGAATGGGGCCAGCGTAAGGCGCATGCTCGAACCGACACGGCGACTCCACCAGGCGCGGGTCGTCGTGCTCCCGCAATACGCGCATGAGCCTGTCGGAGAGCTTCATCCGGGCGTCCTGGTAGTCTGCGTGGCCGGCAACATTGTTCATGTAGTCGGGGTCAACGCGCAGGTCGTACAGTTCTTCTCGCGGCCTCTTGCCAAAACCGATCTCGAACAGCGCCTTAACATCCTCTTCGGCGCGATGATGGATCATCCAAGCCTTCGTCGGCCCTCCATCCATGTCTGGGTATGCGACCCGCGTAGTCTCCCAGATGCTCTCCCAGGACGGCGCTTCCGCGTTGGGGTCGTCAAGTCCCATGGGGTCTCCCATCGGCCAACGGTCAGGTTCGAAGTTGCAAACGTAGAGATAGTCCTCGGTCCGAATCGCCCGCATTGGGTAAGGCAGACCGCCTTCCCTGGCGTTCTCCACGTGCCGCTCTCGGCCTGTGACGACCCAGGTGCGGTTATCTTCGACCTGGCCACTACTGTCGCTCTCCAGGACGGGCAGGAGGCTCGTGGCGCTCATGCTGTCCGGGATATCGACCCCAGCCGCATCGAGGAAGGTCGGAGCCAGGTCCATCAGGTTGACGAAGTCGTTCACCACCCGCCCAGGCTTGATATGGCCGGGCCACCGGGCGGCCAACGCCACCTCACAACCGATGTCGTAGAGGTTGCACTTGGCTCGGGGGAAACCAGGAATGCCGTGATCCCCGCTTACCACAATGAGCGTGTTGTCGAGCTCGCCGGCGGCTTCGAGACGTTCGATGATCACCCCTAGTCCCGAATCGAAGGCGAGGCACTCGCCCAGGTAGTCGTTCACGTCTTCACGGACCTCGTGCACGTCGGGAAGGAAATCGGGCAGTCTCCCTTCGAGGTCGTCAGGGTCGAGTCCCCACAGTGCTTTGCCGGAGCCCTGCTCCCAGGTACGGTGGGTGTTGGTCGGACCCCACCAGTAGCAGAAGGGCCTGTCGTCCGGTCTGGCGTCCAGGAATGAGTCGAAGTTCTGCCGGGTCTCGTCTAGAAGCATCTGCTTCGCTCCGTCGATGCCCAGGTCGGAAGCCCTTTCAGTAACGACGTGAGAGAAGCTGTTGAACTGGTTCCCTGCCGTCTCGTAACGCGTTCGCTCAGCCCCATAAGGGACGTTCATGGTGCGCCCCGGCGACCAGACTTTGTAGGTGTAACCGATGTGGTAGCCTGCCTCTTCGAGTATCAGCGGGTAGGTGGGGATGGTCTCGTCCCACACGGCCCCTTGCAAGATCGCGCCAAGCCCCGTCTGCCAAAAATACTGGCCGGAGAGGATGGAACTCCGGCACGGCGTGCAGGTGGGAGCGGGTACGAAGGCGTTCCTGAAGATCGCCCCTTCCCCTGCGATCCGGTCGAAGTTGGGCGTGTCGATCAAGGCGTTGATCGAGTTCTCACGTTCGAAGGCGCGGTATGCGCTGGCGTAGCGTCCCCAGTCGTCGGCAAAAGCAAAGACTATGTTTGGCGGCATGGAGCTCCCCTGAGGTGATTGAAGTCGCGAGCAGTCTACCACGGTCCAGGCGGGGTTCGGCCACCTGAAGCTGCCTGCCAAAACAGATGCATCAGAACCTCCGATGAACAACTCTTCTAGGGTCCTGAGTCGCATATTCGGCGCACAGGTCGGGAATCAAGCGGAAACGCCGGGGTGGTTCGACAGGCTCACCACGAGCGGGAAACCCTTACTCAGTTCGGCCTGAGCTTGGCGAAGGCTCGCGGCATCATGATACGAATTTCTAACTCAGGACACTAGATGTAGATGGTGACCTCGCCGAAAATGTCCTTGAGCTGCTGTCTATGAGCTTCAGGCAAAGACGGATTCTTCAGGGCTCTGGCGTTTGATTGAAGATGGTGGATGGACGACGTTCCCGTCAACACGGTCGAGATTGCCGGGTGGCCTGCGGCGAATTTGTACCCAGCATCGATGATCGACTCCACGTCGTCACTTACAAGCCACCCGAGGGGGTCGTCGTCAGGCACACTGTTTTGTCCGAGCAAGCCGCTTCGCTTCCATTCGGCTATTTGCTCCCGCAACAAGACCGGGTTGGGGAGCTTGACCCTCACCGACGCCATGTTGATGATCCCGACGTTGTGCTCTAAAGCTAACGGGAGCGCTTCGTTGGCGGCGTATTGATTCAGGATCCCGTACTTGAGCATGACGGTGTCCCACAAGTCAGGGTGCGACTTCAACGCGAGCACAACGCCCCGATGGTCGCCCTCAAGCATGAACTGCTCACTGAATCCGATGAATCGTATCTTGCCCTGTTCCTGAAACCGCTTCAACACCGGGTAATGCTGTTCAACAACGTCGAAGTAGTCATTCGAATTGAGGACGTGGAACTGCATGATGTCGATGGAGTCCCTATCCAAACGTCGAAGGCTGGACTCTATCGAGCGGGCGATGTCTTGAGGCGAGCGAAGATCTCCGCTCCCGTCTTTGTACCTGCATTTAGTGGCGAGAATGTAGGAGTCTTTGGGCGCATTTTTCAGTGCTCGACCGAGTATGGTCTCGCTGTCCCCGCAGGCTTCGGATGTGTCGAACAGATTGACTCCAAGCTCCAGGCAGCGACGGATAAGATCGTCCTGTTCGATTGAAGAGAGCCCTGTGTTTTGTCCGAGCTTGCTTGGCCCGCCAGTGCCATAGCTCATCAAAGAGACTTTGAGGCCGGTTCTTCCGAGAGTGCGATACTGCATTGGTCCTCCGCTGCGGATAGTGTGAACTGCCACGGGACTTTGTACCACCGGGCGTGTCGACATCACAAGAGCGGGAAGTTGGATACTGAGGGACAATGCCCTGCCGAGTCGAGATTCCAGTGACGCGCGACGATCAACCACAAATCCACGTCTTGGGTCAGTGTGCGATTGGGCAAACCGTGGTAGGCTACTCGTTGCTGCATTCCCAGAATGGACTGGATATTATTGCTCGAAAGGAGCCATCCGTGTACAGAATCAGACGCGTCTACCGGACCAAACCAGGAGAGGCCGGAAACGTCGCCAAGCTCGTTTACAGCCAGGCGAAGATATACAGGGATTCAGGTCACAGAGGCGAGTTCACCGTCTCCTACAATGGATACACTCTCCCCGGCGAACAGAACATCGTCATACTAGAGTGGCAGGATGACAAGATCATGTCGCCAGGCAGGCCTGGCAATGACATTCCATCGGAGGCGCTGGAAGCCGGGGCAAAGTACAGGCCCCTACTGGAGAGCCAACACATCGAGTTCTACGAGATGGTCGATCCCGCCTCCATGGGCGACTAGACGCCATTCACAGCGATCGATGGAGAAGATCGCTCGCCTCTCGCCGGGCGATCTTCTGAGCCAGGACAGCTCGATATTATCGGCCGCGTTGCTCAAAGAAGGTAGATGATGCGGTCATCGACGGGGCTGCCCGCAATCGGAGCTCAGCCACGATCGGGGGCGGGCGTAGGAGCCCCCATGGCAATTGAGGCGGTGGACAATGAACAGGCTTGAAGGCAAAGTAGCACTTATCACAGGAGCGGCCGGCGGGATCGGTCAGGCGGTGGCGAAGCTCTTTGTCGCCGAAGGCGCGCGTGTCTTGTTGGTTGATCTCAACGAAGCCGGACTGCAAGCCGTGGTGCAGATCCTCGGGGGCGACATGGCCAGCTATGTGGTTGCCGACACTACCCAGCCTGATCAAGTACAGAACTACGTCGGATTGACTGTCGAACGCTACGGCGGCATCGACATTTTCGTGGCCAACGCCGGGATCGAAGGTGAATCTCACCCCATTCCGGACTACCCCGTTGACGTCTTTGATCAGGTCTTGGCCGTGAATGTGCGCGGTGTCTGGCTCGGGCTCAAGCACGTGATCCCGGTGATGCGTGACAGCGGCGGCGGCAGCATCATCATCACCTCGTCAACCGCGGGGATTCGAGGATCCAAGGGTCTGTCGGCATATACCACGAGCAAGCATGCTGTAATCGGGTTGATGCGCACCGCCGCGCTGGAGTGCGCTCCTCTGGACATTCGAGTCAACTGCGTGAATCCTGCCCCGACTGAGACGCGCATGATGCGTTCTTTGGAGAGCATGGCGGCGGCCAATCGATCTGTGACGATGGATGAGGCCAAGCAAGCCGCTGCCGCGAGGATCCCCCTCCAACGATATGGAGACCCAGAGGAAGTGGGAAACATGATGCTCTTCCTCGCTAGTGATGAGAGCGGTTTCTGCACCGGAGGCGTCTACATGGTGGATGGGGGCACGTCCGCGGGCAGCCCCTAGGCCGTGGACGGCGGAGAGTTGACTTGCTGCCGAAGCGCAGGGGCCGAGAGACGCGGCCTTCTTCTCCGGGCTCCACGTCCGACCGCCGGAGTTGTGGGTGTCCGCCGGGAGTGCGACATGGCCGGCGTCGAGCTACCTGGGGTTATCGACGGGAGTGCCAGCGTGCGGACCTACCCATTCACCCAAAGCGACATTGCATCGGTCTGAGAGCGACCGAGACCGTCGCTTTGGGTGACGCCCGCGGCCAACCGGCGCCGTTGTGAACCGAGTCGCAGTCGTGGTCGCGCCAACTACTTGCTCACAGGTGGTTCCATCGCCGATAGACGCCAGTTGATCCTCCTTCAGGGCGTTGATAAACTCGTCGCACCATCCCAGGAGTGCGATTATGCTCGGTGACCGCATGAAAAGGCGACTGGTGCGTCTGCTCGACCAGGCTGAGGAAGCCGCCGATCAAGATGCCTGGGAGACTGTGTATCGGCTTGCGACCCAGGTACTACAGATAGACCCTGACAACGTCGATGCGGGCGACTTGATAAGGCTGGCTGCGCAGAGTCTGCCTGACGAGGCCGATGGTTCGGGGGCGACGCAAGCGTCCGCTCCGGCTTCAGCATCTGACCAGTCAGCGTCGACTCGGGCCCAGCCTACCTCCTTTGCCGACGGCCGCTACGTCGTCAGCCGGTTCCTGGGCGAGGGCGGCAAGAAGCTGGTCTACCTCGCCCACGACGAACTGCTGGACCGTGACGTTGCCTTCGCGCTGATCAAGACCGATAGCCTCGACGACGCGTCCCGTCAGCGTATCTCGCGCGAGGCGCAGGCCATGGGACGTCTCGGCTCTCATCCGCACATTGTCACCGTGTTCGACTTGGGCGACCATCCTGGCGCCGACGCGAAAGGACAACCGTTCATGGTAACCGAGCTCATGGGCGGCGGCGACGTCGAGGGCGTGATAGAGGATGCGCCTGAGCACCGACTCCCGCTGGAGCAAGCCGTCTCCATCGCCGTCGAGACATGCCGAGGCCTGGAGTTCGCGCACTCCAAGGGCATCGTCCATCGCGACCTCAAACCCGGCAACGTCTGGCTCACCGCCGACGGCGTCGCCAAGATAGGTGACTTCGGACTGGCAGTCGCCACGGACCGCTCCCGTCTCACTCAAGAGGGCATGATGGTCGGCACGGTGTCGTATATGCCGCCAGAGCAGGCGATGGGCGGCGATGTAACACCCCGGGCCGACCTGTACTCCCTCGGAGCGATGCTGTACGAGATGGTGACGGGGCGACCGCCCTTCGTCGGCGACGACTCGATAGCCATCATCGGACAGCACATCAACACGCCGCCCGTTGCCCCCACATGGCACAACCCCCAATGCCCTGCGTCGTTGGAAACGCTGATACTGACGCTGCTGGCCAAAGCGCCGTCAGACAGACCTGAATCCGCTTGCGAGGTGCTGGGACTTCTCGAAACAATCGACCCGTCCGCCTCCGATGCAGAGAATCCCGAAGGCAACCCGCTGGAGCGCCTCGCGAAGGGCGTCTTCGTTGGCAGGGAGCGGGAGATTGTAGACCGTCAGCGAAAGTGGGACACATTTGGGCCTGAGATTAAGA
>CEQE01105907.1_pt1 | contig 20974 bp, 2 predicted proteins | sample 356201 | NCBI WGS metagenome assembly CEQE01 (sample SAMEA2619970, study PRJEB7988) | marine metagenome | biome: marine biome (ENVO:00000447); feature: mesopelagic zone (ENVO:00000213) & marine oxygen minimum zone (ENVO:01000065); material: "saline water (ENVO:00002010), including plankton...
ATATTCCAACGGTGGATCTCCGGGATGGGTCGTGCTTGTTACACCCAGTGTTGGGTCCCACAATAAATCTGAAAAATCTTCCGAACTGCTTACCTCCAATTTATATCCTGACGCACCTTCCGCTTCTTCCCATATAAATGTGGGTGTTAATATAGAAATCTGTCCCTCCGGAGAAGTGGGTATTGCCTGCACCAATGGGGGTGTTGTAAATGTTGCCTGGGGTTTGTTGGCAATGGGATTCCCATCACCATCCAATGGTTGGACGTTCCATGAATAATTCGTTTCATAGGAAAAAGGTGGTTCCCCGGGATAGGTTACTTCACCTGTTTCAGTTGTCTGGGACCAAACTACCTCCTCGTTCAGCAAAATGGTAATTGTGTAATTTGCAGCTAGTTCAAGTGTCCCCCAGGAAAATGAAGGTGTAAGATTTGTCACTGTTTGATCAACCGGTGCTATGAGAGAAATTTCCCCAATAGAAGGTGTATTGAAGGATGCAATACTGCTCGCTTCACCAAAAGAATTTTCGTCTGCATCAAGTGCTTGAACCCGCCAAAAATAAGTCTTTTCGTTTTCCAAAGGCGGGTCTCCGGGGTAAGTAAATTCAACTGCCTGTACATTTACCATCAGGATTACTTCCGACAAATCCTCAGAAGATCCAATAGTTATCGCATAAGCAGATCCACCTTCAACCGCCTCCCAGGAGAAAGAAGGGGTTAAGCTTGTGACAGCAACATTCACGGGAGACAAGAGATTCGGTGGTTGAATTGTTGGTGTCTGAAAACTGAAAACAGTACTAGTAACATCATCAAACATGTTGCCTTCAGCATCCAACGGTACTACCTGCCAGTAATAGTCAGCTGCATAATTCAGATTTAACGCATCCTGCGGGTAAGAAACACTAATTTCGGTGGTGACAGTACTCCAGATGAATGAACCCATTTCTTCATCCTCAGCAACTCTGATTTCATATTGCGCGGCTTCTGTGATCCCTTCCCAAGTGAAGGTTGGGTTTAGCGAAGATACCATGTCTCCACTAGCAGGACTTGTAAGTGTCGGCGGCTGTACCGGCGGGGGCATAAGCAATGAGAACACGCTACTGGATGCATTTTCAAAGGGGTCGCCATTTTCATCCAAAGGTATCACCTGCCAGTAATATGCCTGACCACGCTGCAGATGCAGTGCATCATCAGGATAGGTAGCATTCGTTGCACCCGTAACCTCGCTCCATAATACGGATGACATTCCTTCATCTTCTGACAAAGATATTTCGTACTGTGTTGCTTCTGTTACAGTTGACCATGAAAATGCCGGGGTCAGGGTTGTTATCTGTTCGCTGTTCCCGGGACTGATTAAATCAGGCGGCTGTACCGGTGGAGGCATAATTACAGATGCAACTAAACTTGGGTCACCAATTGGGTCTCCATCACCATTCTGGGACTGTACACGCCAAAAGTAAGTCTGTCCTCTCTGCAGTCGTAAAGCATCAACAGGATAAGAAATATTTGTTGCGCTGGTTATCTCACTCCAGAGTACAGATGACATACTTTCATCTTCTGATAAAGAAATCTCATATTGCGTGGCTTGTGGTACTGATCCCCACATAAAAGTGGGCGTCAGTGTGGCTACCTGTTCATTCACAGGACTAGTTAATTCAGGCGGATCTACGGTAGCTGTCACAAAAAATGCAGTATTACTTGGATCACCAAATGGATTGCCTTCACCATCAATTCCCTGTACTTGCCAGTAGTAGGTTGTTCCCCAATCCAATACATCATCTGGGAGTGATACATTGGTACCTTGAGCCGTTTGCTGCCAAACAATAGAAGACATATCTTCCATTAAACTAACACTAACTTCATATGAAGACGATGGCGGATCGGTTGAAATCCATGAAAAAAGCGGTGCTTCAAGCAGAACTGGCTTCGTAATTGATGGTGTTTGAAACAGGACTACGTTACTGGGCATACCATGGGGTAAATCATTTTTTATGGCAGTTGCTCTAGCATAATAAACATTCCCGTACTCGAGTGCTTGTTCTCCGCTTGGATAGGAATATGGAAAACTTGTAACAACATCTGAAGTCCACATGGGGTCAGACATGTCACTTTCAGTTCCAATAGATAATTGATAACCCTCAGCACCTGTTACAGTTGAAACAAGGGTAAAGATGGGCCGTAGCGGTTCCGCTCCAAAAGAAATGGTAATTTCTGCTTGTTCATCGGCTCCCGGTTCTGGTCCTGTTGTAAATGAAATAATTGCGCCCTGCAATCCGTGGGGGTTTTCATCCTTATACCCCTGCGCTTGAACAAAATAAGGTGTATTATATTGAAGTAATGGATCACCAGGATAGGTATAAGGAAATTGCGAAAGGATATCTGACATCCAAAATATCTCAGACATATCTTCGGAAGATGATAAACTGATCTGATATCCTGTTGCTGCTGTAACACCTGTCATTAAATCAAAAATAGGGAACCTCTTATCCTGCTCAGATAGTGACACCGAAAGAACAGGTTGTTCATTCGCACCCGGTTCGCTGCCTATGGTGTAGGCAACAATATCTGAAGGCAAACCGTGAATTTCACTTTCTATAAACGCTTGTACTCCGACATAATATGTGGTGGTATACACCAAAGCAGGGTCACCCGGATAAGTGTATGGGAAAGTTACGATAGCGGTAGATTCCCATGCTTCTGACATATCTTCATTTGTGCTGAAAGTAATGGTATAATTTTCTGCGCCAGTAACAGATGTTGTTAAATAGATGGTTGGAATTCTGGGGTCAGGACCCTCGGCAGTTACACTGATAACCGGCTGCTCACCAGCTCCCAGCCGTTGGCCTGTCGTGAAACTAATTATTGTGCTTGGCTCTGAATTCGCTTCTTCTTCTATATACCCGGTTACCTGTGCAAAATAGGGTGTTTCATAATCCAGAGTTTGGTCATCCTGTGTCCATTGAAATTCGGTGCCAGAAATATTGGTATCAAAAAATCCACTACTTAAATAACCATCATCATCTATTTCCTCATCTCCACTGACAATTAACCGGTAGCTTGTGGCAGCAACAACATTTGTCCATGAAAATCCCGGCATAATGGGTGCATAATCTGCAATTGATACTGACAGGGTTGGTGGTGGTTGAATCGGATCATCAGGTGACACTGCTGAAAATATATCTGATAAGTGTGTGGGATTACCGTAAGGTTGATCATCAGCATCAAATGCTGCTATTTGAACAAAGAATGATGTTGCCCATGGAATTTCATTCCCATCATCAGGATAATTATAGGTGGGTAAATTAAATTCTTCTTCTTCATGAAAAATATCTCCCATTTCTGCATCCCAGGAAAATGCACAACTAAAATGATCGGTTCCGGACTCTAGCACTACAGTGACAGATGGGAGGGCTGTTTCGCCTTGAAATGTTATCCCCGTAATTACAGGAGGTGCAATCTCCGGTTGTGGGGGAGTGAAAAAAGAACCATTCCCAGACACACCACCAACGGGACCATCATCTGATACTGCTTGAATATTCCAAAAGTATTCTTTCTCATATTCCAATGGCTCAGCATCTACAGGATAACTAAATGAAATTCCTTGTATATCGTCCTTTTCTAAAATGGTTTGCTCATCATCAACTCTTACAACTTGAATTTTAAACTGACCCACACAAGTTGGGCTGTTCCATTGAAAAACCGGCAGGAGTGAAGTTACCTGTTCCCCGTTAGAGGGTGAAACCAATTCAACAGGATTAACGGAAAATATTACTTCCGGCGTAGGTAATCCGATTTCTGAGTCATCGTCATTTAATGCCTGTACAAACCATCTGTAATTTTCGCCCGGGCCCAATGATAGGGGCAATGGATAAGGTGAACTTGTTACATTTTCTGAAAAGACAACATTTCCATCACTGTCAGTTATTGTCAGTGCGTAGCTGCTAACACCCTGCAACCCCTCCCAACTGAACTGGGGGCAGGCATTTTCCAAAACATCTCCATTTGATGGGCTGATTGTTGCTAATTGAGGAAAACTAAAAGATCTGATTTCCGGTATAATTCCACAAGCTGATCCCGAATTATCAGCAGCTACAGCTGTCCAATAGAATGTCAATCCCGGACCAAAACCGGCTTCATTTTCAATGGGTGTAAAATTATTCCCTGTAACATTCACGGATACAAGGGGTGATTCTAAAGAAGGATCCTCATGATCAGAAAAATGAATGACAGAGCCGGGTAAATTCAGAGGGGTTTCCCACATAAATGTTGGTGTTAATGAATTAAGAACCTCATCATTATCCGGTGATGAAAGAGTGATGGGACTTATTGAAAAATTTCGTTTTTCATAATTTTCAAGTTCACCTATAATATTACCATTATCATCAAGGGGGACCACCGTCCAGAAATAGGGACCTCCTGTCTCACAGCAAAGTTGAAAATCAGCATCCGAAGGATAGGTGAAACTTTGAGATCCAGTGATTTCATAAGAAAAGAAGGGTGATTCTATTCCAGGGTCATCTTCATTGCTGATTCTCAATTCAAATTTATCAAGCCCGGGCAGTGCTGACCAGCTAAATGCCGGAGTGCATGTAGATTCCACTGCATTATCTGATGGGCTGGATAGTTCGAGAGATTCCAGTGTAAATGAAAAAACTTCTGGGTAGTCTTCCACAATTCCAATAATAGCTTCATCGCCATCCAAGGCAATAATCTTCCAAAAATATGTTTCACCCGGGATCAATGAATATTCAGAAGCTTGCAATGTATAATTTGCTGTATTAACAGTTACAATATAATCAGGATCCTCAACGGTTGGATCACCACTCGTACTAAGTTGATATTCAAAATAAGGAACACCTAATGGAGAATCCCAGGAAAACATAGGTGTTACGCTCGATATCTGCGCTCCATCTGTAGGAGATGTCAGACCAATTGGCTGTATACTAAAATTGCCAACCTCAAGATATTCTTCAACTTCACCTAACTGATTGCCGCTTTGATCCAATGCCAGGACTTTCCAATTATATGGTTTACCAGGTGTTAATGCAGGTGCATCGGTAGGATAGGAATAATTGGACAAAGTAACATCTGCAGTATAAAATGGATCTTCTACCAAATCATCTTCACTTTCCGATATTCTAAATTGGTACCCACCCAAATCAGCAGGACCTTCCCACATAAATGTTGGCAGAATTGTGGATTCTTCACTTCCATTGGGGGTTGTTGGAATAATTTGTCTAATGGAGAAGCTGAAAATATCTTCCGACCAATTTCCCGGGATTGCTTCGAGGGGGTTGGGTCTAACCTTCCAATAATATCTGTAGTTTGGCAAAGGTACTAATGGGTTTGCATCCAGCTCATAGGTATACGATGGACTTGAAACTACTCCAGTCCAAAATGGCAACTCGACAATGGGATCTTCCTGATCGCCAAAAGCAATTTCATAACCAGTAGCCCCCACAACACTGCTCCATGTAAATGTAGGCCTTACGGTACCAACATCTGTGGTATTATCTGCTGGTGTTTGCAGTTGAGCCGGTTCTCCAAACTTGAAATACCAGATTTCACTGACGAATGGATCAACTTCATCATATCCATACAACCCTTCAACATCATAAGTTGAAATCTGCCAAACAAACTCTCTTCCACCCGGGACAAAAGGGTCGGCTTCCGGAGGATACTGCCAGGTTACATTTTCAACAGATCCAATACTGATATGTTCAAAACTTTCTTCCCACCATGCAAGATTTTCCATGGCTTCTTCATCACTCTGGTCTTCCTCCCTTAGACATATTGTAACGGTGTAATTCACAACTATATATTGAGCCACATCCCAGGACTGCCATGAAAATGTCGGATTGGACTGATTCACAATGCTTTCATAAGCCGGGAGGTTCAACTGAAAATCAGTTGGTACCGTAATTGAGCGTTCTATTGTCTCCGAATCTTTTACATAGTTTTCATCTTCAGGATCAACAAAATATAATTCTTCTCCATTACCTAATTCATCTGCTTGAATTTCTACAGTAATAGTGTAATCACCTGCCGGTAATCTACCAGCTGAAGAAACAACTGCATTAAATTCAGATTCAATTTCCAGATCTGCCAATCTAAAATTATCATTGTTATAAATTTCAGCTGAACCATTCGCACTTAAAGCACCTTCTCCTAAAGACCCCTCAGCTTCAACACCTACTTTTGTGTATCCTCTTATCACCTCACCATTCACAACGGGTGAATTGACAATTGACATCCTGTATATTAGACGATATTGTATTGGATAATTCTCATTATTGTTAATTTGTACATAAAAAAGTGAAGTATTGAACCAATCTTCAGCACTGCTGATAAAAAGGGCAATGTTGTTTAAATCATAATTATCTGCCGGATAAAGAGTGATATCCACATCCTGCGCTATTAAAGGTGATGTAATTAAAAACAAAAGACTGCAAAGGACAGTCAATTTATTTAAACCGATAAGTTTTTTAAAAAAATTATACATCATTGGATTTTAAAGGATGAAACATCCCTTCTTCTTAAATCAAACCTCCGCCTATATCCAATATTTCGAGAATAGCTAATAAAACTTCTCCAAAAGAGTTGTAAAGTTGGCTTGATCCGGGTAGATGCCAAGTGTCAGGGTCATCTTTATTTAAATAACCGTAGTCTGTTTCTGAATCAATTATGATAATCCATTCTAAAACGCTGTCTTCATCTCCTTTGAAAAAATAACTCCTCGCAATAAGAATGCGAACATCATCTGAATCTATATTGGGATCGTGAATAAACAGGTTAGTGTCCATCCCCGTAGTTGATAGAGTACTTAAAATCCAGTCACCGGTCTCAATGGCATTGTCAATCATGGATTCATCCATATTCCCATCATCATCCGGCTGTCCCAATTTATAGTAAGCACCCATCAAACCTATACTCGTACCAAAACCGTACACACCCAACGTTTCGCTCGCCATGAAGCTTTCCATGGACTCTTGTGCTTCATTTAATCTAAGATAACACCAGCCCATTCCAAGGTATGCTTCACTCAATCCTGAATAAGCTAAAAATAGAGAATCGGTAAAATAATCAACCTCAAGACCGTCTCTTGCGTCTATAAATGATTCCAGCGCTTCAGTATAAAAGTGTGCTTCAAACTTATCCCAACCCTCTTCAATTTTAGCCAAGTGTTCGGGATTCCCACTTAAGGGGTCTGTACATCCAGTATAAAAAAGTAAAATAATAATTAATACACCAAAATATATTTTTGTATATTTGTTTTTCATTATCTTATCGCAGTAAAATCATTTTATTTGTTTGCATAAATTCATGTGTATTTAACCTGTAAAAATAAATACCGCTTGCCACATTTAATCCATGATTATTTTTTCCATTCCAGATAATCTTATGTCTTCCTGATAACATTTTACTATCAACAAGAGTTCTTATTTCTCTTCCTAACAGGTCATAAACAACCAGTCGTGTATCCATCTCAATCCTGTCAAACATTTTCTGAGGAATGTCAAACACAATGGTTGTGGCCGGATTAAATGGATTTGGATAATTCTGATTAAGAGCAAATTTATCGGGCATTTCAATGGGCGCCCTGTCAGCTTCACTTCTTAAAACGTAGGTTCCCGGTTTTTCTGTGAGACACCATATTTTTTGTTCTGTTAATGAGTAATAGGTTTCCAAGTATTCCCAGCGCCCATATTCCAATCGGTAGAATCCGGGGAACTGTACCAGCAGCTCATCCATATTTTCATCATGCATACCTACAGCCATTTTATCCCCATAATGTGTCTGTTGTGATCTAATTGTTAAAACATTCCCTATGAGATTATCTGACAATTCTTCTTCCAGTCCATATCTGAGAATTGTCATGAAATCGTTGGGAAGTAGAAGTATCTGGTCATCGTTTATGAATGTATTTTCGCTGATATTAATGACAAAATGATCTTCAAACGAAGAAAATGTTGACGCCATTCTACCCGAAACGGGCTGAACGAAAAAGTTATAAATGGTTGATCCTGTATTTCCTATCGTGTCTGTAGCGGTAACACTTAGCGAATGGTCCTCTATTTCTGTTGAAACGTAATCTGCATAATAAGGTGAATCCTCTCCCCACTCTGAGCCCTGATGCCTCACAACATTTAATTCATCCTCGTTTATTTGAGCAGTTGGGTTGGTTACAAGTGTTTCAGAGTGAAAGAAATAAAATTCAAGATGACCTGTCGCCAGTGGATTCTGGAATACACCCACAATAAAGCTCGGTGCAATTTTATCAGTCACCAAAATAGTATCGCTTATACTGTACTCACCGCCTGGTTCAGTGGCTGTAAAAATCACGTTTGTTTCACCAATAAATTGGGGTTGCTGAACGATTGTTTGACTGGCCGAATCCCAGGCATACAACACATCAAAATTCAAGACAATTTCATTTTCAATATTAACAGTCAAATCTAAGGGTGATCCAGTTGTGTCTATAGAAAATACCAGAGAATCATCATCTTCAACATCATAAAAAATGTCATCAAGATTGCCCAAAATGTATTCATAATCAGTTGTTATGCTTACATCATAATCTCCCAAGGCGTTATCAATCTCAACCGGGTCATTGACCGGAGCTACAGTAACAATAACATCGTCAGAACTATCATATTCACCATCTGATGCAGTAACGGTAATGACGGCTGAACCGAACATATTCTCAAGAAATTCAAAACTTAAAACATTTTCATTATCAATTGAAGCAGTCAGAAGTTCTGTATCTGAGTTATCAAACGTAAATGTAAGAACAGGGTTATCCACATCGCTAAATACAATATCAAGATTTGCATGAATAATGGCATCCGCATCCTCATCTACCTCTACATCCGTCATTGGATTTGCAACAATAACAGGATCGTTTATTTCATTTACGTTAATAAATACAGAAGCTATATCGGAATAAATCTGACCGTCAAATGCATGATATGTAAATGAGTCACTACCGTAGTAATTCTCATCTGGAGTATAGGTGCCATCAGTAAAACTGCCGTTCAATGGTGCATCCACCACTTCAAAAGTTAATTCATCTTCATCAACATCAGAACCCGTTAAAGTAATATCAACTGGTATATCTTCATCTGTTTCAACATCCATGTCGCTTACCAGGGGTGAATCGTTAACCGGTTCCACTTGTAAAGTAAATATTGTACTGTCACTCAAGTCTGAATCATCTACTGTAACGGTTACGACTACATCACCATTGAAATCAGGATCAGGAACAACCGTTAGCTCTACTCCATCAACAGACACAGTAGCATTTCCATCTACTTCTGCTGAAAATGTAAGTTCATCACCATCAACATCTGTTGCCGATAAAGTGTATGTAAACACCGAATCTTCCTGCATAGACTGATCTACTATATCAGCAATTTCAGGGGTATCATTCACCGGATTGATTATAATGGTAACTACAGCTGTATCAGAATAAACCTGACTATCAAAGGCACGATAAGATAGAGTATCACTACCAAAATAATTCTGGTTTGGTGTGTAAATACCGTCTGCATAAATACCGTAGGTGGGTCCGACAACCACTTCAATTGTCAATGAATCACCATCTACATCGTATCCTTCAAGCGTTATTTCAACGGGCGTATCTTCATCTAAATCGATATTCAGATCATTAACTACAGGTGTATCATTGACAGGTTCCACCTGCAATGTAAATGTTGTAGTATCACTCAGATCTGAATCATATACGGTCACTGTCACTTCTATTTCACCATTGAAATCAGCATCAGGAATAACCGTTAGCTCCGCTCCATCAATTGATGCTGTTGCGTTACTGTCTACATCTGCTAAAAACGTAAGTTCATCTTCTTCTACATCTGTTGCTGATAAAGTGTATGTAAATACCAAATCCTCCAAAACAGACTGATCTACTATATCAGCAATTTCAGGAGCATCATTCACCGGATTGATTGTAATGGTAACTGTGGCTGTGTCAGAATAAGCCTGACCATCAAAGGCTCTATATGAAAATGAATCGCTACCAAAGAAATCCAAATTCGGAGTATATATTTCACCGTCAAAACCACCATGCTGCGGGGGGATTAATACAGGAAACTCTAACTCATCACCATCTGCATCATTACCTTCAAGAGTTATTTCTACCGGTATATCTTCATCTGTTTCAACAGTCACATCATCCACCTCAGGAATATCATTAACAGACGTAACAATTATTTCTACCAAGGCAGTATCGGCATAAACCCCATCACTGACGCTATAAATCAGGGTGTCAGAACCGAAAAACTCTGCGTCTGGCACATATTCAAATACAGGTATTTCGCCAATAAGTTCACCATTCTCAGGGAAAGTAATAATAACAATATCGAGCGGATTTTGCTCACCATCTTCTCCAGATAACGTAAATTCTGTTGAAGAACCTTCACTAATAACTTTAACGATATCTTGTGCATGTGGCACACCTGAAACTGTAACTACAACTGTATCTGAAGATTGAAGAGTATCATTATCTGTGACTGTTAGATTAATTGTATGAACTCCTATTGCTAAACCAACTTCCGGGTTGATTCCAACTCCTATTTCTTCACCATTGTCTTCCCAGATGTAGTCTGTAATAAACCCATCAGAATCTTCTGAGCCATCACCAGAAAGTTGATAATTAATGGGATCCCATGGCTGATAGGACAATAATAAAGTGTCTAATCCTGCATAGGCAACGGGGGGATCTTCGGTTGCAATTACGGTAACAACTAAGTTTCTAACAACGTCAACATTTCCATCAGAACCAATAATAACCACATCCACCGACCCATTCTGATTCGGTTCAGGTTGGAATAAAATTACAATTTCTTCGCCCGCTAAAACGGAAATTGTATCAGCAAATAAATCCGGGTCAAACAAGACAGTATCACCCAAAGTAATAACAATATCAATACTGTCTCCATCAACATCAGTGGGTGTAATTACCAATGTGGTGTCCGTGTCTTCATCGATAGTGATATCGGTTATTCCTAATAATTCTGGAGAATCATTAACAGGTAAAAACGTTAAGTTAAAATTTTGACTCACATCAAATTCACCGTCACCAACAGTAACTGTAACTGTAATTTCTCCAAAGAAATCAGAAGTTGGTTGGAGTTGTAATTCATATCCATCGAATAAATAAGTATCAAGCCCATCCACAGGATCAGCAGTTAAATCAAATGTTAATGAATCCAGATCTGTATCAATATCATCATATTGCAAGGGAATATTAATTGAATTATCTTCATTCACATCTTGATCACCAATAGAGGTAAGAATCGGTGGATCATTGATACCTTCTATCATTACTTCAAAATAATCGTTTACTGATTGACTTCCCTGTTGTTCATATGCTGTTACCGTTACCATTACAGGTCCGCCATACTGATCGGGAAGTGTCGAAATGGTTAAGATATCACCAGAAATTTCAGTTGTAATAATACCTGCTGTACTCATGATTGTGCCATATACCAAACTATCACCATCAATATCAGCAAATACTGAGCTGAGTTCCATGGTCACTACACCTGAATCTTCTAACAGAAGGGTATCTTCAAGAGACTGGAAAACAGTGGGTTCATCATTCACAGCATTCACCATTAATATAAAATCTGAACCGTCGGAAAATTCACCATCTGTTACAGAAACAGAAATAGATGATTCTCCATTATAATTATTTGGCGGAGTCAATGTAAGCACATTCCCGCTTATAGAAGCGCTCACACTACCGGAATCTGTAACGGAATAGGTTAAGTAATCTTCATCACTGTCACTTGCATTGAGAAATACATCTACACTGTTATCTTCATCCACTTCTTGATCAGAAACAAGACTCAAAACGGGAGCATCATTAACGGACTGAACGATAACATTTAATTCGTCACTATCTGTTAATTCACCATCAGAAACAGAAATTATTATATCTTCTGACCCGAACCAGTTTTCTTCGGGTATAATAGTTAAGGTTGTCCCGCTGAGAGATATATTAATATGTTCACTTGCAGTTGCACTAAACTCTAATGACTGAGAATCTGATGATTCTGATGCAGTAAAAGTAATGCGAAACTCTGATATATTACCCCAGAATGGTGTTGATGATTCATCAAGATAGCCAATCGAAGCCATATCCACGCTCAAGAATCCACCACCAAAATTATCTGTTATAATAAACTGACCAGAAGCAGAAATAATCGCGGGATCCCAGGAAAAACTGTACAATTCACTCACTGCGATGGGCATGGTAGTTTCTTCCGTGCTTGGAGCCAATATCTGCGTAAAATACCTGTCACCATTCCAAGATAGCGCAGCATCGAACCCTGTTGGAGGTGCGGGTGGTGCATATTCATCTAAATCGTCATCGTAATTATCAGTAGCACCTGTTGTCATTCCAAATGTCAGTGGTACATCGGTACCATCACTTGAAGATGCAGTAATGACAACAGTAAAATTTTGAGTGGGGAGAAGGTTTCTTGACTGAGAATCTACATCAGATGCGGAAAGTTCTACTTCTGCGGTTGAATCTTCATTTATCGTGAGTGATGTAAGTTCATCCAATATGGGGGCATCATTGACCGGAATGATTACGACTGGTATGTTCTGGCTGTCCTCTGCGCCTTCATTATCTGAAACAGTGACAGTTATGGTGTCTTCGCCATTGAAATCACTACTGCCCGCCAAGGTAAGGAGATTATTGCTTACCGATACCTGAATATCATCTGAATTAATGACTGCGGCATAGGTAAGGGAAACATAATCCACATCGGTAGATGAAAGTGAAATCGTAGCTGATTCATCTTCATTAAACGTTATGTCATTTATCTGGGACAATAGGGGTGCATCGTTTACCGGTAATATATCAACAGTAAACAGTTGAGATGTGCTTAATCCTTCTCCGCCAATTTCCGTCGCAGTAATATTAATGGTACCGGAACCGTTATAATCTAATTCCGGTGTTATGCTTATTGTGGAATCATTTATTACTGAAACTTCTAAATGTTCATTGGAAGAAGTAATGGCAGACTCAAGTACATTATCAGGATCGGCGGCAGTAAAATTAATTTCTACTGAGTTATCTTCATTAATTGCAACATCAGATATTGTATCCATTTGAGGAAGGTCGTTAACTGAATTTATTGCAATGGAAATAACTGCTTCTGCAGAAGGACCACTCTCATTATTGGGGTTGGTGACAGTGAAGCGAATAGTATCCGTACCAAAATAATTCAGTTGCGGTATATACTCAACATTCCATTGAGCCAATTGGATTGTGGAAGCTTCAGAGAATACTATAGCCCCCAAACTGCCATTTACAGGTGCTTGTGTAATCGTTACAGACTCTGTTCCATCTAAAGGAAAATTGTTAGAAACATCAAAACCAACAAAGGTGATTTCCTTTATTTCATCCTCTGCCATATTGATATGATCATCAAAAGCAGATGGCGGTATGAATCGTGACCATGATCTTCCGAAAAGATTAAATGTTGCTATGTACAGTCCAGTCTCAGATATTCCATCTGTTGCTTTGTACAGCATAAAGTCTGCATCTGGAGTTGATCCGGGAGGAATGTAATCATATATAAGATCACCTGCAGGTATCAAAGAACCGCCAAAGATTGTACTTAAGGTATCACCCGAAGATGGCGGAACCGTAATAATAGCTAATATATCGCCGTCCGGATCAGAAACAACAGAGCTGAAATCTACTTGAAAGGGAGATTGATCAACCTCAAATGTTAAATCACCGGCTACAGGATTATCATTGATTCCCAATACTTGTATTATCACGGTTGCCGTATCAGATTCTAAGTCCCCATCTGAAGCAGTGTATGTAAATAAATCAACACCAAAGAAATTAAGATTGGGGGTATAAATAAGATTTGGTGCAGTACCTGATAATACACCATTCCCCGGAGAAGAAACATTAAAACTAATTTCTTCGCCTTCCGGATCGCTTGCGTAAAGAGAAAATTCTACAAGATTATCTTCCTCAACATTGATATTTAAATTTTCAACAATTGGGGGGGTATTTGAATTAACCACAATTAAGCTTGCTGTGAGGGAAACAGATCCCAGACCATCAGACAGTTCAAGTGTGACATCAAAGATCCCGGCATCATTGCCACCGGGAGTTCCACTCAAAACAAGCTCTTCCAATCCCAGCCATGCGGGGCCTGATATGATAGAAAGGCCAAGTTCTTCTTGGCTATTATCAATATCATCTACTTGTATTACTGTTTCATAAGCACTATTCTCCAAAGCATCGGGGAGATTCTCAGTTATGAAATTCGGTAAATCATTTACGGCATTAATCAGTAACTGTGCTGTTTTATCTATTTGATTTTCACCATCACTTACACGGTAATTGAAAGAATCACTTCCAAAAAAGTCAGAATTTGGCAAAAACAAATAGGAATTATTGGCCACAGGGGATAAAGACCCATTTACAGGTGCCTGGATTATTGAATATATAAGACTGTCTCCTTCCGGATCTGAGGCGACAAGCACTATCTCCAGTTCAGTATCCTCATCCAATTCCGGTGAAATGAGTTCCACTACAGGTGGGTCATTTACCGAGATAATTTCTACATTGAAGGATGTACTGACAACATCACGGCTGATATTATCACTGGCAGTGATGTCCACCGTCCCTGAATCGGAAACTCCCTCTGCAAAAGAAAGAGTTAAAATCGAATCAGTGACATTTACAGTTAACCCATTTACATTTTCGCTAACAGAGTAGGTGAGTTCACTTCCATTCTCCACATCATAAAATACATCCGCCAAATTGATAACTATATTTTCTGAACTTTCAAGGACAGTAGTATCCGCAATCTCACCAATAAGTTCAGGCGCATCATTTTCTGGTATTATGGTTAAGGTAACTACCGCAGAATCAGAAAATACACCAAGATTGTCCCTTACATTGAAGACAAGAGCGTCTACACCATCAAAATTCAGATTTGGTGTGTATTCCGCCTGATTACTTCCATCGGAAACAAATGTACCAAAGTTCGGAGGGGAAAAAACATTATATGTCAATTCAGAAATATCCTGATCATCCGATGCCTGCAAAATAAATGAAAATGTTTCACTATCTTCAGGCAATGTATATGAATACCCATAAGCTACGGGCGGGTCATTAACATTAATCACCGTAAAGCTCAGCTGCACCGGAACTGAACTCAGACTATCACCAGTTGTTTCTACTGTTTTCACTACACAGTTATCATTCCCAAAATAATTTTGGTAAGGCGTATAGGTTAATTCTGACCCTGTTGTATCAATGGTTACCTGCCCATAAAGCGGTTCATTAACTACCACAAATTCCAATGGTGATGCATAGATCCCATCATCGCCATCAGTCATATTAAAAGAAATATCAATGAATGTATTTTCATCCAGAGAATTTTGCAAAGTATCAAATATTAGTACAGGCACATCGTTAATAGGATTAATTGTAATGGTTACAGTTGCTGTGTCGGATTCAATGCTCATGCCTCCTATTTCGTTTTCTTCTGTCACAGCATAGGTAAAGGAATCTATTCCAAAATAATTTTCATCCGGAAGATAAGTGAATACCTTCAATGCTCTGCTTTCTGACAGGGATCCGTGGAGGGGTTCATCTACAATATAAAAACTTAAATCATTGGGTGTTTCAAAATCTGACCCTGTTAACGTAATTGAAATATTTTCATCTTCATCAATAGTGGTTTCAATGTCTTCCGCCACCGGGGGCTGGTTGGGATCAGGAATTACAGCAACCAAAACAGTGTCTATTCCATCTGCATCTTCATCATCGGTTACTTTAAGTTCAACAAAATGATCACCATACGAAAAATAGATTGAAGGATTCCCACCAGACCCTATTTGTACTTTTTCTTCAGTATCCAATATTTCATACCATTTATAGGATACAATGTATCCATCTTCATCTGTTGATTGTGAGCCATCCAATGTGATTAAAATTGGATCATAGGGAAAAGACACACTTTCCTGAATATCAATACCAGCATTTGCAATCGGTACAATGATGATCTGTTCCACTATTATATGTACTGTTGCCGGTTCTGACTGCAGTAATTCATCATCGATAGCTACATAAGTTAAACTGTCTTCGCCATAAAAACTTGTATCTGGGAAATATACATTATCAACCATATTTCCATGTATAGGTAAAACTAAAATCTGATACTCCAATGAATCACTTGGCGTTTCTGGATCAGTAACATTTCCAGCAAAATCTAATATGACAGAAATATTCTCCTCAGTTTCAACGAAAAAACCTGTCGCAATCGGAGCGTCATTAACGGGATTAATAGTTAGGGTTACTACAGCAGGGCCAGAATATAAAAAACCATTAAATGCCTGATAATAAAAAGTATCTGCACCAAAATAATTTGTGTTGGGAGTATATGAGAAAGTTCCATCTGAATTAAATGTTAGATTTCCATTTGATGTAGTCTGATATAGCTGTGCACTTAACGTATCAACGCCACTGGTATCAGAATCATTGGCTAGGACACCATAATCATAACTGAGAATGCTTAACGGCTCATCCTCATTTGTAGCATAGAAATCCGGTTCAACAATTGGTGCGCCTATTACTATCTCTGAAACTGTTATTTGAACAGTTGCCGGATCTGACTGTGCATTGTCTTCGTCTACAGCAGCATATGAAAAAGAATCGGTACCCGAAAAACCGGCATTTGGAATATAGGTAAATGAGCCATTCGGCTCTAAATCGACCGTACCAGAATCTGGCCCCTCAATGATTTGCGCTATAAGAAATTCGCTGTCAATATCAGAATCATTTGCCAAAACACCGGGCAAACCTTCCTCCTGCGTATCAAGTGTGTCAGATGTCCCATAGGCATCATCTAAAGCTAAGGGTGAATCATTGACGGGGTGAATGGTAACTGTTACGGTTGCTTCTTCAGAATAAAGACCCCCATCATAGACCTTAAATGTAAAAATATCAGACCCATTAAAGTTGGTATTTGGTTCATAATTGGCACTGTCAGATCCCACAAAATTAACCGTTCCATTCTCGGGTATTTCTATGATAACAAAAGTCAATTCGTCGCTATCTATATCGGAAACTGACAATGGAATCATTATAGAACTGTCTTCATCAACTTCTGCAAAAACATCTCCTGCAACGGGTGCGTCGTTCACAGGATTAACAGTGATCAAGACTGAATCTACTGCTGTATATTCAGTATCAGACGCAAAGAACATTAATAAAGAAACACCAAAGGAATCTGGCACAATAAAGAGAGTGACTTCATTATCTTCATTAATAAAAGCTGTTAAAAGACCCGTATCCTCACTCGTCCACTCAAACGTAAACGTTGAGTCATCAACATCTTCAAATACATCATCTAAATCCACCAGGAATAAGGAATCCAATTCATCCTCATTAATGGTTACATCATCAATTGGATTTTCAACAAACAGCGAATCGTTCACAGGTATTACAGTAAATGTTACATCCCGACTGCCTGTACCACCACTCGGGTCTTCGGCGGTAAACGTTACAATTTCAGAACCAAACCAGTCATCAATAAGAACATCGACAGTGACTATATTATCATTATCAATGTTCACATCTAATATGGTATCCAAGTAGGAAAATGACCATGTTAATTCGGTGATATCATCATCAGGATCAGTAACAAAATCATTTAAATTGAAGGGTTCAAAAGACCCGACATCTTCCAGAATCGGTTCCACCGGGATTGTTGAAATTGACGGACTTGTTAGACGGATTCCTGAAATTGTTTCTTCCTGAAACAGTCCGGAAGTATTCCATTCTACTGTTTCACCATCAACAACTACTGAATATTCAACAAATTCTATATTTAATGGCCCTGATTCCTCGCCATCACGGTTTAAATACAATACAACGGTATCTCCATCCACAAATCCATCCAGTTCAGGGGTGTCAGGATCATCATTCCATGCGTAAAACATCTGACCGTATTCCCCAGTTAATATTGTACCGCCAACACATAAAGAATCCTGCGTATATAGACCTAATTCAGTCCCCTGCTCTAAAGGTTCGTTCAATATAAAAAGATGCGGATTATCGTGTGTTTCGGTGTATTGATAATATTGAGGAGAATCTACTTTCATGTTGATCCCTGAAAAAGAATTCGAAGGCCCAAAATTTCCTGTCGTATCCCAAAATCCAAATTCTACATAACTTACTTCATTTAAATCAATTTCCATTTCTGTTTCTAAACTGGCATCCCAATACCTGTAATTAATTGGATATCCCTGAATATATCCATCCTGTTCAGGAGAGTCGGGTGCATCATCATCCTTCCACGCTCTTATATTAGACCAAGGTGGATTAGAACTGTCAAAATAGTCAGCACCAACACAAAATAGTGAATCTGAGGGTTCTTCAGTAATAGTATCTTCCCATGCGCAAAAAATGCCAATTTCATCTGCATTATCTAGAATACCATTATTGTTAAAATCAGTAAAATCCTCACACTCTCCCTCATCACAAATACCATTTTCATTAATATCATCCCAATCCCATTGGCTATTTGCATTGATATCTATGAAGTCTTCCTCACTTGTTAATGGACCTCCTCTTAGTGTTATATTACCGAGAGCAATAAAATGATTCCAATTTGTCTGTACATAACTAAAATGGTCTAAAAATATTGTATCATTAAGTCGTGTTGTATCATTAACCGTAAAAAATGGATAGTCCTGTCCGACAACAGTGCTGACAATAATGACCACTGTTATGACACATCGGCATACTATACTCATTATGTTCTTTAGCATTTATTTACTGTCCGTTAAATAAAACAGTTATAGTATAAATAAAAATATACAAACTCCTCGGGGCAAAATAACCCCTAATTTCCGTGTTCATTACTGAATTTAGGATAAATAAATTGAAAATCCTTTGATCATCATCACGTCATATTTTTCTCATTTTTCTCTTATAAAAACACATCGGGGAGACTCGTTCTTCTTAAGCCTCCCCAAAATAAACACGAATTAGTTTAAATATGTACTTATTTAATAATCATCATCTTTTTAGTATTTATTACTTTACCATCCACTATAAAGCGGTACATATAAACACCTGAAGGCACTGCATTATAGCTGTTATCACGTCCATTCCAAACGATCTGATGATAACCGCCGGTAATGGTTCTATTGATAAGCATTTTAACTTCTCTGCCCAAAATGTCATATACCGCCAGAGAAACATGGGAATCTGCTGTCAGGTCAAAGCGAATTGTTGTCGTCGGATTAAACGGATTGGGGAAATTGGCATGCAGTGCCATTTCTTCCGGTAATCCAAAAATTTCCAACCCAAGAGCATCAAGTTCCAAAACAGTTCCTGAAATACTGTTGGATGCGAAATGCCCCGTGGTATTCCATTCATTGAACTCAATCCACTCTATATTAGTCAGTTCCAGTTCGGTCTGACTTGTCCATAATTTTAATGTGATTTGTTCACCATCAACAAACCCATCCACTTCTGTGGTGTATGGATCATCTTCCCAAGCAACAAGCTGAAAGTAGCCGTTGCCATCAGGTGAATAAACCACAGCGCCGACACAAACGCCACCGCTGAATGCTGCTATTTCTGCACCTCCTTCAAGGCCTTCCCCCACCACTTTTATGGTTATGAGCTCATATTCCATTGTTTCTGTGAATTTGAAATACTCCGGGCTCGTTAAAGAGCGGGTCGTTGAAATCGTGATATAATCACCACCATCCTGTTGGGGTGACGAAGATCCTTGAGTCCATGTAAATCCCTCAACTGCGGATGTCAGTTTCGCAATATAACCCTCTGTATATTCCAATTCTCCAATTCCATCAAGCCACACGGAACCTCCTGAGCCGTCCGGAATTTCCACAAGCGCTCCCGTTCTTGATTCAACAATGACAAGTTCATCAAGAATGCTACTGAATGCGTCAAATGCAGTCAGACCTTCAGAACCATAATAACCAATCCAATTCCAGGTGTTATTCAGATTCATTGGATCAGACTCCGAAAGCTTAAAACCTTCAGTGATTAATTGTTCACTGTTCTCCATCTTTACCATATACCCAAGGTGTCTGTCGATGGATTCAATGGCATTGTTCCATCCATCCGGTGTTTCATACAAGGCGTCGTCGGGATAGGCAAGCACAGCGGTTAAACTGTCCAGGACACTGTCGAAAAATGTTAATCCATCTTCACCTTCGGAAGCAACCGGGAATGACCGCCAATCCCAACCTTCTTTTAATGTGTATTCATATCTCAGCTTGACTATTAAAATATAATCCAACTGTGCATAACCGATAAAATTGCCTTCATTATCATATTCATCAAAGAATAGAGAGATTTCATAAGTTCCCGCATCCTCCTCTGAAGTAGGTATACCTGAAATAAGATAGCTGATGGTATCAGGATCAAACGAATCTCCGGGTTCTCCTGCATTAATTACTGAAACACTTAGAAAATCAGGAAGACCATTCGCTGAAAATTGAATTTCATCACCATCAAGTTCTACCGTAGCAGCAATAAATTGATATTCATCACCAACTACCGCTGATTCAACCGGCGGATACAGAAAATCTGGGGGATCGTTAACCGGGGTTACTGTCAGATTTACTATTCCTTCTTCAGATTGAGCGCCACCGGTATCAAATGCTGTGTATGTAAAAGAATCAGTACCAAAGTAATTGGCAAATGCAGCATAGGTGAATGATCCGTCATCGTTCAATTCAACTGTACCATTTGCTGGAACAGAAACCAAAGTGACAAATAAACTGTCATCCTCAAGATCAATATCGTTTGCTAAAATCCCTGGAGATGGAATATTAAGGACTCCATCTTCACTTACCTGATAGTTATCATCAACAACTATTGGTGCATCGTTCACCGCATTAATGGTAATGGTTACTGTTGATTTAGCTGA
>CEQE01007785.1_pt1 | contig 20934 bp, 22 predicted proteins | sample 356201 | NCBI WGS metagenome assembly CEQE01 (sample SAMEA2619970, study PRJEB7988) | marine metagenome | biome: marine biome (ENVO:00000447); feature: mesopelagic zone (ENVO:00000213) & marine oxygen minimum zone (ENVO:01000065); material: "saline water (ENVO:00002010), including plankton...
CCGTTGCTGGGGACATCAACTGAAATGGAATCGGCAATCGTTTGGGATGCTTTTACATCGAAATGTCCTGTTTCCAATGCCCGGGTGATCGCATTGCTACCTTCCGCCTGAACTCCGACGATCACCGGCATTTTGGAAATCAACCCCAGCTGATGCAAATCCCGGAATCCCTTGTAGACTCCAGAAAGGATGACCCCGTCACCCACGGAAACATAAACGCGGTCAGGACACTTACCGAGCTGCTGCCACATTTCAATGGAAACGGTTTTCTTGCCCTCGATAGTCAGGGGGTTGTAGGCGGTGTTGCGGTTCAGGCCACCGAAGCGTTTCGAATATTCAAGGGAAAGTGCAAAAGCCTGATCATAGTTCTTTTCCGCCATGATCACTTCTGCTCCATACTGGAGTGCCTGGATCATCTTTGCTGGTGGAGCGGTTTGAGGTAGGAAGAGTTTCACTTTGAGCCCTGCAGCTGCTCCAACTCCGGACATGGAGGATCCTGCATTTCCCGTGGAAGCCACCACCACCTCATTGATTCCATGCTTGCGGGCAAAGGCCGCAACCAACATCGACGCACGGTCCTTGAAAGATCCTGTCGGATTGAGCCCGTCGTCCTTGAGATAAAGCGATGAAAATCCAGTCGCTTCAGAAAGCCTTTCCGATTTCCAGAGTGGTGTGCCTCCGACCGGAAGATCTGGAAAAAATTCTCGTTCCACTGGAAGCAAATCAAGAGCATTGAATTCTTCCGGTGGGTCTCCCTGAAGCCTCACTTCAAGCACCCCCCTCAAGGGTTCTTCTGGTTGTTTCTGTGAAGAACACTGCGGACAGAGCATCAACTCTGGAACTATTTCATAATCCTGTCCGCATTCGCTGCAGAGGTAATCAAAGGAAAGCATGAATCAAGGAAGCAAGTTTGAAAGAATGAGCAGGCATTCATGGATAATACCTGCTCCAACTTAAGGATGGTTTAAATCCCGTTGGCAAAAACACTGGGAAATCGGGCCAAGAAAGCGATGGCAAGACGCAGTTCACGTTGGTCTACTGCTTCTCCAATTTTATGGGTGTTCTGCTCAATCCCAGGACCAAAACCAAACATTGGAGGATGTTTGTATCCACCAGCATGAACCCAGTCTTTTCGGTCGGAGACGTCAATCGATTTATTTTCTTCCGGAATGGGAAATCCAACACCATCCGTGGAAAAGATCCAGCGATCGACTCGAGCCTGCTTTCGTAGTGCACCATTATTTTCTGAACTTCCGTTGATGTTTGGAGAAACCACACGGTCGTATACGTTCACCGCCGTCTTGATCGCATTGTGTTCTTCCGGAGTTGCCCAACCCATGTATACCTGTGGATTGCCTGGCTGGTATCCCGTCCAGGTCGGTTCATCATAGCGCGGGATGGATACTTCCACTTTCAATCCTGCTTCCTGAGCTTTACGGACGCTTTCGAGATTATTAATGTCTTGAACCGCCTGATCCGGGGTCTCACCGACTGTCAGTCGCCGGTCGAACCTTACCGTCCAGCGGTCCGGCACGGCGCAATCACTGGGGGTTTCCAATTTCGCCCAGGATGCGGTACGGGTCCCATGTCCCAGAAAGGGATCATCCAGAAATCCTTCCCGGGCATCATATTTGGCGGCTGCTTCAGAGATGATGGCACTTCCGAATTCAAGCGGGTTCAGTCCTTCCCAAGGCATCGAACCATGGCAGGACCGACCTGTGACAGTCAGTTCGATCTGCATCCTTCCACGCTGACCGCGGTAGATACCGAGGGCACCTTTCTGGGCATCACCGGTTCCTTCGGTGAGGATCACCACATCTGGGACCAGATCCGGCTTGGCTCCGGGAAGTACCTTCTGCATGACGAACATCGGCCCGGCTCCATCATTATCTTCTTCAACTGCGGTTGCATATGCACGAATGATGGTTCCTTTGAGAGCACCCTCAGGAGCCAGTTCAAGGGCAATTTTGGTTGCAATCGCTTCGGAAATCACCCCACTGAGCTGATCCGCAGATCCTCTACCGAAGACCATGTTGTCCCATTCCGAATCTTCGGGGAGATATCCGAGTTCACTGCGAAGGAAATCACCTGCCATTTTGCTAGAGTCAATTACGCCGTCATAGGAATCGATGCTTCCGTTGGTCTTGCTCAACCACTGGTCTCGGAGTGCCCGAACCGTGTCGGAATGACCATCAAAATAAACCACACGTTTTTCTGAAGCAGGAATACCGTCATCAGGATCCAAAACCGTCCAGACAAGGTTTCCATATTCATCAAAACCAATATCATCGGCAGATCGTACTCCACCAATTTCAATGATTTTGTTGCGAAGGTATTCCAATCGTGGTCCCTCATGATTACTCAATCCACATTCCGGATCTCCTCCCTGTTCGAGTGGTTTGTCCACATAATCGGCAGGAATGCGGATGACCTCCTTCAACATCTCTACTGCCAGAGGGAGGTACTTTTCACTCAGTTCAGAAATTCGTGTGTCCAGTTGATTCATCAGTCTCCTAAAATCAGTTGTATGGTTGAAATGCCTAATTCTTTTGCCTATTCAGGACTAGATCCCCACTCGCTTCAAATTACGCTGGGCCAAATCTTGAAGCAGCGCAGCAGGATTTTCGAATTTTCCTGCAAAGATCATGGCGGCAATGATGAAGGGTTTGTATCCCGCCTGGATGTAGGTCGGGGTGCGATAACGGTCAAACACCGAAGCCTCAACTTCACCCTGTTCACAAGAAACACTGCTGATGTCCGCCGGGAGGCAGTGCATGTACAGCGCTTTTCCTGCACAAGTTGTCTTCATTAATTCTTCCGTGCATTCCCATCCGGTAAAATTCGCATTCTGGGCAAGGCAGTGTTTTTCAAGTTCGTCCAAACCTGCGTGGTCCTGTTTGCGAAGCAGTTCGGTACGTGTTTCCATCACTTTGTAGGGGGCCCAGCTTTTGGGATAAACAATGTCTGCTCCAGCAAAGGCCTCTTCCATGGAGTTGCTAACCGAAAAACTTCCTCCCGACTCTCCAGCAAATTTAGAAGCATTCTCCATGCATTCCGGAACGAGGTCATATCCTTCCGGATGAGCTAAAGCGACGTCCATCCCGAAACGGGTCATCAGACTGATGATGCCTTGGGGCACAGAAAGCGGTTTGCCGTAACTGGGCGAGTAAGCCCAAGTCATCGCAATCTTCTTTCCTTTCAGTTGGTCCAAAGAACCGAACGTTTGGACCAGATGCTGAAGATCTGCCATGGACTGCGTCGGATGATCCATATCACATTGCAGGTTCACCACCACGGGGCGTTGATGAAGCACCCCGTCCGCCTTCCCAAGATCAAGGGACTGAGCCACCTCCTGCATATAGGCATTACCGGCTCCAAGATACATGTCGTCTCGGATACCAATCGCCTCCGTCAAAAAGGAAATCATGTTCGCCGTTTCACGCACCGTTTCTCCGTGTGCAATTTGGGATTTCCCTTCGTCCAGATCCTGCACCGTCAGTCCCAGTAGGTTGGCTGCCGAGGCATAAGAAAATCGCGTCCGTGTAGAATGATCACGGAATAACGAAACCGCCAACCCAGACTGAAACACTCTGGCTGAAAAATTTTTTTCGTATAGATCCTTGAGTGCCTCTGCAATTTTAAGAATGGCCCTCAATTCATTTTCTGTTTTTTCCCAGGTCAACAGAAAATCTCGCCCGCAAAGCCCAGACTGCAAAGGTTTCAATTCTGCCTCAAGTTTATCTAGCATTTCTTATGTTTATAAAGAATGTGACAGGCCTTCCGAAATCAGAGCCTATGATGAAAAGAAAAATTTTTGAAAACCTTTAATCTTAAGCCGGAAAACAGACTTATTCAAGATTTAAGGCAAAACCTAATACATCACCTTGGTAGGCCGGCCAGCCTAGAGGCCATAATAGATAAAGAGATGAATTTGAAACAAATTGTTAAAGATGCTTTTTGAAGAGATTCATAGTGGCTTGGTACTGCCTCTAATGATTAAACTACCGGGTAAATGTATGGAATCTTGTCTAATTTCAGGCTGTCTAATTTGTTTGAGAAGCATATTGACCGCATGAGTCCCGATTTCAATGTGTGGTTGACAAATTGTCGTTAAGGGAGGTGTAGAAATTTCCGCAAAGGGTATATCATCAAAACCTACCACCGATACATCTTCCGGGATTCAAAATCCATAATGATGTAACTTTGAGATAAAACCCAATGCAACCTCATCACAGGAGCAAAATACAGCGGTGGGTTTTAAGTCGAGTTTCCAATCGCATCGATTTTTCAAAGACCGATGTTTTGGAAGTACGTCTAAAAATTCATAATACTGGTGCTGTTTCGGGTAGTGAGGTGGTGCAGCTTTATGTCCATCCAGAACAAAGCCGTCTCAAACGTCCACATATATAGAACTCAAAGGGTTCTGTAAGGTTGCTCTTGAACCAGATGAGGTCAAGGAAGTTGTTTTCACTCTCAACCATCGTGATTTTTCCTATTATGATCCAGAATCTGCATGCTGGGTTGCCGATGATGGCGCATACAGCCTGCAAATAGGGGCTTCCAGCCGTGACATTCCTTTGCAAAAACAGGTAAGGCTGATTGATACTGATCCAGTCCCATTTGTTTTCTCCCGGTTTACTCCTTTGAAGGAATGGATGATCCGTCCCAAAGCCCTCTCTTTGGTGGAACCACTTATAGAGAAAAAATCAACAGAAATCGCATTGCATCAGGACGAGGATGCTAAAGCCATGATGAAAGCGTTGTTTATGGATTTGCCTATCGTGAAGTTAGTCCAGTTCAGCCGTGGTCAATTTACGGAAGAGCAATTAGATGAAATGATTCATAAAGCCAATTTAAGGAAATAGTAACTTTGCTCAACCTTTCAGCTCAAGGAAAAACCATGAAAGAATGGTCATTCCAACTTTACAGTGCTCGAAAATTTCCTTCTCTGCGAGAAAGTCTGCGTTTGATTGCAGATTTAGGATATTCACAAGTGGAAGGATTCGGGAGTCTTTACAATGACACAGATAATCTGAAAACCATGCTGGACGATGCTGGAATCACAATGCCTACCGGACATTTCGATCTGGCCATGCTCCAGAATTCCATAGAGGGATTTCAAGTTGCTGAAAAACTTGGTGTAGAAGTGATCGTTTGTCCCTACTTAAAAAAAGACGATCGACCTAAGGATTCAGAGGGTTGGAAAAGGTTTAGTCAAACTCTGACAGACATTGGAGATCGATGCCGAAAGATGGGTTTTAAATTTGCCTGGCACAATCATGATTTCGAATTTGTACCGATGCCGGATGGCCAAATCCCCATGAAGATTATGCTCGATAATTCGGACATGGATTGGGAAATGGATCTTGCCTGGGTGGTTCGTGGTAACTCCAATCCCGAGGATTGGATTGTCGAATACGGAAACAGGCTTTGTGCAGTGCATTTCAAAGATCTGGCTGTGGATGGAGAAAATACAGATGAAGATGGCTGGGCTGATGTCGGCCATGGTGTCATCGATTGGCATTTGATGAACCAGTTACTGGAAAAGACACCTGTATCCTGGTTCATCATGGAACATGACAACCCAAACGACCTTGTGCGTTTTGCAAGACGCTCTATAGAAACCGTAAGAGAATTGGAAAGAGGCAAATGAATGCAAAATTAGGGGTTGGAGTTATTGGATGTGGGAATATATCTTCAGCCTATTTCCGGCTCGCTCCCCTGTTCAGGAATATCGAAATTAAGGCCTGTGCAGATCTAAAAGCTGAAACTGCTCAAAATCAGGCTGCAGAATTTGGAATTCTAGCCATGGATGTTGATTCTCTCCTGGCAAATCGGGATGTGGAGATCATCGTCAATCTCACCGTGCCCGATGCCCACTTCATGGTTTCCAAATCAATCATTGAATCAGGGAAACACGTCTTTTCGGAAAAACCTCTTACGCTATCACTTGATGAAGCCATTAAACTTAAAGTAATGGCTGAAACTCGGGGAGTTAAGCTTGCTTGTGCGCCAGATACCTTTCTGGGAGGAGTTCACCAGCAGGCTAGAAATCTCATCGACTCTGATTCAATAGGAAACGTCACGGGGGGAACTTGTCATGTCATGAGTCACGGTATGGAACACTGGCATCCAAACCCGGATTTTTTCTACAAACCTGGAGGAGGGCCCATCATGGATCTAGGCCCTTATTACATTGGCAATCTGATTCAGTTGATTGGGCCCGTCAACCGTGTAACTGCTTTAGCCACCATTCCTCAACAAACACGAACCATTTCCAGTGAAGAACGTTTTGGAGACAAAATCTCCGTGGAAACACCGACCACCATCCATGCTGTGCTTGAGTTCAAAAACAAGGCCCTCATCACGCTCGGTTCGAGCTGGGATGTATGGAATCATGGTCATCCGAACATGGAGCTCTATGGCACGAATGGTTCTCTCAGAATCCCTGATCCCAATTTTTTCAGCGGAGAACTCCAGCTTGCATCCGAGGAAGGTGATTTTGAATCTGTTCAGCAATGGGTTCACCCCCTTGGAAAAGTAAACGAAGAGCATGACTCAGGATGGATGGCCAACTACAGGACCGTTGGACTGGCTGATCTTGCCAGAGCCATCCTTGAAGGAAATGATGCCCGTTGTCAAATTGACCGACCTCTTCACGCAGTTGAAGTCATGACCTCCATCCTTCAGTCGACTGAAACCGGAAAAACAATTGAAATGACAACTACCTGTACACGCCCAGAACCTTTGGGTCCCGAAAAAGCAAGAAATCTAATGTCCTAAAATCAATCAAAATACAGGGGGATACTATCTAAAAAAACCATGCTTGATTTTTCAATTATTTTGATCATTCAAATTGGAAGGAGGTGCCTTAATAAAACACACCTTTTTTTCATAGTGATGCTTTCATAAAGGTTGAATACTGTTTCTGCCTTACTCAACCTTTCCCCGAATCTTTGTTTAAACAATCTAAAATCATGATTTTCAAAGGTTTTTTGAATTTATATAGAGTGAGGAATAGATCTGATTTGATGGATTTGCTTAACATTTTTAATTGACATTTTTTTCATCACTCATCTCTTGTGCAACTCGAAAGCGTTCTTGAAGATAAGCTGTTTGTTCAAAAATAACATCGGATGCAAGTTCTTGATTCCTCAGACGAAGGGCATCAAGAATTTTTTCGTGTTGACTGATGATCACTGCCCGGTCACGAACCCGAAAGACAACCATGTTTTCAATTGGCTGAAGAGCTTCGATGACAGAAAACATAATGAACTGGAGAAGAGGATTATGGCATGCATTGGCAAGACAACGATGAAAACGAACATCAGATGCACAAAATTCTGTATCTGTAAGATTCGTATCTTTTTGAATCAGTAGTTCTTGTTCCAACAGGTTTAATTCTTCTTCATCTCGACGTTCAACTGCATGCTGAATACAAACCAACTCCAAATCCCTACGTGCTTCAAGGATTTCAGGGATCGAAAACTCTCCTAGACTGACCAGAAAAGCCGTTGAAGTGCAAAGATTTGAACTGACTTCTTCATAACTGGGTCGATTTACAAATGTTCCTCCGGTAGGTCCCCTTCTGGATCGAATGAGACTCTGGGCAGCAAGCCTTTTTAAGGCTTCCCGAATTGTTGGCCTAGACACCTGAAACTGCCCAGCAAGTACTTCTTCCGTTGGAAGTTGGTCATCTGCTTTGAGTGTTCCATTTGTAATGGATTCTAAGATCTTTTCCGATATCTGCTTGGCTAGACTGACGTTTACAATAGGTTCGTAGTTGAGTTTTTTCTTATCCAAAGGGACTCCCTAGTTGGTTTTAACTTCAAATAATTATTTCATCAGACTTAAAGAGATCAAGAAAAACAAGAAAAAACAAGAAAAAATAATATTTGCTTGACAAATATAGGTTAATAAAAATACCTTATCCTTTTTTATTCATCTTTGCAAATTTTCAAAAATCTCTGGAACTCTGGTTTCCTGAACAGATTGACCTAAAAGAACACCTTTCTGATTATGTCCAACCAACCAACTACTAAAGATATTTATCCATTAGGGGAAAGACCTCCATTAGGGGTCGTTCCTGAAAAAATGCATGCTTTTTGTGTCAGGCAAGATCGTTTTGGGGAACCGAAAGACGCTTGGAAGCGCGAAGTAATTCCGGTACCGGAAATAGGACCTAAGGATGTGCTGGTATACACCATGGCTACTGGGATTAATTACAATAATGTTTGGGCCGGGCTTGGTTTTCCTGTAGATGTGATTGCAGATCGACAGAAAAAAGGAGAACCCGAAGATTTTCATGCTGGAGGAAGTGACTCAGCAGGAATTATCTGGGCAGTGGGTTCCGAGGTTGAAAATGTGAAGGTTGGTGATGAAGTCGTGATTCATTCTGGCTGGTGGGAACCAGATGATCCTTGGGTGCTTTCAGGAAAAGACCCCATGCTGGCTTCATCAACACGAATCTGGGGCTACCAGACCAACTATGGAAGTTACTGTCAATTCACAAGGGCTCAATCCCATCAATGCCAGAAAAAACCAAAACACCTCAGTTGGGAAGAATCTGCGTGTTACATGCTCTGTGCTTCGACTGCCTATCGAATGCTGATGGGTTGGTCTCCAAATGTTATTGAGGAAGGTGATGTAGTTCTTGTCTGGGGAGCAGCAGGAGGACTGGGTTCACTGGCTTTACAGATCGTTAGCGCACTTGGGGGGAAAGCGGTTGCAGTCATTTCAGACGAAGAGAAAAGACCGTTCTGCCTTGATAAGGGTGCAGTGGGAGTGATCAACCGGAAGGATTTTGATCACTGGGGTCCTATGCCTGACACCAATGCACCAGAATGGGGTACATGGATGAAGGGCGCCCGTGCCTTCGGCAAAGCGATCTGGGAAGCAGTTGGAGAAAAAAAGAATCCACGGATAGTTTTTGAGCATCCAGGAGAGTCAACCCTGGCAACTTCAGATTTTGTCTGTGATATCGGAGGAATGGTAGTGATCTGTGCCGGGACCACAGGCTACAACATAACCATGGATCTTCGTTACCACTGGATGATGCAGAAACGTTTTCAGGGCAGTCACCTGGCTAATGATGATCAGGCTTCAGCGGTTAATGAACTGGTGATTTCAAGAAAGGTGGACCCCTGCCTTTCTGGGACTTACAGTTTTGATGAAATAGCCCATGCCCATCAACTGATGCATGAAAACAAACATCCATATGGGAACATGGCCTGCCTGGTCAATGCGACTGAGAAAGATACTGGAATGCAATAATGTTGTTACGTTGCAGGAAAAATAGATTGGTACTTTTGGTCGCGGTATTGGTTACACCTTTGATGACACTTTTTTCTAGCATTGCATCAGGCAAGATGATGGCGGAAATACAATGCAAGAACACAGAAGAAAAACTGGTATATGACTGTATGATTTCACTGATGGATATGAAAACCAGCATTAAAGTCAAAGAAGCAGTGTTCAATGTAAGTGCGGATATGCCTTCTATGCCCGGAGCTCATAATGTCAAACCCATCATGGCGCACTCCATGGGTATGGGGATGTACCATGTGCGTTTAGCACTGGAAATGTATGGTGAATGGGCATTGAAACTTGATTTCACCAAACCAAGAAGAGACCGCATCATAAAAAAAATGAATTTTGGTAAGCATGGGATGGTCATGAAGAATGATCATAAAATGAAACACAATCATATGAAGGAGGGCAAGGAAAAGGGAGAAGGTAAAATGAAAATTTCCCATGATCATGGGAAAATGCATAAGCAAAAAAATGATTAAATATCACCTCCAATTTAGGAAAGGTGATAACACATAAAATATTTAACTAAATAAAAAGGGAAAAATGAAAAAAATAACTCAATTATTAATGGCAGGGTTGTTAGTGAGCTTTTTTATATTTGCTCAAAACTCTTTTGCTGCAGACAGGTCCGTTAAAGTGTTGGGATGGGGAGCAAAGTCTGGTCCGTTAAAGTCATTTGGGGTCAATTCAGAAGCTGCATTGAGGTCTGCTGTGGACCAAATCAATTCTGCCGGTGGTGTAAGAATGGGTGATGGAACAATGGTACCGATGGAAGTTATCGGTTATGAAGACAGTTCCTGTAAGAAAGATCAGGCCATTGCGATTCTTCGTAAAACAGCTTCGACAACTGATGCGGTTGTTGGTATGGGTACCACTTGTTCAGGAGTCTGTCAGGCAATGTTCGGTGTTCTTCAGAAAAAGGTTGGTGATACCTCTGATTCAGGTTTGCAGATGCCTATTCTTGCTGATACCTGCATTCGTCCTGGACTCGCTAAAATCTCTGATTGGGCTTTCCGAAATGTTCCGAATGAAGTAAGCATGTACGATGAACTTTTCGCATGGCTCAAAAAAACACATCCCAATGTAAAGACATTCACTGGCGGTTCTGAAACTGACCAAGGACATTCTTTTGGTACCTATACTGCCATTATTGTTCAAAAAGCGATCAAAGCTGGTTTTGAATGGGTTGGTCCATCAGTTTCACAATTAGGACCTAAAGTTGGTCAGGGTAAAAAAGAACTTATCGCTGCAGCTAAATCTCAGCATTGGCTGATGGGGGACACGAACTACACAGTACAAGCTCGTAAAATAAAGAAGCAGAATGCTGATATGGTCATTGTTGCATCACACCCATTTTCTGCATGTGGAATGCTTAAGGAAATGAAGCGTCAGAGAATTAAGCCAAAGATGCTTGTCGGTCTGACCAGTTCAGCAAGTCAGGAAACCCTGAATGGCTGTATGAAAGCTGCAGAAGGAATCATCATCCCTACAGGTTTTGCTCCTATCACTGCAGAAGCCAACAAAGCTAATGGTATTGTAGCCAAAGCAGGAGGTTTCTTGGACCTTCATAGTAGTGCTGCATGGGAAAATGCTTATCTTGTCAAAACTGCAGTAGAAAGAGCTTCACTCATGGGAACTCCTAATAGTCTTCAGCAGGATAGGATGAATTTCAGAAATGCTCTGGCTTCAATAACTGCTATGGACGGATTAATTGGTCCAGTTACTCGTGATCCTGATTCAGGAGAAGCGACCAAACCATATGTCTACGCTCAAGTAGTTAATGGTAAATGGAAGGTCATTCATGACCCACGTGGCTGATTAATATTCCTCCACAATCATTCCGTCAAATCTCTATTTGGCGGGATGATCTTTCTGATCTAAAAGTGGAAATTCTCCACAATCATTCTTTGTTTAATTATTTGCAAAATAAGCTGTCCATACATTGATGACGGTATAATTTTTTGGAAGTATTTTAATTAGCGAATTATGGAAGATTTCTGGTATGAGTTCATAGAAATCATTCAAACCATAGGGGATGGATTATTGTTTGGATCCACTTATGCGCTCATTGGGATTGGTTTCACCCTTATTTTTGGCGCTATGGGCAAATTAAACATGTCTTATGCCGCCGCTGCCATCGCTGGAGCCTATTCGGGATTGGCTGCATTTGTATTGATTGATGCTCCTTTGTTTCTCGTATTTTTAATTTCTTCTTTTGCATCCGCTGTTTTGGGCTATCTGTTGTATCTTTGCTGTTTCCGTTTCATACCGTCCAGCAACCACCTTGCAGCATTAATGGCCTCCGTAGGAGGACTATTTCTGATAGATGAATTGATCGTTCATGCAACCCAAGGCTCACCATTGACCTTTCCAAGCATTTTTGAAGATTCATACTTCGAAATCGGTCCATTTGGAATCCGAGGAGACCTTCTTTTCGTTTTTTTGATTGGATTGGTCAGTACAGGAATTCTTCTTTATGTACTCTTTCGAACCCGACTAGGGCTTGCTACAAGGGCAGTTGCCCAACAGGATGTTGCCGCTCGATTATGTGGCATTGGAGTCCATAAGACCAATTCCATGACTTTTGCAATTGCAGGACTTTTGGGTGGAATCGCGGGGGCTATGACTGCTGCTGCCGTGGGAGTCCTTTCACCAGTAATGACAGTGCCATTAACCATCAAAGGACTGATTGTAACAGTGATTGGAGGATTGGGTTCGATTCCAGGAGCGATCATTGCGGGACTTTTTGTAGGTGGATTCGAAAATGTTTTCCTTTATGTACGTGGTATTGATGAAAGGGATATGTATGTTGTGGCACTGTTGTTTATTTTTCTTGTCTTTCGTCCGAATGGTCTTTTTTCAAAGACCATTACACGAGATTGAAGATTAGAACTCATTTAGTCATTGCTTCATGGATTTTTATCTAAATCTTATCAATACCATAGGTATTCATACTCTGCTCGGACTATCGGCATACATACTTATGCTGACTGGGCAACTTTCAATGGCTCAAGCAGGATTTTTTGCAGTGGGTTCCTATAGTGCAGCAATCATGACGGTGTTATTTGAATGGAATATTATCCCGGCAATATTCATTGCGATGCTTTTGGCGGGTTTACTGGCGTTTCTTGTGGGATTCCCTGCACTCAGGGTCAAAGGGTTGATGCTTGTCGTGGCAACCATTGCATTCAGTGAATTCATGAGAATGTTTTTCTATAACTTCAAATGGCAAATCACGCGAGACGGTCAGGAAATTGGTCCAGACGGGACCATGGGTTTTGCCGAAATAAGATACTTTAGCGATAACGGATGGAGCAATTGGGAAGTCACTTTTTTGATTTGGGTTTTTGTTTTGATGATTATGGCTGTGCTTTGGTGGATTGATCAATGTCGTGCAGGAGCCGTTCTTCGTGCAGTCGGTGAAGATGAACTGGCCGCAAGCAGTGTTGGAATCAATTTGACGGTTGTCAAAGTATCGGCAATGACTGCAGGAGGTTTTATTGCAGGACTGGCTGGGGGGCTATATTCCCATCAGGTCACTTCTCTGGATCATCATAGTTTTACTGTTTTATTGGGAACTTTCGCTATTGCTTATCCGATCCTAGGTGGGCTTTCCAATGTTTTTGGAACTCTGGTGGCAGTGGTCTTTATTCAGGGAATTTTGGTTGAGGGACTTCGCTTTCTTGGAGACTGGCGGATGATCCTGTTTGGAGTTTTGATTATTTTGTCAATGAACTTTAAACCAGATGGTCTTTTTGATAATCAAAGCCTTCGTTTGATCAAACAGTCGCTTCGATTCAAATCATAAAATAACATCACTAACAGCATTCCAAGTTAATTCAATCTCCTTTGTCTAGTGCTTGAAATCAAATCTCTTTCAAAACATTTTGGTGGTGTCAAGGCACTGGATATGCTGAATCTCTCGATCCACGAAGGAGAGATTTTTGGCATCATTGGACCCAATGGATCGGGGAAAAGTACTCTGGTTAATGTCGTCTGCGGAGTCTTTCCACCCACCAAAGGTGATGTTGTTTTTTCAGGTAAAACAGTCATCGGTTGCCCTGCTCACGAGCGTTTGAGTTCTGGCATCGCAAGAACATTTCAAAACATCCGTCTCTTTCCTGGACTGACAGTTTGGCAAAACCTATGGGTTGCACGTAATTCAATTGAAGACATAAAGAGTGAAAGCCGAGTTTCACGATGGTTAGGAAAAAACAGTAAGGTAAAAAAAGAAATCGATGAGATACTTGAATTTTCCAGTCTCGCAGAACGAGCAGATGAACTGGCATCCAGCCTTGCCTTTGGGGAACAAAGACGTCTTGAATTAGCGCGAGCCACTGCAACAAAACCTCGTCTCCTTCTTTTGGATGAACCTGCTGCAGGTATGAACCAGGACGAAATACGTGACCTCGACTCAAGAATCCGACAACTTCAGAAAAAAGGAACCACGATCATTTTAGTAGAACATGTCATGGAATTGGTAATGGGCGTCACAGACCGAATTGCAGTGCTGAATTTCGGATCAAAAATAGCAGAAGGTACCCCTGATGATATCCAGAAGAATGAAGCCGTACAAGAAGCCTACCTTGGCTACACAGAAGAGGATTAAGATAGGATGCTCTATCTAGAAGATATCAGAACCTTTTATGGTGAAATTGAAGCACTCAAAGGATTGACCCTCGAAGCCAGGAAAGGTGAAGTGACTTGTGTTCTGGGACCTAATGGTGCTGGAAAAACGACTACCATGTTCACCATTGCAGGCATTCTCAAACCACGTACTGGAACCCTATTCCTTGAAGATGAGAACCTTACCCATGAGTCTGCTCAGAGCAGGGTCCGAAAAGGAATCGCTCTTGTTCCTGAAAACCGTTTGATTTTCCCCCAGATGACTATTGCAGAAAACTTAGATACTGGTGCCTTGTCGAGACCTTTGAAGGATGCAGGCATACAAGAGGATATCCTGAAAATGTATGAAAGGTTTCCACGTTTACATGAACGAAAAGAGCAAATGGCAGGAACCCTTTCAGGTGGGGAACAGCAAATGCTTGCCATTGCACGTGCTCTTATGGCAAAACCAAAGATCCTATTGATGGATGAACCTTCTCTCGGACTTGCTCCTCTGATAGTGAAGGAAATCTTTAATATTATCCGCCAACTGAATGAGGAAGGGGTGACCATTCTACTTGTAGAACAAAATGCAAAAATGGCTTTAACGGTCGCAGACCATGTCTACCTCATTGAACAGGGAAAGGTTACCTTCAATGGAAATCCCTCTGAGATCCATCAAGATGAAGTCATCCGCCGAGCCTACCTCGGCTCCGAAGTCAGCTGACAGGATATCCTGAACCCAATCGGTTGAGATGATCACCGACTTTGTTCAGAATTGTATCGACGGAATCATGGTCGGTTCGGGTTATTCCCTCCTTGCACTAGGTTTTACCCTCGTTTTTGGTGTCTTAAAACGTCTCAATTTATCCTATGGCCCTAGCATCATGCTCGGAGCCTATGTGGGAACCTGGTCTTTTCTAAACATTGCCGACAATTTCTGGTTCGTATTACTCACAACAGTTTGCGCTACGGTTGTTATCGGAATCTATGTAGAACAACTTTGTTTCAGAGCGGTGAGTAAGGAAACTACCATCGCCTCGATGGTTTCCAGCTTTGCCATCTGGATGCAACTTGAAGAAATTGCACTTCATCTTCTTCCTGAAAGGACTTATCCCTTTCCAGCATTCTTCGATTCAGGGCTTTTGGAATTTGGTCCATTTACAGCACGCAGTGAATATCTTTTCATGTTTGTCGTGATGTTGCTGCTGCTATTGATTTTACATGCCTTTATTTACAGGACTCGGATCGGATTAGCCATCCGAGCATATTCAGATCATCCTTCGGCATCAGCCTATATGGGGATTGATGGATCCAGTGTGCTCTTTCTTGCTTTCATCATCGTTTCCATCATTGGAGGAATCGCAGGATTTCTAATCCTTTCAGCAGATTCTCAAATCACTCCCTTTTTTGGTCTCTGGGCCACCTTCAAGGGATTGATTGCCATGATGCTTGGTGGAATAGGATCCCTTTCAGGAGCTGTTTTGGGAGGACTGATACTCGGTGTCATTGAAGCCAATGCCTTTTGGTATGGAGATCCAGTCATACGGGATATCTCATCATTCATGCTGCTTTTTACCATGCTGATCATTCGCCCTGGAGGAATTTTCGGGCATAAAATAGAAATTCATCAGAAAATCGCCTCTGAACGTGTCTAAAAAAAGGAAATGCTGAACGATTATTTGCTGACCGTGATTTCCAATATTGGAATGATATCGATGATAGCAATCTCGGCTTACTTGATTCTGATTACTGGAGAAATCTCATTTGGGCAACAGGCATACTTCGGTATCAGTGCTTACGCAGGATCCATTGCAACAACCCTTTGGGGTTGGCCTTTCTGGATGGCTTTGATCTTTGGAAGTTTCCTGGCTGGCGTTGCCGGTGGTTTGATCAGTGCTCTCACCGTCCGAATCAACGGAATTTATTATTCCATTGCAACATTGGCTTTTGCAGAAATGGTCCGGTTGTCTTTGTTGAAATTCAGTTATCAGTTTGAAATAGATGGTGAATGGATTGGCCCGAACGGATCAGAGGGTTTTGGAGAAATCCGATGGATTTTTGAAAATGACATCAGCATTCTCGAGTATACCTTACTGATCTATTTAGTTCTCTTCCTGTTGATTGCATTTATCTATCTGATTGAACACTCCAAGCTTGGAATGATCTTCAGGATGCTTGGTCAAGATCCCTTGCTGGCAAGTGTGCAAGGAGTAAAAATCATTCGGTATAAAGTTCTTGCAGCAAGTCTTGCTGGATTTGCTGCTGGCTTGGGAGGAATGCTCTATGCCCACTCTTTCACCTACATCGAACCCCAGATCTTCAATGTGATGCTTGGAGTCCACTCACTGGCATATGGTCTAATCGGAGGATTAGGAACCGTTTTGGGGCCGATTATCGGTGTCGTCCTTGACATTGGTTTTCTTGAGTCAATTAGGGGAATTCAAGGATACAGAATGATTGTCTTTGGGGGCTTGATGGCGGTCATGTTGATCTTCATGCCTCGAGGAATCCTAGATGAAAAAAGAGTCCATCGATTCAAGAAATTTTGGGAAGGTAAAACCCATGTTTGATTTGAGGTCCATCAGCAAATCTTTTGGAAGCTTGAAGGCTCTTGATCAATTAGACCTGCAGTTGAAGCCAAAGATCATAACTGGTTTAATCGGGCCAAATGGTTCTGGTAAAACAACTCTCATCAACATCATGACTGGAATCTATGCTCCAGATTCAGGATCGATTTATTTTCACCAGCAAAACCTTACTGGTGAATCTGCTGAATGCTTTGCTCAAAAGAGTATCGCAAGGACATTTCAGAACATCAGGCTTTTTAAACGCATGACAGTCATGGAAAACATCATGGCTTCATTAGTGACTAAAGAAAAAAACAAAAGAAATAATTGGTTTTCTTACCCTTTTACTAGAAACAAATTCAATCTGAACAAAGCTCATGAAGTTCTTGAGATTATGAATTTGAAAGATCAAAGGAATCTTTTTGCTGAAGAACTGCCTTTGCCCTTAAGGAGAAAATTAGAGATTGCAAGAGCCCTTGTAGCTGAACCCGAAGTGATTTTACTGGATGAACCTGCTGGTGGAATGACTCCTTCAGAAACCTTTGAAATGGCTGAACTGATTAATCTCCATGTGGCCCCTGGACGAACCATTGTTTTGATTGAACACAAAATGGACCTGATCTCAAAAATTTGCAACCACCTTGTGGTTCTTAATCATGGAGAAAAAATTGTTGAGGGAGAAACCCATGAGGTTCTTTCTCATAAAAAAGTTTTGGAAGCTTATATAGGGATTTGATGGCCATGCTTGAAGTTTCTCAGCTGAATGTTCAATACGGTGAGGTTCGGGTTCTGGAAAATCTAAATCTAACAGTAGATAAAGGAAATATTGTTGCCATCACAGGTACAAATGGTTCAGGTAAAACTTCGGTGCTAAACGCCATTGCTGGTATTCACCCTCCTTCCTCAGGTTCCATCATATTTTCTAACGAAAAGATTCACGGCCTACCAACCCACCAGATTGTTGGCAAAGGTCTTGTTCTAGTTCCAGAAGGCCGCCAGTTGTTTCCTACACTGACGGTTCAAGAAAATTTAATGGCTGGGTTGCATTCTAAGGGAGGGTTGTTGCTTAAAAACAAATTACCACAAGATCTGCTTAAAAGGTTTCCAATCATCAAAAACCGGCTGAATACCTCAGGAGCAAGTCTGAGTGGAGGACAGGCTCAGTTGATAGCATTGGCAAGAGGCTTGATTTCCAAACCTAAACTGCTCCTGCTTGATGAACCAACCCTTGGTTTAGCTCCAATCGCAGTAAAAGAATTTTTTGATCTGATTCTAAAACTTCGTGAAGAAGGGCAGACCATTTTGATGGTAGAGCAAAATCTAAAACAGACCCTTGAAATTGCTGACTATGGTTATGTCCTAGAAAGTGGAAAATTAGTGATGCAAGGAAGTGGGAATGCTCTGCTCAAGAATTCAGGTCTTGTTGAAAATTACCTTGGTTTTAAAAACACTTGAAAAACCATAAATCATATGACGTTGAGGTTTATCAAAAATAATTGGATTTATTCTTGAGAGTCGAAATCAAAATCTTTGCTGGCTTCCTCGAATCAACTTTCGGAATATTTGCCGATCCCACAAGCTTCCATAGCATCCTTAATTTCTGAAAGTATCACTGGATCATCTATGGTCGCAGGAACCGGAACATCTTCTTCAAAGGCAAGTTGTCGGATGGTTTTTCTTAGGATCTTACCGGATCGGGTTTTGGGCAGCCTTTTAACAATGGCGGATTTTCTGAAGCAGGCTACCGCTCCAATTTCATTCCGAATGATGGCGACCAGTTCTTTTTCAAGATCATCCTGTCCTATTTGAACACCATCCTTTAGCACAGCAAAGCCCACCGGAACCTGGCCACGCAGTTCATCATCAATCCCTACCACAGCACATTCGGCAACCCCATTGTGAGAACCAATCAGCTCTTCCATTTGTCCTGTTGAAAGACGATGTCCAGCAACATTAATCACATCATCCACCCGTCCCATAATGAAAACATAGCCGTCCTCGTCGATGATCCCTCCGTCACCGGTCTGATAATATCCTGGAAATTGCGATAGGTAGGATTTCTGGAAACGTTCATCATCGTTCCAAAGCGTGGGAAAACAGCTTGGCGGAAGTGGGAGCTTGACCACAATATTACCCGTGGTTCCTGGTTCACAAGGTTGACCTTCATCATCAAGCACCTGGATGTCATAACCCGGCACAGGGAAGGTCGCTGAACCAACCTTGACCGGATGAGGTTCCAGCCCCATCGGGTTGGAACACATCGGCCAGCCGGATTCCGTTTGCCACCAGTGATCCACCACGGGGCAGTTCATGATTCCCTCCAGCCAATCATAAGTGGGAGGATCCAACCTTTCTCCTGCAAGAAAAAGAGTCCTTAGACTGCTAATATCATACTGATCCTTTAGTTTTGCCTCAGGATCTTCCTTCTTGACGGCTCGAAAAGCCGTGGGAGCTGTGAAGAAGGTATTGACCTGATGATCGGAAATCACCCTCCAAAAAGCCCCGGCGTCAGGCGTTCTGACAGGTTTTCCCTCATAGAGGATGGTCGCGCATCCATGAATCAATGGGGCATAGACGATGTAAGAATGTCCGACCACCCAGCCTACATCGGATCCGGCCCAATAAACTTCTCCGGGATTGGAGTTGAAGATCGATTTCATGCTGTACTTCAGTGCAACTGCATGGCCGCCATTTTCACGAACCACTCCCTTTGGCAACCCAGTTGTTCCGGAAGTGTAGAGAATATAAAGTGGATCGGTAGCATCAACTGGCACCGGGTCCGCAGGATTTGCAGAGGACATCAACTCATCCCAGTCAAAGTCCCTTCCTGCCTGCATGGAGGCATTGGCCTGGGGTCTTTGAAGCAGTATGACGTTGACAGGAGGATCATTTGAAATTCTTAGAGCCTCATCAACCAGGGGTTTGTATTCGATGATGTTGGAGAATTCGATTCCACATGAAGCTGTAACCAAAACCTTTGGTTTTGCATCATCGATACGAATTGCCAATTCGTTCGGTGCAAATCCACCAAAAACTACTGAGTGAATGGCTCCCAGTCTGGCACAGGCCAGCATCGCCACCACTGCTTCTGGAATCATCGGCATATAAATGATAACACGGTCCCCCTTTTCAATACCCTTTTCACGCAAAACCCCTGCAAACTTAGAAACTTCTTCCTTTAATTCCTGGAAGCTGTAACGAAGGACCGTCTCTGTAACTGGGGAATCGTAAATCAGTGCCGTCTGATCAGCTCTTCCGTTTTCAACATGGAAATCAAGTGTTAGGTAACTCGTATTGAGTTTCCCTCCTTTGAACCAATGATAGAAACCCTTTTCATCCTGGGAAAGGATGGTCTTCGGTTTCTCAAACCATGAAATCAATTCTGCCTGGCGGCTCCAAAATGCTTCAGGATGTTCTATCGATTCACGGTATTCTTTTTGGTAGCTCATGGTTCCTCCCTGATAAATAAGTTTGGCTGGGAATGACTTATTTTAAAAAACGGATTGTTTCTGTTTAACTCATTGTAATCTAACAGTCTTTGATATTCATGATAGATTGGTGAGTCGTTCATCCTCACAAAGACAAATTATAGGTTTTTTTGCATATTTAGCGAGAAAGTTTTGTGAATATTTTATCCCATTTTCTTCATCAAATGGGAAGGATATGCATTTGAATTGTTCTTTCTGCAAAAAATGAAAGAAGGAATCCTGGTATCCTATGCACACTTTAATGATTCAAACGGCTGAAGAAGGAAAAAACCTTGTAAGGATTTCTGATTTGGAAGAATACGGTAAAGAACCGAACTAAGGCACACAAAACTCCCTCATGCGAATTGTATCAATCCGCCATCACAAAGAACGAGTAGAGTCTCACTCGAGCTTGCCCTTTCAACAACTCCGTCCGCTTGACTTAGCCGTTTGGGAAATGGGCGACTTTACTTCTGATTCGACGTTGAAGTTCTTTCTTAAGAAACCAGGAGGCTTCATGAGAGGGGGATTGCCATGGGGTTGCTACGAATCAGGACAACAACTTGATGCTAAAACAATTGGACAATGGAAGAACCTATTTTCGATCGGGAAAAAAAAGAAGAGGAGTGTTTCCTAGGGGTCCTGGAAAACAAAGTCCTCCACACTGCAGAATGACTTTTATCGCAAGCTTCTTAAGCAGTTTCAGATCAGCCAGACGGAAGTTACCACGATCATCAGGGTTGCCACCATCAGAGCGGTATTTACGCTTTCCTGATTTCTCTCGAAAAAACTCCGCAACGGCCCCAGAACCGATTCAGGATGAAAGTCTGAGGAAAATTGATGAAGATTTCGATTCATATTCCTCCTTAAATTGAAAGGGACTCTTTTCTCTTATCGGCAGATTTTATCAGGAGTTTAGAAAGAAAAGTGGCACTTGAAGGATCCGGAAAAGCAGGCAAACTTGTAGCTGCCGTCCAACG
>CEQE01111433.1_pt1 | contig 20905 bp, 16 predicted proteins | sample 356201 | NCBI WGS metagenome assembly CEQE01 (sample SAMEA2619970, study PRJEB7988) | marine metagenome | biome: marine biome (ENVO:00000447); feature: mesopelagic zone (ENVO:00000213) & marine oxygen minimum zone (ENVO:01000065); material: "saline water (ENVO:00002010), including plankton...
TATTCTCAGGCCCAAATGTGTCCCACTTTCGCTGACGGTCTACAATCGAAGGATTGCTTGCCAGCGCCCCGTCCGCGTACAGCATCAGCGATGCGCTTGGGACGGCGTCGGAAGTCGGAAGACCACGTTTGACCGCGCCGACGGCATCTAAGATTCGTTGGTCACCCGCGATAGTCAGCACAGTGGCTTCTTGAAGCTTCTTCCAACTCGTTGCTTCCTGCCCTATGATCGAGACAACGGATTTGAGATGGAGGTCGGTGTGCCGAGTGATCCCATCTGCGCCCGCTCGGAAGGCAACGATCGCGATGAGCGTGACCGGAACCGCGGCCACCACGAGCATGTACAACACGAGCTTCCACGTGACGCCCAGGCATGCGGGGAGGTTCAGGATAGACTTCAAGGACATCGATCCGAATCGCGACGCGGCGCCTTCCATATGTTGCCCCTGCGAAGCGGTCAGAAATTGGCCGCGCGCAAACGCAACACTGCCGCCTATGCAAGTTAGATGCCTCGAACAAGGGCGGGATTCGGGGGACTCGCCGGAGTTTTTCGCCGAGGTGGATGGGGCGCGGTTCGGGGCGCCGGTTGACTATGGGTTGGCCGCGCCCATGGACTCCGCCGACTCCAGAAGCGCCTCTGCACGCTTTACCACGGGGACGTCGACGACGTGGCCGTCGAGTGACGTGGAACCGCGTCCTTGACTGGCGGCCTCCTCGAATGCGGCGATCACGCGCCTGGCGTGTTCGACCTCGGCGTCCGAAGGAGAGTAGACCTGATTGATGACGTCGACCTGCGCCGGGTGAATCGCGAAGCGGCCGCGGAAACCCTGCGCCTTGGAATCGCCGGAGTTCTCCAGCAGCGCGTCCGGGTCCCGGAACGCGAAGAAGGGCGTGTCAAGAGCGAGGACGCCCGCCGCTCGTGCGGCGATTGCGATGGCATTGCGCGGGTAGGCGAGTTCACGGTCGTCTTGGCGTCGCTCGATCTCCATGTCGTTTGTGAAGTCTTCGGCCCCGAGGGACACGCCGACGATCCGACTCGACGAAACGCATATCTCGTACGCGTTCACGATTGCGCTTGCCGACTCTATCCAAGGCAGCAGCTTGGTCGTACCGATGCGCATGCCCGCGCGGACCTCCAGTCGTTGCAGTATCTTGCACACCTCGGCGACGTCGACCGGCGCGTCGATCTTGCCGACTGACACGCCGAATATGTGGGGCCCAACAACCGCGGCCAAGTCCTCTTCGAGCAATCCGGTGTCCAACGAATTGACACGTGGGATGATCGTCTTCCCGGTGGCTGCAAAACGCTCAATGTAGGATGCCGTCACCGAACGGGCGTTGGCCTTCTCGTCGATGGGCACCGAGTCTTCCAGGTCTGGTATGAATGCGTCGGGTTTGAGGGCCAGGGCCCTGTCGAGCATCCGCGGAGCATTGCCGGGAACGAACAGCAAACTGCGTAGAAGTGTCATGGTAATCTACACCGCCTCCAAGGCAGACACGCCCAGAAAGGCACGCGTGGCTTCGATGAACTCGTACGGTTTGTCGACAGTTACGACGTGTCCGGCTTCGGGTATGTCCACGGACGTCAAATCCTTCGCCCTGGTTTTCATGCGATCGAGCACATCGTCGGAAACCAGCGGACTTTCCGCTCCGCGCACTTCGAGGATCGGGCACGGGATGGTTTCCAAAGCCTTCCAGTATCGGCCGATTAAACCGGGGTCAGTCATATCGGGGAGCGGGGTGTTGAACAGCTTTGAGTCGTTCACCCAGGTGAATTTCCCGTCGTCGACCTGGCGAAGCTTCTCCCGGATGTCCTGGGCGAGGCGCTCGTCAGAAGCCCATGGATTGCCCGCCCGCGCCCAGGCGATCGCTTCTTCGACGGACCCGAACTCCATCGGAGTCGGGGGGCGCGCCGGGGCAGAGGCCACAGCCGCTTGAGACGGCTCCGGGCCGATGTCGACCATCACGATGCGCTCGACGCGTTCGGTGTTTTCGGCGGTGTAGAGCATGGAATGCCAGCCGCCCATAGACAACCCTGCCAGGACGAATCTGTCCAGACCCAGGGCATCGACGAAGGCCGCTAGATCCTCGACGAATCGGTCCCTCGCGTACCCGTCCGCAGCCCATTCGCTCTCGCCATAGCCGCGTTGGTCCAGCGCGAGCACATGGTAGTGCGGCGACATGGCCTCGGCGAACTCGTCCCAAATGTGCGCTTGTCCGGTGTGGCCGTGGAGGCACACCATGGGCGTCTTGCCTTCAGACCCCCAATCGAGGTATCGCAGCGACAATCCGTTGACTGTGATTCGTTTGCTCGCGTATCGGCTGTCCGCGTGTTCGGTCATGTCTCGCCCCCGTGGATTTGATGGTCGTTCGTGGTCGGATCGAGTAGCGTGATTCTACACGATGTAGGCGAAACCGGCCACGATGGCGAACGAAACTCCATGCTGGCGACGAGCGCGGCAAGGCGCCTCGGACCGTGAGGTATAATGACGTGAGAGAATTGGACTCTGCAGGCCAGGTCGGCCAAGGCGATTTCGGGCTCGTGTCACGGCACGGGCGACGCCCCAGGCGCGGCTCCGAAGGCTCCGAAATCTGACTACGGTCGTTGTATTCTCTGCCAACGAGACCCCTTCAAAGAGAGAAGAACCATTATGTTGAAAAGTCTCGCCAAATTTATTGGCGGCTCCGATGACAAGGTCATCAAGAAGATGCAGCCTGACGTGGACGAGATCAACGAGCTCGAGCCTGAGTTCGAATCCCTGAGCGACGACGCGCTTCGAGAGAAAACCGCCGAGTTCAAGCAGCGGTTGTCCGTTGGCGAAGACCTGGACGACCTGCTGCCCGAGGCGTTTGCCGCCGTCAGAGAGGCCGCGAAACGCTCGCTCGGACAGCGTGCGTTCGACGTTCAACTCATGGGCGGCATCGTGTTGCACGAGGGCCGAATCGCCGAGATGCGGACAGGCGAGGGCAAGACGCTGGTTGCGACGTTGCCCGTCTACTTGAATTCGTTGTCCGGTGAGGGTGTCCACGTCGTGACCGTCAACGACTACCTGGCACGGCGAGACGCTCACTGGATGGGAGCGGTCTACGACCGTCTGGGCGTCTCGGTCGGAGTATTGCAGCATGGGACAACCTCGGACAAGGCGCTTATGTACGATGGCGCCTTCGATGACGGAGATCGAGGTGTCGAGCACCTGAAACAAGCGCCGCGCAGCGACGCTTACGCGGCCGACATCACATACGGCACCAACAACGAGTTCGGCTTCGACTACCTCAGAGACAATATGAAAGTTGAGATGGAACAGCGCGTGCAGCGTCCTCTCGCCTACGGAATCGTTGACGAGGTGGACAACATCCTGATCGACGAAGCACGAACTCCGCTGATTATCAGCGGGCCGGCAGAGATGTCTGCTCGTGACTACCAGAAATACGCCAGGCTCGTTCCCAGCCTCCGCGGCGAAGAGGACTATGCGGTCGATGAAAAACATCGCACCGTTTCGCTGACAAACGACGGCATCACGAAACTGGAGCGACTCCTCAACGTCAAGAACCTGTACGGCCCCGAAAACTTCGGAGTGGTGCATCACATCGAAAACGCGCTCAAAGCGCAGGTCATCTTCGAACGCGATCGCGAATACGTTGTCCAAGACGGCGAGGTGATAATCGTCGACGAGTTCACCGGCCGCCTCATGGAGGGCCGGCGCTATTCCGACGGATTGCATCAGGCGCTGGAGGCCAAGGAATCGGCGCGCATCCAAGCCGAGTCGATCACCTACGCGACGATTACGCTGCAAAACTACTTCCGGCTCTATCGGAAACTGGCAGGCATGACAGGAACGGCCTCCACGGAGGCGGAGGAGTTCTGGAAGATCTACAAGCTGGACGTCGTCGCAATTCCGACGAACCAACCGATGGTTCGAGACGACATGACCGACCTGGTGTACAGGGACCAAAATTCCAAGTACCAGGCTGTAGTTCGAGAGATAGAAGAGCGCTCGAAGAACGGTCAACCAATCCTGGTCGGCACCACGGACATCGACAAGTCAGAGATGCTGTCCGACATGCTCAAGCGCAAAGGCGTGGCCCACGAGGTGCTCAACGCGAAGCAGCACGAGCGCGAGGCGGTTATCGTCGCCCAGGCAGGCAAGCCGGGCGCCGTAACTGTAGCCACCAACATGGCCGGACGCGGCACTGACATCGTGCTCGGGGGCAATCCCGACATTGGCGACCAAACCCCGGAGGAATGGGAAACCAATCACGCGAAGGTAATCGAGGTCGGAGGGCTTCACATCATCGGCACGGAGCGGCACGAGGCCCGTCGAATCGACAATCAGCTCCGAGGGCGTTCCGGACGTCAAGGCGACTCCGGCGCCACCCGATTCTACGTGGCCCTGGACGATGACTTGATGCGCCGGTTCGGCGGCGACCAGATTCGGCGAGTGATGGACTGGGCCGGCCTGGAGGCTGACGCTCCGATCGAGAACAAGATGGTCAACCGGTCGATTGAAAACGCTCAAGTGAAAGTGGAGTCGTTCCACTTCGACCAGCGCAAACATCTCGTCGAGTACGACGACGTGGTGAACACCCATCGCGATGTCATGTACGCCGAGCGAGACAAAGTCCTGTCTGGCGCCAACCTCCGCGAGAATATCGAGGAGATGATCCACTCCGAGCTCTCGGGACTCGTGTCGGACCACCTGGGCGATCGTCGGCCGGAAGGGTGGGACGTGGACGAGCTGTACAAAGACGTCAGCGCCGTGTTGCCTCCTCCCGAAGGTTTGGTCGACGCTGTCTACGAGGAGTCGCTGGGGCCTGACGAGATTGAGACGCGGCTCCACGAACACGCTTCTGCTTTCTATGATCGGGTTGAACAAGGCGTCACCTCCGAAGTGATGCGGGAGGTCGAGCGCCGTCTTATGCTGCGATCGGTGGACGCCAACTGGGTTCAGCACTTGACGGCGATGGAGAACCTTCGACAGGGCATCGGCCTGCACGCTTACGGCCAACGAGACCCGTTGGTCATGTACAAAAAAGAAGGCCACGAGCAATTCCAAGCGCTCCAGGCGAAGATCGAGCACGACATCGTGCATTCGATTTTCCGGGTCCAAGGCGTGGATTCCTCCGCCCAAGCTGGGCAAACCAACGGTGGCAGGCAGCAACCTCGCCCTGGCAGACCAGCCCAACCTCCGCAAAATAAGACAATCATGTCCAACGTGATCGACGGGCGTCAGCAGACGGCGGGTCCCGCCGCTCAAAAGGTCGGGCGGAACCAGGCGTGCCCTTGCGGAAGCGGCAAGAAGTACAAACGCTGCCATGGAGCATGATCTGGGTCCTGCGGATAGCGGAACAACGAGACCGCGCTGTTCCGATGAAAGGGCGGCGCGGGCGAGAGAAGCATGACCAACGGCGAGGTCGCTGAAGTCTTCGAGCGCATAGCTGGGTTGCTCGAGATGAAGGGCGAGAAATCCTTTACCGTCCGGGCGTACCAGCGGGCGGCCCGCACCATCAATAGACTGCCGTCGGAGGCGGCTGACATGATCGCGCGCGGTGAGGACTTGACCGCCGTCCCCGACATCGGCCGGGCCATCGCCGACAAGACCGCCGAGCTCGTGGACACGGGCCGTCTCGATTTCCTCGACCGGTTGTTGGCGGAATTTCCACCGGGCATCCCTGCACTCATGGACGTTCCGGGCCTCGGTCCGAAGACTACTCTGCGAATATGGAAAGAGCTGAACGTCACCGACTTGGATCAGCTCGAGGCGGCCATCGAGACCGGCGCGCTGGCGAGCCTGCCGAGGATGGGACGCAAAAGCGCCGAGAACATCCTTCGCGCCGTGCGGTATTCCAGATCCAAGAGCGGCCGGCTGCCGATCTCCAGGGCGCTCGCCACGGCCAGGCAGCTAACCGGCGCACTCGTCGAACGATGCCCCGACGGGATTAACGTAATTCCGTGCGGCGGCATTCGCAGGTTCGAAGAAGAAGTCGACGAAATCGTCCTCGTGGGTGTCACGAGCAGTCCGGGAATCGTTCTCGATGCGTTCAGTACGTTGTCAGGCGTCGCGAACGTGGTTGCCCGGCAAGATACAAACGCGACGGTGGAACTCGAGTCGGGAGTCAACGTGACTCTCAGTGTTGTGGCGCCGGAGTCGAAGGGCGCCGCGATCTTGAATCTCACTGGAAGCTCCGACCATATCAGCCTACTTAGCCAACGAGCCGCGGAGCTGGGTCTGAAGTTGTCGCAACGCGGCCTGGCCGACAGATCTTCCGGCGCTCCGGAGACATTCCCCGACGAACAATCGCTGTATGATCGACTGGGGTTGCCGTACATGCCCCCGGAAGTGCGACAGGGACGGGATGAGATTGCGGTTGCCTTGTCGGGAGACATCGCCCGACTCGTCGATCTATACGACATCAAAGGCGATCTCCATGCCCATACCGATTGGAGCGACGGCCGCGACCCGATGATCGCAATGGTCCAAGAGGCCAAGAATCGCGGGCTTGAGTACATCGCGATTACGGACCACTCTTCTGGCAGAGGGATCGCTAACGGGCTCAGCCCGGAGCGTCTGTTGGCCCACATGAGTCAAGTGAAGGAAGTCGAACAGGAAATTGGCGGAATCCGGGTGCTGCGAGGCACGGAGATGGATATCCGCGCCGACGGCACGCTCGACTATTCCGACGATCTGCTCCAGCAACTCGACTGGGTGGTCGCATCGGTTCACTCGGCCATGGGACAGGACTCCACCACGATGACGGACCGGATCATCGCAGCCATGAAGAACCCGCACGTCTCGGCGATCGGCCACCTGAGCACCCGATTGATCGGCGACCGAAAGCCAATCGAAGCGGACTACGACGCGGTTTTCAGGGCGGCCGCGGTCACCGGTACGGCTCTCGAGATCAACGGCTCGTTGGAGCGGCTGGACTTGAAGGACTTACACGTTGAGCGGGCGCTGGAGTTCGGCGCAATGTTGGTTATCTCGACGGACGCCCATACGACCGAGTCGTTGGACAATCTCGATCACGGTGTAAGAGTGGCGCGCAGGGCGCTGTGCAAGCCAGTGCGCATCCTGAACACCATGCCCGCGGACGAGTTCGATTCGTGGCTGCGACTGGACAAGACGGGCAGAACCGTGAGATTATCAGCGAATGATTGAAGGCGGGGCGATCCAGGGGACCGGAGCGCAGGAAGCCATCGAACGGCTGCGCGCGGCGCTCCGCGACGGCAAGGACTGGCCGACGGCTCTCGTCGAGACGATGGCGCTCTGGACCCAACCTCAGGAAGAGATTCTGGGCCAGCGATACGACTACTTCATTGGCGGCGAAGCATTCGACTGGATCGCGCTGGCCGCAAGGTTAAGCTTCGAGGTCGATGACCTGATCCCTCGTGACGAACTCGAAGAGATGCTGTTCACCGGCCGCTTCCCGAAGCCCTTTAGCGACGACGACTTCGAAGAGTTGCTCGGCGGTGACAAGTTTCGCGGACACCTGAACTTCTTTTACGGCGTCGAAGTGGAGACCGCTCTCATGCAGACGGTCGAAAGCGAGATCGAGAAGCGTCACTACGCCAACGGGCGCCGCTACGGTGTCGACAACACCGACGAAGCCCACTTTCGTATCTATCGGTCCGCGCACGCAGACTTGCTGGACGACTTTCGAACTGCGAACGGGCTTGAGGACAGCGATTCGATGTCGTTGACGGAACTCAAAGAGTTCACTTATTACCTTTTCAAGCGACGCCTCCGCGTATCCGACAAGGCGAAGATAGCCAGCGATACTCGCAAGGGCCTGCAACTGCTCGACAAGGCGTCGATGGCGCCGATCGACCTGACTGCGCTCGCCTACCAGGCAAGCGCTCCTGGCTGACAGCTCGATGACAAGGTCCGTGGCAGCGACGCCCGGGCCTGTGAGGTTCGATTTCGGCCAACGCACACGCTGTTCCCACGGGGCACAGGGACCCGGCCGCATCGCAACTGCATGTTCAGCAGGACGCGGATGAACATCCTCTGGCAGACTCGCGCTTGACGGCTGGTAAACTCCAGCAAGCAGATCAACCCCAACAATACCGGAGGTTCGACCCGATGACCGATGGAGCAGCCCAAGCAAAGAACATGACCCTACTTGCCCAGCACGACTTAGACGGTTTCGGCAACGGCGGGGAGGGAATCGGACTACAGGCGACAAAGGACGGGCGGAGGGTGATCTACATCGCCCACGAGAGCGGTCCCAAAGACTATACGGCAGTCGACGTAACCGACCCCAAGAACCCCAAGACCGTGATCCAGACGACCCTGCCGCATGCCGATGTCCGATCGAACTCGCTGGCTGTGTTCGAAGACCTCTTGTTGGTCGCGTATCAAACGTCGCGTCCCGGCTTGAAACCGGCCGGTTTCAGCATCTATGACGTCGCCGATCCGGCAAACCCGCGTGAGGTTTCTCATTTCGACACCTCGGGCCCGTACTCGCGCGGCGCCCACTGCTTGTGGTTCGTGGACGGCAAGTATGCGCACGTCAGCACTGGCGCCGACGACTTCGCGCCAAGGAACCAGAAAGACGATCAGTTCCACATGATCGTGGATGTCGGCGACCCATCGCACCCCATGGAAGCGGGCAGATGGTGGCTGCCGGGGACCGGCGCGGACGACCCCGAGAACCCGCCGGTGCGACACACCACGGTAGACGCCGGATTCAGAATCCACAACGCCAACGTCTACCCGCAACGGTCCGATCGGGCTTACCTGGGATACCTGGACGGCGGCGCCATAATCCTCGACATCGCCGACGCAACGCATCCGTCCATGATCAGCCGCGTGGACTATCACCCGCCGTTCCCTGGCTTCACCCATACGGCAATGCCTCTGTTCGAGCGAGAACTCATGATCGTCTCAGACGAAGCAGTCACCGAAGACCTTTCCGACCACCCGAAGCTCGTTTGGGTCATGGACATCAGAGACGAGACAAACCCGGTGATTATCAGCACGTTCCCTCTCCCGCCGGTTGAGGAATTCGGCGGTCGACCGGGACGCTTCGGCGCTCACAACATTCACGAGAACCTGCCCGTGCCGACGTCGATGTCGTCGGAGACATTGATCTTCGGGACCTACTTCAATGCAGGCGTGCGAGTCCACGACATCAGCGACCCGTTCAGGCCAGAGGAGGTTGCCTACTTTATCCCGGAGGTCCCGGACCCGGACAAAGGCGTGAACATCAACGATGTATACGTCGACGAAAACGGCCTGGTGTACGCAATCGACCGTTTCAAGGGCGGCCTCTACGTCCTCGAGCTCAACGTCTGATCGCGACTGGGCCGAGGAAGTGTGGTTGGGCCTGGAGACCCAGGCCATCGATGGATCGGGCAGGTCACTGGCGCTCTGACCGTTATCGCGATAAACAAATTAAGTGGCGCCGAACAATTTGTGTCACTCTGAACCCGCAGGTGAAGAATCTGGCCGCTGGACACACCACGTTGCCTGAAGGACTCGAATTGCTTCTCTTTTTCCGGCCGATCCAGCACACCGAGAAGCGTTGAGCACAACGTATTTAGTTGATGACCATTACGGCCAAGCCAATCCGACACGCGGTTCGGTTGAATTCAGGGGCCCGCCAAGGTGCTCTGGCCGTTCACGGCCAAGCTGACGACTTGAAGCCGCAGTCAAATTCACGGGAGAATGCGATGACCGATCAGATGACTCGATGGGAGCGTGTCCGGGCGGCACTGGCAGGCGCCGAACTCGATCGGCCGCCAGTGAGCATGTGGAGGCATTTTTTCGCGCAAGAGAACTCGGCGTCGGAATTGGCCGGCGCCATGTTGGGGTTTCAGCGCCAATACGACTGGGACTTCATGAAAGTCAACCCCAGGGCCAGCTACCACGACGAAGACTGGGGCGTCGACGCACGCTTTTCCGACTCCAACACCGTGGACCCTGAAATCGTCGATTGGCCGGTCAAATCGCCGGATGACTGGGATGCCATTCAGCCGCTCGACGTCGGCCAGGGCGTGCTGGGAGAGCACCTGGAGGCGTTACGGTTGATATCCGATGGATTGGACGGAGAGGTTCCGTTTCTGATGACGATCTTCACGCCGTTGTCTATCGCGGGCCGGCTGACCGAGTCGGAGGATGCCATGACCGAGCATCTGAGGATGAGCCCCGAGAAGGTGCATCGAGTCCTGGACGTGGTGACCGACACATACACCAGGTTCGCGAGAGAATGCCTGTCAATCGGGGCCGACGGGATCTTCTTCGCCACCACGCGCTGGGGAAGCTACGACCGTCTGACTGATGACGAATACGCGGAATTTGGCCGTCCTTACGATCTCCGACTCTTGGAGGCGTTGCCCGAAGCCGAGTTCAACCTTTTGCATGTCTGCGGCTCGAACAACATGCTTTCGAAACTGGCGGACTACCCGGTTTCCGCCTTCAATTGGGACACGCAGGACGAGACAAATGTCTGGTTGGACGAAGGTGAGAAGCTAACAGGCAAAGCTGCAATCGGCGGCGTATCGCACCGAGGCGCCCTGATCGGGGGTTCGCCAGATGAGGTGGCCGGAGAGGCAGCGCGCGCCGCAGCCGCCATGGGCGGCTCGCACTGGATGCTGGGACCGGGATGCACATACTCGCACGAGGCGCCGGAAGCGAACTTGAGGTCGCTGAGCCCCGCTTTCATGCGCTGACGTTGGGCGCGGCAGCGTTCAGAGCCGGTACGCTACACAGGCAGGGATTTAAGCCGACCTCGCGCCAATAATGACCGGTGGCCGGGCTCCGATCAGTCCGCCTGCACGTATACGCAGGCGGGGTCGCCGTCGTGAATGCATTCGATGCGTGTCATCTCCTGCCCGATCGAGGCGTTGATGACCGCGGCGTCGAAATCGCATACCGTGGTGTTGGCCATGGCGACGGACCGGAACGGGCAGTTCTGGAGCCTGATCTGCAGCTTGCCGTCGACGATGTTCGCCTCCGGCACGAAATCCTCTGTCTGGAGGACGTCGAGCAGAGCATCTTTACGATCGTCAATGTTGTCCGACTCAGCAGTTGCGGCGTTGTCCATGCCGAGTTTGGCTGGCAGTCGGGAGAACACAACCTCCAACACGTCTTGTCCTGCTAAGCCAGTCAAGTCTCCAGACGTCAACACGCCGAGTTCCTCGACGAGCAACCGCAGGAGGTGGTCGTAGCCCTTCGGCATCGCCTCCTGGCCTTCCTCGGTAAGGAAGAAGGAATACTCGGGACGGCCTGTCTTCTTTCGGACTTCCTCGAACGCGACCATGCGGTCGCGCTGCAGTATGTCCAGATGACGTCTTACGGTCGCCGGGGCGAGACCCATCGCGGTTGCCAGGCCCCCGACCGTGTCGTGACTGTTTTTTTGCAACAACTCCAGAATGCGAAGTCGTGTACCTTCCATGCAGCCGCCTCCAATACTATTCCAGACTCTCTCAAGTATAGAATTCACGCTTCGGATGTGTCAACTAAAATGCATGAAATGCGTTGAAATATAAGACCCCCACGGAAACCTCACCTTAAGCAACGTTGTCGGGGGGACGATGCCGAGCCAAGTTCCGCTGCATCGCGCTATCGACGCAATTATCTGAACATATCGCGGGACCGCTCTCGAAGCAGGGGCGCTGTCGACGATGCGGCGGCCCGATAGGGCAACCCTCGGATCAGGGCAACTGGGACGTTGATGGCCTTGGCCGTGACCAACTCGGCTGTCGCCGCTAATTCGTCCGCCACCGCGATGGTGGTGACGTGCATCGTCCGGCCATGGGCGTCCTCGGTGCCGCGATAGTCCACCATCGGATCCATGCCGGCGATCCCGATGGCGAAATTGACGTGCCCGTCGCGCCATGCTCTGCCGAACGTGTCCGAGATGATGATGGGCGGCGCCACGCCTGACCGGGCTTCGATGTCGGCGCGTATTCGTCTGGCCGACTCGTCCGGGTCGACGGGCAGAAGGCAGGCGGAATCTTCATCGGGGACGTTCGACATGTCGATGCCCGCGTTGGCGCAGACGAAACCGTGGTGGGTCTCGGTGATAAGCACGCCCCTCTCAGCATCCATCCGGACGACCGCGGCGCTTTCTCGCAGCACCAACTCAACCAGTCGTGGGTCGCGGCCGGCCTCCGCCGCGTACGCGGCGGCGAACTCTGACGGCTCGACGCTGTTGAGCGCCACTACACGGTCTTCGGCTTTGGAGACGATCTTTTGCGTCACAACCAGGATGTCGCCGTGCATCAACGGCGTGCCCTGGCGGGCGGCCGCGTCGGCAATCAGGCGGCCCAAGTTTGCGCCCGGTTCGATCTCCGGAAGTCCGACAATCCCGATGGCCTGAACGGATGGATAATGCGGAGCAGCAGAATCTGTCATGTCGTCAATTGTGACCGTTTAGTTATTCGCGGCATGGGCGCCGTTGGTCAGTCATGATACAGCAGCGTTCCGAGAATCGACACCACCGAGCCGTTCTGGGCGTCGGCCTGGCATTGGTCGTAACTGAACGCCTCGCCCTGTGCGCCATCGAGCAGCCGCAACATCGTGTAGATCGCCGACAATCCGCAGATCTTCCTGGAGTCGGCCTCCTGGCGAGAAAGGTCGAGAAACGCTTCGGCATCGCCCGCCAAGATCGAATCGATCGACTTCTGATCGGCCGCGCCCAGAGCGTCACGAGCGCCGGAATCCACAGCGACTCGATCTCCGAACGCCGGTCCGACGTGGGCCAGGTCTCCTGCCGCGACGACGAGAGTTCGCCGCTCGGCGATGATTTCGCCCATGACCCCTAAGAACTCATCCATTTGACCTATGTCGTTGGGTTCGGCTCCGCCGCTGGTGACATGAGCAAACGACCCGCATAGCACTGGGACTGTCTGCACCTGCCGCGAGCGTGTGAAATGGTGAAGCCAAACCGCGGCTAATTCAATCGAGTGCTCCGTGGCGTGATGTATCTCCTCGCTGAACACGTCTGTTTCGTGCATCGCCGAGGCTAGCCGGTCCACGACCTGTGTGTCTGTTGGCAGCGTCCCGTATGGAGTTGCGTAGTTTTGACGGGTCAGCGTGATCGCGCCTGGACTCCCGCTGTGGTCGGTACCCAGAATTACAACCAATTCGATATCGTCCAGATCGGGAGCGGCCGCTTTCCATAGCGCGGAATAAGTCGCGTGACCGCGCTGGTAATCGATGTGGGGGCATACCATGCCGACTAGGCCGCCGGTTTGCGAGATGTGGCCCGAAACATCGACGGCGCTGAGATATTGGTTTAGCGTCGTTTCGAGTTCAAGTGGCCGCGCGGGGTACACCGCTCCAGCGTGAGACGGCGGCCGAAACTCAGCCGAACGATAGGCGTCCAATGCTTCGATGACCGCGGCCACGAACGATCCGTTTTCGATCAACAGGGCTCGGTCAAGCTGCGCCACTATGTCAGCCACGTTGGCGTCTGTTAGATCGATGCCGGCTCTTAGGGCAAGGGCGGCTCGAATCTCGCCGATGGTGCGCTGGCCGTCCATGAGCGCGACGGCCTGGGCGATGTCCTCGGGCACCACGATGGTCGTTTCCGACATGCTGAGAGGGTCGTGCAGGTACAGACGGGGCTGTCCTTCGTGCTCAACCCAATGGGGCTCAACGGCGCGGAGTTGCGGACGCTCGGGCAAGTGGTGGTTCGATGCCAATTTTCGACAGCCTCAGACTCAGTCTTCGTGGACTAGTGAATGCTATCACAAGATTGCGTCGAAAGGGATGTATTAGGCAGTATTTGGCCACTCCCTTGTGCTATAATTCGTGTCGCTCGCGGTGCTTGGCCATCCGGTTTGATCGTGGGACGGCTTCGCCTGTCGCGACCGTAGGCGGAACGAAAACGAGTCCGCGATCGGGAGGTGACGATGCCGGTTTTCGAGGAACTCAAAATATTCTCCGGAAATGCCCACCCGCAGTTGCTCGAGGACATATGCGCCTACTTGGGTGTCAGCCCGACTGAGATCGAAGTGTTCAAGTTCTCCAACGACAACACCTTCGTTAAGATTCTCGAGAACATCCGTGAGTGCGACGTATTCATCGTGCAACCGATAAGCACTCCGGTCAACGACAACCTCATGGAATTGCTGATAATGCTGGACGCCGCCAAACGGGCTTCGGCCGGCAGGATCACCGCCGTGGTCCCGTATTACGCCTACGGCCGCAGCGACAAGAAAGACCAACCTAGGGTCCCGATCACTGCACGGCTCGTCGCGAACCTGATCGAGACTGCCGGCGCCGACAGGGTGCTGACGATCGACCTGCACGCCGGGCAGATACAGGGTTTCTTCAACATACCTGTGGACGAGCTCTCCGCCATCCCGATGCTGGCCGAGTACTACCAGAGTCACCAGTTCAGCGACATGGTCGTCGCGGCGACGGACGTGGGCGACGCAAAGCGGGCAGGGGACACCGCTCGGATCCTGGACGCCGACATAGCCATAATCGAAAAACACCGGATCGGCAATAAGGAAGAAGTCGAAGCTGAGAACCTTATCGGTGAAGTTGAAGGCCGGACAGCCATCATCGTCGACGACGAGATTGGAACCGGCAGCACGGTCATCGCTGCTGCCGAGGCCCTGCAAGCGCATGGCGCCCGGGAGATCTGGTGCGGCGTGACCCACGGGGTCCTGTCCGCCCGAGCGCCCGAACTCGTCGAGAACAGCGTCGTGAAGGAACTCGTCGTAACCGATACGTTGCCGATCACCAACTCCAAACGCACGTCGAAGACGAAAGTGCTGTCGGTGGCGTCGCTCCTCGGCGAGGCCATCCACCGCATACACGCCGGCGAGTCCGTGGGGGCGATGTTCGACCCCCGGTAGCCTGGACCGCGACACCGAAGCACAGTCCAGTGCGCCGACGCGCGCGTCGCATCTGTGTTCCCGCGTAGCCGTTGCGTCGGGCTGTCCCATCCCGGTCCAAGTAGATCGACGGCTGTCTTCTGTTCCTGGGAAGCGCCCGAGCTCGTTTGGAGCTTGTGTGAGGTGAGAGGGCTTGGAGCTCGACCCTCGGTGGGTGTGAGGAGGCCGTTAGCATGACGTCACAGCCGCATGGCTGGATCCCTGAAAAGGATCTCGACTTCATCGTTGGAGCTGCAGCTCCGGGTTCGGCGTCGCCGGAGCGTTTTAAGCGGCTGATGCAAGAAGACGCCGAGTTCCGAGCGGCAATGGTGGGCGACGACGGACTCTTCGATCGGGTCATGAACGACGAAGAGATCTTTCTCCACGTGTCGCCCTCGCTCTACTTCGAGGTGCTTTTGCGGAGGGCGCATCGGGAGTTGCAATCGGCTACCCACACGCTCGAAAGGTCCGGCCGCGAGAGCATCCCCGTGTTCGACACCGACGACGTGCTCGAGCTCCTGAAGCGGCCTCATGTTATCGAGTACCTGGCCTCGATGCTTGCCTCATTCACCCGCGTGCATAGCTATACCGTCCCCATGCGTGTGAGGCGAGGCGTTCGTAGGCGGATCCGGTACAACGACATGGATGTCGACAGCTTGGTCCGATTCGCCGCCACCGTCGAGCCGATGGAGCGTTTCTCGTACTACAAACGGATCGCCGACGTGTGCCTGTTCGTTACGGGCGTGTTTCCCGATCATGCTCAACGAAGTTACAAAAAGCCTGGCGTAGGGAGAACCAACGAGCTGCCGCGATCGGTGCGAAATCGCCGGACCGTGGAGGACTACGAGAGAGACGGGCGCAGGTTCTACGGGATGGCCCAGCGACATCCGACGGCCCGCATGTTGGAACTCACCGACGTTTTCGGGTCGCTGAAGGGTGAGTTCACAACCGCGAGAAAGCCGCTGACTTTCATCTCCACTCGATATCTGCACGCGAGCAAACGGCAGGTGTTCGGCGGCGAATCCCCTTAGCGAACAGTACGCGAGCCGGCGGCTGGCGGAATCGCCCGGAGCATCAGTCCCGAGAGAGCATGCGCTTGGCCTCGTGCGTAATCTCGTACTGACGAGGGCGCTGATTCCCGATCTCCCGGCAGCCCCAGTCTTCGAGTATGGGGAGAATCTCCCGTCGGAAGATCTGTCCGAACGCTGGACCGTCGGCGCCGGACAAAGTGTGCTCCGGGAAATCTTCACGGATGAGGTATTGGCAGTCGGTGCTCTTGGACTTGCCCACCGGCATCTCGCGGACCAAGAGCAGCGCGATCTGCTCGTTGACCGTCCCCAAGGGCATCGCGGCGTCGGGCGCGGCCTGAACTGTTTCGTCCGCGGGCTCGTCTACGAGATCCTGGCTTTCGTCGTCGGCGATATCCTCGTCGAAATCGACGGGTGGCAATGACCTGTCAACCACATGCAGGTATTCCCAAGGGAAGAACTCCTTGAGCAGCGCCGACTTGGTGTCCCGCCGGTCCGTCAGCACCCACAGGAACGGCGCCCGGTCGAGGTCCTTGGCTTGGTCTTCAACCTCTTCGGCGAGCTTGGCGAAGAGCGCGATGAAATCCGAATCGTCGCTGACCACGGCGACGTGGCTGATCCGGTCGTGAAGCAGATCGGCGATGGCGTCCACCGCGATCGCCATGTCGGCGGCGTTCTTCGTCGCGGCCAGGCTGTAGTGTTGAACGCCTTTTACCGTGACCTCGAGGTCACTGAACTGGTGAGTCGCCCAAACCCGCCAAAGCTGCTGATGGTCGGCCCGCACATATAGGTTGAGCGCCGAGGGCTTGGGCATGACGTCGGGCCAGCGGCTGATCAAGATGGAGAGGAGCTCGCGAGCTATCTCCTGAAGATTCTGAACGTCTACGTAGATTCCGGTTCGATGGTTCTTTGCACTTCGGGTTGTTTTGGCCATGGAGCGATTCTAGCAACTGTTTGTGGCTGGCACAAGGATGCCACAGCGCGGCTTTGATGCGACCTAGTTCGAACCTGGTTAGAGACTGCCGCCCCGCATCGCTTCGTCGATTGTAGTAAGCTTTGTGCCGGTTCCCAACGCGGTTCAGGAAGAGCAGAGCCATAGGTCAGAGATTCACCACCAGGTTGCCGAGGCCCCGGACGTTCGACGCCTGGGTAGGGTATCGCGACTACCGGTTCCTCTGGACCGGGAACTTCTGCGCCAACACGGCCCAGTGGCTGCAACTGCTGTCGCTCGGATGGCTGATCCACCACCTAACCGAAGGTTCATCCGCGTCCTCGTTGCTCGTCGTCACCGTTGGGGGGATCAATACACTTCCCGGACTTGTGGTCGGACCTTGGGGCGGCGTCTTGGGCGACAGAATCGACCGACGCAAGCTCGTCATCTCCATCCAGGCGTTCATGGCTGTCTTCGCCTTCTCGTTCGCGTTTCTAGTTCGGTCGGACGCCGTCGCCGTGTGGCACGTCTATGTATACGCAATCGTCAGCGGCGCGTGCCTATCCGTGAGTCAACCGATGCGACAGGCGCTGATCGCCAACACCGTGCCGCGTGAGGCGATGATCAACGCCTACGCGGCCAACGTCCTGACGATTCCGGGGACTCGAATGATCGGGCCGTTCGTCGGCGGCATCATCGTCGCGACACTAGGTTTTTTCTGGAACTTCACGATCGAATCCATGCTCTACGTCGGCATGATCCTGGCCTACCTGCCGATGAAGACTCCGTACACCACGCCCAGGAAGAGTCTCACGTCGGGAGTGGGTGGGATGGTGTCGGACTTAGTGGAAGGACTTAGGTTCGTCTGGTCGGGGAATCGCGTCTTGTTCCTGGTGATCATGCTGACGCTGGTGCCGAACGTTGCGTTGCAGCCGGTGATGTTTCTGCTCCCCGTATTCACCTCGGAGGTGCTGGGCAAAGGCGCCGACGTCGGAGGGTACATGATGGCTGCAAGCGGATTGGGCGGACTGATCATGGCTGTGGCTGTGGCGTCGTTTGGATTCGTGTATGGTCGCGGGAGGGTATGTTTAGCGACAGCTATCATCAGTTGCAGCCTCGCCCTTGCGTTGTCTCAGGCCTTATGGCTACCGGCGGCATTGGTTGGGATTGCCGTCTTCGCCGGAAGCCAGACAACTTTCCGCACCACGTCAGGGACGCTGATCCAGACGCTGACGCCTGACGAGCTTCGCGGCAGGGTGACGAGCCTCCAACGATACGGCCACGGATTTGTCGTGGCGTCGAGCCTGACGGTGGGCTGGCTCGCGGGAGCGACGTCGGTAACGACCGCAATGCTGGCAATGGGGGTCGTCGGGCTGGCGGTTGCGGTTCCGTTCGCGATCTTGTCGAGGCGGTTGCGAGACCAGTCGTGACTTTTCTGTTCGGAGGGGGATGGCTCAGAACATTGCACTCACCGCATTAGTTGCTTTGGAAGCAATTAAAGGTGTAATCTAGATGCAGACCGAAAAGGCTGCGGAGCCGCTCTAAAGAGCCTGTGTCCTGGTGGTGGTTCGGTCAACGGTGTCAGCGATGGACTGCGGCCATGGGTGGCAGGGATGAGGACACAGGCTCGACTTACGCCTGTTCCGCCGAGTGCGGAACGCGTAACCTCCAACAGCTTCTGGATGACCGGTTGTCCTGGCTACCGTTGTCTTTCTCCCCTGCACTCCGCGCGAAGATATCATCTTTGGCATTGGACGAATCGGGCAGCATGCCACCGGCCGTTATCGATCCGATCGGACTGAATGCATCGTCCAGCACGTGCATGCGCATCTTCCGCGGCGCCACGCTCCGTATTCGTTCCGGCCGCGTCTCGTGCGTCGAGAGCACCGTCGCGGTGGACGAGACAGTGGTGACGAGAGGCGAGACTGTGACACCCGAGACGAAACTCGATAGGGAGAACTTGCGGGCCGATCTGCGCCGACGGTTCTCTCGTAACCGCGGCGAGCTTCTTCCGGTGTTGCATCACATCCATGATCGATTCGGGCATTTGCCTGGATGGGCAATCGAAGTCGTGGGATGGAGCCTTGGAGTTCCCTCCAGTCAAGTTTACGGAGCCGCAACGAGCTACAGCGAACTTCGGATCGAGAAGTCGGATGATCGAGTCGTTCGCGTGTGCACCGGATTGAGCTGCATCGCTAATGGGGCGGCGGACCTCACCAGGGCCCTCGAATCTGCAACAGGCTCAGGAGCTACAGACAGGTCGGACGGCCGCGCGATTACGGTGGAAACCACATCCTGCCGCCACCTGTGCGCGCTGGCGCCGGCAGTCCACGTCGACCGACGCTGGCAGGGCAGGGTGACGCCCGAATTGGTTGCCGCGATCGTCCAGCAAGCGGCTCTACGTTGAGTTCTCGAGCCTCAACCTCGCATCGAGAGCTGGCCGGGTCTCTCGCACGATTCCGAAACGGCGGGTTTTCGGTCGATGCAAACGTCGCGGTTCGTGCGACGGTGCAAGTCGGGCATTGCTCGATCACGGTCGGCGCGGACGCGGTTGCCGAACGGCTGCGCGACGAGCTGTCCGAATCGGTTCCTCTCACCGTGGCGGGCTGTGGCGGCGCCTGCTTCGATGCACCGATTGTCACGCTTTTCTACGCGTCCGGCGGATCGCAACGATTCAGCCGTGTGGAGCTACGCGATGTCGCACGCATCGTCGATGCATCGGAAGCCGGGTTTGAATCGGGCACTGCGTGGACAGACGATTTCTTCGAAAGCCAGCATCGGCTCGCACTGGCCGGGGCAGGCGCGATCGACCCGGTGAGCATTGACGCGTATGTCTCGGCTGGTGGTTACTCGGGGCTGGCTCGGACGTTGGGGATGACTCCGGATGAGGTCACGCAACAGGTCATGGCGTCGGGACTCCGAGGGCGAGGCGGCGCCTACTTTCCAGCGGCAGCCAAGTGGGATGCCGCCCGAAAAGCCGCCGGCGTGCGACGACACCTGATCGTCAACGCCGAGGAGGGAGAGCCAGGCGTGTTCAAGGACCGGCATCTGATGGAGGGCGTCCCCCATCGGTTGTTGGAAGGCGCCATTATCGCGGCCTATGCGTCCAGCGCCTCTGAGGCCACAATTTACGTGAATGCTGGGGCCCACCTCTCCGCCGACCGGATGCGGTGCGCCGTCGACCAGGCGCACGAGCACGGACTTATCGGCGACTCGGTCCTGGGAACGGACTTCAGCCTGAGCGTGGACATCGTGCGAGGCGCGGGCGGTTACGTGTGCGGCGAAGAGACTGCGCTGCTAAACACGATGGAGGGACACCGACGCGAGCCTCGATTGAGGCCGCCGTTCCCTACGGAAGCGGGCCTGTGGGGCAGACCGACGGTCGTCAACAACGTCGAGACGCTCGCAAGCGTGCCATTCATCCTCAGTGAAGGGCCGGAGGCCTTCGCCGCCATCGGGACGGAGGAAGGCGCTGGTACCAAGATAGTCAGCCTCAGCGGCGTGGTCAAGAGGCCGGGTGTGGCTGAGGTTCCGTTTGGCGCAACGTTGAGGCAGGTCGTGTTCGACATCGGCGCCGGTCCGGTGGCAGGGTGCAAAATCGCGTTCGCCGGCGTGGGCGGACCCTCGAGCGGGCTTCTACCGGAATCGATGTTCGATCTTCCGATCAAACCCGGAATGCTCCACGAATCGGGCGTTATGCTGGGGGCCGGTGGCGTCGTCGCCTTCGATGAACGCGCCGACCCGTTGGAAGTCGTGGCCGAGTTGGCGGCCTACAACGCTCGCGAGTCGTGCGGGAAGTGCACACCCTGCCGCGAAGGCGCCCCTCGAATGGCGGAATTGCTGGACGAGATCATCGTCGGTCGCGGCACGAAGGTTCACTTGGAAGAGCTGGAGACGTTGGCCAATGTCGTCAACGCCGCTTCACTGTGCGGTCTCGGGCAAGCCGCTGGGAACCCGATTCTGAGCGCGTTGCACTTTTTCGGCGACGAATTCGCGGCGATGATCAGCTAATGGCGGCGGTGCAGCGGAGTCCAGAAGAATCGTGCCCAGTCCTGGCTCGGGCCGGTGGTTCGACAAGCTCACCACGAACGGGAAAACCGCGCCCTCCACCCTT
>CEQE01088270.1_pt1 | contig 20870 bp, 25 predicted proteins | sample 356201 | NCBI WGS metagenome assembly CEQE01 (sample SAMEA2619970, study PRJEB7988) | marine metagenome | biome: marine biome (ENVO:00000447); feature: mesopelagic zone (ENVO:00000213) & marine oxygen minimum zone (ENVO:01000065); material: "saline water (ENVO:00002010), including plankton...
GTCAGCAGAGTGATATCCCTGATGTCATTGAAATCTTTATTTACAAATACTCCCACGGTTGTGACAAAAGGGGGTAGGGCGGCAATGATTCTTTTCGCATTACCCGGTTCAATATAACGAGGGCTTTTTTCATAGAAAATAAAACCCAGGGCATCGGCTCCGCACTCAACAGCAAATAACGCGTCTTCTTTATTTGTAATACCACAGATTTTTACTTTAATCATTTAAATAATTTGGGCATATATTTAGCTTCGCCCCGCTAAGCGTGGCTTCGCAGATTCGCCCATGGAAGACTGCCTGCGAAGACTTGAATTCATTGATTATTTAATTTTTGCTTCAAGATAGTTTCTTAACGAAAGAAGTTTAATTCCTTTAAAATTTTTTAACTCAAGCATTTTTTTATCACCAGTTACTATTAAGTCTGCTTTGCCGGCAACGGCACATTCGAGAATTCTGTTGTCAGGATCATCTTTAAATACTTTCAGATTTTTTTGGGATTCTATTAAATCTGCCATGTCAGACAGGCTAACAGCCACGCGGCTTAATGCTTCTATATTAGTACTGAATTTTTTTGCAAGTGTAGATAAAAGCTCATTGAGGATTTCTTTTGAAATCAGGAGAGTATCTTTGCCTTCGATGATTCTAAAGATTGCCTGTTCGGCTTTGCTACCGGGGATTGCAAAGGCTGACACAAAAATGTTTGTGTCAAAAACAACTCTCATTATTTCCCCAGATATTTTTTTAGATTCCGCTCCGTTAGTATTCCTTTTTCCTTTGCTTTAGCACTCCAATAGCCTTGAATATTGCTAAACTCTTTCTTAATCCGTTGTTTTTTTGCCAGACGAAGTGCATCCTGGATGATAGCACTCACGCTTTTACCCTCTTCATGCGCAAGATTTTCAACTTCTTTTGCAATCTCTGGTGGGAGAGAAATAGTTTTTTTAATAGCTAATCCCATGAAGGCACCTTTCCTCTGGTATGAATAAATACTACCACTATCAAATCAACGGGTCAAATAGAAACCATAGATTTTTACTTTAATCATTTAAATAATTTGGGCAGAGATTTGAAATGCAATTAACCACGAATTGCACGAATTAAGCTAATTTTCTATTTAGACAAGATGGTAAGAAAAAAATCCAGTTTATCCTGTTATCCAGTCTAAGAAGTTAATCCAATTAATTCTTTCAGTTTCTTACCGATATCCTTTTCTCTCATCAGGGCTTCACCGATGAGAAAGGCGTTAACACCGCTTTTCTGTAAGGAAACGATATCTTCATGAGTGTTTATACCGCTTTCACTGATTATTACTTTATTTTCCGGGATTTCCTTTGCCAGATCAAAGGTGTTTTTTAATGATACCTCAAAAGTTTGAAGGTCTCTGTTATTAATCCCTAAAATTTCTGCTTCACAATTCATTGCTTTTTCCAGGTCTTTGAAAGAATGTACTTCAACCAGATTTTCCAGTCCTATCTCTTTGCTCAAGCCTAAATATTCTGATAATTGGTTTTTGTCAAGAACAGCTGCGATTAAGAGAACTGCATCAGCACCATAGGCTTTCGCTTCGTAAAGCTGATACTCATCGATTATAAAATCTTTTCTTAATAAAGGCAGTGAGACATTTTTTCTAATTTGATCTAAGTACTGAATGTCACCCTGAAAAAAATTTTTATCAGTAAGAACAGAAATTGCGACGGCTCCATTCTCCTCATAGATTTTTGCGATTTCAACAGGATTAAAATCTTCACGGATAATCCCTTTTGAGGGAGAAGCCTTTTTTATTTCTGCGATAATATTAATGGAGTCATTTCTAATCGATTTTTTGAATCCTCTGCTAATGTCAGCATCTCCAACTCTTTTTCTGACTTCTTTAAGCGAGGCAGAGCTTTTATAATTTTTGAGTTCTTTTTTTTTCTCTTCGATTATTTTATTTAGAATCATTCATATACTCGTTCTTATATCTTATATAATTTTGCGCGTGTTCAAGCAGAGATGTGCGTTCCTGCCCGGTCAGTTCCCTTACCGGGTTTGCGGGTATCCCCATTGCCAGCCAGCCTGATGGGATCTCTTTACCTTCTGTTACAAGGGCGCCGGCGGCTATAATACAGTCCGATTCCACCACTGCACCGTCTAATATGATCGCTCCCATACCGATAAGCACCCGGGATTTTATAGTGCAGCCGTGTATGGTAGCAGAATGCCCCACAGTGATGTCATCTTCGAGAATTGTTGGATGGGTGTCGTGCGTTACGTGTATGACAGTGGCGTCCTGGATATTTGTCCGGTTTCCAATACGAATGTAATTTACATCTCCACGTACTATTGCGTTAAACCAGACACTGGATTCTTCTCCTATTGTGACATCGCCTATAACCCGAGCTGAATTTTCTATGAATGCGCTGGAGGATACGTTCGGCGATTTGTTACCATAAGGTTTCAGCATCAGGTTTACCCAAAAAACAGGACTACCATGAAAATAAAAAAATTTTATCATAATAATATATGAATACAAAATTTATCACTAAATATTGACCTGCAGAGGAAATCTGTGGGAGAGTCTTCAATATATATTTTAAATTGAAATCTAATGTGCGTTATGATTAAATCAGTTGTATTTTAAGGGATAATCTATGTCTGAAAAGCTTAAAGAAATAATTAAAGAACATGTTCATGTTATAAAAAATACTTCGCTGTTCCATGGTCTTTCAATTGAAAAACTGGTAAAGATCCTCGTGAACTGTCAACATACTGAAATTAAAGCAGGAGATATTATTTTTAAGGAGGGAGAACCGAGCTTAAGCATGGCCATTGTTTTAACGGGTCAAGTGGAGATTTTTAAAGGTAAGTCTCGAGTCTGTTTCCTGGAACCCCCTGTGCTGATTGGTGAAATTGGGCTTTTTGCTGAGGAGTTAAGAAATGCAACTGTAAAAGCTGCATATGACGCAATTAGTCTTTCGTTAACGCAAAAGCACTTAAATACTATTATTCTAAAAGATCCAGAAACAGGTCAGAGGATTTTTCGCAATATAATATTGAGCCTGCGAAATAAAATTAACAACGACAATCAGCAAATTCTTTCTCTTCAAGGAGATTTAAGCTCAAGAGAAAAGGAAGTTTTAAAACTGAAAGCATCTTTGAAAGAGAAAGAAGACCTCAAAAAGACTAAGCCCGCAACTGAAGAAAAAAAGGATATCCTGCCTGCAAATAAACGGCTTTCGAAAAACAGTCGAAAAAGTATACGTGTTTCTATTACAAACCAAAAGCATTGCTACATTAAAATTAAAAAAACAACTGTTATCGTTAAAGATCTTTCACTTGGTGGAGTTAGCCTTGAGTTATCAACAGTTAGAAGAGAAATCGAAAAAAAATGGGTAGAGGGAGTGGTTGTACAGGGAGAGATTTTTTTTCAGGGTCATAACTCATTTCCCTTTTCCGGGGTCATAAGGAGCATGTTTCCCACCTCATGTGGAATTCAGTTTGACAAATTAACCTATAGCCAGGAAACTTTAATATCAAATGCAGTCAATGATCTCCAAAGGTTAAGCCAGGTAGTATAAAAACTGTCTGCTTACGGCTATCAGCGGTCAGAAAAAAAAATTTTTTAAACCGAAAAGATGCAACTAACGGCAAATTCTTGCTATACTGGGAGGTACCATGGCAGATAATCTTAAAGAAATAATAGTGAAGTATGTGGATGAATTAAAGAACACTCCCTTGTTCCATGGGTTCCCCATGGACGAACTGATAAAGTTCCTTGTTAACTTCAGTCAGAGTAATCTTAAGTCGGGTGATATTGTTCTCCATGAGGGAGCTCAGAGTACAAGCATGTCTATTCTTATAGCAGGCAAAGTGGGCATTTATAAGCAGGAAACGGTAATTAATACCCTGCTGGCTCCTGCACTGATAGGGGAGATAGGACTATTCACCGGAACACCAAGAAATGCCACGGTAAAAGCAGAAACTAACGTAACTTGTTTAACGATAACTCAGAATGAATTAAATTCATTTTTTCATAAAGAACCAAAGCTGAGCCACAAAATTTATCGCAATATTATTTTGTGCCTACGAAATAAAATTAACAATGATAACCAGCAGATTCTCTCCCTTCAAGCGGATTTAATTGATAAAGAAGCTGAAAATCTGAAAATGAAAGTGGCTTTTATGTCGGAAAACCTCGAGGACGATGAGAAGCGAAAAGCGAAAAATGTTTTTGAACGGCAGAAACGCCTTTCCCGGAATAAACGGAGGAATATACGTGTTGCTATTACTCAGCCGAAGATTTGCTTCATAACAACGAACAAAAAAAAATTTAATGTTAAAGATCTTTCTCTTAGCGGGATCAATGTTTTTGTTCCTGATTTTTCAGACGACGTGGCGAAAAAATGGGTCAAAGGATTCCCTGTTCGTGGTGATATTTGCCTGTTAAATCAAGAACCATTTCCTTTCTCCGGTGTTATAAAGAGCGTTTTTCGCGACCACTGCGGTATAAAGTTTAATAAGAGCTTTTCACTTAAACAGGAAACAGTTCTTATAGGCATGATAAATGCCCTCTATAGATTAGGCATGGTTATATGAAAACGGTCAGGTTTCAGCAATCAGCAAAAGATTTTTGAAGCCGAAAGCTAACTGCTGAGAACTGAATGCTTATTATAATTATGTCTGTGTTAGTTTGATCAATTTTTCAAGCTTCTGATAAGCTTTTCCTGAATCAATTGACTTTTCGGCTAATGGCAAAGCTTCATGGAAATTTGCAGCTCTTTTGGAAACTATTATTGCTGCGGCAGCATTTAAAAGGACAATATCCCGTTTAGGGCCTTTACCTCCCAACAATACAGACGTTGTTATATCAGCATTTTGATCCGGACTTCCACCCAGAAGATCTTCCGGTTTGCACAGATTGAATCCATAGTGTCTTGGATTAAGTTCATATTCCTTTAAAACCCCATCTTTTAGTTCTGCCACTATAGTATTTGATATAAGAGTTATTTCATCCATTCCATCTTTACCGTGAATGACAAAGACATGCTCACTCCCCATATCTTTAAGGACTCTGGCTAATGTGTTGGTCAGCTTAGCATCATATACTCCAATTATCTGATTTTTGGCTCCCGCGGGATTAGTCAGGGGACCAAGAATATTAAAAATGGTCCTGATTTTTATTTCCCGCCTGGGGCCAATAGCATGTTTCATTGCTCCGTGCAATCTTGGAGCAAACAGAAAACCTATCCCAATTTCATTCAAACACTCCTCCACTTTTGTTTTCTCTATATCGATGTTAACCCCAAGTGCTTTCAAAACGTCTGCACTTCCTGACTGGCTGGATACCGATCTGTTGCCATGTTTGGCTATTGTAACTCCGGCTCCTGCGGCAACGAAGGCAGCGGTAGTGGAAATATTAAATGTATTGGACGCATCTCCACCTGTTCCACAAGTATCTACTATGTTTTCAGCTCTGGAATTTATTTTTGTCGCCATCTTACGCATAACTTGCACTGCCCCTGAGATTTCATCTACTGTCTCACCCTTTAATCTAAGAGCAGTAACGAAAGCGGCAATTTGAGAATTTGTCGCTTCACCTTTCAAAATTTGAGACATCACAGCGATCATCTCATCTTTTGTCAGATTAGTTCCTTCTACTAATTTTGAAATAGAGTCAATAATCATTACAAATTTAAAAAATTTTCTAACAGGTCTTTACCAACCTCTGTCATGATGGATTCGGGATGGAATTGAATTCCTTCCAGAATATATTTTTTATGTCGGATTCCCATGATTTCATTATCCTCGGATTCCGCGGTAATTTCAAAATTGTCAGACAGGGTATCCCTGCGAATTACAAGTGAATGGTAACGCGTTGCCTTGAAGGGAACAGGTAGATTTTCAAAAATTGATTTTCCATCATGTTGAATCATAGAAGTCTTCCCATGCATTAATTTCCCCGCATGGACAATTTTAGCGCCAAAGGCATGTCCAATGGATTGATGTCCAAGGCAAACTCCGAGGATCGGGATCTTTCCGGCAAAAGCTTGAACTAAATTTACAGAAATCCCAGCCTTTTCAGGGGTTCCCGGCCCGGGAGAGATCACGATTTTTTCCGGTTTGAATTCCTCAATTTTCTCTATTGAGATTTTATTATTACGAAAAACCTCTATATCCGCACCCAGCTCTCCAAGATACTGCACCAGGTTGTATGTGAAAGAGTCATAATTGTCGATCATTAGTATTTTTTGTTTTGATGACATATTATTGACTTTTCTAAGGTAGTTCAACAAATATTGACCGCAGAATTCGCAAAGTTGTTTTGCTTAAGCGTCGAGTGTCAAGGGTCAAGGATCTAATTTTCTTGTTCCTTGCTCCATGACCCAACTTCAAATTCATTTTCCGTAGTTTCAGCATGTTTTGCCGTTAATTAATGTCTACAATCCATTCTCTGCCATTTCTATTGCTTTTAATAATGCTTTTCCCTTATTTATTGTTTCCTCGTATTCCCTGTCCGGATCGGAATCAGCTACAATACCTGCTCCAACACCAAGATAAGCCATCTTGTCCTTTATGACAAGGGTTCTGATTGCTATAGCAGTATCCATATTTCCAGAAAAACTGAAATAACCGACGGCACCTGCATAAGGCCCTCTTCGGGTTGGCTCCAGTTCATCTATAATTTCCATAGCTCTGATTTTTGGAGCGCCTGAAACCGTTCCAGCCGGGAATGTGGCTCTAAGCACGTCATAAGAGTCTTTCTCCTTTTTCAAAACTGCTCTAACATTGGAAACTATATGCATAACATGGGAATATCTTTCAATTATCATCTGCTCATTAACATTAACCGAGCCGATGTCAGCTATTCGTCCGAGATCGTTGCGACCGAGATCTACAAGCATAATGTGTTCGGCCCGCTCTTTTTCATCTTTAAGCAATTCTTTTTCCAGGGCGAGGTCTTCCTCCTCTGTTATTCCCCTCGGTCTGGTTCCGGCAATAGGCCTTACTTCAACCTCATTTTCTTCCAACCTGACAAGCACTTCAGGGGATGTTCCTACTATTTCCACATCCCCTAATTGCAAGTAATACATATAAGGAGAAGGGTTGAATGTCCTTAAAGCACGATAAATATTAAATGGGTCAGTAGAAATAACTGTTTGTAAACGTTGGGCAAGAACTACCTGTATTATATCTCCATTGCGGATATATTCTTTACCTTTGAGAACTGCTTTTTTAAAATCTTCTTTAGTGAAGTTGGATTGAACTTCTGGTTTTTTATTTAAAACACTTTTTTTACCCAGGATGCCAGAGACCATTGGTTTTTGTAAACGGGAAAGAAGACTGTCAATTTTAAAAATTGCTTTATCATAAGCTTCTCTGAGGTCACCATCTTTTAAAAAAACATTAGATACAATTTTGATTTTCTGGTTAACATTGTCAAAAATCAAAATAGAGTCTGTAATTATGAAAACAGCATCTTGTTGATTAAGATCGTCTTTCACCGTGTCCGGCAATTCCTCAAAATATTTCACCATATCATAACTCAGGAATCCAACTGCTCCGCCAAAGAACCTCGGCAAACCTTTTAATATGACAGGAGTGAATTCAGCCATAAGTTTTTTGAGAGAGGCTAATGGATCACCATGGTTATCAAACACTTCTGACCTGCCATTTCTAATTATGGTTGATTTGCCTCCCTTGCTTAAAAACACGATTGAAGGATCACACCCAAGAAAACAGTATCGAGCCCATTTTTCACCTCCTTCAACGCTTTCAAGGAGAAAGGAATAATTTCCTTTTTTTATTTTTAAAAATGCGGAAACAGGGGTTTCCATATCTGCCATCATTTCTCTGTAAACAGGCACAAGATTTCCCTGGTCTGCCATTTTTTTAAATTCTTCAAACGAAGGAGTATACATTTCAATTTTGAATAGATTCCCGATCAAGTCGGGAATCAAAGTTCCCTGATTCATTATCTATAAGCGAAAACTTTATCACATCAAACTATTATTGGCAATTAAGGATTAAATTTTGACTTGTCATCTTGATTTTTATAATATGATAGATCTTATTTTTTTAACAAAGTTTTTTTTGGTAACGGGCGAGAGCCCTTTTTGATTGTCGGCAAGCGGAGCTTCAATTGTGGTTGCGGCAACTTGCCGAGCTGTAAATCTGTTGTTAAATATTATGGTCAAACTGCCTCCTGAAAACACATGCGCCTGGTGTAGTGAGTTTGTAGATGATGAAGTGGAGATTCACGCTATCGGGGCAAAGTTTTCGCATGGAGTTGACATGAAAGAGCATGAAGGAAAGATTATTTATTTAGGATTAAAGGATATAGATAAAAAAGTCCCTGCAATTTTATCTACAAGTGAATCAGAAGCAAAAAAGCATGGTTATGATCTAATGCTTTTGACCTGCAGTCAATCCTGTTTCAAAAAACTGAAGCGCCTCCTTGATAAAGAAGATGATCTGCTAGATGTGAAACTGCTATGAAAAAATTGGAATGGCAACTATTTCATTTTTTAACTTTTCCGATGAGAGATTACCTTGCTTAATGCAGATAGTTAGAACCAGTGTTTTTAATAAAAAACCCTAACAAGGAACAAGCCATGAGGTGAGGCTGTTGGACCAGCGTTTTTTCTGTCCCTGGATGCAAGAATTTTTATTATATCCTCAGGGACAAGTTTTTCTCTTCCGACTTCTATTAAAGTTCCGACAATATTTCTTACCATATTTTTTAGAAACCCATTTCCTTCAACTTCTATGGTTATCCAGCAAGGAGTAAAAGACAGCTTGTTTATGCTGTTTTTTGTGTTGTTGGAAAATTTTTGAGACAAATCAATTTTATAAATAGTGCGGACTGTGGTCTTGGCTTCACATGAAGAAGATCTGAATGCGGAAAAATCATGTTTACCTAAAAAATGCTGAGAAGCAATTTTCATGGAAGAGGCGTTTAGACAGTATGGAATAAACTTAGCAAACTTAAAAGAAAAAGCATCGGGAAAAGGCGAATTGTATATATCATATCGATAAAGTTTTTTTTTAGCGCATATTCTTGCGTGAAAATCCAGGGGGACCTCTTGCGCATCTAAGATGACAATATCTTTTGGCAATATACTGTTAAGACCTTTTTGCAATTTGTCCGTATCCAGCATGGAAGTGGTTTTAAAATTAGCGACTTGTGATAACGCATGAACTCCCGCGTCAGTCCTGCCGGATGTAGTAAGCTTGGGTTCTTTTTTTGTAATGCTAAAAATTGCTTCTTCAATTACTTGCTGGATTGAAATCCCGTTTGGTTGAATCTGCCATCCGTGGTAATTTGAACCGTCATATTGAATAGTTAATTTTATATTTCTCATTGTTTTTTTTGACTTTTACTAAATTTTATCCTATGTTACTTAACTTATAACATCACTTTACAATAAGTTAAGAAATATTTATACTAAAATTAAAGCTCTTAATGCGTATAGCGAGTGCATTCCTTATAGCTTGCTGTGAGCCGTACTCGTGCAGGGTTTTCCGCAGGAAGCTTCTTTTTTTACAAAAATTTTATCGGGTAAGAGTTTATGGATATTATACAAGCGATTAATGGAGGTTTTCAGGGAAGTGTAATTGAGATGGTCGTTCACTCCGGGCCGGTTGCTAAAGCAGTCCTACTGCTCTTACTTTTATTCTCAATCATTTCCTGGTCAATAATGTTTCAAAAAATGCTTTTGTTCCGAAAAGCAAATAAAGAATCCAGAAAATTTAGAAAAGTTTTTCCAAGAGGCGGGAGTTTGAACAATGCCTATGCCTCGAGTAAAATTTTAAAAAATAGTCATGTAGCAAATATTTTTATATCCGGTTATTTAGATGTTGTGTCGCTTCAAAAATATCGTAGGAAAGAAAATTCTTTATTTGACGAGACAAGGCAATCTCAGATACAAGATGATCTACAGGCTTTACAACGCGCTCTGGATAAAGCCGAGTCGAAAGAGATAAGCCGCTTCGAAAAAGGCTTGAGTTTTTTAGCAACGACTGGAAGCACAAGCCCTTTTATCGGTTTATTTGGTACAGTATGGGGTATTATGGATGCCTTTCGAGCTATCGGTATTAAAGGTTCAGCAAGTATTGGTGGTGTTGCTCCAGGGATATCTGAAGCATTGATTGCCACAGCAGCAGGACTTGCGGCAGCAATACCGGCGGTTATTGGATACAATCATTTTAATAATAAGATTAATTTCATAGCTTCAGAAATGGATGAATTTTCACTGGAATTTGTATCCGTGGTAGAAAGAAATTTGATGAGGAAAAAATGAGATGAGAACAACAAAACATCGATGGCAAAAGCTTATGGGAGAAATTAATGTAACGCCTTTTGTTGATGTCATGCTTGTCCTTCTCATTATTTTTATGATAACCGCTCCCATGTTGCAGCGAGGGGTAGACATTCAACTTCCTCAGGAGGCAGCAGAAAAAGTGGATTTATCTAAAGGCGCTGTTATCTCTATTAAAAAAAATAAAAAGATTTATCTTGGTAAAGAAATTATATCAATGGATAAGCTTGATAAGAGGCTGAAAGATTTATATGATAAGCAAAAATTGAGAGAAGTTTTTCTCAGAGCAGATAAAAACTTGCCTTATGGTTTTGTCGTCAAAGCAATGGCAAAGATCAAAAAGGCGGGAATTCAACGGCTCGGCATGGTTACCGAATTTATTGAGTGAGATAAAAAAATGATTCAAATGGTTTTATTGTCTACACTCATACATTTGTTTTTTATTGGTGTCCTGTCCGTCGTACCATTTTTTAAATCAAAAAAAACAACCTATACGCCTGTTTATAAAGTAAACCTGGTCCGATTACCTCAAATAAAAAAGATAGCTAAACCTGCGCCTAAAGCTAAACCAGTGCCAAAAACTAAACCAGCGCCAATAACTAAACCTGTGGAAAAAACTAAACCTGTTAAGCTGCTTACAGAGAAAAAAAATAGTTTAGCGTTAGCAAAATTGAAAACACTGGAAAAAAAAATTAAACAAAAAAAGCCGCTTGAAAAAAAAAATGATATAGAAGAAAGTGAGATTCCTGAAATGTTAGCCGCGCTGGATAAAATCGAAAAAGCAGAAAATGAAAGTGGTTTAATTGACGAGAGCGAAAAAAGAAAAGACAAAATCTTAGAAGAATTGAATAAACTTGAAGATGAATGGTCTAAAGATAAAAGCAGCAAACTGGATTTTGAAAAATCAAAATCTTTAGAACAACTGGAGAAATTAGAAAAAAAATGGCTGGAGGAAGACTCAAAAATTCAACCATCTCCCATAACGGATGACTCTGCCATAAATGAAGCCCTGGCAAAGTTAACGAGCCATATTCCTTCTGTCTCAAATCAAAACGTAAATGAGACCCCGTCATATCTTTCGCTCTATTTTGCATTAATTCAAAACAAAGCAAAGTCTCAATGGAAAAATCCATCAGGAATTGAAATTTTAAGCGAAAAGGAAACCAACAAAAAGACAGTAGTTTCATTTAATATAATTCGAAGTGGGAGAATTGAGGATTACAAAATTGATGAATCATCAGGGAATCGCATGCTGGATGATTTAGCTTTAGAAGCTGTTAAAAACTCCGATCCTCTTCCCCCGCTGCCAACCGAATACCATGAAGACTTTCTCAGGGTATTTCTTGACTTTAATTACACTTTAAAATAAAGTAGATACTTTTAAACTATTACCCTGTTGTTTATAGGTATGTTAGGATAAACTTGAATTTTCATAGATTCCCGATCAAGCCGGTGATGACGTTTGGGTTTCAGGAATAACAATAAGCGATTTCAATAATCATGACGCCATTAGGTCATTCCCCTGAAAGCGGGAAACTAAGTTTCTTTTAGCTGCATTAAGTTATTATGAAAAAAGGATGTTTATTAATAGTATTTTTTCTTTCTCTGTTCTGGCTCACCCCTTCAGATGCAAATGCTCAGGCCGATGTGCATCTCAGTGTATTTAAAGAAGCAAAAAAGAAAATAGCAATTGCTGTACCTGATTTTTTAGTTACTGAAATTTTTGAGTTGACGGATGTATCTGCTGTCGAAGGAGCGGGTATTCTTAAAAATGATTTGAATTTATCCGGTATGTTTGATATCATCAAGCCGCTAAAGGCCAACGATATAAATAGGTTAGATTTAAATGAAGAAGCTATTCACTATTTAGAATGGGAGAACTTAGGCGTTCATGCCGTGATAAAAGGGGAATATGCCGCAACAGAAAATGAGATAACCTTCAAGTTAAGTCTCTATGATATTGTTAATCGGAGATATCTGGTTGGAAAATTATATAGAGGGCAAAAATCTCATCTCAGGCAAATAATGCATAAATTTGCCGATGAGACTGTATTTCAATTAACGAATGAAACAGGAATAGCGCAAACAAAAATTTCGTTTGTCTCTGTTGAATCAGGCCATAAAGAACTCTTTGTTATAGATTACGATGGGTATGAAAAGAGTCTAAAGCGGCTTTCAAACGATCGATCGCTGATTTTATTTCCGGATTGGTCGTCGGACGGTAAGAAGATAGTTTTTACATCGTACAAAAATAATAATCCGATTTTAAAAATTGTTTCACTTGAAAAGGGGAAAAATAAAGTAATTGTAAACTTTCCAGGATTAAATGCAAATCCGACCTGGTCACCAGATGGAAAAAAGATTGCGTTTACCTCAAGTAAGGATGGGAATCCTGAAATATATGTAATTGATGCAAAAGGTAATATTAAAAGGTTGACTTTTTTCAGAGGGATTGATACCTCGCCGACCTGGTCGCCGGATGGGAAAAAAATTGCTTTTACTTCAGACCGGTCAGGAACACCTCAAATTTATATTATGGATGCTGAAAAGGGAGAGAAAAAAATGATCAAGCGCATCACCTTCGCAGGATTCTACAATGATCAGCCGGCATGGTCTCCTAAAGGAGATAAGATTGCATATAGTTCTTTAATAAAAAATCGTTCTCAAATAGTAATCAAAGATTTGAAAAGCGGCGAAGAGGTTCAATTAACTAAAAAAGGAAGTAGTAAAGAATCCCCAACATGGTCTCCTAATGGATGGTTTTTAGCTTTCGCTACCACTGTTTTAGGTGAATCCGCGATATATATTCTGCAAGCCAATAGGCCGGGAATACGACGCTTGACTTTTTTGAAAGGAGGTGGATTTTTTCCTGCCTGGTCACCCGTTTTAAATTAGATTTTTATCTAATATTCTGTTACTGTTATGTTTTAATTTTTTTATTTGAAAGGAGGCAGATTGTGAAAAATAGATTATCATCAAATTTTGTAATTTCATGTTTTGTTTTTTTACTGATTTTTATAGCGGGAGGTTGCGCTAAGAAAGCTATGGTAGCTCCTGAAGTAGAAAAGGCCGGAGTTGCTCCTAAAGTTGAAGAGTCGCCTGATGCCGGACGTACTTATGAGGAAGAAACTGTTTTTCAGCGATTTAGACAATTGCCAGAAGATCAACCGGCACCAGATCTATTTGTTAGTGAGCCCAGTGCTGATTTTAAAGAAATGGCTGCTCCAGCTTCTAAATCATTCGAGCGAGCTCCAAACCTTGAAGTCATTCATTTTGAGTTTGATAGATATAGTATTAGACTTGGAGACAGGGAAAAATTAAGTAGAAATGCGGCATGGATGAATTCAAATCCGGATGCTTTCGTAAGAATAGAGGGGCACTGCGATGCAAGAGGGACATCAGATTATAATCTTGCTTTGGGTGACAGGAGAGCAAATGCAACAAAAAATTACCTGGTGTCTCTTGGGGTTAATCCATCCAGAGTCTCGATTGTTACTTACGGAGAAGAGAGACCTCTGTGTTCGGAAAGTATGGAATCTTGCTGGTCGCAAAATAGGCGAGCGGAGTTTCTTGTGGCCAGATAACTTTAAAACATGACTAATTTGTCCTATTTTTTTTTTAGTTTTTGCGAAAAGCCTAAAAGCCTGATTTTATTATGTTATTTTGCCACATTATTGTTTTTAGGCTTCGCAATGACTTTTTTGCATCCGCCATCTGCGTTCGCTTTTTTTTCTTCTAAAGATTCAAAGGCTATACATGCGCGATTCGACCTGATTGAATCCAAGGTAGACAGCTTGGTTCAAACTCTAAAAAACCTTCACGAAACAGCTCTCCGAAATCAAGCAGATATCAAATCAGAAACAATTGCCTTCCAAGAGGAACTTACAAAAGTTCATGGTCGTACGGAAGAAAACAACAAGCACTTTGTCAGCTTATTACAAAAATTAGAAGAAAAACTCCAGAAACTTGAGGAATTCAATCAGGCTCATTTTGATGAATTGCAGGAAGCCTATATTGAGCAAATTCAGAAATTTAAAGACTTCAACCAGGCATATTTTGAAGAAGAAAGAAAAAAGAAGGAACTTTTCCAAAAGAGTTTCAAGTTTGAGCTTGAAGAAATTGCATTAAAAATTGCTGATCTTGCAGCTATTTACAAAACATCAACTCAAGAAGAAATTGATAGAGAGAATAAAAATATTGTTAACTTTAACCAAAAGATGGAGGAAGTTAATGCCCGGGTCAATCAGTTAATTAAGGTATATAAAAATATGGCTAAAGAGCAAACTTCAAGCGAAGTAGGGATGGTTGCCGGCTTTAATAAGCAACTTGATACGGTTAACTCTAAAATCTCTCAGCTCATTAAGATATACAAACAATCCATTTCAACAATTACAACTTCAAATAAAAAAGGCTTGGTTGCTTTAAATAAACAATTAGCTTCAGTAAACACTAAAATTCAGCAACTGGCAGAAATCTATAAAACTTCTATTAAAGAAAACAATGCTACATTAGCAACAATCAGTAAAAATCTTTCCAAAGAACTTCAGTCGATAAATACAAAATTATCCAAGCCTAAAAAGGCAAAGTCTTCCAAAACCAAAAAATAATATCTAATAATTGGCTCGTTCACTCTAAATGATTGATTTTTAAGGAAGTCCTTCATGTTTTAGTAAAGCTATCCATTCATTAAAAAAAATTATGTTTCTACCGTTTTTTTACTAAAGTGTGGAATGTCTTTAGCCGATAAGTTTTGTAGGATAAAAAAGATAGACGAGGGATGAAAAAATGGATAATATAACAAATCAAATACTTACAGCTTTTAGAACGTATAATTCTCAAATTTTGTCGAATAAGAATGTAAAAAATTTGTCTGACAAAAATTTTTCTGATACATTATCCGAGGAAGCTGAAAAGAATGATTCTGTTTCTATAAAATCCGTGACCAATAATCTAATCAATAAAAATCGAATAAAACATGTGACAAGCGATGAAAATAAAGCTGTGGTTCAGGTTATTAGAGATGAATCAGGAAAGATAATTAGAACGATCCCTTTAAACGAACAACACGCATTAGATATTTTTGAATAATTTAACGTAACAGGACGGTAAGATATGGAAATTCCAGGTTCACCAGGTCACTTTAAAAGCTCAACTTCCAAAACTGGATCAAAAAAAGAGGCGAAAAAGACTGACACAAAGGATAGTAAAGCCTCAGGCAGTGAAAAAAAGTCTACTCAATATGCTTCCTCAGAAAAAGTCCTATTGTCATCCAAGGCGAAGGATATAGCAAAAGTTAGCGAGATAATAAAAGCATCTCCAGATATCCGTACCGAAAAGGTAGAGCGGATCAAAAGCGAAATTGCTAAAGGAACCTATTCTGTCGACGGAAAAGAAATTGCCGGAAAGATTTTGGAAGAAATCTTGGCAGAATCAGAGTTTCTCAAATAGCCCCCCCTCCAAACGTCCACCCGAGTCTGATCATTATCATTACCCGTATCTTTTTTTAGATTAATGTTTTTATGACCACGAAGAATAAGAAGTAAAAGTGCTTGGAACTTAGGGGCAAGAAACAGGAAGAATCAGTGTTTGACTCATGGCCAGGACAGTTTGACCTTTTTTAAAAGAGGCAGGAATCATCAATCCATTTGAGATAATCTCCCGATCCATCAAGAATTGGTAAGGCGATTATTTCCGGAGTTTCGTATGAATGATGTTTTTTTACCCATTCTATAACTTTTCCCATAAGCGATTTGCGGCTTTTAGCAATTAACAGAGACTCGTTGTCATTACATATCTCACCTTTCCACTTATAAATTGATTTTATTGATGGGACAATATTAACGCAGGCTGCCAAACCTTCTTTTACCAAACCAGCAGCAATATTTTCAGCTTCTTCAGTATTGCCCGAGGTAATATAAATTACAATATGAGTTTCCATTAATCTTTTTCAACAAAAGCCACTGCATCCATCTCAACTGCTACTCCTTTTGGAAGCTCGGAAACTTCCACGCAAGTTCGAGCAGGTTTATTTTTGGAAAAAAATGACTGATAAATTTTGTTCATGCGGGCAAAATTAGACATGTCCTTTAAATAAACGGTTATTTTGACGGCGTTTTCAAGAGAAGATCCGCCTGCTTGCAAAACTGCACCAATATTTTTCAAGACCTGCCTTGTTTCATCTTCTATCTCACCACCAATCAGTTCATTTGTTTCAGGGTTAATTGGAATTTGTCCTGAAGTAAAAATAAAAGAACCAACCCTTATTCCCTGCTCATAAGGTCCTATCGCCGCTGGAGCCTGTATGGTTGATAGAATAGTCTTGTTCACTTTTAAAACCTCTTTTTTGTTTTTAGTTCATCATATGCTGCATTAATCTCAGTAAATTTTTTATTGGCAAACTCAATTAATTCTTTTCCAAGATGTGAGACTTTATCCGGGTGATACTGTGATGCCATAACCCTGTAAGCCTTTTTAATTTCCTCAGGCGTTGCTCCCGGTTCAAGTCCAAATATGGAATAACAATCATTCTTGCTCGCGTGAGAATATTGGTTCTTTATGGTTTGATGATCATCTTTTGATAAACCCATTTGCAATGCTATAAGATCAATAGCACTCTGTTCGTTTTTTGTAATTTCATGATCTGTAGAAGCGATTTGATAAGTGATGTCTACAAGCAACATCTTGGTTTCAGGATTAGATGCCGTCCTGAATGCCTGACAGATTTGCGCCAGGTCCGGATTAAGCCGCTGAGTTTCTTTTATAATACCATCAATAAAACGGAGTTCTTCACCTCTGTAACCCAGTTTATTGGCAAAAAAATTATGAATGAGTTGCACTTCTTGTTGACTTACGTGCCCATCAGCCATTGCAACTTTAGTCATAATAGCCGCAAGATGGGTAACAAAAAAAGCTTCCTCGTTGGTTTTTGCGGGGTTAGACATAATTCTATCTCGGGTATCCTTCGTCAACATATGTTGCATCACTCCTCCCACTACAGCTCCAAGGGGGCCTCCCAAAAACAGTCCCATACCCGCGCCAAAAATCCAGCTCATGATAAATCTCCTTTTAATTACTTATTTTCCACAGGTCAATGCTACCAAGCCCCAATGCTAATTACCAGTGCCCAATGACTGACTAATTGCTTCCTTAAAACCTTCTAATGATCTTTCAATAACACTTTGGGCTACACAATAAGAAACCCTGAAATACCCGGACCTTCCAAAACCTCTGCCCGGAACAGTAAGAATATTTTTTGAATACAGTGTTTTAATAAACTCTAACTCATCCTTAACAGGCGATTTTGGGAAAAGATAGAAAGCTCCTTGAGGTTTTACCATCTCATATCCCATTTTTATGAGACTACTATAAAGCAAATCCCTTTTTTGCTGATAATCTCGAACATTAACTGAAACATTCTTTAGCCGCCTAATAACCCGTTGCATTAGGGCAGGTGCGTTTACAAAACCAAGAGTTCTATTGCAGAAAACAGCTCCCGAAATTATCCGCTCCCAATCCGTGCATTGAGGAGATACCCCAATATAGCCTATTCTTTCTCCCGGTACTGATAGGTCTTTAGAATGAGAATTAACAATAATACTGTGATTGTAGAGTTTCAGGATCGCAGGCACAACAATATCATCATATACGATTTTTTTATACGGTTCATCTGAAATTAAATATATTGTCTGATTGTAATTTTTACTTTTTCGATCCAGCAAGGTACACATCTCTTTTAAAACACTCTCATGATAAACAATGCCTGTGGGGTTGTTTGGAGAATTTACTAAAACAGCTTTTGTTTTATCATTGATGGCCTTCTCAAGATTGTGAATATTAATATTAAAATTATCAGCAGTTTCAACAATTTTTGGTGTGCCGGCATTATTATTAACATAAAAAATATATTCCGCAAAATAGGGTGAAAATAATATTACTTCATCTCCGGGATTTAAAATAGTTTTAAAAATTACATTGAGGCCTGCAGCGGCGCCGCAGGTCATGATAATGTGGTCTGCTGATACAGGCAAGTCACTCTCTTTAGATAGTATATCAGCAATATATTTCCTTGTTTCAGGGTATCCGGCGTTAGGCATGTAACGATGCTGGCCCGGTGTTCGATCATTTATTACTTGTTGCAATGCTTGATGAAATTGCGGTGGTGGCTCTGAAATAGGGTTTCCAAGGGAAAAATCACAAACATTTTCTTCCCCTATTCTTTTTTTCAGAGCATTCCCTTCCTCGAACATCTTGCGTATCCAAGAGGAATTTTCCATAAAATGCTCTATCTTTTTTGAAATAGTCATGATTGAGTTTGAGGAGGTATTATGAGGAGGATGTTGTCATTAAATTATTTGTGGTGATTGTATCGGTAGGCACAATTGTAATTTTAATTCCTTTGTCAGTTGTTTCAATTCCGCAAATATGAAATGTTCTTGCCTTTGAATTTTGCTGTGCTCCTGAAATAAAAATGGGGTGAGATGCCTTATAGAAAGCGCCAGAAATGTCAGATTGTAGCGGGTCAATCTTGTCTACAGGGTTTTTTTTCGGAGCATTCTTCAGTTCAATCCGATAATGTATATATTGCCCGGAAAAAATAATGAACGATAAAACTAAAAAGTTTACAAAGACATTTTTCCACATGTTTTGTTTCCCGAGAACTTATTACAGAAAAAATAATCTCATAAAGTAGTGTTGTTGTCAACCCACTCCGCTTTCATCTATTTTTTCTCAATGTCTGGTAGGAATATAGATTCCCGATGTGTCCGCCTGTCATCTTTGCAAAAGAAGATCTGAACAACCAAGAACTAATAACCGATAACCTCTATGTCATGTACCTTCTAAGTGTTTGGCACTTTTCTCACCCTTTTTGCCTCTGCATTTTACCATAGTTATTGTTGTTCAACGCGATTCCCTCCTTTAGACTGTGCCTTTTTTAGCAATCCTATTGCCCGAGCGAAGATGGTACTGTTTAACTGTTTTCCGCCACCGGGGATTTCCTCAAATTCAAAACTATCAGAATCTGCATATTGAGCGACTCCAGCGCTGACTGTTAGCTCAAGGGAGTGTCCGCCTTTATCAGTATATTCTTCTTTTTTTATCATATCGCGAATCTGATCGATAAAACTCGAAGCATCTTTCAATCCTGTGTTAGGAAGCAGAAATCCCATCAGGTTTGCGTCATAACGGGCGGGTAAAATATCAGGGGAGTGGTTCTGGAGTTCTTCGATGATTAGCTGGGCTACTCCTAAAACAAGTTTTCGTGAAATCATGGGATCAGAAGATGAAGAATAATGCTCAAGATTGTCAATAGTCAAAAAAACCAGAGAAAAAGGAATATTACTTCCATTAAATTTATTAGCCATATCCTGAAATCTTTGAGAAAAAATCTGCACTGTATAAAGGCCGGGTATGGTATCGTATTGTATTTCTTCTTCCAATTTTTTTACTTTTTTCTGTAGGTCCTCCGCGCTGTTCTGTATACGGTTTGTGCTCCCCTTTGCGCTCTCAATTTTGTCAGATAAAAGATCAAGCGCTCCTTTACCGGCTTTTTCTATAATTGCATCCATTGAATTAAGACTTTGAGTGGTCTGGCCGGTATTCTTCATAACCTCTTTGATTTTAGCATTAAACACCTCAGTCAGTTCCCTGCGAATTTCATCTTTAGCATGTTGAATTTTGATTTTGCTCTTCATTTCAAATTTTTCCTCTAACTCTTCCCTAAGGGCTTCACCCAGTCGTTGAAGAGACACTTCTCCTGGGGCTGATTCAACCTCCACCTTTTTTGGTTTAAACTTTTCAGGGTATTTGTGTTTTATCCAACCCCAAAATAACTTATCCAACTCCTCTTTGTCATGGACATTGAGCGAACCAGTTTCCCTCAGGAATTGATTAAACTCTTTAGCCATGACAGGATCATCTTCGGCAAAGATGGCAACTATCATTGCCATATACCTGGGTTCCATTAAAACAGGGTTGCGCCCGACCAAGGGTAAAGCCTTCTGCAAGCTTTTCTTCAAAATTTTTGACCGCACAGCAAATTCTTTTATCGCCTTCTCTTTATCTTTCATAAGAGTTATAAGATTACTGTAATAATAAAATTGGCTGCAGTAAATAAAATCAGGTTAAAAAAAAATACGTTAAAAAAGGAAACATATGGTTATTTTAACACTCAATTTAAAATATAGCTTGTCTTGCCTGTTGTTTGTTTTTTTCACAAACATTTAATAATTTTTGATTCTCTTTCAAATGTAAAAGAAAGAGTGGTTTAAAATAAAGGGATAATGAGTTTCGGAAAGTTATATAATGAGTTTTCTTCAAAATTCCAGCACGCCATCATTGCTTGCAAGGGCAATGGGTCAATAAAGAAAACCAGTTATTATATAAAAAATTAGAGTTGATGCGCTCGCTAATAAAAAAAAGTTACTTCAATGTGTAGAATATTCCATGCAGGAATATTCCATGCAGTAAGCCCTGTACCAGTACGTTTCAGGGCTTACTGCAGGGAGCTTAAATTGTTTAAATATAGTTGGTAGCGGGGACAGGATTCGAACCTGCGACCTTTGGGTTATGAGC
>CEQE01148917.1_pt1 | contig 20858 bp, 17 predicted proteins | sample 356201 | NCBI WGS metagenome assembly CEQE01 (sample SAMEA2619970, study PRJEB7988) | marine metagenome | biome: marine biome (ENVO:00000447); feature: mesopelagic zone (ENVO:00000213) & marine oxygen minimum zone (ENVO:01000065); material: "saline water (ENVO:00002010), including plankton...
GATTTTACTGGAGTTCGGAAAACCGGTAGGGCAGGTTGTGAAGTCTGCAGGACTCCAATTCAAACTGCCATGGCGTAACGTCGTTAAGTTTGAAAAGCGGATTCTTGAATATGATGTGGAGCCGCAGTCCATAATTTCGCAGGATAAAAAGAAGCTTGAGGTGGATAACTACGCCCGTTGGAGAATTGCCAATCCGCTTCAGTTTTACCGCTCGGTGCGGACCATTAACGGCGCATTGAGCCGAATTGACCCCATTGTCTATTCCGAACTTCGAGTGGAACTTGGTAAACACGACCTGACAGAAATTGTGGATAAGCGCCGTGAGAAAATCATGGAAATCGTTACAATTCGAACACAGGAAAAACTGATAGAATACGGAATTGAAATCATAGACGTCCGGATTAAGCGGGCTGATTTGTCTCAGGAAAATGAAAAAGCCGTCTTCGACCGCATGCGGGCAGAGCGCGAAAGGAAAGCGAAGCAGTACCGTTCCGAAGGAGAAGAGGAAGCGGTAAAAATACGTGCGGAGACCGATAAGCAAAAAACCATTATTCTGGCGGATGCCTACAAAGAATCCCAGCAGTTGAAAGGTGAGGGGGACGCCAAGGCAGTTGAAATTTATGCCAAGGCGTATCAGTCCGATCCCAAGTTTTATGAATTCACCCGGACGCTGGAGGCGTATGAAAAAGTGATTGATGACAAAACAACATTGATACTGTCCACCGATTCTGAGCTGCTTGATTTGCTGAAAGGGAAGTAAATGAAAAAATTTCATTCTACCACAATTCTTGGTGTCCGCCACGGTAAAAAAGTTGCCCTGGGTGGTGACGGACAAGTAACCTTCGGCGATATGCAGATGAAGCAGAAAGCGGTGAAAGTCCGCCGGTTTGAGCATGAAAAAAACAAAGTGCTGGGCGGTTTTGCCGGCGCTGCGGCTGATGCGTTTACTCTGTTTGAAAAATTTGAAGATAAGCTCGATGAATATAACGGGCAGCTTCAACGGGCAGTGGTTGAACTGGCAAAAGAATGGCGCACGGATAAATACTTGAGGAATCTTGATGCTCTCCTTTGCCTCATGGACAAAAAGCACAGCTTTATCGTTTCCGGGGATGGGAATGTCGTGGAGCCGGATGGTCCTGTGGTTGGTATCGGTTCCGGTGCGGGATATGCCCAGGCGGCAGCCATGGCGCTTTTGAGCTGTAAAATGACCGATCCCAATAAGGTGGTTACTTCCGCTCTTGGCATTGCGGCTGACATTTGCATCTATACTAATCACCAGATTACAGTACTTGAACTGTAATTATTAAAAACCAATATTTTGGTTTACGAAAAAGGGTTGTCCCATGTCAACAATTATCCTGAATTTTGTGCTGTTGAAATAACAAAATAACTGATGGAAGAATTAACTCCCAAATGGAAGATTTAACCCCCAAACAGATTGTTACAGAACTCGACCGCTACATTATCGGTCAGAACCGGGCGAAGAAGGCGGTGGCTATTGCACTCCGCAACCGGTGGCGCCGGCAGAATGTATCCGGTGAAATGCGGGAAGAAATTATGCCAAACAATATTATTCTCATCGGTTCCACCGGTGTTGGTAAGACAGAAATCGCCCGCCGGCTGGCGAATCTCGCCAATGCGCCCTTCATTAAAGTGGAAGCATCCAAATTCACGGAAGTGGGTTACGTGGGCAGGGATGTTGAATCCATCATCCGCGATCTTGTTGATCTGTCTGTTTCCATGGTCCAGAAAGAAAAGGAAGCAGAAGTTATCCAGAAAGCTGAGGAGATGGCAAATGAGCGCATTTTAGATATACTTTTTCCTGTAGACAGGAAAAAAGATGGGAGAGAAATAGATACCGAACGTCTTGAACGGCTTCAGCGCACACGGGAGAAACTGAAGAAAAAACTGCTGAAAGGCGAATTTGAAAGCCGGCTTGTGGAAGTAGATGTCAGCAGTGAGACCATGCCTTTTATGCAGGTGTTTGGTCCCATTGGAATGGAGGAAATGGGAGTAAACCTTCAGGACCTGTTTGGAAGCGCCATTCCCAAAAAACAGAAGCGCCGGAAAACAACCGTTGAACATGCCAGGAAATTCCTGATTGGTGAAGAATCATCAAAACTCATTGATCACGATGAAATGGTAAAGGAATCCAGAGACAGGGTTGAGAATTCAGGGATTGTCTTTCTGGATGAGATAGATAAAATCGTAGGCGGTTCCAGCGGTACAGGGCCGGATGTTTCCCGGGAAGGGGTTCAGCGTGATATTCTTCCCATCGTGGAAGGGAGTAACGTGGTGACCAAGTACGGCGTTATAAAAACAGATCATGTACTGTTCATCGCCGCCGGCGCATTTCATAGCTCCAAGCCGGCTGATATGATTCCCGAACTCCAGGGGCGGTTTCCCATACGCGTTGAAATGGATAATCTGTCATCGGATGATTTTATCAAAATTTTAACCAATCCCGACAATGCCCTCATTAAGCAATATCAAGCACTTTTGGAAACAGAGGGAGTTACTCTAAAGTTTACGAAAGGCGCCATCAAGGAAATTGCAAGGACTGCATCAGAAGTAAACGATTCTACTGAAAACATTGGAGCACGACGGCTCCATACCATCATGACTACACTGCTGGAGGATATTTTGTTTGATGCCTCAACAGGAAGAAAAAAAGTGATTAATATTACCAGGGATAATGTCAATGAAAAACTGGATGAAATTGTGAAGGATCAGGATTTAAGCAGATATATTCTTTAAGAGGGAATAATTAAATGAAACGGGATTTTTTACACATTATAGATTTGTCGAAAGAAGAAATATTCGAAATATTTGATTTGTCAACACAGTTGAAAAAGGAGACGAATGAAGGCACTACCCATCATCATTTAAAGGGAAAGACACTAGCCATGATTTTTCAAAAACCGTCAGCCCGTACCCGTGTTTCATTCGAAACTGGGATGTACCAGCTTGGCGGTCATGCGTTGTATCTTTCTCCCAATGACATCGGAATGGGCAAGCGGGAAGCCGTCAAGGATATTGCTGAAGTACTGTCTCGGTACAATGATCTCATTATGGCAAGAGTGTTTGATCATGACCATGTAGTGAAACTTGCCAAACACGGTTCTGTCCCTGTCATTAACGGATTGTCGGATTACAACCACCCCTGTCAGGTTATGGCGGATATTTTTACCGTTCTCGAACACAGGAAAACACTGGACGATCTGAAAGTTGTCTATATTGGTGATGGAAATAATGTTACCCATTCATGGATGATTCTTACCCAGCGTATTCCTATGGAACTTGTCATCGTCTGCCCCGAGGGATTTGAGCCGGACCGGGAAACTGTAAATCAAACAAGGGATTTCGGAATCAGTACTGTCGAAATTTCTCATGATCCAATGACTTCGGTAAATGGTGCGGATGTGATTTATACCGATGTGTGGGCAAGTATGGGACATGAATCTAAAGCAGTGGAAAGAAAAAAGAAATTTGAACCGTTTCAAGTCAATGAACGACTCATGAAGGCAGCAGGCGAGCAGGCATTTTTTATGCACTGCCTTCCGGCACACCGCGGTGATGAAGTTACAGATGATGTCATAGATGGGTCGCAGTCCATTGTATTTGATGAGGCGGAAAACCGGCTTCATGTTCAAAAAGCAATAATGGTTTTTCTGATGAATTCTATTTAGTAATTCAAAAAATTGATCTCATTAAACAATTATCAAAAAATGACCAATCGTAGCCGGTTGGTCTTTTTTATTTTATTTTGGTTTATTTTTTCAACTATTAACGGGCAGGATCTAAAGCGAAAAAAGTTTGACAGTGAATTAAGGAATTTCAGCACTGATGTAAGAAATGCTGAGAGAGATTATAAAAGACTGGAAGATGAGATCAATTCTCTGTTTCCCGGGCACGCCAGAAAATCACCGTTCTATCAAAATTTAAGAGGGGATTACCTTAAATTTAGAAATACGATTAAAAAGATTGTTGGAACGAGTGATAAGGTCAAAGAAAATTCAGCAGACTATAAAAATTTATTCAGTACCGGAATTATGTCCTCTGTGGATGTAATGACAACCATTGATGTGAATTGGCAGGAAGGTGTAAAACTGACAAATTCTATAGAAGATGGAATTTCTCAATTGAAATCTAATTTACCGGAATTTTCCAATCTCCACTCATTGATGGAAGATCATGTTCGAAAATTGACTGGTGTAAAAGAGATGGAAGAAAAAATGGAATCTGAATTAAAAGATTTTAAAAAGGAAGTGAAAAAAGTTCAGGACGATTTTGAAGATTACTCTGAAGATTTTTCTGACCTGAATGAATCGGTGAAACAATTCAGGGTTTATTCAAATGTAGATACCATGCGGCTTGATTTAGATGAAAGTTTAATCTTCCTGTCTTCCCGGGTGGATTCCTTATCGCTGCTGAATCAGAATTTAGATTATCTGCTGGAAGGCAGAAGCAGGGAGGGAGATGAAAAACAAGTTTGGGAATTGTACGAAGCAATTCAATCCGGTGGGAATGTTTTAGGTCAAAACATATCCAAGTTGATAAATCAAATTAAAGAGGAAATTGAAAGATTTGATACGGCATTGGAACTGGTGAATGAGTTTGAAAAAATAATGACTGAATTAAATGAAAAAATTTCTGAATATGCAGATCAACAGTCCACGTTTGAGATTAAACAGGTTAAATATATTCGTGTCTATACTTCACTGACAGACACACTGCCGGGCTCTTATACCTTAACAGATTTTCCTTATAGCGATCTCGACCGCGGTTTTAATTCACTCGGAAATTGGGTTGATTCAGGCAGTGAATATTTAAAAATACTTGAGCGTATTCAGCAAAAATTCATTGAAACTGCCGGAAAAAGTAATACGGATTCTTTTTCAGAAAGTCAATTTAAGGTTTTTAGATCAATACAAAAGGAATTCAAGGAAAAGCATAAAGAAGCAGAAAAGATCCACAAAGAATTTGAAGATGTATCTGAAGAATATGAGGAAGTTGTCTATGAAAATTTTGCCAATACTGCTGAATATTGGGATTTAAAATATGAGGTAACTGAAGATAAAACAATTTTCGGTGATATCACAATCGAGGAAAATTATGGCTACCTTCATGATTTTTCAGAATATCCCAAGGAATTATACCACGGTGTTCTTATAGACGTTTTTCAACTGAAGCTTAAAAAGGAAAAAGATAAAAAGGATGATACCTGGAAATATTCGTTTATCTATAACGGAGAAAATCCGTTTGCTGTTGAGGGTTTTCATATTTTATCGGAAGATTCTTTGTTGTTTAAAATAAATAAAAAAGACATTAAAAATATAAAAGAAAAAGAAAAAAAAGGGGTCGTTAATTTCGAATGGATCATTCCAATTCAACAGAATGACCTTGAAAAATTTGCAAATTCCATTAATCTTGTTTTAATGATTGAATTTATTATAGTTGAACATAAAATTACCTGGATTCAACATAACCAAAAAATATTTAAGGAATATTTAATCCCGAAAGTGCGGATTGATAATTGGAGGAAAATGAGTTACGAAGGTGAAAAAAGTGCTGTAAGTGAAAATTGACCAGAGGTTTTATTCATATTTAAGCCATTTGATTTCATGTGTTCTGTAAGCAACTTGAGTTTGCGTACCCCCTTTTTCAACAATGACTTTATAATCGGCAACTTTTCCGGGATCAATGGATGCTGTTGAAATAACACCGGTTGAAAATTTTACCGTTCTGCCGGATGCAAATGATGAACCGATTCCCATTGGAAGTGTTCTTGCATCCCACAGATAAAAGTAAACCTGAACAAAGTCTGCTCTCTGTTTTCCGATATTTTTTACTTTTCCAATAATTTCATCATATTTGTCATGTTCAACCAGTGTATATTCACCTTCAAAGACAACTTTTGGTTTTGGATAGATTTTTTCTTTGTAATCAGAAATAAAATCTTTTTCAATAACAAGTTTACCCACTGATGTCTGCATAATTATCCTGTCAGGATTTTCTGCAAGAATTTGTCCCACCACAATTGTACCGTTTTCCAATACTATGCGATGGCGTACTGATGGCAGTGTTAAAATATCCAGGACTTCCAAATCCAATTCAGGTAGTCCATTTTCAGCAATATCATAGAATCTCACCACATCTTTAAGTGAATCTATTTGCAGCCGGAATAATTCCATATTTGTCCCAACTTCAAAGAATTGTTTTTCTGCTTCGCCTCTTTGGGAGGTAATGCTGTCTACTATTTGTGAAGCAAGTCCGGACATATCCAACTTAAACCCGGCGTTTATTTCATTGATGATTGAAGTGAGAGAATCCGAGGTCGATAATAATTTTTTCTCCAGCGATTCAATGGCTTCTTTCTGTGCTTTGCTGGTTGTGTCAAATGCGGAATATAGTTTGTCAATCTCTTCTTTGCTTTGTGTGAGATCAGAAGTGAGTGCCCGCTCTCTTTCAAGAAAATTCTGAAATTCCGATTGAGTTTCCTGATAATTCGTAATTGTTTTTCTTAATACATTTATTTTTTTAGTCAGATCATTGATATCATCCAAAACCTGAAAAAAGAGATCAACAGAATCAATTTCGACAATGAATGTTGATCCGACTTTAAGACTGTCTAAAGGAAGGGGAAGGGATGCTTCAATAAATTCCAGCTCCGTTACCAGATTTCTGGCATTGGACTCAATGGCAGTCCGTTCGAGGGAATTGACATGAAAATCGGCAAGTCCTGCAAATATTGATTTGTTGTAAGTGTCATATTTTCCGGTAAAATTTTCCCTTCCCTTTTTCAGATTAACATCCATTACACCACCCTCTGGTACATAGGTAATAAAGCGATCCAGGGAAGTAAGAAGATTTTCGTATGTTTCAGTTTCTTTTTCTAAAATTTTATTTAATGTTTTTTCTTCATCACCTGTGATGGTGGTATCTCCACCAGCAACGAACACGGCATCAACCCTGTTTTCTGTGATCTGAATGAGGGTTGCGGTATAAGTTCTTGTTTCATCAATCGTTGGGAAAAAGTCAACCTTGGCGCCTTCCATATCTTTTTTATCACCACCAAGAATAGAGGGGAGACCTGGTGTAGGAATCGGTAGATTTACACCGCAATTCCAAATACTCAATAAAATTAACAGAGTCAGATAGACAGGTAAAGATTTAATTATTTTATTCATTAATAATTTTTTCTGTTTCTTTTTCTCCGAGTGCTTTTTGCTGTGCCAAAAGCGCTGCATCATTTAATTCATTTTTATACATTTCCGTTACACCTAATTTTTCAGCCAATTCTGTAACAGTAGAATAATAAATATAATTTTCAGGCACTTCCAATAGAACTATAATGGGTTCAAATAATGAAGGATCCTCAAAATTACCGAGATTGATCATTGCTTTGATTCTGAGATGTGGTGGAATATCATCGGTTGTGGCCATTTCCACCAGGGTTGAAATAATTGCCGGATCATCAAACTCACCTAAAGCATCCAATAGAGTATTCAATAAAGAATAATAGGATTCCTGTCCTTGGTTATATGTTTCGAGTAAAGTAAGAATTAATCTCTCTTCCTTAATATCGTGCATGGTTCTTAATGCAAATTCTCTGATCTGATTTTCAGTGGTGGGATTTGTAAGCATTTCAACAAACATATCCACCACTTCAGGTTTCCCCTTTTTCTGGGCCAAAATTTCTATCGCTTTATTTCTGATTTCAATATTTAATGACCGATCATTTGCAATAAAAACGAGAATTGGTATCACCTCATCCTCGTCCATTTCAGCCATTATATTTGAAACCATCAATGCGGTATTGTAGAAAGTTGTTCTACTGCGCTCATAAATGTCGAGTAATGCCATGACTATTCCTTCCGGCTGAACATCCTTCAAACTTTTAAACAGTACAACCTGCAGACTCCTTAATTTTTCATCAACAGTGTTGATGGAAGTAATCAGTGCTTGCCTAGCTACAGGATCGTATTGAAACTCTCTCAGCACGTGAATACTTGCTATGATTAAATCCAAGTCCAATGATTCAGCCGTTTCAACATATTTTGTCAGTGATTCCAAAGCCCTGGGATGTCTGCTTTCCCCAATTGCCCGAACGGCAGTTAGTCGTATTTTTTGATCCTGACTTTCATCTTCGTAGATTTTGATTAAATCCTCAAGAGCACTTAAATCGCCATCAATGTATCTTAGTCGGAGTTCTTCCACATTTCCACCTGTGACTTCATCTTGTTCTTTAGAAAATAATCCTTTGATGACAGAACATGAGGTGGTAAAGAGAGTTAGTCCTAAGAAAATCAGGGAAATAAAAATAATTATTTTATTTGCGGGAAATTTTGGCTTCATAAATTTTTACCTTCGAATCCATCCTTCCAGTAATTCATGGAGAATTCATTTCCATCAAAATGGCCAAATGACCAATGATTGATCCAATCGCCAAGAAGTATCAGTTCAACATTATCTAATGATCGGTGTTTCACCTGATGATAATGTCCCATGACTACATAATCTGCATCGGTACCGAGAATATTGTTTGCAATGTCAGAGAGTTCATTAACAACTGCTTCGTTGTGTTCTTTGGAATAAGTATTGTGTCTGCCTCTGCGTGAAACCCATCGGGCTATTTGATAACCTAAGTCAGGGTGAATCAATCTAAACAGGAAAATAAAAAAACGGTTTCTGATAATTGATCTTAATATTCTGTAACTCCGATCTTTTGATAAAAGTCCATCCCCGTGTATGATATGAAAATTTTTACCATTGATCTCTATTATTAATTCATTCTTATAAATATTCGGAAAAATGTCATTGTGTTCAAAATCGGCTGCCCAATAGTCATGATTTCCGAGAACGTAATGAATTTCAACACCGCTTTGTTTTGCTTGGTATAGGGCTGTTAATACATTAAAGTATGCTTTTGGCATAACAAATTTATATTCGAACCAGAAATCAAAAAAGTCACCAACGATAATTAAAGTCCCTTTTGAATCAGTAATGTGTTTGATAAAGTTGATGAGAACTTTTCTTTTCTCCCTTTCTTCAGGAGTAATAATTAACCTGAGATGGACATCTGAAATAAAAAAGTATGGAAGATTCACTATTTGAAACTAATTAAGGAGATTTTATGTGACAAATAAAAAAGTCAAGTATTGGTTTTTAGAATTTTAAGCAAAATAAAGCAAATATTTACAATTTACACTTTGCTCCCTGATAATGCTCCCGACGAAATAAGTGTTGACTTTGCAACAAGACAGTCTTAAAATTTTATCCAATTCAACAGCTGTGGTTATTGTAATGGACAAACAAAGGCTCAACATTCAACTCATTTTTTAAGGGAGGATCCCAGTGGCAATATCATTAGATGCATTAGGAATGGTAGAAACAAGAGGTTTGGTTGGTAGTATAGAAGCTGCAGACGCAATGGTCAAAGCAGCAAATGTAAGACTGATCGGAAGAGAAAAAATTGGCGGTGGATTTGTAACGGTAATGGTACGTGGCGATGTGGGAGCTGTAAAAGCTGCGACTGATGCTGGTGCAGCTGCAGCGGAAAAAGTTGGTGAACTGGTATCGGTCCATGTCATTCCAAGACCACATGCAGATGTAGAAGCAATCCTGCCTTCATAAAATACCTACAGGTTAACAGAGCTAATGGGGAAAGAAACCATTTATGATCGAGCGCTTGGTCTTGTAGAAACCCGGGGTCTTGTAGCTTCAATTGAAGCCGCAGATGCAATGGTGAAAGCAGCAAATGTGATTCTTGTGGGGAAAGAGGTAACCAAAGGTGCATTGGTGACAATTAAAATTCTGGGTGAAACAGGAGCAGTTAAAGCAAGTGTGGAGGCGGGGGCTTCAGCTGCGGAAAAAGTAGGAGAAGTGGTAAGTACACATATCATTCCAAGACCGGATAAAGCGGTTGAAGAAGTGTTTTTGGATACGGATAAAGTACCCTCTTCCACGTCGATAACTTCGAAAACCACAGCTCCATCAGATGATTTAGAAAAAATGACTGTTCATCAACTTCGACGCTATGCAAGATCTATTACAAATATAGGTATTGTCGGTCGCCAAATTTCCCGGGCTAACCGCCAGACGCTTCTCCGGGAAATTCGAAAAACACTTTCCTAAACCAGTTTTCTCTCAAACTTTAGTTCTTTTATATTAACTTTCGTTTCAATAATTGTGTCTGAAATCTGGAACAGATTATTTTTTGATTTGTTGTTAAAAGTATGAAAAGATTAAATCTAATCTATTTATTGGTCCTGATTCCTTTTAGTCTGCCCTTTTTAACCGGACAGTCATTCGGGAAAAATAAAGTGCAATACCACGATTTTAACTGGTCATTTATCCAATCCCCCCATTTCGATATTTATTACTACGGGGACGGTTTGGCTCTTGCTGAGTTTACTTCGGAAAATTCAGAAATAGCTTACAATCAGATTTCTCAGATTCTGAATTGGGAATTACGGAAGCGCGTATCAATTATTGTTTATAATTCCCACAAGGATTTTCAGCAGACTAATGTCACTTATGAATATATGCCGGAGGGAGTTGGCGGGGTAACCGAGTTATTTAAAAACAGAGTTGTATTGCCTTTTGAGGGCTCGTATGAGCAACTTAGGCACGTTATTCACCATGAGTTGGTTCACGCTATGATCAATGATATGATTTATGGCGGGTCGGTTCAAAGTCTGATATCAAATAGAATCAAGGTAAGAATACCTCTCTGGATGAATGAAGGATTAGCCGAATATTTATCTATGGAATGGGATACTCAGGCGGATATGATTATGAGGGATATTTCAGTCCATGACCATATTCCCCAAATAAGAAATCTGGATTATTATCTGGCTTACAAAGGAGGGCAGTCCGTTTGGAGGTTTATTGCTGAAAAATATGGAAAAGAAAAAATAGGTGAAATCTTTTGGCAGGTTAAAAGAAAGCAGGATCTTGAAAGGGGATTAAAAAGTGCATTGGGTATGGACTTTGAAGATTTATCAAAGCAATGGGAAAAATATTTGAAGAAGGAATATTGGCCGGATGTGGCTGGAAGGGAAGAGTTGGAAGATATTGCTCATCGAATTACCGATCATGATGAGTTGAATAATTATTTCAATATAGCTCCATCTATCTCGCCGGATGGAAGTAAACTTGCTATTCTGACGGATAGAAATGGTTATGCAGATATTTTCCTGATTTCATCTGTCGATGGGAAGGAAATTAAAAAACTAGTTAAAGGGAACAGGACTCCCGACCTTGAGGAATTAAAATGGCTTCAACCGGGGATTACCTGGTCACCCAGTGGGAAAAGAATTGCGTTTGCTGCAAAAGCAGGGGACTTGGATGCATTATTTATATTGAACGTGAAGACTAAGAGAAGAATAAAAATACCATTTGATCTTGATGGAATTTTTACAGCGGCGTGGAGTCCTAAAGGAAATGAAATTTTATTCGTCGGCAATAAGAATGGTTCAAGCGATATCTATCTATATAACATTAAGAACAAAAAATTAATCAATTTAACCAATGATGTGTTTTCAGACAGTGAGCCGTCCTGGTCCTCAGATGGAAGGAAAATTGTATTTGTATCCGATAGGGGAAATCAGTTGGAAGCTCCAACCGGATTCAAAATGCATAAGCACGATTTCAGGCAGAACGATGTTTATATTTATGATTTGGATAAAAAAGTTATCAGCAGGGTAACAAATACACCTTACAATGAAAATTATCCTGTATGGTCGAAGTCCGAAAATCTGTTGGCATATACCTCAGATAGAAATGGTGTATGGAATATTTATATCCATGATTTTGACCAAAAAGAAGTAAAATCAATTACGAATGTTTTAACAGGCGCATTTCAATTGAGTTGGACGCAGGATAATCAAAAACTTTATTTTGCAGGGTATTCCGATGTTGGGTGGGATGTTTATTCAATCACCTTCCCAATGGATCTTGTTGAAAAAGAGGTAGAGAAAACCAATTATGTTCAGCATACGGAAGAAAGAGGAGAATATGATCATTTTGGTGTTAAAGAAATCCATTATTCACGAGAGAAAATAGAATATTCTTCTTCCCACTATACCAGATACATTTTTGCGCCAGGGTATGAATACTATAATGATCAATTGGTTGATTCAACATATAATCTTCCTGCGGAACCGCTCGCAATAGATGATTATAAGAATGAAGATGGATCATACCGGACTTACCCTTACCGTACCCGTTTCACTCTGGATTACGTGAACGGACAGGCAAGCTTCAGCAATATGTTCGGATACAACGGGTCTGCTCTCTTTTTGTTCAGTGATATAATGGGAGACCATCGAATTTTTCTTGGGACTGAACTTGTGATTACATTAAAAGACAGTGATTATTTTTTACGATATGATTATTTGAAAAGAAGAAATGATTTTTCATTATTACTTTACCATACCGCAAATCACATAGGAAATATTAATGTAATTGACCGTATCCGCCATTTGGCAATAAATGGGACAGTCTCACATCCATTAAGCAGATTTCAGCGTATCGATTTTGGGTTATCAAGTCACATTGTTAATTATGAAAGATTTGAAAGAGACCCACAAAACCAATATGAGACTACGGAGGATGAAAGCCTGCAGTTACCATCTCTTCAATTTAATTGGGTGATTGATAACAGCACCTGGGGGTTTACCGCTCCTGCGGATGGCTGGCGGTCAAATGTGCAGTATTATCAAAGTTTAGGTTTCTATGGAGATAAATTAGATTTTAAAACGATTACTATTGATACAAGAAAATATTTTAGAATATCAGATTTTTATTCACTGACCTTCCGATTATTTGGAGGACACAGCTTTGGAAAAGACCCACAGAAATTCTTTTTAGGGGGAACAGATAACTGGCTCTTTGGTTCGGGTTATACAAATGGTGTAAGAGATAATACCCGATTTAATAATGATGAATACGAGGATATATTTGGGAATGATACAAGTGATGTCGATTTAAAAAACCTGTATTTCTCAATTTTTACAATGCCTGTTAGAGGAACAAGGTACATGGAACGATCAGGAACCAATGTAGCTCTTGCCAATGTTGAGTTTCATTTCCCATTCGTGAATTATCTATCTCTTGGATTTCCCTTAAAAATGATTTTTGCCAATATCCGGGGTGTTGCTTTTTTTGATGTGGGCGCAGCTTGGGATGAAAAATTACAAGTTTACACAGAGGACGGTCCTAAGCAGTATAAAGATCTCATTGGAGGTTTCGGTTTGGGTATGCGAATCAATTTTGGTTATTTCATTTTAAAAATTGATACTGCATGGGACTACATGGTTGGGAGATCATCAAAACCGCAATACTATTTTTCTATGGGTTTGGATCTCTAATTATTGGTTCACTCCTTTTTTCAATAAGTTTTCTTTCCCCTTGATTTTAGCCGGCAACTTGGTGAATTTTATTCCATTCACCCATGACTAAGACATCAACTACAACCGATTTTCTATGTTCTCAGTGCGGGAATGATTTTCCCAAGTGGCACGGAAAATGCCCAGCCTGCGGGGAGTGGGGATCACTAAAGGAATTTACCGCCCCTAAGAAAAAGAGAAGAGTTTCTGTCCCATATCGAAAATCAACACCACTGAGTGAAGTGCTCTATAAAAAGGATTCCAAGCAGTTTCATTCCAACATTCGAGAGGTGGACAGAACTTTAGGCGGTGGAATTTTATCCGGTTCAGTAATTTTGTTGGGTGGTAGTCCGGGAATCGGAAAATCAACTCTAGCTTTACAGATTGCATCCGGTATCAATTCAAAGGTTCTCTACGTATCCGCTGAGGAAAATGAGGAACAGATTTTTCTAAGGGTTGAAAGAATTGGCACTGATTCTGATAAATTGGTTTTAACCAATGAAAACCGCCTTGGAGGAATTGCTGAACAGGTGGGATTGGTAAAACCGGAATTCATTATCATTGATTCAATTCAAACAATATATGAAGAATCGCTGGACAGTCTTCCCGGTTCTGTGGGACAGATTCGCGAATGTGGTCAGCAGATTCTGGAACTATGCAAAACAAGAAATATATCATCACTTTTAATTGGGCATGTAACCAAAGAAGGGGTTATCGCAGGGCCGAGAATGCTTGAACACATGGTGGATACCGTCATGTATTTGGAAGGTGAATCCAATTACGACTATAGAATTTTACGTGTGGTAAAGAACCGCTTTGGACCGACCCACGAGGTGGGCATATTTGAAATGACTTCCACAGGACTAAGTGAAGTTGAAAATCCTTCAGCCATGTTTTTAGAAGATGATTACAGCGCTGTTCCGGGATCAACTGTTGTTCCGGTGGTTGAAGGCAGCCGTCCAATTTTTGTTGAGGTTCAGTCGCTGGTAACCAATGCAAATTACGGATCACCTCAAAGAAATGTGACAGGATTTGACTCAAGACGATTAAATATGCTCCTGGCAGTTTTGGAGAAGCGGTTGGGATTTACCATGGGAACCCGGGATGTTTTTATCAATACAGTCGGTGGTGTTCGAATCATTGAACCGGCAGCGGATTTGGCAGTTATTACTTCCATTGCTTCGAGTCATAAAGACATTCCTGTTCAACGGGGTACAATTCTGCTGGGTGAAGTGGGACTTGGAGGAGAAATTAGAAAAATTCCCCATTTGGAAAAACGGTTGACCGAGGCGACTCAACTCGGTTTCCTTGAGGCGGTTGTACCGGAAGCGAGTAAAAGTTCATTGAGGAAAGTAAAGGGAATCAAAATTTCCGGTGCTGCTTCTGTGAAGGATGTTTTTGAAATGATTTTTTAATTCTGCTTGATTCTAAATTTCAGTTGTTTGGTTTTTAATGAGTTTTAAATTAACCTCATCTGATCAAAACACACCGGCACGCACAGGCATTCTTGCAACTTCCCGGGGTGAAATTGAAACGCCTGTTTTTATGCCAATCGGTACCTATGGCGCAGTTAAAACATTATCTCCTGAAGATTTAAAAACAGCAAATGCTTCAATCATTTTAGGGAATACCTACCATCTGCTGATTCGTCCGGGGTTGGATGTAATTCGGGAAGCCGGAGGTCTTCACAATTTTGTTTCATGGGATAAACCGATCCTAACCGACAGTGGTGGGTTCCAGGTATTTTCACTGGCGCAATTGAGAAAAATCACCGATGAGGGGGTCGTATTTAAATCTTCTCTGGATGGAACAGAATTTAATATGACGCCGGAGAAATCCATGGAAATTCAGCTGACTCTGGGAAGCGATATCATCATGGCGTTTGATGAATGTCCCCCCGGTGATGCAAGCAAAAAAGAAATAAAAAAAGCCGTGGAACGAACTTCCCGGTGGATGAAGCAGAGTTTTGATTTTGTGAAAGTTGAAACGGAGAAACTAGAAACAGATCAAATGCTTTTTCCGATTGTTCAGGGAGGTGTGGATAAAGATTTAAGAAAACAAAGCGTTGAAGCGTTGGCACCATTTATCAATTCCGGTGTGGCGGTAGGAGGTCTTGCTGTGGGGGAAGAGAAATCAGCCATGTTTGATACCCTGGAAATTATGAATAAACTGCTGCCGGTAAACAGTGCCCGATATCTCATGGGTGTGGGAAAACCGGCTGATATTGTAAAAGCAGTTTCATCGGGGATGGATATGTTCGATTGTGTAATTCCTACCCGTAACGGCAGGAATGGGCAATTTTTCACATGGCGTGGGAAAATCAATATCTTTAATGAAAAGTATAAAACCGATTTTTCACCTGTGGTTGAAAATTGCGTCTGCTATGGATGCAGAACGTTTAGTCGTGCTTATCTCAGGCACCTTTTTAAAATGAATGAAATTCTGGGAATGAGAATGGCTTCACTTCATAATGTGACGTTTTATTTATCTATCATGGAGAGAATACGGAAAGAGATAAAGTCAGGTAATTATAAAGATTGGTCAAAACAGTTTTTGGAGAATGAAGATGGATAAAACAGATGCAAAAAAATATAACAATACCAAATTGATATTGGGACTGACTTCCACATTTTCCGGATGGTTGTTTCTTTGGATTACCGTTAAAACCGGTTTTACAGGGTATGCAGAATCTTTGGCATTTTCGCAAGTGTCGTCATCATATTTAGCGCTTTTGATTTTTGGTACAATCCTTGGAATCATTGAGACGTGCTTGTTTTTTCCGCTCGGGTTTTACAATGACTACATTCTAAAGCATAAATATGAACTCTCAAACCACACTCTGAAAAGTTATTTCTGGGAGAAGTGCAAGGGAATATTAGTGGGAATGATTATTGGCGTTCCGGTTGTATTGGTATTGTATTATCTGCTTCGGTTGTATGATGAAGGTTGGTGGCTGCCTGTAGGTATTTTCATGTTTTTGGTTTCTGTTGTCATCGGACGGTTGGCACCAACGCTCATCTTTCCGTTGTTTTACAAATTCATCCCCATTGAAAATGAAGAAGTGAAAAATAGGATAATTGAAAGGTGTGAGGAAGCGGGAATGAAAGTGGAAGGCGTTTATCAGTTTGATATGAGCAAGTCCACTAAAAAAGCAAATGCCGCATTTACTGGATTGGGAAAATCAAAACGGGTAATTATCGGGGATACACTACTGGACAATTTTGAGTTGGATGAAATTGATGCTGTACTGGCTCATGAACTGGGGCATTTCAAATTGAAACACATCTGGAAAATGATGGCTTTAGGTACCAGCATCACATTTGCCGGGCTGTATTTGGTTTCTGTTTTGTATTCAGGATGGATTGACGAATTTGGATTTAATTCAATTTCTCAATTGGCGGCGCTTCCCCTTTTAGGGCTTTTGTTTGGTATTTATGGATTTGTTTCCGGTCCCATTCAGAATTTCATCAGCAGAAAACACGAAAGAGATGCGGACAAATTTTCTGTTGAAATGGTGGGGAATCCCGGAAATATGGTGAGTGCGTTAGAAAAACTTGCAGATCAAAACCTCGCTGACCGCGAACCGCATCCAATGGTGGAATTTCTGTTCCACAGTCATCCATCCATAAAAAACAGGATAGATGAACTGAATAAGTTATCCGCTTAAATTTTATTTTGTAATAAGATAGTAACTTAAAATATCACCCTCACGGACTGAATAGCCCACTAATCCTGTTTTGAACCAGCCGTCTTGATGCATCTCTTTTTCAGCGGACTCATCATTCACAAACCCCTGCATCACACTGTGCCCGCGGATGACGATTTCTCCCACTTCATTTTCCGGAAGTGAATTGCCGGCACCATCGTGAATGTCTAATTCATTGGAACGAAGTGATGATCCTATTGTAATTGCCTGTTGTGATTGATCATACTTGAATTGCCCCAAGGTCGAAAATCCGCTCGTTTCAGAAAGACAAAGTCCCATAAACATTTTAGATTTTAATTCAGTTGCGATTAAGTCGGAATTGATTTCCGTATTAGTGGAATTAGGGCAGACAATTTTATTCAAATGTTTTAACTGGTTCGGTCCTTGTTCAGCAGCAAATTTTGCCAATTCTGAAAAGTTGGTAAAAAGAATATGGGCATCGGTTAAATTTTTCGTGTTCGATAAGAAAACGGGTGATCCTCCATAAAGGGCTGAGTTGACAACGCCCAGAATACCGGAAACTTCCAATAATGGTAATCCGCAGAACAGAGTGGTTTCACCATCAAGTTTCAATCTGTCCGCTGTTGCCATGGCTGTAACCAGAACATTATAGTGGGACAGCAAAACGCCTTTAAGTCCTGAATCTGTTTGTTTTACGAAAATGAGTACATCATCTTCCAGTTTTGATTTTTTCCCGATTTCAAATTGGTCTGAATGATTTTTTAGTAATTCGCTGAATGGTGTATCCGTGGGAAATACAGTTTTGCAGTTAACGCTTTTCAGGAAATTTTCAGCTTTTTCGTCCGGAATATTCTCCGGCAAAACAACAGCGCCGGCTCCCACCATCCAGACAGAAAAACATTGTATCAATGAATCAACATCGTTTCCCAGATTAACCAAAACACGGTCACCGAATTGGGCATTATTTTCTCTTAGAAAATTAGCGGTGCGTGAAACATCTTTATAGAATTGTATGAAGGTGGTATTAATTTTTTTACCCTCTTCATCAAATGTGATTAAAAAAGTTTTATCACCCTGCCAGCGCGCCTGAGAATTGAGGAGGGAGCGAATGCTGGGATATGGGATCAGGATTTCTGAAGGAGGAATTCCATCAATACAGTGAGCGGGATTCACCCCGGGAATGAGTTGAGATTCCATAATTGTTGAATTGGAATTCAGTCGGAAGGTTTAATTTTCCGGACGATCTCGACACTATCTGTAACCCGTACGTAGTTGTGTCCGGAAATCCGTCCGAGGGGATTGAGTTTATCAAGGAGAATGTGCCCGTTTTCATAGACGTCATCAGCAATGTGGAACAGTACAATGGTGCCGATGACCACAAATCCGCTGCCGGCTGAACCGTCGCCTATTTCCACAATCCGGTTCAGTTTACATTCAAAATTGACTTTGGATTCACCCACACGCGGCGGTTTTACTTTCTCACTTGGAACAGATGTCAATCCTGATTCTTTGAACTCGTTTACGTCAGAATCAAAATCTGTGGAACAAGCGACCATTTCTTCTGCAAATTTCTCCGAAACGATGTTGACTACGAATTCTTCTGTTTCGCGGATGTTGTTAAGTGTATCTTTACTCTTTCCATCATACGCTCGCCGGGCAGGAGCGAACATGATGGTAGGCGGATTGGCGCAGACACCATTGAAGTAAGAAAATGGAGCCAGATTCGGGACGCCGTCTTTTGACAAAGTGGACACAAAAGCGATAGGCCTTGGAAGAATAGAGCCGATCATCAGTTTGTGAACATCTGAGACAGCGTTGTATTTTGGGTTAATGATCATTTAACTTTTTTAGGACCCTATTTTAAAAGAATGACTTTCTGAATTCCAACATACATGGGTTCACCATTAATTGGTAATGCTTCTAATCTAATAATATAGATACCTGCAGAAACCCCTTTACCAAAATCATCAAAACCGTTCCATGTTATATTGTATAGTCCTAGTTCTTTAATTCCAGATTTTAATTCCTTTATTTGCTTTCCTATGATATTGTATACCACAATCTTGATCTGGCTTTTAGTTTTAATACTGTATTCCATATTCATTGTCGGATTGAATGGATTTGGGTATGGTGGTGAAATATTAAATACAGTAGGCAATTCAAGAGGATTATTATCAGTTACTTGCCTGCTGATTCCTTTCAATGGTTTGCAGCGAGGAAATGATTGTTCAGATTCCTGCTCAGTTATATCGAAAGATGAAATTTTGTAGCAAACATTTGGTACAAATTTACCATTATCTCCAATTATAACACTATTATCAGTCCAGGATGTTTGGGATAAGTCTAATGACCGAAATAAAATCCATCCGGAATTCACTTCATTTTTGTAAATATTATAACCGGCCAAATCTGGTTCAGTATTCCAATTCCCATCAGGGTTCAGAGCTTGGCAAATGGATTCAGCCAATGTTTCCTCATCTGTAACTCCCTCATCATTACCATTCTTTATTATTAGTAAATTCACGCCATTATCTGTACCGAAACCACCACCAGCTAAACCAGAAACCCCAAGAGAATTATTGGTCACAGCTCCCACGATACCTGATACATGAGTACCGTGACCTAAACCATCATCAGGGGGTTCACCTTGATTAATAAGATTAATACCATATAACCCATTATCATTCCAGAGATTATTTTCCAAGTCTGGGTGGATTGGATCACTCGGATCTGCTAAATATTCCACTTCCGAACCTGAGTCTGGAATACCAATAATGACTGTGGATTTTCCGGATTCATAATCCCAAGCGCTAGCGGCATCAATAAGATTGAGACCCCATTGGCTGTCATAATAAGGGTCATCCGGAATACCGTACCATGAGAAAACCATCACTGGCCAAGCCTGATCAACCTGGCTGCAATCATTAAGTGAATTACAAACATCAGAAACTGAATGAGATTTGCGAAAAGTAATATGATAAATATTAAATTCGACTTGGCAAGATATTTGAACTTCCCGCAGGCTGGAAATTTGAAATGTTTGAGAAATACCATCAAACCAAGCTTGACCAGTAACAACAGCACTGTCCTGTAAGCCACATTGTGAAAGCGGGTTTAAAGTTTGTATATATGCTTTCCCTTCGATATGCTCTGCGAATGCGGGAATTACATTTAATAAAATCCATACCACTAAATAGGTTATTTTTTTCATTTTTATACTCCTTTATTTTTTAGTATCATTGAAGTAAAATCATTTTTCTGGTTTCTTGTGTGTTATCTCCTTGTATTTTATACAAATAAATTCCTGAAGGCATCATATCACCATTTTTGTTTTTTCCATTCCAATTAAGATAATGGTGGCCAATATTGAGAAATCCTGTATGTAGAACTGAAACTTCAGTCCCCATAATGTTGAGTATGGTAATCTTATAGTTTCCTGATAATCTTAATTCAAATTTTATTTTCGTCGATAAGTTAAAAGGGTTGGGGTAGTTCTCAAGCAAACGAAATTCTTCCGAAAAATAGTTTCTATCTTCAGTAATTTGCAAAGGTTCAATTTGATACTGTACAATTAGCTTTGGTCTACGAGACACGTTTGAATCACTTCTGAATGCTATCCTATCAGAATACCAATCATAATCAGTTCCAATTGGAAAATGAACCCTAAACTGACTTTTTCCTTTTTCCACTGATATGTCTGAATTGACTGCAGAGGTAACATCTATATTTCGGAAACCCGTATCAGGTATGGACTGTACGTCGTCAAATGATATGGTACAGATTCATCTAAATTTAAA
>CEQE01128557.1_pt1 | contig 20844 bp, 13 predicted proteins | sample 356201 | NCBI WGS metagenome assembly CEQE01 (sample SAMEA2619970, study PRJEB7988) | marine metagenome | biome: marine biome (ENVO:00000447); feature: mesopelagic zone (ENVO:00000213) & marine oxygen minimum zone (ENVO:01000065); material: "saline water (ENVO:00002010), including plankton...
GCGGGCGCAGATCGTCACCCGGCACCCCTCCGCCACGAGCGCCTTCGCGCTCGCGAAACCAAGACCCTTGCTCGAGCCGGTAACGACGGCGACTTTGTCGGTCAGTTGGAGATCCATCTGTCTCGCCGCGAATGCGGTCTCTCGCCTCCTGACTCGCTGTCTCCTCAGAATCCCGTGAGGTCGTTCAGCCGCCAGTCGAAGTCCAGGTACTCCATGACGAATTCATCGGCCGCAATGAACTCACGCTCCCGCGGCAGCAGGTGCGGGCCGATGAGCACGAGGGTCGCCCGCTCGACCGGACTACGCGCACCGGGCGCCGCACTCTCGTCCGCGTAGGCCGCGATGAAGCTCGGCGCCCGCCATCCCAGAATCGGACTGACCCGCAGCCGGCCGTCAGAGCCGTCGACATTGACCTGCTGTTCGGTCGCCACGAAGTCGGTCACGACCGCCTGGAGCTGCTGCTCCAGCCGATCCGGTCGGAACGCCTCGCTCCTCAGGCGCGGGCTGCCGAGCGCTCCGCGGCCGAGCGCGAGCAGCAGCCGCGGATCGCCGAACTCGGTAAGCTGCGCCTCGATCTCGTCGAGCGTCACGTTCCGCCCGCCCACGCTGAACCGCCGACCGTCGAACGCCCCCGGGATCTGCCGGATGCTCCCCGGAGGATATTGCGGCGCCGCGCCCCGAATCGGATAGCGGTCGACGACCGTTCGCAGCACCAGCGCGTTGTAGGCGTTCAGCCAGAACGCCGCCTGCTCCTCGCGTGGCAACGCGTCGACCGCGACATCCAGCGACGCCACGTAGCGGTCGAGCGAACTACGTTCGAGTCGAAGGGCTCGATAGTAGACCCGCCCATCGCGGACGTAGATGTCGAGAATCGCGTCGAGCCGGCTATGGCCGACGGCCGTCTGGCCCGCCAACGCAGCGCCGAGACTCACGGCGATCAGGCTGACCAGCATCCATCGGCGGCGCATGCGGAGCGCATGATACAACACGTCGAGGTGCTAACGGCGGCGACTCTGGGTCTCGCGGGCTACGGACTGTACTCGACGGTCTATGGGCTGGTCGATCTGTTTCGACCGGAATCGCTGGAGGTCTGGGCCGACCTGACCCTCGTCGTCTTCGGCCTGGTGCTGGCCATCTCGGCGCCGCTGGTCCGGGTCGCCATCCCCGGTGGACTGGCCCTGGCCATCGGCGCGCTGCTCGGCCTCGAAGCCATCGCCATTCACAACGTCACCCACGACTACGGGCGGGTCGTCGCGGCGCCGCTCGTGATCCGTGGCGTCTTCTCGGCCGTGCTAGTGGGGCTGGCGTGGATGGGCGCACGGAAGGAGGCGGGAGATAGTAGGTAGGAGAAACGCGATCGGAGAAGCGTTAGAGGGCGCACGGCGCCCCATGTCGATCAAGGTCAGGCACATCCACTCGTCGTACCGCAGTTATTGCACTTGTAGCAGCTGCCACTGCGCACCATGATCTCCCCGCAGGTCGAGCAGGGCGGCGCATCTTCCTGGTGCTGGATGGCCGCAAACGACCCGGCGGCCGGCTCGCCCGAGCCATTCCCCGCAGTGGTGTCGAGCGGGAGCTTGGGTGCCTCCTCGGCCTCGGACGGTACCTCGGCCGCGGCAACTGGCTGATTGACGCCGGCGTCGAACTGCGCTTCGATCGACAGGAATTTCGTCGCCATCCAGCGGAAGATGTAATCGACGATCGATTTCGCCATTCGCACTTCGGGATTCTTGGTCAATCCCGAGGGCTCGAAGCGCACGTGGCTGAACTTGTCGACCAGCACCTGGAGCGGCACGCCGTACTGGAGCGCGTAGGACACGGCTTGCGCGAACGCGTCGGCGAATCCAGAAATCGTCGAGCCTTCCTTCGCCATGACGAGGAAGATCTCACCCGGCGAGCCGTCCTCGAACAGCCCGATCGTGATGTAGCCCTCGTGTCCGCCGATGTCGAACTTGTGGGTGATCGCCCGGCGCTCGTCAGGCAACCGGCGTCGCACCGGCTGTGCCACGAGTCCCTCGACCGCGCCCATCATGCCGGCCTGCAGGTCGCCGCGTGACGTGTTGAGGGGCTGCGTCCGCTTGCTGCCATCGCGGTAGATCGACACGGCCTTGGTCCCGAGCCGCCACGCGTCGATGTAGGCCTGCTGGATCTCGTCGACCGTCGCCTCCTTCGGCACGTTGACCGTCTTCGAGATCGCCCCAGAAATGAACGGCTGGGTGGCGCCGATCATCCGGACGTGGCCCATGTAGTCAATCGACCGCTCGCCCTGCGCCGGCTTGAAGGCGCAGTCGAACACCGCCAGGTCCTTCTCCTTCAGGTGCGGCGCGCCCTCGATCGTCTCGTGCTCGTCGATGTGGGCGACGATCTCGTCCGCCTGCGTCTGTTCGTAGCCCAGATGCTTCAGCGCCATCGGCACTGTCTGGTTCACGATCTTGATCATGCCACCGCCGACCAGTTTCTTGTACTTGACCAGCGCGATATCGGGCTCCACGCCGGTCGTGTCGCAGTCCATCATGAAACCGATGGTGCCCGTCGGGGCGAGCACCGTCGCTTGCGCGTTTCGGTAGCCGTGCTCCTCGCCCAAATCGACCGCGTCGTTCCAGGCCTGCTTGGCGGCAGCGTAGAGATCGCTCGGCACATTCGTCCGGTCGACATCCTTGAGCGCCGTGCGATGCTTGCGTATCACGCGCAGAAACGGCTCCGCGTTCTGCTCGTAGCCGACAAAGGGCCCGCCGTGATCGCGCGCGACCCGCGCCGATTGAGCGTAGGCTTCGCCGGTCATCAACGCCGTGATCGCCGCCGAGTAGTCCCGACCAGCCTCACTGTCGTAGGGCAGACCGCGCGACATCAGCAGGGCGCCCAGATTCGCGTAGCCCAACCCGAGCGGGCGGTAGTCGCGGCTGTTTCGCTCGATCGGCTTCGTCGGATAGCTCGCGCTGTCGACGATGATCTCCTGCGCCGTGATCAGGGTCCGCACCGCGGCCGTGAACGTCGAGGCGTCGAACTCGCCCGTATCGTCCACGAAGGTCATCAGGTTGAGCGACGCGAGATTGCACGCTGAGTCGTCGAGGAACATGTACTCCGAACACGGATTCGACGCATTGATCGGCGCGGTGTTCGGGCAGGTGTGCCAGTCGTTGATCGTCGTGTCGAACTGCATGCCCGGGTCGCCGCACACATGCGTCGCGTCGGCGATCTGGCGCATGAGGTCGCGTGCCTGATAGGTGTCCATCACCTCGCCGTCACGCACCGCGTGGGTCTTCCACTCATCATCATCGAGCACGGCGCGTATGAACTCGTCGGTCACGCGAACGCTGTTGTTCGAATTCTGGAAGAACACCGACGCGTAGGCCGGTCCGGTGAACGAGCCGTCATAGCCGGCGTCAATGAGCGCCCAGGCTTTGCGTTCCTCATCGACCTTGCAGTTGATGAACGCCTCGATGTCGGGGTGATCGGCGTTCAGGATCACCATCTTGGCCGCGCGACGCGTCTTGCCACCCGACTTGATGACTCCAGCGAAGGCGTCGTACCCCTTCATGAACGAGACCGGTCCCGACGCCGTGCCGCCGCCCGCCAGAGCTTCCCGCGAAGATCGGATGGCCGACAGGTTCGACCCGGTGCCCGACCCAAACTTGAACAGCATCCCCTCGGTCTTGGCCAAGGTCAGGATGGAGTCCATCGTGTCCTGCACAGAGTTGATGAAGCAGGCCGAACACTGCGGCACCTTCTCGAAGCCGCAATTGAACCAGACCGGGCTGTTGAATGCCGCGCGCTGGTGCACCAGCAGATACTTGAGGTCGTCGCTGAACGACTGGAGATCGTCGTCAGTCGCGAAGTACTTCTTGTCGCGCCCCCACTGCGTGATCGTGTCGACGACGCGGCCGATCAACTGCTTGACGCTGTGCTCACGCTCGGGCGTGCCGAGAGGGCCGCGGAAGTACTTGGAGACGACGATGTTGGTCGCCTGCTGCGACCAAGCCTTCGGGATTTCGACATCGCGTTGCTCGAACACGATCTCGCCGCGCTCGCTGCCGATGACGGCCGAACGCAACTCCCACTCAATTTCGTCGAACGGATCGATTCCTGCCCGAGTGAACACGCGCGGGAATCGCAGACCGGACGCCGCCGATTCGGAGCGTCGCGCCGACTCCTGCGCACCAACAGCTGTCGCCTCTGGATGCTGGGCTGCGCTTCTTTCCATGCTCCACCCTCCGAAAACAATCGAGCCCGAGACCCCGCCCCAAGGTCCCGGGCCTGCGTAGCTTGCTGAAAACCTTCGCCGTAGGCCTCTGTGAGGTGCGTGGTTGCCAGAGCCGGGTCGAGAATCTGGGAACGTTCTCGGCGGGGATCTGTTCGCTCCTACGGCGGACAACTATGCGACCGTTGTATCGGTTTGTCAAGCGGCAACCTACAACATATGGGGTCCTCCTTTTAGGGCAAACGCAAGATGTTGTCAAAACGGCCGTCATCGAAAACCTTGCCATTCAGCGGTACAAGCCCGTCGGTCGAGCGCTTCCCCGCTCGACCGACGGGCTGGTACAGTCCGCGTGATGGACGACACGATCGACCCGCCGACGCCCCCGCTGCCCAGCACTCCTCCGTCTTCTTCTACAGCCGTCGCCGTCCGTATCCGCGCGTTCGTCGAGGTCGTGCTCTGCTCGGACTTCCCGACGCAGCTGATCGTGATTCAAGTGCTCGCGTGGATCGGCCTCCACCCGTTACTCGACAACGGCGGCTTATCGTTGACCTACGTCGCGACCCTCTCGCTGGTCGACGCTGCCGCACTCATCGCGCTCATGTTCTGGCTGATGCGCCGGCGAGGCGAATCGGCGCGCGAAGCCTTTCTCGGCGCGCGTCCGATCGGGCGCGAGGCGCGGCTCGGCATCCTGTTGGTGCCAGGCATCGTGCTCTTCGTCCCCGTCTCGTTGCTCCTGATCCAACGATTCGCCCCGGCGCTGCACAACGTCGCCGTGAATCCGCTCGAGTCCCTGTTGGAGACACCGCGCGACATCTGGATCTTCGCGGTCGTCGCGATCGTCGCCGGCGGACTCCGCGAAGAACTGCAGCGTGCCTTCATTCTTCGCCGGTTCGAACAGCATCTGGGCGGAGCCCGAGTCGGCCTGGTGGTGTTCAGTATCGCGTTCGGGGCCGGTCACCTCCTGCAGGGCTGGGACGCGGCCATCGTGACGGCGATGCTCGGGCTCGTCTGGGGCATCGTCTTCCTGGCCCGGCGCAGTGTCGTCGCGCCGCTGGTGAGCCACGCGTGCTTCAATCTGTCGGAAATCGTCCGCCACGTGGCCGTCACCGAGTGGGTGGCGGGCTGACCGCCAGCGGCTTGTGTCAGCGTAGCCGGGCGGATAGGGTGAAGAGGGTCCGGCGAGTGCCCGGAACCGGGCAACGCCTCGGAGGAGAGCGCTAGCGATGCCGCGTGACGACGACCCCAAGACCGATCGGCTCTTCGCGAGCCCGGCGCGAAACATCGAGGACTTCGCGTTCGATGCCGACACCGCCTCGGTCTTCGACGACATGCTCGACCGCTCCGTGCCGTTCTACGGAGAGATTCAGCGGATGGTCGGCGAACTGGCGGGAGATTTCGGCGCCGATGGCACGTCCATCTACGACCTCGGGTGTTCAACGGCCAACACGATGCTGGCCATCGCGCACCATCTGCCCCCTGGCCTTGACGTGAAGTTCGTCGGGATCGACGCGTCCGAGGAGATGCTGGACAAAGCCAGAACGAAGCTGACCTCGATGGGTTTCCCCTATGCCTTCGAGCTGCGCCCGGACAACCTGGGCTGCGAATTGGCGATCGAGAACGCGTCCGTGGTCGTGATGAGCCTTACGCTGCAGTTCGTGCGTCCACTCCACCGCGAGCGGCTCCTCGAGCAGATCTATCGCGGACTGAACCGCAACGGCTGCTTCATCCTGATCGAGAAGATCCTTGGCCACCACTCGGTCTTCAACCGGCTCTATATCCGTCACTACTACGAGCTGAAGAAACGCCGTGGCTACAGCGACCTGGAGATCGCGCAGAAGCGCGAAGCTCTGGAGAACATTCTGGTTCCGTACCGGCGCGAGGAAAACGTAGGGCTGCTGCGGGACGCCGGCTTTGCCCAGGTCGATACGTTCTTCCAGTGGTACAACTTCCTGGGCTTGATCGGTGTCAAGTCGGCGGAAGACGCGAGTTCCGACCCTCCGGCATGAGCGCGGCCGACCCGTCGTCGGGAAGCCCCCTCGTCGTCATTGGCCGCTACGCGTTCAGATATCGCGACGCGCTGCTACCGATCGCGCTCCTCGGACTGGCCGCGCTGTGGCACCCGCCAGACTCGCCCGCTGGACGGCGTCTCGACCAGCTGGCCTTCACGGCCGGAGTGGCCCTGGCCCTGGCGGGCCAGTCGCTCCGCGCACTGGTGATCGGCTTGAGCTACATCATCCGGGGCGGGCGAAACCGAACAGCCTACGCCGAGCGCCTCGTCCAGGAAGGCATCTTCGGCCATTGTCGCAATCCGCTCTACGTCGGAAACGCGTGCATCCAGACCGGCATGCTGCTGGCGATCAACGACGTCTGGGCCTACCTGATCGGATTGCCGCTCATCGCGCTCGTGTACCGTGCGATCGTCGCGGCCGAGGAGCACTTCCTGGCCGAAGCCTTCGGCGACGCCTACCGTGACTACTGCGCCCGCGTGCCGCGGTTCGGGTTCCGCTTCTCGGGCCTTCGCGCGACGATGCGCGCGGCCCCGTTCGACTGGCCGCGTGTCGTGCGCAAGGAATACGGCACGCCGTTCGCGTGGATCAGCATTCTGATCGCCATCGCCATCTACAAGGAAGTCCGGACGGTGGGGTTCGAGGCCAGCGTGCCGGTCATCGAGCCGGCGCTGGTCATCTGGAGCGTCGCCGTCGCCGCATACCTCGTCGCGCGTACCCTGAAGAAGGCCAACCGCCTGGGATCGGACTGACGCGGGCCGTCCGTGGTGCCGGCTGCTAACCCCAGAACTCCGGTGTGTTGACAATGGCTGGCACGGGGCTGGACGGCGAGGGCTAGGCGCGACGAAGGAGTTTAGTGGGCCCAACTGGACTGAGGAGCAACGCCACCCTCGCCGGGCAGAACCAGCCAGACGGGGCAACACACGGGAGTTCTGGGGTTAGGGGCGCGTGATGGCCACGCGCTCACGGAGACGCGCCACCCAGTCGGCAATGAGCGCCTGGCGGCGTTCCTCCTGCAAATCGCGCTGCACCTGCTCCCTCACCTGGTCGAAGGACTGGAGTTCCGCACCCACCGAGTAGCGGCCCGCCCGCTCGCGGTAGAACTGGGCCAACTCGGCCTCGGTCGGCTGGACCGTCGAGCCGAATCGCTGCGAGAGATAGCTGTCGATCCGGCGATTGTCGCGGACGACGCGCGCCAGCCCGGCCTCGGTCAGGCCGACTGTCTCCAATGCCGCGGCAAGCGCATCGGAGGTGAGGAAGCGGCGGCGCACGTCGGCGATGTCCGACGTGATGAGGTCGACGTCGGGCTCCGGCACGATGAACCGATTGACCTCCGCCAGGACCAGGGCCCGGTCGATCAGCCGTGCAATCACCGCCTCGTCGTCGGCCGCGTCGGGCATGAGACCGAGGGTGGTCACCGCGTGGACGTCGGAGAGCATGATGACGTCGGCACCGACGACCGCCACGATGCGGTCGATGATGTCCGCCCGGGCCGGCAGGGCGGCCGCCAGGCACGCCAGCGTCAACGCCAGCGCCCACCCCACAAGTCCACGCCGTCGCGCGCCCGTCATTCCCTTGGCCATGACCATCAGAACGCCTGCCCGATGCTCACGTGCAGCGCCGTCAGGCCCTCGCGCGTGCCGTTGTCGAATTCCTGCCGATCGAGCTTGAACCCCAGATCGACCCGGATCGGCCCGATCGGTGACTGGTAGCGCACGCCGAAGCCCGCGCCGCCGCGCAACCCCCCGAGCCTCATGTCGGAGACCCGCGTGAAGACGTTGCCCAGATCGAGGAAGGCGACAGCGCCCACGCCGCCCCAGACCGGAAATCGGAGTTCATTGTTGATGATGATCATCCCGTTGCCACCCTTCGGGAAGCCGTCCTGGTCGATCGTCCGCTCGTCGCCCAGCCGATCGAGGGCGAAGCCGCGAACCGTGGTGGAACCTCCGGCGAAGAACCGCTCGCTCGCCGGCAGATCCTTCACGACGGTTGCGTTCGGCTGCCCCTCGGGATCGAGGATCGATCTGTCGTCCTCGTCAGTGACGATGACCGTCCGGGCAAAGCCGGTGGCCAGCCCGACCCGCAATCCCGTCGCGAAGATCAGGGCCGGCGACCCCGGGACCCGTCGGTAGAGAAACCCCTGCATCAACGTCTTGGCAAAGCCGACCTCGGAGCCGATCGCACGCCCCGCGATGTCGGCGTCAACGCTCAGCAGCCCCCCGCCAACCGGCTCGAAGGGGTCGTTCCGGCTGTCGCGGATGAGCGTCCCCGAACCGGTCGACAGGCGGACCCCAGGAAACAGCCGGTCGATGAGCGCCTGATCCTGCGGGTTGATCTGCTCGTCGAACCTCCGGTCTTCATTGAGGGAGTAGCCCGCGCTCACACTCGTCGTCGGGGTCAGCGCGCGTCGTAGCTCGGCGCGCACGCCGCGTTGTCTCAGATTGAAGCTCGATCGGATCGACTGGTCGATGAACGCTGAGACGACCAGCTCCGCCGCCGTCCCGAACGCCCGCGGCTCCTGAAAAGCCAGCAGCGCTCGATACTCGTTGAACCCGAAGCCGTCCGGATCGTCCTCGTCAGTGGCAGGCCTGAGGCTGACTCGGGTGAACAGGTTGATCGAACGGTTCTTTCCCCATAGGTTGCGGCGCCCGATCTCAAAGAATCCGCGTGGCGCGAAATCGATCTTCTCGACCGCGATGTTATCCTCGCCGCCGCTCCGCCGGAGCCGGGTGCCCGCCTCGAATCCCCCGCCGTAGCTCAGCGTCGTGGAGGGGCCCTCCTCCACGGTCACAAGCACGTCGCGGCGCGTGTCGCTGACGTGGTTTACCTCCGTAAATCGGATGCGTCGAAAGAGGCCCAGTGCGCTGAGGCGGCGCTGGCTCTCGGCGATCTGATCTCGACTAAGCGGTTGCCCCGGCGCCAGGGTCAGCTCGCGACGGATCGTGTCCGGGCTGACACTGAACTCTCCGGTGATGAGGATGTGATCGACGAGAATCTGCGGCCCGGACTCGACGACGTAGATGAGGTCGGCGCGGCGGCTCTCGGTGTCGAACGTGGCATCGACCCGCACCGCCGCACTCTCGTAACCCAGGCTGAGCAGCTGGCCCAGGATCGCATCGCGATCGGCCAGCGCGACGGCGCGCACGTAGGCATTGCCCGCGCGCGCCTCGAGGGTAGCTTCGAGCGCGGCCGCCGCCGCGTCGGGCGCACCCTCGATCGTGAGCGAACCGATCAGCATGAGGACGCCCTCGGCCACGGTCAGTCGGACCCGCACGGCCGGTCCGGCGCCTGAGACGCCGGGCTCCTCGACAACCTGGGTCGCCACACGGGCATCCGGGTAGCCGGCGGCCCGGTAGGCCGCGACCACCGCCGCGACGCCCGCGGCGAAGGTATCTTCAACGAACGGGTCGCCCACCGCGATTCCCAACCGCTCTTCGAGCACGGCGCGTGGGAACGCTTCGTGGCCCTCCAGCTCGACTGCGCCCACCCGGACGAGCGGCCCGCGCTCCACCTGATACACGATCCGGAGCGCCTGGTCGGCCGACGCCCGGGTGTGCGTCGCCACGGCGCGCCGGAATCCGAGCTGGCGCAGATAGTCCTCGATCCGCCGGCTCGAATCCTCGAGCAGGTCTTCGTCCGCGGACCCCTCGCGGGCCACGGGCACGAGCTCGTCGCGGATCTCACCGGGCAGTGGATCGCCCTGGAATTCGACCGTCACCCGCGGCCCTGAATCGATCTGGACGGCCAGGTCGATCCGCAGCCCGCGCCCGCGGGCGGCAACGGTATGACCGAGCGTCGCCTCGTAGTAGCCCTGGTCGCGCAGCGTGGAGGCGTACTCGGCCAGCCGCCGCTGCACGGCCTCGCGGTCGTAGTAGCCGCCGCTCCGCAGGTCCAGCTGGCGGAGAACCTCGGCCGCCGGCTCCAGGGCGGGCCCCTCGACGGTGACGGCCGCCAGCCGAGCGCGCTCGCCCGCCGCGACCTCTATCGCCAACGTCGTCAGGCCGCCTTCGCGCTCGCGCGGCGTGACCTCGATCCGCGCGTTCAGGTAGCCGCGGTCGGTGTAGATGTTGTCGAGGAGATCGACCGCATCGGCCATCGTGTCGAGCGGTGGCCGATCGCCGTAGCGCTCGGCGATCGCGTCGCGCAGGCGCCCGCGCGACACGCCGAGGTCCCCGCTGAATGCGATTTCATCGACGACCCGGACGGGCACCAGCTCGTAGCGGAGTGCCACGCCGCCGTCGCGTCGGCTGGCATCGACACGAATGTCGCTGAACCGCGCGAGGCTGAAGAGATGCCAGATGCTGTCGCGCACGCCGGCCATCGACAACGTCGCACCGACGCGCGTGACGACCAGGTCTTCGACCCCCAGCGGCGGCACGGCGCCGCCGAAGTCGAGCGAGACCTCGACGATGGGCAGCCCGAGGTAATCCTGAACCGCCGCCGCCACGGGCGTCGCCTGGCCAGCCCACACGGTCAGGATGAGGGCGACCAGACGGGTCGCGCCCCGCGGCCGACGGCCGGCGGCGCCCGGTGAGCGCTCGAACAGCACCATCAGTTGCAGTTAGAAGGCGTGCCGCACGCGAAAATCAATCGCGTAGGTCCGATCCTCGTTCTGGGAGAGCACCCACGAGAGGCGGTCGCTCTGGTCGTACTCCAACAGGATCAACAGATCCTGCTGAGTTCCCGTCAACGCCCGAGACAGCGTCAGGTACGCGCGGTCCGAGACCCGCTTCCCGATGGTCAGCCGCGCGGTCGCGGCCAGCTCGGCGGTTTCGCGCGAGGTCGAGTCGCTCAGCGACGGCGTGATCTGAAACGTGTCGACGCCGAACGACTGCTCCACGACCTGACCGACACCCGAAGCAATCGGGCTGGTCAGCAGCTGCGTGGCCCGGGCCTGGAGTAACTGCTGTTCGGTCTCCTCGGCGGCGCGAATGGAACGGAGCTCGCCCTCGGTCGGGTCGCGCACGTCACCGAAGAGCAACGACAGGATATCGATCGAGGGCAGCGGCGGATCCGAACTCAGGTCCGGCACGAACCGCTCCGCCGTCCCGGCCGCATGAAAGATCACCCGATAGATCTGGCCCGGCACCCGGACGCTGGTTTCCGCCTCCACGTCAAAGAACGGATCGATCCGGGTCGGGTCGCTGAAATCGACACTGCCGCGCGTCACGAGATACCGATTGCCCTCGAAGAACACCTCGCCTCGATCGATCTCGACATGCCCCAGCAGTTGCGGCTCTTCGGTCGTGCCTTGCAGCGTGAACTCGCCACTGGCCACCACGCGGGCATTGCGGTCGTCGATCCGGAGCGTCCCTGGCGCGTCGATCCGGATGTCGTACCGCATCGGGAACACCGACTCGACCTCGCTGTCGACGGCAGGCGTGTCGCCCTCGTCGCTGAGGTTCAGGAAGCCCGTGTTGGCCTCGAACTGCTGCGTCCACGTCGCATCGGTGACCGCCACGATGCCGGTGAGCACCGGATCCTCGAATCGCCCCTGGAGCGACAGATCGGCGTCGACGACCGAACGGAAGCCCTCGGGATAGCGCAGCTGCATCGCCTCGCCGGCGAGCGTCACGTTCACCTCGCCGGGCAGGTAGCCGTCGAGTCCGATCCGCCCGCCGAACTGCACGGCGCCCCCGCCCAGCGTCGCCGACAGATCGTCCAGGTGAATGCCGTCGGCGTCGAAGGTGACACGACCATTGGCGGACTCGAGCGAGTGCGGCAGGGAGAAGAGCCGGAGCCGGCCATCGGTGACCGCGGCGAAGCCGGTCAGCACCGGCGCATCGAACGGACCGCGCACGTCGGCCACCAGCTCGGCATTCCCCGAGCTGCGGATGTCGCCAATGAACCCCTGGAGGATGCCCAGGTTGGCGTCTCCTGTGACGCGGACGGCCATCTCGTCGGCGGCGAGGCGCAACTCGCCCGTAAGATCGAGCGCGGTGCCTTCGCCAGCCAGCTGCATCCGCTCGATGCGGATGACCTCTTGATCGAGGGCGATCCGGATCGGGCTCTCGTTGCGCACGTCGTAGTCGAACAGCGCCATCTGCAGCTGCTCGATCGTGGCGTCGACCAGGAGATGCTCCAGATTCCCCAGCTCGCCCACCACCCGCATCGAGCCGCTCGCGGTCGCCCGCGTGTAGGGCTGCAGCCGCGGCTCGAAGATCCGCACGTAGGGGTCGAGCGACGTGTCGGTGAATCGAAACGTCAGTTCGGCGTCCGCCTCGGGCGTCAGCGCCACACGGCCCAGCGCCGATATCGCCAGCCGCGACGACGCGGCCTCGATCTCGAGCGTGGCCTCTTCATTGCGCACGCCGATCCGGCCGGTGACCTGGCCGACTTCCTCGCCGGCGGCGAACAGGCCGTCGACCCGTCCCCGGACGTCGTACACCGGCGACTCGAACGTACCGACTCCCGACGCCGTGAACAGGAGCGTGCCCGACAGCTGGGCCTCGTCGCTCTGGACCGCGGCCATCTGGGCCATCGGGATCCGGCGTCCATCGGCGTTGAAGGTATAGGTGCCGTCCCAGCCGACGAAGGCCGCGCCGGTGATGATGCCGCCGCCCTTGGCCATCTCGACACCATCGAGCCGGACGCCGTTGCCCTCGAACCGAAGTCCGGCCGACCCCGATGCGATCGGCTCACCGTAGGCGGTGGCATCGCGGATCGACATCCGCCCGAATCCAAAGGGTGCCGAGTACCGACCGGTGAGATGGAATTCACCGGAGACCAGCCCCTCGACCTGGTAGTCCGTCTGGTCGAACGCCGCGAGGAAGTCCGTCGCCGGGCGATCCGTGATCTGGAAGGTCGCGTTGATTTCCTCGCCGTCGTCCGGCCGCGGATAGCTGAAGGCGAATCGTCCATCGAGCGTGATGTCCGACCCATCGCCGATCACACGCCCGTCGGCGATGTCGACATAGCCGTCCTCGACGATCACATCGCCGCGCCACTCCCCCCACGTCACGTCCCAGAGGCGTAGGTCGTCCGCGGCGAACAGGCCATCGACGCGCGGACTCGAGAACGGCCCGCGCATGACGCCGTCGAATGTGCCGACGCCGGCGATTGTCACCTCGCGCGTCGGTCGGCCGAACGCAGTGAACAGGCCGGCCAGGATCTGGTCGCTCTCCTGCCAGTCGGCACTGGTGACGTGAAACGGAATCTCGGAGTCCCCGCCGTAGGCCGTTCGCCCCTCGAACGCGATGTGGCTCCGCGGCGTGGCCACCCAGCTGCCTGGCGCCAGATCGATCCATTCGGGCCCCAGCGCGTACTCGATCGAACCGCCGACCGAGAGCCGCCTGAACGGTGGTGGGGTGGCGCTGGGAACCGCGCCCGGGACGGCGGGGGCGATCGCGCCGCGGCGAATCTCCCGCTGGACCCTGACGCCCTCGGGCGGCGTGGCGTCGAGACGCCCGTCACCCTCCCGATCGCTGAATCGGCCGCGCTCCCACGACATCCGGTTCCAGCCGGTCGCTCGCCCATCCAGGCGGACGCCGGCCAGGGCGAGCTCGTCGGTCAGCGACGCCAGGTCGACGTCACGGTAGGTCGCGTCGAAACGCGCGGTGTTGCCATCGGGCAAATCGGCCGAGGTGAGTGCGTACTCGAACTCGAGACGGCCGTCGTGGAAGGCCGACGCCCCATCGAACACGTCGAAGCCGTCTCGGCGCCAGTGCAGCGACCCCGACAACTCCGGAAACGGATGGTCGTTCAGCGTCATGAGGTCGCTCTGGAAGCCTCCGCGAAGGTCGTAGCCCCCCTTGTAGAGGTGATAGGTGCCCTCGAAGATGCCGTCACCCCCGACGGTAAACGGATCGTCGGCGAAAAAGATGTCGCGGAGTACTGGGAAATCCGCGTCGGAGCGCACGGCGTAGGTCTGCTCGGGCCAGTTCCCGAGATCGACCGCGCCGGTCAGCTGCGAGTCCGCACCGTCGGTCTGCAACGCGAGGCGATCGAAGACCACCTGGCCGCCTTCGACCTTGAAGTCGGCCTGCATCGCCGCGGTCATCGGCTGAAACGCACCGATCTGGACGGTTCCCTCGGAGAACGTTGCGGACCCGCGGTAGTCGAGGACCTTCGCGACCCGGACGTCGAGGTTGCGAGCCACCGTGCTCCAGTCGGAGCCGAAGTCGTTATAGGTGAACGTGCCACGGTGAGCGCGCACGTAGCTGAGCGTGGTGACGAATCGGTTCGCCCGATCGCCATCCTCGGTCGCCGCCGAATCGCCGTCGGCGTCACCGCGGTCACCGTCGAGATCCGGGAACGAGTGCCGGCCTTCCGGGAAGCTCTCCACCACCATCTCCCAGTCGGTCATCTCGATCGAATCGAACAGAATCTCGCGGCGAAATAGCGAGGACCAGGGCATCGACACCACGATCCGTTCGGCGCGGAGGAACGGCGGTGCGTCGGGCGTCAGGCCCTCGATGACCAGATCCTCGACGAGAAAGCGGCCGAGGAAGAGATAGATCGACAGTCTGCCGATGTGCATCGGCCGGCCGACCTGTCCGGACCCCGCCTGCTCGGCCTGCGCGCGGAGCGCGGGGCCGAGATCAACGGTCACGGTCGTCACGACGGAGGCCGCGACGAGCGCCGCGGTCAGCACCAGCGTCAGCCGCGTGTACCGCCAGCGGCCGCGCCCGGCGCGTGCCGCGGCACTCGACCGTGCCGGCGGGCCTGCGTCCCGACTGGCCTCGGTGGGCCCCGACTCATCCGGAGGCATCGTCATCCCGATCGATCGTCGCCAGAACTTGCCCAGCCTCGACCGCCATCCCCTCCCGCGCCCGCATCTCCGCGACCCGGCCGGCCGTCGGCGCCACCAACGCGTTCTCCATCTTCATCGCCTCGACGACAACCACCCCCTGACGTTCGGCGACCTCGTCCCCTTCCGCCACCAGCACGTGTACGACCCGCCCTGGCATCGGCGCCACGACCTCTCGCCCACCGGCGGCGACGCTGCCGCCCACTGGCGCCCGCCGGCCGTCAACGACCGCACGGAAGACCCCTTCCAGCAGCTGGACGTCCAGCTGGCCCCGGAGGCCGGCGGCCGTCACCGCCACGTCGTGACTGGTCGGCACCCCATCGAGGCGGATGATTGACAGCATCGCCGCATCGAGGCGGCGCACGTCGATCACGCGCCGCTCACCGTCCACCTCGACGCGCAGCCGGGACGCGGGCGAGGCCTGGCGCTCCACCGTCACCACCCGCACGCGCCCGTTCACTTCGATCTCCAGACGCATGCGCCAGAATCGTTCAGGCCCGCAGCGCGTCGCGGCGCGCCGTCCGGCGCCACTGGGAGCCGACATCCGTGGCCCGCGCAGCCTCGAGGCGGCTCGCCTCGAGGAACATGTGCACCGCCGCGCTGATCACAGCGAGCTCCTCGGCCTCGGCCGACGGCTCTACGAACGGTCGACCATCGCGCTCGGCCAGCGTGGCGTCGAGAAACGTTGTGTCGACCGCTCCGGTCGCGAACGCCTCGGTGCGCAGCAACCAGCGGAAGAATGGGATCGTCGTCTTGACACCGATGACCTCGTACTCGTCCATCGCCCGACGCATCCGGGCTGTCGCCGCATCGCGGTCGGCACCCCATGCCACCACCTTCGAGATCAACGGATCGTAGAAGAGCGGCACCTCGCCGCCCGCCATCGCGCAGCTGTCATCTCGGATGCCCGGGCCCGCCGGCGCCCGGAGATGCCGGACCACGCCTGGCGACGGGAGGAACGACGCATCGGGGTCCTCCGCGTACACCCGGCACTCGATGGCGTGCCCGGTCGGTGTCAGCGCTCGGTCGGGCGCGAGGTCGAGGGGCGCCCCCTGAGCGATGCGGATCTGCCACTGGACCAGATCGATCCCGGTGACGGCCTCGGTCACACCGTGCTCGACCTGCAGCCGGGTATTCATCTCGAGAAAGTAGAAGTCGCCCGACTCGTCGACCAGAAACTCGACGGTGCCGGCACTGGAATAGCCGACCGCGCGCGCGATCGAGGCCGCCGCGTCCGCCATGGCCACTCGCCGCGCTCGCGGCATGTCGACAGCGGGAGCTTCCTCGACAACCTTTTGATGGCGACGCTGAATCGAGCACTCGCGCTCGACGAAGGGCACGACCGTGCCGTGTTCGTCGCCGAGCACCTGGACTTCGATGTGGCGCGGTCGCTGAAGCTGGCGCTCGAGGTAGACCGCGCTGTCACCGAACGCCGACCCTGCTTCGGAGCGCGCCGCCGCGAGCGCCGCGACCAGCGCCGACGGCTCGTCGACCCGCCGCATCCCCTTGCCGCCCCCGCCGGCCACAGCCTTGGCCAGCAGCGGGTAGCCGATGTCCTCTGCGAGGGCCAGGAGCGCCGCGTCCGCCAGCTCGGGGTCGATCGGGGCATCGGTGCCCGGCACGACCCTCACGCCCGCCGCCCGTGCGGCCGCCCGCGCGGCGACCTTCCCGCCCATGAGCGCGATCGCCTCGGTCGGCGGACCGATGAAGACCCGCCCCGCCTCACGCACCGCCGCGGCGAACTGTGCGTTCTCGGCCAGGAACCCATAGCCCGGATGGACCGCCCAGACGTCCGCCCGCTCGGCGACGTCGAGCAACCGATCGATCCGCAGATAGCTCTCGCGCGGCTCGCTCGCGCCGATGCCATACGCCTCGTCGGCGAAACCGACGTGCGGCGCGACGCGGTCGCACTCGGAATACACCGCCACCGTACCGAGCCCCATCTCTCGACAGGCCCGCATGATTCGGATGGCGATTTCGCCTCGATTGGCGATGAGAACCTTCATGTCGTGCAGCTATGTGAATGGCGCGAACGCCGGATCTCCCTTTATTTTAGCAGTTTAAGGGGGGTGTGCACACCGCGCACGGCGCGGTGGCGAGGCCCCGGCGCTGGGGTTCGGGGGCGAAGCCCCGATCTAGGTCTAGGCGGCTGGGCGGCGGTGCCGCGTCGGTAGAGCCCTAGAGGCAGCCCGGCAGGGCGCCCCGCTGAGAGCAAGGAGTTTCTGGATGCCGACCGGGCTCCACGACGCGGTGCCGCCGTCCAGCGCGCGAGTTCGGGGCGAACCCCGTCTAGAGCGGTATGTTGCCGTGCTTCTTGGGAGGGTTCTTGTCGCGCTTGTCGGTCAGGCTCGCGAAGGCCTCGACGAGCGTCCGACGTGTCTGCCGGGGTTGGATCACGGCATCGACATAACCGCGCGCGGCCGCGATGTAGGGATTCGCGAACTTCTCGCGGAATTCGCCCACCTTCTCGGTGCGCAGTGCGTCGGGGTCGTCAGCGGCCTCGAGATCACGCTTGTACAACACGTTGACCGCCCCTTCGGGCCCCATCACCGCGATCTCGGCAGTCGGCCACGCGTAGTTCAGGTCGGTGCGGATATGCTTGCTCGCCATGACGCAGTAGGCGCCGCCGTAGGCCTTCCGCGTGATGACCGTCACCTTGGGCACCGTCGCCTCCGCGAACGCGAACAGCAACTTCGCGCCGTGCCGGATGATGCCGCCGTATTCCTGTTGCGTTCCCGGCAGGAAGCCGGGCACGTCCTCCAGCGTGAGCAGCGGAATGTTGAACGCGTCGCAGAAACGCACGAAGCGGGCACCCTTCACGGAGGCGTCGATGTCGAGCGTGCCGGCCAAGTGCGCCGGCTGATTGGCGACGACGCCGACGGTCCGACCGCCCAGCCGAACGAATCCGACGACGAGATTCCGAGCAAACAGCCGGTGTACTTCGAGAAAAGCGCCGTCGTCAGCGACCGCATGGATGAGATCGATGATGTCGTAAGGTTGCGTGGGCGACGTGGGCACGAGCCGATCGAGTGCATCGTCCTCCCGATCGATCGGGTCCGCGGTGGCCACGACCGGCGCGTCGTCCAGGTTGTTGCTCGGCAGGTAGCCCAGGAGCTGGCGGAGCAACGAGAGGCACTCGCGGTCGTCGGTGACGCTGAAGTGGGCCACGCCACTAGTGGCGTTGTGCGTGGTGGCCCCGCCGAGCGCCTCCATCGTCACCGACTCGTGCGTGACGGTGCGGATGACATCGGGGCCCGTCACGAACATGTAGCTGGTGCCATCGACCATGATCGTGAAATCCGTGATCGCCGGGGAGTACACGGCGCCGCCCGCGCAAGGCCCCATGATCGCGGAGATCTGCGGCACCACCCCCGAGGCCAGCGTGTTCCGAAGGAAGATGTCGGCGTAGCCGCCGAGCGACAGCACACCCTCCTGAATCCGTGCGCCGCCCGAATCGTTCAAGCCGACGATCGGCGCGCCCATCTTGACCGCCTGGTCCATCAGCTTGACGATCTTGGCCGCGTTCGTCTCTGACAGCGAGCCGCCAAACACCGTGAAATCCTGGGCGAACGCGTAGACCGGACGGCCATCGACGCGTCCCGATCCGGCGACGACGCCGTCGCCCGGCACGACCTGGTCGGCCATGCCGAAGTCCTGACACCGGTGGGTGACGAAGCGATCGAATTCGTGGAAGCTCCCGGGGTCGAAGAAGAGATCGATCCGCTCACGGGCGGTGAGCTTGCCGGCTGCGTGCTGCCGCTCGCGGCGAGCCTCGCCCCCGGCCGCCTCGGCGCGCCTATCGAGGTCGGCGAGGGTCTTCGCGGAAGTGCCTGCGTCGTCCATGAGGACCGCGTCTCAGACCTTGGCGGCCTGCGCCTTCTCCCAATCGGCGAGGAACTTGGCGAGGCCGATGTCGGTCAGTGGGTGCTTGAAGAGCGCTTCGATCACCGCCGGCGGACAGGTGCAGACGTCGGCGCCGAGCCGGCCGGCCTCCACGATGTGAACAGGACCGCGGATGCTCGCCACGAGCACCTCCGTCCCAAATTCATAGTTCTCGTAGATGTCGACGATCTGACGAATCAACTCCATGCCCGGCGTCGCGATGTCGTCGAGGCGGCCCACGAACGGGCTGACGAACGTCGCCCCTGCCTTGGCCGCGAGCAGCGCCTGGGTCGCCGAAAAGACGAGTGTGACGTTCACCCGAATGCCCTCGCTCGCCAGCGTCCCGCAGGCCTGCACCCCAGGCTTGCCGAACGGCACCTTCACGACGATGTGCTCGTCGATGCCGGCCAACTCGCGCCCTTCGCGAATCATTCCTTGGACGTCGGTCGCCACGACTTCGGCGCTGACCGGTCCCTTGACCGTGTCGCAGATCGTCTTCAGGATGGCCCGCGGATCGCCGCCAGCCTTGGCGAGCAGCGAGGGGTTCGTGGTCACGCCATCGACGATCCCGAGCGGGACCAGATCGGCGATATCCTCGACGTTTCCGGAATCGACGAACAGCTTCATCGACGCGCTCCTTCCTGACGCGGGCCGTGGACCCGCGCACCTCCGACTCGGCTACTGGGGCGACTCGGTGACCCGATTCGACGGTTCGCTGGTATTGGAGGGCGACGCCGCGTCCACGGCGATGACCTCATAGATGTAGGTGACACCCGCCGTGCCGGTGTCGTCGCGGTAGGTCGTTTCGGTCACCGGCGCCGTCATCAACGGCTGGAGTGTGCCACCAGGTGCCTCGCCGCGCAAGACCAGGTAGCCGGCTAGGTCGGAATCGGGGCTCGGCTCCCAGATCAGGCTGACCGCGCCGGCACTGCCGACCGCCGCGAGATTCTGCGGCGCGGCCGGCGGAAACGTATCGCGGAACTCGACACACGCTGACGGCGACGGCTCGCTCTCGACCGCACTGCCATCCACCATCGCGACCGCGCGCACGACGTAGCAGCGTTCCACGTCGAACTCGACGGTCGGGTCGAGCCACTCGAGCCCGTCGATCGGCGCCGCATTGACCGGAGCGGGCATCACCATGGCCGCCGGCGCCGACTTGGCGCCACCCGCGTAACGGTACACGTTGTAGCGCGTCGACTCGGCGGACGCGATGGCCGGCGTCGACGGCAGGAGCATTGGCACAGCGGGCGCGGCCGGTGTGACGGGTAGGGCTCCCGGTTCGGCGGCGACCGGTATCGGCGAGACGACGACGGGTGGCGCCTGCACCGGACGGGTCGCGCCGCGCGCAGCCAGCCAGGTGACGGTGGCCGTGTCGACGGTGTAGTTGACCGCCGGTGCCGGAGGCGCGCTCGGCGCGCCGTCTAGCCGGACGGTGAGCCGCGCCGACGAGAGCCCGGCGTCCCCGTCGACCGTGCGGCCGACCGCCAAGTAGGTCCGCCGCGGCGGCGGGTCGAAGAACGGCAGGGCCACGGGCGGCCGCACCCAGGTCAGTCCGACGACGGTCGGCGCCTCGGCGTCGACCTCGGCGTCCGCATCGACCTCGAACCGGCGATCGACCTCTGACAGGTCCGCCGGCAGCTGCGCCTCGGCCGTGAGCCGTTCGCGCACGGTCACCGATTCGCCCTGTGCCGGGAGCGACGACGGCGAGTCATCCTCCGGAAGCGCGCCAACCGGCACGGCCGCGTCGGTCGGGCTGGCAGCAGGGTCGCCAGCCTCCGAATCGACCGGCGGCTCGACGTCGATCGTCGCCAGCAGCGTCGCGGCTTCGAAGAGTTCCTCGTCGGTCAACGGCGTCACGCCAGGCAGCAACGTCCCGATCGTGATCGCGTAGACCTCGACCGAGGCCAGATCGGCCGGGGTGCTGCCGTCGCTGTTGGTGGAGGGCAGGATGAACTGGACGTAGACTTCGGTGCCGAGCCGCCGTACCGCAAAGTCGGCCGGCGGGG
>CEQE01324502.1_pt1 | contig 20732 bp, 16 predicted proteins | sample 356201 | NCBI WGS metagenome assembly CEQE01 (sample SAMEA2619970, study PRJEB7988) | marine metagenome | biome: marine biome (ENVO:00000447); feature: mesopelagic zone (ENVO:00000213) & marine oxygen minimum zone (ENVO:01000065); material: "saline water (ENVO:00002010), including plankton...
GGGCTATTTTCCCCCAGGCAGAACCTGATCGCGTCAATAATATTGCTCTTTCCACTTCCGTTTGGACCAGTAATGGCCGTGAGACCCTTGTCAAATTGGATTGAGATGGTCTTGGTCCCAAAGGACTTGAAAGCACGCATCTCAAGCTTCTTGATGAAAACCATCCTTTAGCCGATGCCTCTAATTTGGTGGAGTAACAAAAGACAGATTATTTCTCCTTTGCGCAAGATCTCAACATACTGCGCGCTCATCTCTATTGATTGCGTATATTAACAAAGGAGGAACAAAAGATTACCGCTTCTTCAGATAATCCTTGTGTGATAACTTGTGTCCTATTAGTCATCAACTTTGAATTTCGTCAGTGATACTACCCGCGAAAATAACTTTTCGTTCACAGGTGTTTCCAGTCCCAACCGTCTGCCGTTCTCCACTATTACCCCGTTAATAGCTTCAATTTCAGTTTTCCTGCCCTTTGTGACATCTTGAAGCATTGATGATCGGTTTCCTGCAGTTGCTTCCGTCACTTCAATAACTCTTTGGAAAATATCCTCTTTCCTAATACGCACCCCCAGCTTCTCACATACAGAAGAACCTTCCTTAATGACTGCCCACATCATATTCATCACCTCTGGATCATTTACCAGGTCACCATTCTTCATGCCTGTAATAGCAGCTAAAGGATTAATTGCTGCATTGATGAGCAGCTTTATCCATAGTTCTCGATTGATATCATCAACGACTTTTGAAGGGATCCCTCCAACAGTAAGGGCTTCGGCTGCACTTTCTGCTGCCACTCTATCATCCTTACCGAGTGGCCCCAATACCGTTGGACCCACGGCGGCATGGATGACATATCCGGTTTGAATTAGTGTAGCTGCCTGATAGGTGACCCCGGCTAAGATTATTCCGTTCTGAATAACATTTCGCATTCGTTCTAAATGTCCTATACCATTCTGGAGAGCAAGTACTATACAATCGTCAAAAAGTTCTGCTGGAAGTTGTCTAATCGCGTCGTCTATGCTGTAAGATTTCATAGTGAATAATAACAATTCACTGTCAGCTAACATCATGGGATCTCTTGTTGTTCGAACTGCCACGTTTCGTTCATTATTCATAGTCTTGATACGAAGGTTTTGAAGCTCGGATATCTGCCCGTACCGTCCAAGCAATAATGTATCATGACCTGCTTCAGTAAGCAGTCCACCAAATAGGCTTCCTAGAGCACCAGTCCCCACAATCCCAATCTTCAGGCGCCAACCAGCCCTTATTGAGAGTGACGGAACTTTGTCCTCTTCCGCAGAAGACGTTGGTGTTCTTTCTTATCTAAATGTAGTGTATGTTGTTCAGCAGGGAATCGGCCTCCAACTACGTCGTCATGATAATCTTGTAGAGCTTTGACAATAACTGGAGCAAGCTGGACATATTGCCTTGCGAATTTAGGAGTAAATCGATCATAGAGTCCCAATAGATCATGAATGACTATTACTTGCCCATCGCAGTATTTTCCAGATCCTATGCCAATAGTAGGAATATGTGCGTCCTCTGTGACTATCCGGGCCACTTCAGCGGGTACCAATTCAAGAACAACGCTAAACGCGCCAGCAGACTGCAGAACGAGGGCATCCTCCATCAGCTTCACGGCCGCATCAGCGGTCTTACCTTGGGCACGAAATCCACTAGTAAAGCTCGCAGCCTGTGGTGTCAGCCCTATGTGACCCATAACTTGTATGCCTGCTTCATTAATCGCACGTACAGTGGAACCAAATCTAATTCCTCCCTCGAGCTTCACTGCATCTACTCTTCCTTCTTTTAGGAATCGCCCTGCATTTCGTATTGCTTCTTCACTATTCACGTTATATGACATGAATGGCATGTCAGCCACAACAAGTGCTCTCTTGGCCCCTCTTGAGACTGCTCTTGCAAATGGGATCATTTCATCCATTGTTATTGGAATTGTATTATCTTGACCGAGTACTACCATGGCTAGAGAGTCACCGATCAGTACGATATCTATTCCAGCACGGTCTGCCAACTGTGCGGTGGGGTAGTCATAGGCCGTGACCGCTGTGATCTTCTTACCTTCCAGCTTCATCTGTCGGATATCGTTAGTGGTGAGTTTCTTTTGGGATTGCATCTAGATAGATATCCTCGCCAGTCCTTCTTCAGGAAGGGAACCCTCAGATACCTCGTCTGTTTTGGCTAGTTTTTTCAAGCGACTTGATATGAAATCTAAGCATTTAGAAAGATTTGTTCGATTATCATAACTCCTTAGTAACTCGACTAGGTCTTCTCGCGTCGTGGATCTCAACTTCTTGATCTCTTCACAAAGGAGCGGCATTACACGTATAACGTTGTCTACTATTGTAATACTAGCTTCCTGAGCTGTACGCGAGAGCGGATTCAAATCAACAGCAATTACAAGCTTGTCCATTTTTCTGAGCGCGCGGGTCCTATCGCCATCTTCGAGAGCAAGAAGCACAGTATCAGCCTTCAATAGGCCCCGAGGATCAACTCTCCGTCTATTACTCAAGGTCTCAAGAAGTGAAGCGCTAGCGTCTTTCCCAACACCTAGCACTGTAGTCGCTCCAGCTCGTCGCATGTGTGCAGCAATCTTTCGCTCGCGACTTGCAGAACGATGGAACAAATTGATTTCCACTGATGCTCTGCTCAGGGAGGCTAGTCTAACAACATCACGAGCGCAAAGCGCAGCGAAATTTCCATTCACTGAGATAACCGGGTTAGCAGCTAGAAGGAAGGCCGCTGCGGCTACTTTTAGTGCCTTCTTCGCTTCGTCAATTGTAACTTCACCCAACAAATAGTCAAAAGCTTCGCCACGGCCATGAGCTATTAGGCCTGAAGGGACGATGATCGAATCCTCATGAAAGCGAGTGAGGGCCTCTCTTATCCTAAGTGAGTCAGCCCTGGGGTGGTTAGCCGGAATCCATTCGTCTTTCATCCGATTCGCGCACCGCATTCGGCCAATGGAGATACGATCAAGGTGCCTTCACCCTTAGACAGAAATTGAAGCAGTCTGGCAGTGTCTTCGGCGGCGTTGGAGTCTACAAGAGTGAAGACTGTTTCACCAAACATGGCCATACTCATCCGCATCCCCGCTGAATCACTTGCATCCAGAACTCGTTTCACCCAATCACTGCAAAGTCCTGCAGCCTCAGTGAATTCGCGAGAATAGATCATAAAGTTATCTGGAGTGAAACCTAGAGATAAGTCACTCAAAAGTTTGCTCGCGCGATTATTGAAGTCTTCTAAAAACAACAGACGTTTCAACATGAACGGAGTCGACATAGGACCGTTGCAAAGTCCTACGAACCAATAGTCACCACGGTCATATCTAACAATCTGAGCAGAGCCTGGGGGCCCAGGCTTCAACCGCATCTCAAAACCGCCATGTTCGATTGCACCTACTGTTCCCAAGCCAGTTCGACAAGTCACTTCCGCCATATGAGCTACTATAGCGGCTTGACGGTCACCAAGGTTGAGTTTTAAGGCATCATCAAGCGCAAGAGCAAGGCTCAAGGCCCCCGCTGCACTAGTTCCGAAACCAGCTCCTATTGGTAATTCTGACTGGTGATATACTTCAACCTCAAACGGTCCGGCATAACCTGCAAAAATCTGAATAACACGTTCAGATACACGGAAGTCAGTAGTAGGTTTGCCATTTATCTTCACGTCATATCGGAGCCGCGTAGCCTGATTCACTCGAATTCGAGTAGACATCCCTCTTTCTAGAGAGAACCCCGCACCGGTTGAGCTTGTTCGAATATAATCTCCGGGCACCGAATATACACCAAAAAGCCCTGTAATGTGACCCGGAGCTATGGCTGAAGTCTCCACTGAAACAAATCTTTACGCAGGAGATATTAAGATAATCTCCATATTCTATATAGATCTAAATATTTCTAACTTATCGCTTTAGATAGTGGATGCAAAATGAGAACACAGCCTCGCGGCTGTCTTATGATACGACGCTATTTCAAAGGAAAGAAATGACATTGTGGTGTCTACCTACAACTAGGCTTATTCCCACTATAACTGCACTCAGAATCGCAAGTGCAGATAGACCTAGTAATGAAAAGGCAACTACATATCCTTCGAAACCCAATATCGCGCCCATAAGTATTGGGCCAATGGCATTACCCATATTGCGTGAAGAACTACCTGCACCCATTGCTGCCCCTCTATCATCTTGACTAGCCGATCGCGCCACAACTGCTAGACTACTTACATTAATTGTAGAACGTGCGAGGGAAATTACAATCATTGCTACAAGGATCATGACGGCACCAGATAGATACCCCATAAGAGATACGGTCAATGAAGCGATGACCACACCAATGATGATTAGTCTACGTTCTTGTCTAAGCCGATCTACTAGTTCTCCAAGTGGTATCCTTGCTACAAAGGCAACTGCCGCTTGGATGGAAAAGATCATTCCGATTATTGATATTTCCAACCCACCGGCTGCTGCGTAGATAGGTACGAATGCAGCTATTCCTCCCCAGATTATGAAAGAAGCGAAAAAACCGCCCCATCCTACAACTGTACCCTTGTTTACAGGTAACACGTGGTTCCGCTTGACGTGTTTTTCTTTGCTCCCACTGTTCCGTAGTATTCGCGACGCAAATGGTAACATGACAAACAAGACGAGCGAGAATAGGGCCGCCACGTACAGCGTACTAACTATTCCCATGCTCGCTGCAATAAATCCCGCCATGGCAGGGCCTAGAGCGATGCCCATCTGAATGGAACTAGCGAGTCGTCCCATAGCTGCTCCAACACGAGACATTTGGATATTATCTGCAATCGATGCATCTAGGGAAGGGCTAGCACAAGCCATGGCGAAGCCCATGAAGATGTACGCAGGAAGGAGTTCATAGATGTTAGTCCTGGAGGCAACCACGAAGGCCGAAATTGCGATAAAGACAAAACCCAACGTAACCATATGCATCCTACCTATTCGATCTGACAAATATCCAAGAGGAATAGCTGAAATGGCAACAGTCAGCCCAAAGGCTCCTATGACCAGACCCACTTCAAATGTCGAAGCTGCTAGTTGCAACAAGTAGAATGGTAAGAGAAATCGGAACATTGAGAGTACAGTCTCCATCCAGAATGTGAGAACGTATAGTGGGAGTGTCATTAGGACTTACGATCCAATGTTTAGGTGCCACCTTGAAGTGCATTTAGCAACTAACGACGTTGTGGTGTGTTCCATCGGGTCCCCTCCTCCGCTATTTTTTTCCCTTTGTCTAAATCAACACATAATCACACAAGATTAGAACTCCAAGATTTAGATACTTAGCGATCTCACAAATATTTGTGGATCAGAGGAAGTTACAGGAAATGGGAGGAGGGACTCTCTTGGTATCCCTTCCTAAAGACTGGAGTCGTCGACACAAGTTACACAAGGGTAGCAGCGTAACAATTGGAGTTAGAGCTGATGACACGCTAACAATCTTGACTGATGTACATGGCGAGCCACGCCGAATAGTCATCCAGTATCAGGCGGAGAGAATTAATCAGCTCATCAATGAAGTAGTTGGCGCCTATCTTTTGGGCTATGATACTATCATGATCCGTGGGAACGAGCGTGTCCGATATGAGGACCGTGAGCAAATCAAGCAGGCGATTAGGCAGCTAGTTGGATTGGAAATTGTAGAAGAAGAATCGAGCTCTATCCTAGCCCAATGTCTACTAGAGCCAAAAACGGTGAAGCCCGAAAAGATCTTCACAAGAATGCATCTCATGGTACGAGGGATGTACCGAGATGGGATTACAGCACTTTCAGAGCGAGATAAACATCTGGCGCGAATTGTCATTGAGCGCGACGACGAGGTCGACCGCCTTTACTTTCTCCTGGTGCGACTAATACGGAGTATTGCAGTTGATCCCAGGTTGGCTGAGGGATTGAATGTAAGCTATATCGACTGTTTAGATTATCGCGTAGCCGCCAATATCCTTGAGTCAATAGGAGATACAGCTGTTGATATTGCTCGCACGGCAGTCTCCATTTCCGGACAATTCGTCAACAGTCCTCTGAAAACAGTCCTTATCGAGATCAGATCGTTATTAGAAATAATTCAAAATTATTCTGTGAGAGCATTTCTCGACAAGAATCGTGCTGATGCTCAAGCAGTGGTAGACATTTACGGTACTATAATAGACAAATGTAAGAAACTCGAGAAAATTGCCATGGCTGGTCCGAAAACTAGTTTGGTCGAACTGCAGACGACTATCGCCAACCTAAACAAGATCTCCAGATACAACATAGACATAGCAGATCTTACTGTACCGATGTACCCCATGATCCGATAAACCTGATGGAAAGGTAGCCTCTAGAGAAGGCTTATCTATGTATTATCTCCCGAGTTTTGTATGCCGAAATACATTTTCGTGGTCGGAGGTGTTATGTCTGGCCTCGGAAAAGGCGTCACTGCAGCTTCTCTAGCGAAGTTATTGGTCTTATCGGGCTTTAGGGTTACCTGTGCAAAAATTGACCCATACTTGAACGTAGACGCAGGGACTATGAATCCCCTAATTCATGGAGAAGTCTTCGTGAGTGATGATGGAGGCGAAACAGATATGGATTTGGGAACATACGAACGTTTCTTAGACCAAAACTTAACCAGGGAACACAACATCACCACTGGCCAGATATACAATTCCGTCATAGAAGGAGAACGTGCAGGGAAATACCTCGGAAAATGCGTCCAGATAATTCCGCACATAACCGATGAGATCAAACATCGAATCCAGCTCCTAGCTCAGAAAACTAAAGTTGACATTTTGCTGATCGAACTGGGAGGGACTGTTGGAGATATTGAGGGCTTGCCCTTTCTGGAAGCGTTCCGACAGATGAGACTAGAGATTGGGGTTGACAACACCTTGTTCATTCACACCACTTTGGTCCCTGTTGTGGATCCTGTGGGTGAACAGAAGACCAAACCGACACAACATAGCGTCCAAGAGCTTCGAAGGATAGGAATTCAGCCAGATATTATTGTGGTCAGGAGTAAAAGTCCCCTCACTAAGGATTCACGGAAAAAGATCTCACTCTTCACAAGTGTCGATGTACGTAGTGTAATCTCAAATCATGACTGCCCTTCTATCTACAGCGTTCCACAGATGTTAGAAGCTGAAGGGATCCTCGACTCGATATTCAGTAAAATGCGACTTAGGAATAGAAGTATAAACTGGGGTTCATGGAAGAGCACTGCAAAATCATTCTCTAGACCGTCGCGATCTACTCGAATTGCCATGGTAGGAAAGTATGTTACTCTTGCAGATAGTTATGTTAGCATCAACCACGCACTCCTTCACTCCGGGGCTACCCTGGGGACCAAAACTGTAGTGGAATGGCTGGACGCAGAAAAATTAGAGGGCAATGTAACGAACTTGCACCTGCTAGACTCCTATGATGGTATCCTCGTCCCGGGAGGATTCGGGACGCGTGGTAGTGAGGGAAAAATTGCTGCGGCGAATTATGCCGCAATTTGTGGAATTCCCTACCTTGGAATTTGTTTCGGATTCCAGCTCGCCGTGATTGCACATGCAAGGCACCGTTGCGGACTAGAACATGCGTCTTCCTCTGAGCTAGATCAGCATACTCCTCATCCTGTTATTGACTTGCTCCCTGAACAGAGAGAAATTGATGAAATCGGGGGATCAATGAGACTGGGTGCCCACACTATTTCCCTTTCCAAAGGCTCACTGGCTAATCGAATCTATGGTAGTCTACAGATCCAAGAAAGGCATCGTCACCGTTTTGAAGTGAATCCGAAATACCAACACCGACTCGAGACTGGAGGAATTAGGTTTACGGGTGTCAGCGATGGAAAGAAAAGAATGGAATGTCTAGAGATTCCAGATCATCCATTCTATTTTGGAACTCAATTCCATGCTGAGTTCACAAGCAGACCTGGAACCCCAGCACCTGCATTCCTTGCGTTTGTTGAGGCAGCAAACAAGAGGAAAAGCCCAGGCCAATCTATCCGGGGACACTGATTGTCTGGTTCTACTTTACAAGAGGCCAAACGCCTATAAGACCATGCATAAGTCTGAAATCAATACCTGTCTAAAGAGTAATCACCACACCATTATCCGAATGGTTGTAAAGGCTTAAATTGCCTAATCGACTCAAAAGAGGAGGGTATCTATCCGAGATTCAAGGGAGAACCTAAAAGGTCTCCTGGTATTAGAGGACGGCTCAGTTTATCATGGGAAAGGTTTCGGTAAGCCTGGCCAGATCGTCGGCGAGATAGTTTTCAATACAGGAATGGTAGGCTACACTGAAGCATTGACCGACCCTTCCTACCGCGGTCAGATTTTGAGCTTCACTTATCCCTTGATTGGCAACTATGGAGTTCCAACAGTCCAGCTTGACCAATATGGCTTACCCCGGGCCTTTGAATCAGACGCTATACAGGTCAATGCTACAGTCGTACATGAGCTTTGCGATACCCCTAGTCATTGGGAGAGCAGTAAGACTGTCAATCAATGGTTTTTCAGCCAAGGAATACCTGGTATTGATGGAATTGATGTCAGAAATCTAACGAAGCGCTTGAGGGATAGGGGTGTGATGATGGCCGCATTAGCTGTTTCCAGCGAAGTGGTTGACCAGGAACCTCTCTTCAAATCGCTCCAATCTTCTGCACTTTATGCGGAAACAGAGCTTGTCAGTAAAGTTTCGGTGAAGCAGCCTCGAAGATGGAAGACAGGTAGCGATACGGTAGTTCTCATAGACTGTGGTGTCAAATACAGTATCATCAGAGAACTCCTTCATAGTGGTTTCAGTGTGGTACAGGTACCTTACAATACGACGATTGAGGACGTAATGAAGTACCAACCAGCTGGTGTAGTCCTGAGCAATGGTCCGGGCGATCCGAAGACCTGTACCGATACACTTCCTCTTGTCAGCGAGCTCTTGGACCGTGAGATACCTACTCTGGGTATTTGTTTAGGAGCCCAGCTACTAGCTCTTGCAGCAGGCGGTAATACATACAAGTTACCGTACGGACATAGGGGTCAAAACAAACCCTGCACTGACAAAGAATCTGGAAGAGGTTATATCACCAGTCAAAACCATGGTTACGCGATCGATTCGAATTCTCTAGATGGAACTGGTTTCAAGGTCTGGTTTGTAAACTCTGATGACACCTCGATCGAAGGAATACGACATGATCGGAAGCCCTTTTTGGCAGTCCAATTCCACCCGGAGGGCGCACCGGGCCCACATGACACTGCTTTCGTCTTTGAGCGATTTCGGGCCATTACAAGGACTACAATAGATAAGAGGTGATCTTATTCCTAAGATAGAAATAAACAAGGTCCTCGTTCTGGGTAGTGGGGCTCTCAAAATCGGAGAAGCTGGCGAGTGCTGATTAACTCAGCCGTCAATTCGACTACTCTGGTAGCCAATGTTTGAAGGCCCTACGCGAAGAGGGGATCAAGACTACCCTAGTTAATCCGAACATAGCAACCATACAGACCGATTCCAGAATGGCAGATAGAGTACATCTTCTACCGGTTAGACCAGAATACATCTCCAAGATACTGGAAGCTGAACGCCCCGAAGGAATTATGTTAGGATTTGGTGGCCAGACGGCACTGAATTGCGGTGTTCAACTGGCCAAGGATCGTACTCTGGATAAGCTTGGAGTTAAGATCCTGGGAACTCCTATCAAGAGCGTCGAACTAACCGAGGACAGGGATCTCTTCAAAAGAAAAATGTCAGAGATAGGAATACCCGTACCTCTAAGTCAGGCCGCCTATTCTATCGAAGAGGCTAGAGCCGCGGCGAAGTCTATTGGATACCCTGTAATGATAAGAGTTGCGTATACGCTCGGGGGCAAAGGAGGTGGTGTTGCTCACAATGAATACGAACTAGACGAGATTGCCAAACGAGGATTGGCATTGAGCCTAACAAGACAGGTCCTGGTGGAAGATTATCTTGGTGGAATGAAGCAGATAGAATACGAAGTTATGCGCGATTCTAACGACAACTGCATCACAGTCTGCAATATGGAAAACATGTTCGGTATGAGGATACACACAGGAGACAATCTGGTCATCGCGCCTTCACAGACGCTCAACAACTCTGAATACCACATGCTCCGCTCTGCATCTCTTAAGGCCGCACGAGCAATCGGAATCATAGGCGAATGTAATATTCAGTTCGCACTGGACACGAAGTCTGACAAATACTACGCAATCGAAGTGAATGCTAGGTTATCGCGTTCATCAGCCTTAGCCTCTAAGGCTACTGGTTATCCACTAGCGTACGTCGCTGCCAAGCTAGGCTTAGGATACACTCTAACTGAGCTACGAAACAGTGTTACTGGCGTGACAACAAGTTGTTTTGAACCTTCACTGGACTACGTTGTCATGAAGTTCCCCCGTTGGGATCTTCAGCGGTTCGGAAGAGTCAACCGCAAGATTGGGACGTCGATGAAATCGGTAGGCGAAGTAATGGGCATAGGCTCCTGCTTCGAAGAAGCTATTCAGAAGGCAATTAGAATGTTAGAAATTGACGAGATTGGCCTTTCCGGCAATGGAGCCGAAGCAAATGCGATAGTAGACCCTGAAATTATCGAACACCACCTTACCCAGCCCACCGACGACGCTTTAGCTTGGATTGTAACTGCAATAAGGAGCCCCATGAGCATAGAAAGAATTTCAGAGCTCTCTGAGGTTGACCCGTGGTTTCTTTATAAGATTCAAAATATCATCAGGATCGAAAAGGAGCTCAAAGTATATCACTCCAAGCGAGATCTTGGCGCCATCGAACCTCTCATTCGTGAGGCAAAGCGCATGGGTTTCTCTGACAGACAGCTCGCCTTTTCTCTGGGAATAAGTGAGAACGAGACAAGAAAGCTCCGCTCCAGCTTCAAGTTATTCCCATCAATCAAACAGATCGATACTTTGGCTGCTGAATGGCCGGCCAAGACAAACTATCTGTATACTTCCTACGGGGGTGACCAAGATGATGTGGATTTTCCGCCCTCAAAAAAGCTAATTGTACTAGGCGCGGGATCCTATCGTATTGGGAGTTCTGTTGAGTTCGATTGGTGCACCATGAATATGATTTGGTCGCTTAAGGAGCGCGGTATAGAAAATGCAATTATCATCAATTGCAACCCGGAAACAGTGTCCACTGATTACGACATGAGCGACCGTCTCTACTTTGAAGAGTTAACCCTAGAACGAGTCCTTGACATTTATGAAAAGGAACGCCCTGAAGGAATAATAACTTGCGTAGGCGGCCAGACTTCTAATAATCTAACACCGAAACTTGCTGAATATGGAGTCAAGATACTAGGTACTGAACCTGTAAATATCGACAGAGCAGAAGATCGCTCAAAATTCAGTGCGTTGTTAGAGAAGCTAGAGATACCTCAACCAGAATGGAGTGCCTTTGACTCCCTAAAGGATGCCTATAGCTTTGCTGAAAGAGTAGGATATCCCCTTGTAGTCCGGCCATCCTACGTCCTCAGCGGTGCAGCCATGAGTATTGCGTGGACCCCAGCCCAGCTCGAACGTTATCTAGTCAATGCAACAAGGGTAAATCCCGAACACCCAGTTGTCTTGACCAAGTTCATTCGTTCCGCTCTGGAAATAGAAGTTGATGCAGTATCAGATGGAGAATCTACCTTTATTGGTGCAATAGTTGAACACGTCGAAAAGGCAGGGGTACATTCTGGTGACGCCATCATGTCAATTCCGCCAAAAAGCTTGAACTCGCAAGCTACAGCAAGACTAGTAGATTACACAAATCGGCTTGCCAAAGCACTAGTGATTAAAGGACCATTCAACGTCCAGTACATGGTAAAGGATGAAGATATCTTTGTAATTGAGTGCAACCTCAGAGCCTCGCGGTCAATGCCCTTCGTTTCTAAGACCGTAGGAGTAAACCTAATGAATTTGGCAGCCAGGGCATTACTGGGAGAGAAGATACCGTCCTTCGACGGTCCAAAAGTTAGCAAAGTCAGTGTGAAAGTCCCGCAGTTCTCCTTCATGCAGCTAGATGGAGCAGATACATTGTTAGGGGTCGAAATGCAATCAACGGGCGAAGTTGCATGCAGCGGAGAAAATTTCCATGATGCTCTAATCAGAGCTATGACGGCAGCTGGTTATCGCCTCCCTCGAAAAGGAGGAAATATTCTTGTAACTGTAGGTGGATCAGAACTGAAAGAACAGCTTTTCCCCCTAGTAGAGAAACTTCGTCTCCTGGATCTCCATATTCATGCAACGGAGCACACTGCGGATTTTCTGAACCAGCGGGGCGTTGGAAAGGTGACTGTTCTCTACAAGATCGGCGAGCCCGATCGCACCCCCAACATTGCAGAATATCTTGCCAATCAACAGCTGGACCTGGTCATCAATATCCCGAGCACACTAACCTTAGAGAAATATGCAGATACTCTTGAAGATGAGTACATGATCAGAAGAAAGGCTGTTGAGCTTGGTGTACCTGTCCTCACAAACGTGGAGACAGCAGAAGCATATGTCGATGGACTTTTGTGGCTGAGAAAACATTCACCCGAAGTAGCACTTGATCCGTCTTAGCTATCACACTATATTCTTTAGAACGTTTGAGACTGTCCGATTGCGAACTGTTTCTGCTTTCTTAAAGATCGTTCTAGCGGTTCCCACGTCAAGGGTAGCATCAATACCAATCTTAGAAGTAATGCCTTTTTTATTTGAGGATGGGTCAAGAGTAGAACCGCGAGCCCCTTCAATAAACACGAGCCCCCGATCCGCCTGAAAGCGTGTCGCTATAGCCCACTCGACTGCAGCCTGGTCATTTGGATCAATGTCACTGTCCACAGCTACAACAAGCTTAAGCGAGTGACTTGCCGCGAAGCAGTTTATGATTGCGGTCTTTCCATCACCATCTGTCCTTTTCTCAATGCTCACTACACAGTGGAAATAACGGCAACCACCTGATGGAAAGCTTATCCCTCTCACCCGCGACACAGCACGTTTGAGAGAATCTATAACTTTCAATTCTTGTGGGAGTCCCATGAATAGTTTATGCTCTTCTCCCCCCGGCAAAATTGCATGATATATTGGGCGTTGGCGGACGTGCATTTTCTTCAGAACTATTCGAGGTTGCATCCGAACCTCATCGGTAGTTCGGGTCAGATCTACGAAAGGCCCTTCTTTGACCATCTTCCGGGCGGAAATTGTTCCTTCCAAGACAATCTCGGCATTTGAGGGAACAGCGACATCGATCCCTTCGCATTTCATTAGACGAAGACGACCACCCATAAGGGTATTGGCGACATCATACTCACAGATGCCAGGTCCTGTCTGCAGAGAGGCACCAACGAAGACGGCTGGATCACAGCCAAGGAAGATCGCGATATCTGCTTCACCGTTTTCTTCTTTTAGTATTTGCCCGAGGTGGCGCGGGACTACGCGTGCTGCAAGCTCTCGCTTTCCCAATACCATCATACGATGGACAGAAATATTCTCCCTCTGATTCCTCTTTGACTTTATTGCAACTATGCTGGCTGTCAAATAAGGACCCGAGTCACCCTTATAGTGTTTCAAGATGGGTATCTTGCGTAGGTCGGGTTCTGTGTTGATCTTCCAGTTTTTCGAATCGTAAGCGACACAACTGGATTCTAGAGGGGCATTAATCGCACTAGCAATCCGCTCGTGCAGCTTCTCGGCTCTTACGCCTAATGCCGAAGCTAGTAAGTCATTGTTGCTATAGAGGTTACCTACGACAGATCCATCGAACCCTTTTACTTTACGGAAGAATATTGGCCTCGTCCCTGCGCCGTCAAGAATAGAAGATATCTCGTAATTAGGCGACACTGCCTCGTCAATTTCAGATAAGTATCCACGTTGTTTTAGCTTTAAGAGAAATTCTCGGAAGATCCCGTCGCCCCGCGACATATCCCTTCAGTTCACCTAATAGAGTTTTGATAGCTGTAATTTCCAATGAGAAAGTCATAAAGGGAAATTATCGTAATGTCACCAAATAGATTAGCAAGAGCCTCAGAGAGAGTAAAATGAATGGAATCTCACAAAATAAGATCTACGTTAATTAGTCATAATAGTATGCTCAGAATTCTACAGGCAGATCTGTATTACTTCCCCAGTCGTACCATGAACCATCGTAGTTCCTCGCACGAGAATATCCAAGAATTCTGAGAACTATGTATGAATGCGCTGACCTTATTCCACTAGCGCAATAAGTCACTACCTCTTTCTCCGGCGTAATTCCTCTTTCTTTCAGGCGGGAAACTAATAGGTTACTCGTTTTTAGTGTCCCCGTAGAACGTTCGATGCTTTCATCCCATGTTAGGACTGCGGCTCCAGGTACCTTCCCAGATCGCAATCCTGGAGGTCCTGGATTTACTACTTCGTGCGGATTTCGGCAGTCGAGGATCGTAACATCAGCATTCTTTAGATGATTGAGAATCCATTCTGAATCTGCGAGCCGATTTCGATCTGGGTTTGCCATGAATTTAGTGGGTTTTACATCGGGAATATCCGTGACAATGTCATGACCTAAACGCGTCCAGTAACTGAAGCTTCCATCCATAATCTTGAACTTTAGATGACCAAAGTATTCCAGACTCCATAGAAACCTTGCCGCAAGAAGACCACCAGAACTGTCGTATGCAACCACAGTAGTATTGTTGTCTACTCCCTTCTCTGACATAATCCCTTCAAATTGCTCCCTTGGAACGCACATAGATGGTAGTCCGTTCAGTCGCATTGCTATGTCATTGACTGGCACATTCACAGCATTCCTAATATGCCCTACATCATATTCCATCGGTGTCCGGACATCGATTATACGAACGTCCAAGTCATCTAGATGCTGACTAAGCCAGGCAAAGTCTGCAATTAGGCCAGGGTTGGGGTAATCATTACGCATCTCCGACATAAGCTTGAATTCTCCTGCCTTCTTACTTCCTGCGAACAGTAATCCTGAAGAAACCTTCTTCGCTGCTCTCGGTTTTCAAGATAGTATGGCCTTCCTTCTGCACGGCATCAGGAATGGTTTGTAAAGACGGGGGGTAATCGAACTTCACCTCGAGAATCTCATCCTTTTTCATCTTTCGTAGCTGTTTCATAGTTAACATTACAGGCCATGGACAAACTTGGCCTATTGCATCGACGGTGTTATTTGCATGAACTTCCATACCGTATCATTTCACATTCAACGATAACGGCGTTATAAGGATTGTTGAAAGGAAGCTACGAACATCTATTTATCCTGATTTCAAACTGCGAAATGCGCGTATTAACGAAACATTCTAGAGATGAAGGATCCTTGGTATATGTCTACATCATAGTAAAGGCTTGCCTTCTCTGAACGCAATTATTCGTGCAGACTGGAGATCGCGGAAACCACGACAGTTTGGCCTAGAGGCTGGAGAAGTGCCGCGTTCATCAACGATTTCTATATTCACTCTATCGCCTACCCTAACGGCTAGTCCTCCAGCAATTGTATACGCCATATCCTTGTCGCCATTCCCAATCCTCACAATCTTTCTTTTTGCTGTGCTTATTGATACCCACTGTGATACCCGCAAAATAACTTCGTCCACAGATCTCATAACCTGACTCTCAATCTCCCCCTTCTGAGAACAGATTACAATCCCAATTCTGGACCCCGGATCTATACCCACAACTATTTCCGAGATTTCACCGTAAAGAGATGAATAGAGGCTGGCCTGTGGGAGAATTGAATCCCCTTCAAGATCTTCCACACATAGGACATGTGGATGTTTTATCAGATCTCTCTCGTGGCGAGTAGTTAGGACGAGCACCGGGTGAGTATCAGAGGCCTCTCTCGGTTCACAAACTCGATAAGGAATACAAAGACGTTTCAAGATAGACGTGATCAGATAGTAACCTTTTCCGTCAAGCGTCGCTACGGCTAATCCATGAGGACATGGTCCATTCCGCGCTCTTATGTTCTCACCCTGAAGAAACAGATGTCATTGGAAGTGATTTATTTTATTATATATTTCCTAGGACTTTTCCTTGCCTTAATTGATCTACAAGTACATAGATTAACCCGAACTACTATTCCATCAAGACAAGTCAACCTTGCAAGGGGATGCCCATCCTAGTTTTGGACTCGATGCCGCTCTTGCCAAAAGTGGCTATACTCTCGTCATCTCAGAGAAAACAGATGTAGCGGAGAAGATAGCATCAGCAGTAGGAAATGGTCGACCTACAAAGGGTTTCGTTAATGGAATCCCTGTTTTTGCTGTAAACAGTGAGAACAATCGCTACATCATTTGCGCAGCACGAGGCCACCTTTATGGCGTAGCAGACCCGGGCGAGAAACGGAGTATCTTTCCAGTTCTTGATCTCGAATGGAGAAGCTTAGACAGGATTTCCAAGAATGCTGGAGATGCAAATAAGAGGATCAATCTAATCAGAAGATTAGCAAAAGGAGCAACAAGCTTTGTCAACGCTTGTGACCTCGACCTCGAGGGTGAGACTATTGCTGCCAACATACTCAAATATGCTTGCGGTGACGCAGAAACTAGGTCTCTACGCGCAAAGTTCTCGACCCTTACGACTGAGAATCTGACATCAGCTCTGCGTGACGCTAGGCCGCCGTTAAATTCTAGGCTCGCTGCTGCTGGACGTACTCGCCATCTGATTGATTTCATTTATGGAATCAACCTATCCAGAGCTCTCTCGATGGCAGTCTACGCAGTTAGACCCATGAGAGGAGCTTTAAGCATCGGCAGAGTTCAGGGACCCACGTTAGCCAGAGTAGTAGACCGAGAAGTCGAAATCATGAGTTTTGTCCCAACGCCATATTGGAGCATCTCTCTTGACCTAACAAAGGATACTGGTGCTCACTTAAAGGCTCGATATCTAAGCGGTACTGTTGATCGCGAGGCCCGCGCACATGAGATCGTAAACAAATGCAGGAGACAGGAAGCCACCATAACTAGGATCAAGAAACACGCATCACAACTTAATCCTCCAGTACCCTTTAACACAGGTGACCTCCAGCGCGAAGCCTACAGAGTCTTTGGCTATTCGCCCTCAGAGACGTTACATTTGGCAGAGAGACTGTACCTGAACGCACTTATCTCCTATCCCCGAACAGGTAGCCAGAGACTTCCTTCTTCTCTGGACTATCGCAAGATAATCACGCAGTTGAGTAAGATATCTAGCTATGCAACTATGGCGAAGTGGTTGCTCGCAGGACAGCTTCTTCCTCACTGCGGCCCACAGGAGGATCCAGCACATCCTGCCATCTATCCAACGGGGGAGATTCCAAGAAGGACCCTACATGAGAGAGAAGCAAAGATCTTTGACTTGATCGTCAGCAGATTCATGGCCATTTTCGGCAAGACCGCACTGCAGGAGACCATCGAAGCAGTCTTTAGCGTTGGAGTCCATGACTTCGTAGTTAATGGCTCACGTACGATCCGACTTGGTTGGGTCGTCTATTACCGCCGCTATCTAAAATTGCAGGAAACTCTTCTGCCACCTCTCAGCGAAGGAGAGGTCATGAATGTCAAGACTGTCCACAAGGTCGAAAAGTTTCAGTATCATCCCAGCAGATATACCCCAAGTAGCCTGCTTGCGGCAATGGAGGTGGATGGAATTGGTACGCAAGCAACCCGCTCAGAAATCATTAGGACCCTTTACGAAAGACAATATCTCGCAGAAAAAGCAATGGTCCCCTCCGAAATGGCATTAACAGTCGTTAATCTAATGAGAACACATAGTCCGGGGATACTCTCAGTTGAGATGACGCAGAAGATGGAGAAGTCGGTAGAAGATATTCGTCAAGGAAGAGTAGATCCCAAAAGTGTCGTCGAGGATGCGATCGATTACCTACTGCCTTCTATGGAACAAATGCACCGCGCTCAGAGAACGCTAGGGAAAGAACTAGCTAGGGCAATGAACGAGACGGTTAACAGTAGAAACTCTCTGGGAGTTTGTCCACTTTGCAAGAATGATTCTCTTTTCATAGTTCGATCCAAAAAGACAGGGAAGAGATTTGTTGGTTGTAAGAATTATAGTAAAGGCTGTTCTGCTTCAGCTCCTCTACCACAACGAGGATCAATAATCCCACTTAAACGGTGCTGTAAACAGTGCGGATGGCCCATTATGAGAGCCTGGCGACGTAGGCGTCCTTGGGTATTTTGTGTTAATGTTAGTTGTTCATCAAAGGTGGACGGAGGAAAAACGAACTTATCGAGTTCACGTCCATCCATAACAAAAAGAAGCTAAGTTAATTATGAAAAATGAAAAGACCTGTACCATTTGCGACCGTCCGCGTCTAGAAAAATCATATTGCACCTTTCACAGAACAGCCTATGAAAATCTGAAGAGAGGCTTCAAGAAGTGGAAATACGCCTATGTTTCTATCACATATGAGGACTACCTTCTCAGGATACTTACAATAAAAGAGACAGGTAAATGGGTTAGAGATGTAGCTCTTCATCAAATGAAGAAGACAGAACTTGCTGCGAAAGTAGTCTCCAACTAGGCTTAAAAGCTCAGAACTCTTCTTAGGATGCGGAATCCCGAATGGTTATTCATCGCCGTGCTGTAATGATTTCGACATGGTTTGCGACAATTCTTAGGCAAAGGCAATTCACACGGCTACAAAACCCCGCAGGACTCTCTCCTCTCATAGGTAAAGGACTCAAAATTTCCTATATGCTATTTTTCCTGATTCTTACTTCTGGCGTTGTTAATACAATTCTAGAAGGTTCGCGTCCTGAGCTCACAGGACAGCTAGTAGTTCCTATGCAAACAGTGCAGACTCTTGCTGAGACATTCATCAATTTCTTCATTTTACTGACAGGAATTTCTGCAATCTATGTTGCTTATCTCAGTGGACAAAGGGAGACCCGTTCGCGAGTAGCCAATCTCTACCTGGCATCTGGAATTCTTTTACTTACGATGGCGATTTGGTTCGGCTTCTCTTTGCTTGCTCTCAAGTAATTCACCATACGGAAGCCTAAGTTTAACCCCATTCCCTTTCTTACCAGGAGACTTCAGCACATCGACAACAAGATCACGACCCGCACCATCAATATTCATCATCAGTTCACTTTTGAATTTGAGAACCCGACCCCCGGGGTGGGATAGTACCCAAGAGTAGCGTCCTTGAGAGGCCTCTCTCCTAGCGACTGGGAGACTACAAACCACGACAGCTGCGCCCACCCTTCGACTGAGATCCTTCAGAAGAGATAAACAAACACTGAGATAACGATTTAATCCTGAAAATGGAGAGTCGCGGTCGAACTGATGGTAGAACGTGTTGACTGAGTCAAGGACGATGAGATTTAGATCAGAGTGGTTAACACTGCAGATTTTTGCAATGGTCTCGTCTATCTCGAGAACATTAGGATTAAAAAGCGAGAGATTCTCGCTTCGGGGCATTTCGTACACCCCGTGCCGCAAATAGATTGTGAAGAGGCTATCCAGATCGATATAGAATACAGATCCCCCATCATTTAGAGTCTGTGATACGATCCCTGCAAGGAAAGCCGTTTTGGCGTACGGCGCGCTGCATAGAAGTAGATTGATCTCCCCCAGTAACAACCCTCCATGATTAGCATCAATTGCCGAATAGCCGGTGGAAAGCACTCCTTCCAAGGCTCCATTAGACCGCGCTAACCTACATAACTAGGTAGTTCGCGTGAGACGCAGTCAATCATCAGTTTCTGTCCTGGAAAAGTTCCTGTCACACATATTTCTTCCATTGAGATAATTTATCTAGCTCCGGACCGGCAAACCGCACCTTCTATTAAGACACAACATAGGTCATTCCGCGCATAACAACTACGCTAATAATTTTAGTCATAACATTCTTATCCAACATCGGCAGAAGAAACAAGACTACACTAACCAGTTTTGCACGTCATGGTACCTCTCGAGTCACTTCAGATTAATGAATACACGTTGGATATCCTCCTCGTCGTTATAAAAATGCGGAGAGATTCTCAAGCCATCCATCCGAGATGATACTACCACTTGCTTCTTTGCTAGTTCTCTTGCAGTTCTCTTAGCTCCTCGCATACGAATATTTACTATCCCAGCTCGGTGATCTGAGCTTTCGGGGGTTTGAAGTGAGAACTTTCGCTCTAACGCTGAAGAGACAACAGTATCTACCAGTTTCTTGATTCTATCCTCTATTCTCGAGACCCCGATCTTGAAGAATAGCTGTAACGAAGCTCTCAATCCGTAGATCCCTGAATAACTCAAGTTGCCCGCTTCGAATCTCCGGGCCTCCGTTGCTAGTCGGAGGTTATGAAGGAATTTTTCAGGTTCTTTTGCGCTAGCCCACCCGACAGATGCAGGTTCAAGGTAAGTTTTCCTAGAGACATAGAGTACCCCGATTCCAAAGGGTGCTAGAAGCCATTTATGTCCTCCAGCAGCAATGAAATCTACATGCCGTGAATCCACATCCACAGCTCCCATAGATTGAATGCCATCTACAGCTATCAGACAACGGTCAGTAGAAATCTCCCGGAGCGCCCTAAGATCTATCTTGTATCCGCTCCCATATTGAACATGACTGATTGCTATCAGTTTTGTTGAATCATCGATACTATGTTTCAACCGTGTTAGGCTCAGATGTCCATCAGGTTCCGGCTTCACAATCTTAACTTTAACTCCGCGAGACCGCAGTTGAAGCCACGGGTACAAGTTACTAGGAAACTCGACGCTATTTGTTATGACAGAATCACCTCGTT
>CEQE01047974.1_pt1 | contig 20665 bp, 18 predicted proteins | sample 356201 | NCBI WGS metagenome assembly CEQE01 (sample SAMEA2619970, study PRJEB7988) | marine metagenome | biome: marine biome (ENVO:00000447); feature: mesopelagic zone (ENVO:00000213) & marine oxygen minimum zone (ENVO:01000065); material: "saline water (ENVO:00002010), including plankton...
CCCTGGGGCGCAGAAGATGCGGTTGCGATCGCCCTGCCGAGATCTTCAAGGATGCGATCTGCTCTCAGTACCTGCCAGCTCGACTTTACAAAGGGACGAACAATACTTGCCAGTTGTTGCGGAGCCTCGTTGTATGACTTGCGGCCTAAAAGCGATGTGCTCTGATCTCCAGCTAGTACAACCATAGGCGTATGATCCCGGTAAGCACAGAAGATACTTCCAAGGGCGTTAACTGTACCGACGGCAACATGGACCATGGCAATAGAGGGACGGCCCGTGACTCTAGCAAAACCATCAGCCATAGCTGTATTGACCATTTCGTGCAGTGCAAGGTAATAATTCATCTCAGGACGATCTATGATCACATCTTGAATGGGTCCGTATGACGAACCACCAGCTCCGAAGATATTGGTCATTCCGAAAGATTTCAATCCGTCGACAAAGGCTGTTGCACCGGTCGATCGCGTCATGGTATGCTTCCATCAGTGGCCAAACATATTAATGAACTGGAGGGCTCTCGAACTTGCTAGAGAAAAGTCATAGAGGATAAGAAGATTTTCCCTTCCGCATAGTCAAGATACAATCAACGCTCTTAAAGCATCATTTAGTTTGAATACGTCACATTGATCCAAAATGGTTGAATGTAGCCAATGCCATGAACAAGTGCTCTTCAGCTTCCTAAGACAGCCACAACCCCGCTGTGAGAGGGATCATGAGCTAGGCCGATGGGTTCGGTGTGGAAAAAAGAAAGGACGCCACCTCTACATAAATCCCCTTCAGGGTGATGTTTGCCCGATATGTGGTAATCGCGAAGTGGTTGACGTGGAACTCGGAACTCTGGTTCGATGTCTCCACATCAGCCGGGAAGGGAAATCGTGTATTTCACCGCGTTACAAGTGGATGGTCGATGGACCTCCTTGTTACATGAATCATCTAGACCAGATACAAGAGGAAGAACCTCAAGCGCATACTGCGGAGGTAAACTCCTCTAGAAAAAATCAATAGGAGAACCTGGAGGACGGATGAAAAGAATAATCACCATAAAGAGAGGAGAACAGAGACACCTAGTTAGCTTTGTTGGCCTAACTTTTCACTAATGCAAGCTGTGGCGTCAGTAAGGATTCTGTACGGGAATTTCCCAACTCAAGGGCAGTTCTGGTCTGTTTCCCTGTCAAATGTCTTTTTTAGACTAAATCTTCCAATGTAAAAAAAGAAGGATTCAATGCCAAAGGATCATTTCTAGACAACGGTGATATAGAGCTCCTTTCCCGATAAGAGACAGTCAGATACTGGTAATATCTTAATGATAAATCTGAAGTCTATTCAGCAAATAGTTTCTAGATATGACCCAGAGGATATTAGTGTAGGAGTTATTGGGAGTCATTCAGCTCTGGACATCATGGATGGCGCAAAAGATGAGGGTCTGAAGACCATTCTATTTTGTCAACAAGGTCGTGAAAAGGCCTACCTAAAGTTCAAACGACTAGCCGACGAGATAGTCATCCTCCCCAAGTTTGCAGATGTCATGAGTGAGGAAATCCAAAATCGCCTTATACAATCCAATGTCATCTTTATTCCTCACCGCTCCTTCACCACCTATCTCAGCTTCGACGCTATCGAAGAAGAATTCCTGGTTCCACTCTTTGGGAACCGTGCCCTCCTTCGCAGCGAGGAACGCGACGCACCACGAAACCAGTACTTCCTTCTAGAACAAGCAGGGATCAAACTCCCGAAGATCTTTAGTCGAGCAGAAGAGATCGACCGACCTGTGATGGTGAAAGTTCCGGAGGCAAAGAGAGGTATTGAACGAGCATTTTTTGTTGCGACCTCGTTCTCTGAATATACGAAGCGGTCCACTCAGCGCATTAATGCAGGAATTATTCGCAAAGATGACCTTGATAGAGCTACTATTGAAGAGTTTCTTGTTGGTACGTACTTCAATTTCAACTACTTCTATTCGCCTCTTGAGGATAACCTAGAGTTTCTTGGAATCGACAGGAGACTTCAGACAAATGTTAATGATTTTACTTCACTGCCTGCCAAGAACCAGTTGGAGATGGATATTGAGCTCCAAAATGTGGAAGTTGGACATACGCCTGCAACCATCAGAGAGTCATTACTAGAGAAGGTCTTTGAGATTGGAGAGCGTTTCGTTGCTGCAGTAAAGCGCGAATATCCTCCAGGACCAATTGGACCATTCGCCCTTCAAAGCGTCATAACTCTTGACCTTGAGATCTATGTGTATGATGTCTCACCAAGAGTACCGGGGAGCCCGATTCTAACGACTACGAGTCCATATTCAAGGTACTATCATGGAAAAACGATAGGAACGGGAAGACGAATATCTATGGAAATCAAAAGGGCAGCCCAACAGTCACGGTTAGGAGAGATCATAACATAAATGATCAAGACGATAGCGACCCTTGGGTCCCACTGTGCTCTGCAACTTCTGAAAGGAGCTAAGGACGAAGGCTTTTCGACTCTTCTGGTGACAAAACAGGACCGCCAGAACCTCTACAATCGGTTTAAGTTCATCGATAATATGATACAAGTAAAGAAATTCTCTGACATAGTCTCTCCCACAAGAATTAGGAGGTTAAAGCAGACAGACTCTATTCTTATTCCTCATGGTACATTAATCTCAGAAGTTGGAGTAGACGCGATTGAGGAATCTCTGCCAATTCCGGTCTTTGGGAATCGGTATATCCTCCGGTGGGAGGCGGATCGACTGCAGAAAGAAAAGCTGATGAAGGCTGCAAGATTGAACCTACCAAAATCGTATAATGATCCCAGCGAGATTGATCGACTTGTCATAGCGAAGCTTTCGGGCGCAGCCGGAGGCCGCGGCTATTTCCTAGCAACCAATACCAAGAGCTACGAGGAAAAACTCGCCGCGCTAAGATCTGATGGATTGATCCGAAATAGTGAAGAGGAAAATGTCTACATCCAGGAATATATCAAAGGAGTACCAGTCTATCTTCAGTACTTTTTTTCGCCCCTCAGCCGCGAGCTTGAATTCTTTGGGATAGATCGGAGATATGAAACCAATGTAGACGGCCTAGGAAGGATTCCTGCGTCAGCACAAATTGAGATGGGAACAAGTGCGCCTTCCTACATCGTTGTGGGAAATTCTCCCCTTGTGTTGAGAGAGTCTCTGCTGGACGAAGTCTACAAGATAGGAGAAAGGTTTGTCCGCGCTTCTCAGGTTTTAGTACCTCCAGGAATTGTTGGCCCTTTTTGTATAGAAGGGATTTATGATGGAGATGGAAAATTCGTTTCCTTTGAATTCTCAGGTAGGATTGTAGCTGGAACCAATCTCTTTATCGAAGGTTCACCATATACAGCTTTGCTTTATGATACAAAAATGAGCATGGGACGTAGAATCGCTCTAGAAGTACGTCGAGCTATTGAGGCCAATCAGGTTGAGCTAATAACCACCTGACGCGTTTTGAATTAGTACCTTCTAGTCAAAAACGAAATCTGACCAAAAGTAGAGCTCGCTATGGCCCTTTGGACAGACGTATTCATTCGGAGTAGCACGTATATTGAGATGAGGGGCAGGAGGTCCCCGTTGTTGTGTGTAAAACTTTGCATCGCATTTCTTACAGACAAGGTTCCATCTCAAGTATTTATCAGGCATTTATTGTGACGCCCACCTACTGGATCTTTGAAACCTGATTTTTAGGCCTTTCGGAAAAGACCAAGCCCCATGATACCTTGCTTCCGGACTGGAATTAGTAGAATCACAAATCAAAAGACAGTTCAAACAAATGAAGAGGATATCCCCCCTGTAAGATCTCATTAGTAGTTAGAGATGTTCATATGTATGTCATTACATTAACCCGCGGACAAGTTGGCAATTATCATAGAGGGTGCAAAGCTCATTGACGGAACTGGACAGATCATTGAGGACGCATCTATTGCGATCAAAGGAAATCGGATCAGCGTAGTCCAATCAGGTCATTCCATACCTCACACCGATGATGATTTCCTCATCGAGGCCTCGGGTAGGATAGTAATGCCAGGTCTAATAGATCTCCATGTTCACCCTTCAGGTCTAGATGTTAAGGCCTCTTCAGCTTACCTAGCCCTAAGATTTGCTCGTAACGTCAAAGCCATGCTGGACGGGGGAGTTACTACGGTGAGGATCTGCGGAACGCCTGACCTAATCGACTTCGAAGTTCGAAAAGCTGCTTATGCAGGACTAGTCGAATCTCCTCGAATGTTTACTTGTGGAAAAGGACTGTGTATCACTGGCGGTCATTTGGCTAGTCTAGGGATCGGCATAGAAGTGGACAGTACAGATAGCTATCGTAAGGCTGCCCGGACCTTGATCAAGAACGGTGTTGACTTCATTAAACTCAGCTCTGACTCCTTAACAAAGTATGCTCGACCGACTGTTGAAGAAATGAAGGCTGCCATAAATGAAGCACATTTGGCGAACAAGACGGTAGCTACTCATGCAGGAAGTCCACAAGCCATCATGGATGCAATAGAAGCAGGTACCGATACAATCGAACATGGTTTTCTAATCGCTGAAGAGCCGGATCAGGTCCTAGATGTGATGGTCAAGAAAAATATCTATTACGTCCCGACTCTCTATGTACGCAGGTGGAATGTAAGAAAAGATAATCGCTACTCAGACGAGATCTTGCAGCAAGTAAAGCATGGACTCGAAGAACATCCTAAGAGCTTTAGGCTAGCGGTTGATGCTGGAGTGAAGATCGCCATGGGAAGTGATGAAGGCGGGATACAAGGAAGTCCTTATGGAGAAAATGCCTACGAGTTGGAATTAATGGTAGCAAATGGAATGAGTGAAAACGATGCAATTATTGCATCGACAAAGACTGCAGCGGAGGCTCTAAGAATGGGTGGTATCTTGGGTTCTATAGAGGAGGGAAAATTAGCCGATCTTCTTGTATTAGACGCAGATCCCCTAAAAGATATTCGATCTCTTCAATCCCGCGAACTTTTGCACGCAGTGATTAGGAATGGTTCTATTGCTTCCGGCACCGTTTTGTCCGAGAATTCGTAACACAAATAGCTATGGTTGCGTTTTCACTAATTTCTGATAGGCGTCTATCCCGATCAGAGAGTTAAATTCTCTAAATGTTAAACGTGGAAAGCCCTTGCCTTCCGGGTTACCCTGAAAAATCTGGTCGCATGTCTCCACCATAGCGCTAGCTGCTGCATAGAGTGGAATTAGAGCCAATACAAACATCTTGTAGCCGAGCTCTTCTGCTTCAGCTTTAGTTAACCTAGATGTTTTTCCTCCGGGAATGAATGTAATCATAGCAGGTTTTCGAACTGCACGGGGAACAGCTTTCATCTCAGTCCTGGTTTCCAAAGCATCAACAAAAACCATATCTGCACCAGCTTCCTCGTACAACTTTATTCTGGTTAATGCATCATCAAGACCGTATAGTGCTTTTGAATCTGTACGCGCCACTAGAACGAAGTCAGGGTCTTCCCTCGACTCAATCGCTACGTGTAGCTTCTCGATTTGCTCATCAACCGTGATGACTTCTTTTCCTTCCATATGTCCACATCTCTTCGGCCACTGCTGATCTTCAATTATCATCCCCGCAGCTCCTGCTCTCTCCATTTCTTTCACTGTTCGTTCTACATTCACGAGTCCACCATATCCTGTATCCGCATCAGCTATAACTGGGAGCCGGACTGACCTTGCGATAGATGAAACAGCCTCAACGCTTTCAGTCATTGTCAGCAATCCTAGATCAGGCATGCCTAGCCTAGTAGCTGCACTACCGTACCCTGTATGGAAAATAAGTTCGAATCCAGCTCTCTCGATAATTCTTGCAGACAAAGCATCATGAGCCGTTGTACTTACCAAGATCCCAGGATCAGCTATCAGCGAACGTAACTTTTGCGCGGCTTTCATCATATGCCGCTGTTATGATAGAGCTTAAGAAATTTACCTCTTAGCTTGCTCAAGACTAATTTGGGAAGATCTCGATTATCATTACACGTCCTAGTTCAGGTCAACTTCGAGTAATTCGCGTAACCGTGTCTAGAGCAATTTGTTTCTGAGCTCTACCAGGTTCCGTATTGTATCATAACCAAGAGGATCATCGCATTTCCGATCTAGATAATACGAGTTGAATCCTGCACGACGAGATAGCTCGAAATCCAGTATTTTATCGTCGCCTATGTGAAGGATCGACTCGCATTTGCTTCCGAGTTCGCGACAAATGTGAGAATAAAAATCCTCAGTCTTCTTCACATATCCCAGACTGGATACAGTTGAGAATATACGGTGGAAGTAACTTGCAATCGGTCTTATGACAAATTCGATAATCTCTATCGGAGCACCAGATGCTATTATCATTTGGTACCGATCATGAAGAGGGGCCAGTGCTTCAAGAGTGTCTGGATAATAACACATTTTATTAGCGCTCGTCTCTAATATAGTAATAGGACTCGTTAACAGTCCGAATTTTTTAGTCCAAAAAGCTGGAAGATACCATCTGACATCGTTATCTCCTATCTTTTGATATTCGGCGAGAGCGTATTCGCGAGCTTTTTCAAAGGAAATTCCGCGTTCTCGAGCTAGTTGCTTTGGTATCTCTTCCTCCCAAAAAGAGTCAACGTATTCGGGGTGAATCAGCGTGCCTACTAAATCGAAAGAGAGAATTCGTATAGATGATTTCATCTTTCAGGATACCAAGTCCAAAGCAATCAGATAACTGTCCTATCGTACATTGCTTGAATATTGATCGCGATTCTTTCCTCTCTTAGTCTGCTGGGAAGTGAAAGCATTTCTGGCCTAGTAACCAGCTCCTCTTTGCTATAGCCCTCTCTCTTCAATTTAGCAAGATTATCTCTAAAGATCCTAAGGTAAGAAATCATATTTTCTATTTCATTTGTATCGGTCAAGAATCCATGACCAGGGATGATAATTTGAGCTTTAAGGCCTTTAAGCTTCTCCAACCCAGTTAGCCAGCTCTCTATTTCAGCATCTATCAAGAATGGATGATAACCAACGAAAAGTAGGTCTCCAGCGAAGATCACTCCTTCGTCAGGAAGTGCTACTACAAGGCTATCAGGTGTATGTCCGCCCATGTGAACTAATGTCGTATTGTGTGTGTCATCAAGAGTAATCTCTTCGTCAAAGTCTTGGGATGGGTAGGTGAGTTTCACTTCTTCCAGTCTGCTTTTACTTTCCTTTGGAAAGGTTTCAATCCTTGTCCTTAGCTCCTCTGGAAGTCGGTTTCGCATCAAACTTGAGCATAATCTATGAGCCACAATTGGACAAGAGAATTCCTGATTGCCAAACGTATGATCGGAATGATAATGAGTATTAACTAAATAGCTAAAGGGTTTCTTGCTGATAGCCCTTGCTGAAGATACTGCTTCCCTAGTGGTCCTAGGGAATAAAGTCGTATCTACAAATATCAGACCGTCTCCACAGTCTATGAATCCCACATTGGTCCTACCTGCAGGATCGATCCTGCAGTAAATCCCGTTAGCTATTTCTTTCACTTATCATCACTACGTAAGTTCGCTTATTATCACTACGTGGGAATAATATAATTCCTATATGTTGACCACAGATCTGCTGATTACCGACTTAGAGGTTCTTGGTAAACTAGAGCCCCAGGCGAGACTTGAACTCGCGGCCTGCTGCTTACGAGGCTCGGCTAAGAGATTATCAGCCGCTCTGGCCAGGCTGAGCTACTGGGGCCCGAGCCATCTAACTGTTCATCATCCCATAAAATGCCTTGTGGAAAGGGAAAACAAATCTCCTAGGTTATTCGATCCATATTCTATAGCCACCAGTTAACGGACAACCAATCCGAAGTTACAGACGTGTAGTTCAACAAAATGCCACAGCTGCAGAGGGAAGAATTGAGAGTTATAACAGAAGAATAAAAAACCAATTGAATGATTTGATCGAGGAAATGATGGGGAGAATGAAATTATTCCCCGCTACATTCAGAAGAAGATTCATCGAGCGCCGCGACAAGGAATATTGGCTCCTCTTGGCAATTTTTCCAGTTCTATTCGTAAGTGTGATTAATCCGAGTTCCTTTGGACTCGTTTGGAACCAGGGACGAGGAGGATTCATTTTTGCAGCTATCTTCTTGATGATTGAATACTTTGATGCAAGACACCAGCTAAGGCTCATACTAAGAGGAAAACGAATGGTATTGGTCCTTTCATCTCTGGTATTTTCCCTTGCCTATTTTTCTTCTATTGAACTAGGCCCGTTGCAAACCAGAATTCTAGAACTTGGAGAGTTTCTTAATATCCAGCTCTCAAGTAGTTTCCTTTGGCTCTGGGATTACCTTGTTCTTCTGCTGTATTTAGCTGTAGTCATATCCGCCTCATACGGATGGAAGAGTCTAAGAAAGATGCCGTCATGTATGGTCTACATAGCTGGATTCATAATCATCTTGGCTCTGGATGCTTTATTCCCGTTCGAATCTCTTGGTCCATTGCAAGCGATAGTCCCAGTCCTCCTTTCTATCGATGTCTTTCTAATACATCTATTTGGAATTGGAGAAGCAATTGTAGTGGGGAACTACATAACTCTCACAGGTAATCACGGGCCGTTTACTCTAGCTGTCTTTTGGCCTTCGGCTGGAGTGCACAGCATGATCATATATTCACTTATCATGTCGATTTTTCTACTAAAATTAGATATCCGTTTTCCAAAGAAGATAACTTACTTCGTTGCAGGAGCCATAGGGACGTTCATGGTCAATGCCTTTCGCATCTTTTTGCTATCTACCTATGTCATGCTTGTTAGCACTGATAACAGAAGCTTTGAGAGTTTTCATGCGGTAGCGGGAGAGTTGTTGTTTCTACCATGGTTAGCTATTTTTCTATTTGCAGTAACATTCATAGAAACCAGGAAAACTAGACTCGATATACCGAAAAAGGCTTTGCAAACTACAACAAAAGGAACTCAATATGAACGCTGATCTACTCTTCTACATCTATGCAGCGGTCTCATGGGTCCTTTTTCTATATGCCTTCAATTTTTATTACCTTCTATACCGTTCATCTCGATACAAAAAGCCGCTGTCGACAGGAAATGCGGCAATGGACCTTCCTTTTGTAACTGTCCAGCTTCCAATATTCAACGAGCGTTATGTAGCAAATAGACTCATAGCAGCTATATGCGCTTTCGACTATCCAAAGGATCGCTTACAAATTCAGGTCCTGGATGACTCTACCGACTCGACCAGAGATCTCAGTCAAGAGCAGGTTAGATATTGGAAGAAACAGGGTTTCATGATAGAATATCTACATAGAAGCACCCGGAGCGGATTCAAAGCTGGAGCACTCCGATATGGGCTTGAGAAGGCAAATGGTGAGTTTATTGCCATATTTGATGCCGATTTCTTGCCACCTAGTAATTTTCTTCGTCAGACTATCACTCGATTTAATGGACAAGACGTAGGTCTAATTCAAGCTCGATGGAGTCACCTTAACCAGCATTATTCTACCCTTACGCGAGCACAAGCACTCAATCTCGATCTGCATTTCTTAATTGAACAGAGAGCGAGAAGTGGATGTGAGCTTTTTATGAATTTTAATGGAACCGCGGGGATCTGGCGAAAGGAATGCATAGTCGATGCAGGAGGATGGCAAGATGCTCTAGCCGAAGATTTAGATCTGAGCTATCGGGCTCAGCTCAGAGGATGGCGACTAGTCTTCCTAGATGACGTCACCTGTCCTGCGGAGCTGCCTGTCCAAGTGAATGCTGCTAAGAGGCAACATTTCAGGTGGGCTAAAGGTGCTGGACAATGTACAGTTCGACTCCTAGGACAAATGGCAAGAGCTGAGCTGAGTCTAAAAACTAAGATTCAAGCTTCTCTACAGTTGACTAGACATATAGTTCATCCTCTACTCCTTCTTCAGTTCCTCATCCTTCCGCTCTTAATGACTATGCGGTATGATATTTTTCCAGTAACTGCAATAGTTTCTCAGCTCTTGCTCGGGCCGATTATCTATGTCTTCGCATTACATCACTTTTGGGGAAAAGAATCATTTCGAAAACTAGGAGATTACATATTATTGATGCTTTTCAGCTCTGGCATTTCATTAAATAATGGCGTGGGATTCATTGAAGGGCTTCTAGGAAGGAAAAGTCCCTTCCTTAGGACTCCGAAATTTGCAGTTCAATCGGGCGGTGATAACTGGAAGGATAAAGACTATGTCCTTCGTTTCCCCAAACTTACTTTTCTAGAGCTCCTCTTGGCGATCTATGGATGTGTTGGAATATCCGCAGCGATCTTCTCACGTAATTTTCTTTATTTACCCTATCTCTTGCTGACAACTTCAGGATTCCTCTATATAGCTTCTATGACCTTCATACATTCCCTAAAGTTAGGAATGACGAAGGAGAAAGAAGAAATTGAGAATCCCAATACCCTAGGAAATCTTGGCCCATGAATAGACTCATAGTTGTCGGAGCAATTTTCATAGTTCTTACTGCGTCTGGGGGAATCCTGGCCTATCTAGCTTATGTCGACACGATTTACGCACTCGAACGAGCAAATGCTCTATTCAGTAGGGCAGAAACAGCCGGGTTTGCTGAGGGAGTGGTACTCTACATGGATTCAGGTAGAAAATTCCTGCCAACAGAAGGCAACCCTGTATGGATCTTTCCAACTGATAAAACCAATTTTAGGCTAATCAATAATGACTTGAATGAGCTTCTTGAGAGAGGCCGAATGCTTCAGAAGCTTCCAAGAAATAGCGATGGTTACCAACAAGGCATGGATGATCTCAGGGGGAGAATAAAGACCATCCAGATCCAGGTTAGTGAGGCAGCTCCGTTCCTATATGCAAGTCTGCCACACATACTAACTTCTCTTGCCTGGACAATCTTGTTGTTGGGTTTTATTTCCTACTTATCGAGAAGGAAAGGAGAAAGTGCACCACTCGACTACTCAGGAACATAGAGACTTTGGAGATCTGCAGGTTTATCCAAACGTTAACAACAGATCATTAGAACGTATTCCATAGCAATCCCCCTAGAATTTAATTGATTCCTCGTTTTGGCCCTTGCTGGATATGGTAAGGAAATCTATACCGTCTCCACTTGCGGCATCGCGTTGGATTGCGGCGCGTAATGCCTTTGTGGCTAATTCTTTCGCCGCTTTCTCTGTAAGACCCGGAGTGAACCCCGTCTCGACAACGCCAATAGCTGTTTCTGCGCCTGACCCCACTGCAGCGTATTCGTCAGGGATAACAGATCCGAGAGGATCCAAGACGTAGATCGATGGTGTACCATTTACTCCTCCAATGACTACCTGTGTAAGATATGGAAAGTACCGTCTTTCAAACATAAAAACAGACATTAGCTTTGCCACCGAGTTGGGTGGCAGAGGCCGTCGTAGTTCCATCTCGCGGATCTTAACATATGAGCTAACTTCGCGAACAAGAATTTGCATGTCTGCCACCATCCCAGCAAAAGCAGCTCCGACAGAGTTGGTAATCTTGAAGACTTTCTTACCTGAGCGGCTGACTATGTAGGTGCCATAGGCAATTCGTTTTTCTCCGCATAGTAATACTCCGTCTTTATAGGTCAACCCTACCACGGTCGCTCCAGGCATGAAAGATTCGAAACTCAAGGCGCTACTACCAGGTCAATCGACGGCTAATTTAGCATTTCTCTTCGTATGAACTCAAACTCTAGGAAATGATAGTAACCAGAGGAGCTGAGTAATTCCCTGTAATTTCTCCTTCAATTCTATATCGAGAACCCGATAGCAGACTGGCTACATAGAGATTCGTGACAAGGTGAGGTGTAATGAATGGAACTTTGTAGCTCGATATTCCCTTTGCTAATGATAAAGGAGTAACCAGCATGTCGCCAAGATGACTATCTACATTTGCTCCAGTCTTATATTCTCTAGCAAATGATGCACCAGCCTCAAAGCCAACTTGCTCCGCTAGCTTTCCCTTTTCCCCCAAAGCATCCGTTCCAATAAAGGGACCGTTTTCGTTGGTTGAATTATACACCAATATAGAGCTACCTGGAGAATTTGCTTCCGATACCTGGATGACGCTTGAACCCACTTCCATTCCTTGGTCTCGCAAGTAATCGGCTGCAGAGCTTAGCTGTCTTTCCGCTACAGCTTTAGGTAGTTGGGAACATACACTGATAACCTTTGGTTCTGGTTTGATTGTTGAATTCAAATTGATGGTATGTATTCGACTGGGATGGACCACTATTCTCATAATGCCACAACCTTGTGGATAGTAGCCGCGGCGAACTATTTCCATCTCAAATGATATCCCAAGTCCTCTGTAGGCCGGACGAACGATTCTTTCGAAGTAGTCAGCAGTCGGACTCCAGTTAACGTCGGTTCCTCCCACTATCTCAAGCTTCACATCTTTGTCTGCGTAGGTTGCAACAGGGATTGCAGATTGCAAAACTAGGGTAATGCTTCCCGCGGTTCCTACATCTAGCTTAATTTCAGCACTCTCTATATTCTTAGGAAAAAAACTGATGGAATTCGAGCCTATGTGTAGATTCTCTACGTTAGCATTACATAGCATTGCCACGCACTTTATTGCACTAATGTGCTGGTTGCGAAGGCCCGGAGGATTGCGCCCAAAGCGGATATTATTAACATGCACTGGTACTCCAAGAATGGCAGACATGGTAACTGCAGTTCTAAGTACCTGGCCACCTCCCTCACCAACCGAACCGTCAACCTCAATCACTTTATTATCAACACCACATTACGCGGACAGAATTGTAATCAATGTCAGGATTTAATGGCTGTTCTTAAATCGCGCCTCTGCAAGATATTTGGTGACATTAATGCCCGATGGACTCTTCGTAGGTCGATTCCAACCCTTTCACCGAGGACATCTGTGGAGCATCAAGTTCGCCCTTGAACGTGTTTCAATTCTTTACATTGGAGTTGGGAGTGCTGATAAGAGTCACGCAGCCAACAATCCTTTCACAGCAGGAGAACGTATAGGAATGATCAAGACGTGTCTGAATCAGGCAAATGTGGACTGCCGACGTTGGCTTGTAATACCAATACCAGACTCTCATTCTCATGGGACATGGGTTACGAATGTTCAGATGCTTGTGCCCCATTTTGACATGGTATTCTCTAATGATCCTCTAACCGCGCGTCTCTTTAGTGAGAATGAGGTTCAGGTCATACCAGTCCCTCTTATGAAGAGGCCCCGATATTCAGGTACAGAAATCAGACGACGCATCAGAGAAGGCTCAGTATGGGAAAACCTCCTCCCACCTCCTATCCCTAGTATCATAAAGGAAACAAGAGGTGTCGAAAGGATAATGGAGATAGGAAGTTGATTACTCCTCCAATGTAATTCAACGACAACTTTGAAGCTATCAATGAATCACAGGCCTAGAAGCTCGTTACAAGAGCAAAAAGTTTTACAATAACTCTTTGGTTAGTGAGTCGTTAGCTCTTGCGCAAGCTAGTCATGATCCCAGGTCCAACAAATGTGTCGGACCGAGTTATGAATGCCATGATTTCTCCTATCATAAGTCATAGAAGCTCTGACTTTCATCAGCTATACTCAGAAATTGCCGAAGGTGCTCAGCAGGTGTTTGAAACAACTGATGATACCGTTGTCTTAACTTCGTCGGGAACTGGTGCCATTGAAGCATCAGTTGTCAACCTTGTAAGGCCAGGAGATGAAGTCATTGTACCAGTTTTTGGAGAGTTTGGACAACGCCTGAGCGAAAGCATTGAGTTGGCCGGAGGCAAGCCTATTCTGATAGAAGCACCGCTAGGCGAAGCCCCCACCATAGACTCAATTGAAGAGGCCTTTGAGAAGCACAAGGGAGCGAAAGCTGTCTATGTAGTTTGCAACGAAACTTCTACCGGAGTTAGAATTCCCTGGTTGAAGCATATAGGAGAGCTTGCGAGCAAGTATGGAACTCTCTTTGTAGCAGATGCAGTATCGTATTTGGGTGGTGATGAGCTTCCGGTGGAACAGTGGGGAGTCGACCTCTGTGTAACCTGTAGTCAAAAGTGTCTTGCTGCACCTCCAGGACTTTCTCTTCTATCTGTGAGTAAGAAAGCCAGAAAGTTCATCGAAGAAAACCCTCCTATGAGCAAATTTTTTGACCTTTCCAACTACATTAGATTCTATGAGAGAAAAAAAGAGACGCCATTCACTCCTTCCTTACCACTCTATAGGGCAATACATGAAGCAATATTACTTGTACTTGAAGAAGGGATGGAAAGACGGATCCAACGTCATAAAACCTGCGCCAATGCTTTCTACCAAGGCTTCAAGGCCCTTGGACTCAAACCTCTTGTAGAAGAAGAAATCAGATCTAATACGGTCATAGCGATCCGTTACCCACAAAACATAGACGATAAGCGCTTTCGCAAGATGTTAGACGAAGAATTCCGAATCACTGTGGCAGGAGGATTCGGGGACCTCGCTGGCAAGATCTTCCGCGTTGGATGTATGGGAGAAATTAGTTCACACCATGTTCTTGCCACCCTCTCTGCAGTCGCATCGGTCCTCAAGCTTCAGGGAGAAACGGTCAATATAGATGAAGCACTACGTATAACGACAGATCATCTACGGCCGCTCAAGAGTCTCCAACAACCTCTATCTACTTAGGATTTTCCGACAATCGGTAGCTCTAGTTGTATATACTATGCCTGGGCAAAGTTGAGAACTTCTTAGTCCTTTTCCTTCCTCAAATACTTCTAATTAATCGACAGAATTATCATGGACGAAGTTTTTGTCGTTAAATGACGAATAATTAAATACCCATCCTATCGAAGATATTGTCATGTCGGGACAACCGCCGCGGAAAAGAAGTATTGAGGAATCTTCACGTCTAGCACTAGAGTACTCTCGTTTTTACGGAGGCAAGATCGAAATTGCACCAAAAGTACCTGTACGAGATCTCAGCGATTTCTCCATCTGGTACACCCCAGGCGTAGCTGCCGTCTCAAAGGCAATTCAGGCCAACACTGACCTCTCTTTCGAGTATACAGCTCGTTGGAATAAGATAGCCGTTGTGACCGATGGAAGTCGCGTCCTTGGCTTGGGTGACGTCGGTCCCGAGGCTAGCATGGCCGTGATGGAAGGCAAGGGACTGATTTACAAGTACCTTGGCGGAGTAGATGCATTTCCCATATCGTTATCTGCACATACTGCAGATGAGATAATACAAACGACAAAGTATCTCGAGCCATCATTTGGGGGAATAAACCTTGAAGATATTGCCTCTCCGAAATGTTTCCAAATACTTGATACCCTAAGGACTCAGATGCAGATCCCGGTCTGGCATGACGACCAACAGGGAACGGCCGGTGTAACACTAGCTGCCCTGTTAAATGCTCTGAAGATCACGGGAAGGAAAGTGCGCGGTTCTCGAATCGTCTTGTTTGGAGCAGGTGCTGCAAACATAGCGACAGCTAGACTATTGGAAGTAGCAGGTGCCGATCCTGGAGATCTCATCCTGGTAGATTCAAAGGGGATTCTATATGCTGAACGTGACGATGTTGATGATTTGAAGCTCAAACACAAGTGGAAATACGAAATCGCCTTGCGAACCAATAAGGATAGAGTTTCTGGAAATCTTGCCCAGGCTCTCAAGGGTGCTGATGCTCTGGTAGCAGCATCCACACCTGGTCCAGATCTGATCAAGAAAGAGTGGGTGAGAGAAATGAATACAAACTCCATAGCATTTCTGCTTGCCAATCCAATTCCAGAGATGTGGCCTAAAGACGCTGAAGAAGCAGGAGCAAAAATCACCGCTACTGGCCTGTCGGACTTTCCGAATCAGGTAAACAATAGCCTTCTATTTCCATCCATGTTCAGAGGCGTTCTTGACGTCCGTGCCAAGACCATCACAGATGAGATGGTGATAGTCGCTGCTGAAGAATTGGCTAAGTATTCTGAGGAAAAAGGTCTTCACAAGGATTACATCACACCTACAATGACTGAGTGGGAAGTATATCCACGAGTCGCTGCCGCAGTGGGTGAGAAAGCGATCCAGCAAGGTTTAGCTAGGAAAAATATGACGAAGGATGAACTAGTTACTCGTGCCTCAGAAAACATCGTCAGGTCTAGGAATATGCTTTCCTCATTAATATCAGCAAAACTTGTCCCCATGCCACCTGAGATATGACGGAATCCCGGCCTTATGGAAGAAGGCTGCATTAGTCGTCTCAACCCCTAAGCAGTATCAATGAATCATCCGCCAAAGAGATTAAGAGTCGCCGAAGACAAGTATCCCCGATGCCTTCAACGCGGCTAGGGAAGATAAGGAGTCTCCAGGTGCGAGCACCTGCATCATCAGCGAATCTCGGACCTGGATTCGATATTTTTGGGTTGGGGCTGGAGGAACCATTTGACGTAGTGACGGTAACTTTACTAAAAGACCAAAGGATCGTACTCAAACTGGATCCAGAGACAAAATATAAGGTTCCGGAGATCTGGGATGAGAATAGTGCAGGACTAGTGGCTGATGCACTTCTGCGTAATTTTGGCGGAGGCTTTGGATGCGAAATTAGAGTCCGAAAAGGAATCCCTCCTGGATACGGACTTGGAAGTAGTGCCGCAGATGCGGCGGCCGTTGCTTTCGCTCTGGACCGCCTACTAGATCTTCATCTCCCCATGAATACTCTTATTGCCTTTGCAGCGAAAGGTGAAGTAGCTTCCGCTGGAGTTCCTCATTTTGATAATGTCGCTGCTGCTTTATTAGGGTACTTTTCGGCTATTCGACAAGGAACAGATGGATTGGATCTGGTATCACTACCACAAACCCCTCAGGATCTAATTTTATGTCTCGGTAGGCCTTTGGTACAAGTACCTCCGAAAAAGACCGGGACCGCCAGAAACATCCTACCTAAACAAGTTCCTCTTAGCGACGCAATATGGAATATAGCCTCCGCTTCTCTAATAATGGCAGGCTTTGCTATTGGCAACATCAAGTTGATTGGTCAGGGCATGCAAGATAAGATAGTTGAACCAGCCCGTTCTAACATGGTACCGGGATACGACCGCGTTAGACGTGCAGCTTTGGATGCGGGAGCGGTTGGAGTTGCTATTAGTGGAGCTGGTCCAACAATGTTAGCTCTAATTGACAGAGGAAAATCAGATCCTAGAAAGGTAAGCAAAGCAATCAGAGAAGGTTTTAGGAAAGCTGGAATACCTTGCGAAATAACAACCACTAAGCCAGGTAAGGGAGTGTGTGTAATTGATGATGTGGTCTAGGCTCCAGTGCATAGGTTGTGGCAAGTCCTGGCCACTAGCTGAAGAGAGATATCAGTGTAAAGAATGTGGGGATTTGCTGGAAGTTGTATACGACCTTCCAGTCTTATCTAAACAGATTGATAGGTCTGCGTGGGAAAAGCGGCGTTTTGGAGTTTGGAGATACCGCGAGCTCATACCAGTAGGTAATAACCGGACTGAAATAACCTTGGGAGAAGGCGGCACAAATCTCTATGAATGTAAGCGCTTAGGAGAAGAACTTGGACTTCCGCACCTATATGTCAAGAACGAGGGCGAGAATCCGACTGGTTCCTTTAAGGATAGGGGAATGACAGTAGGAGTTACTAGGGCTCTAGAAATCGGCGTCAGGACAGTTGTCTGTGCTTCTACTGGTAACACTTCCGCCTCGTTAGCAGCTTATACTGCCCGTGCGGGGCTCCGCTGCGTCGTCCTAATTCCCACTGGAAAAATTGCTTTTGGAAAGCTCGCCCAAGCTATGATACATGGTGCATTGGTAGTTCAAGTCCAAGGGAACTTCGATGAGGCACTAAATCTGGTCTTCCAGCTCTGTCGACGTCATAAAGAGGCGTATCTACTAAATTCAGTAAACCCTTTTCGTTTGGAAGGACAGAAGACCTTGGCCTATGAAGTCTGGGAACAATCGATGGGAACAGAGCCCGATGTCCTGGTAACACCTGTGGGCAACGCTGGGAACATTAGCGCGATTTGGAAAGGCTTCAGTGAACTCAATTCTCTAGGTTTCCTAGAGAAATTGCCAAGGCTATTTGGAGTTCAGGCAGAAGGTGCTGCACCAATTGCTGAGTCAGTGAAGAAAGGACGTAAAGATATTATCATGAAAGATGCACCAGAAACAATTGCTACAGCCATACGTATTGGAGCACCCATTAGTTGGAAGAAGGCCCTAAGGGCAATCTATGGATCTAATGGTGGAGCAGAGATCGTAAGTGATGAAGAGATTCTGACTGCTCAGAGACTCCTAGCGCGCTATGAGGGCCTTTTTGTAGAGCCAGCCAGTGCTAGTCCCATAGCTGCTTTGAAAAAGATGTTAAATGCGGGAATGATTTCTAGAAGTGACAGAATAGTATGTGTTGCCACGGGTCATGGATTAAAAGATCCCGACGCAGTGACACATACTTATGAGCCCCCTCTAGAAATAAAAGCTGAACTTAGTGAGATAGAGAAACTTCTCGGTGTTGTAGAGGTCCCTGTCCGGTAGTCCCCGGCCTTTGTCAATCGTCGCCCAAATCTGAGAGCTAATAGAAATATGCCTACACCAACAGCCATCGTGAAGAGGGTAGATACTGGGAACTCTGGGATGACGTTAGTACCTACAACAATAATCGTATGACTACCTGTGTTGAATATCGTCGAGATCGTAGTGTGTGTCTGATTTACCTGCGAAAAGGTTGTTCCCTGTTCAGAGGTTCCGTCAACAGTTACATCAAATGGTGCAGATAATAGTTCATTGGCTAACGTCATATTGACGAAGCTCGAAGCTGTCGCTTCGACAGTTATGCTAATCTGCTTGGAAGGCTGGTCAAATTGAAAACCCGTAACTGTAGCGTCAGATAATACTTGTACGGGAAAAGTTAGCTCTTGCCACTCCGCATTGAAATTCTTTACTTCAAGCAGGAAGAAAGTAGTCTTTGCGTGATCGCCTCTATAGCTTACAGTAATTTCGTAAAGGCCCAACGGGTCTTGTTCGCTCAGCCGAGCCACTGATGACTGGAAGCTGCCATTTGATTCAGGGGTAACCTGAGCGTAACTCCATGGACTGCCTCCTGGTTTGAGAACTTGTATGGAAATGTCATGTTCAGTTGAAATCCCTGTAACGCTACCGCTTACTTCAACCAGTTCACCTCGTGCATAGATCGTCTTGTCAACCGTCACAGTCAAAGTCTCTACAGACCATGCAGGAGACGACGAAACAGATAGGAATAACAGACTCATGGCAATCAGAGCCAGTGCCCCAGACTTTTTCATGGGTCGGCCTCCAGAGGCATGGTTTTTTTGTATTTTGGAAACTATGTAGAATAACACTTTACAAATAGTCCTCTGTGTTGGATATCTAGCATAAGTATTTGTAATTGAGTAACTAAATGCGTTCACTATGACTCGACGACTTCCTGGTTTTATTATTCTACTCTTATTGTTATCTCTACCCATCATAAATACTGCTTCTGCAGAAACTTCTCAGGTAGGTGGATATGAGATTGGCCTTTCAATTTCTCCGCGAGTTCCAATTGTAGACCGTGCAAACACCCTAACGATTTCTATCAACGATGCTACCACTAAACAACCTCTAGAATCACAATACACGATAACCATTAACACTCCTGGAGGCGGACAGGCCCTTCAACGGAACTTTAATGCTCTTGCTGGATCTTCAACTTTCATCTACAAATTTCCAAGTAGTGGACTATTCGACGTGAAAATTGAAGTTACATCCGTCGAGGGAAACGAGATAGATCCAGCAACTGCAAATTTTGAAGTAAATATTCGTAGTAGTGCCACAGGTACTGGAACGTTTGCTGTTACAGAGGTAGAGACAACTGATACCGCCAGAAATAAAGATACCGAGTTTGAAGTTGGAAGCTTGATTATCGTAAGCGCGAACCTCCAAAATAATAGCGATTCTTCCAATTCGTTTCTCTACGTAGTTCAGGTAAAAGACGCAAATGACCAGATCATAACATCCCCAGTCATTATTTCTGACCAGCTAGCATCGAATGCTGAGCGAATAGCTGGCCCGAGTGTCCGAATAATGCAGCCCGGAGTCTATACAGCTGAGATATTCATCTGGGAGGACTTTGTGACTCTCTCCCCGCTTGCTCCTCCAGAATCGATAAGCTTCACAGTTACCAACTAAGAGAACTGGGAAGTACTCCTTACCAATGCAGGCTATAAGGCCCAAAAGTTCACCATGACGGCCTATAATCAGGCCCGACAGGCCATTATATTGCACAAACGCATTATTCGATACTTAGTTCTCTTAGTGCTTCTATCCATGCTTGTTGGAATTGCTCTCTCAACAATACCCATAGTAGCACGCACTGGCGCACCCCTTCTTGTTGTAGTAGGGGACAGCATGGAACCTACTTTCAAAGCATTTGATCTATTGATTGTAACTGGAGAGGATGTTAACTCGTTGAAAGTTGGTGATGTCATAGCGTACCGTCTTGAACATTTTCACGGTGAAATTATTGTGCATCGAATAGTACAGGTTAACCAAGAAGGGGAATTGATGTCATTCATAACACAAGGCGACAATAACCCAAATATAGATGATTTTCCTGCAGTGGAAGGATTTATTGATGGTAAGATTCTTCTTGCCATACCAGTCATAGGGATTCTTTTCTCTCCTCCAGCAAATTATGTACTTACTATAGTTCTAGTGATATTCGTCTTCATCTCTCTATCATCACGA